>Ga0224512_10004696_pt1 | contig 11443 bp, 11 predicted proteins | sample SF_May12_sed_USG_4_FD_169103 | JGI IMG/M metagenome (GOLD analysis project Ga0224512, IMG submission 169103) | Sediment microbial communities from San Francisco Bay, California, United States - SF_May12_sed_USGS_13 | ecosystem: Environmental > Aquatic > Marine > Sediment | place: USA... | reverse complement strand
AATCATCGAGCGTATTACCCGCGAAGCCATCCGCGACATCGGCTACACCCAGAACGGCTTCCACTGGCAGAGCGTGGAAATCGAGAACCTGATGCACGAGCAGTCGGCCGACATTGCCCGCGGCGTCGACGGCCATGAGACCAAACCGGAGGGCGCCGGCGACCAGGGCATCATGTTCGGTTATGCCTGCCGGGAGACGCCGGAACTGATGCCGGCGCCGATCCATTATGCCCACCGCATCCTGCGCCTGCTTGCCGAAGCGCGCCATGCCGGCCGCGAACCGGCGCTGGGCCCCGATTCCAAGTCGCAGGTCACCGTCGCCTATGAAGACGGTGTCCCCAAAAGGGTTGATGCCGTGGTTTTATCGACCCAGCATCTCGACGAGACGCTGACCTCCGATGACATTCGGACTATTGTTGCCCCCTATGTCCGCGAGGCGCTGCCGGAGGGCTGGATCACCAATCAGACGGTGTGGCACGTCAACCCGACCGGAAAATTCGTCACCGGCGGACCGGATGGCGATGCCGGCCTGACCGGGCGCAAGATCATCGTCGACACCTATGGCGGTGCCGCGCTGCATGGTGGCGGGGCGTTTTCCGGCAAGGATCCGACCAAGGTTGACCGCTCGGCGGCCTATGCGGCGCGCTACCTGGCCAAGAATGTCGTTGCCGGCGGCTTTGCCGAGCGCTGCACGATCCAGCTCTCCTATGCCATCGGCGTGGCGCAGCCCTTGTCGATCTATGTCGATACCCACGGCACGGCCTTGGACCGCGAGGAGGCGCTCGAATCGGCGCTGGGCAAGGTGATGGACCTTTCGCCATCAGGCATTCGCGACCATCTGCAGCTCAATCGCCCGATCTATGCGCGCACCTCCGCCTATGGCCATTTCGGCCGCGAACCGGATGCCGAGGGCGGCTTTTCCTGGGAAAAGACCGACCTGACCGGGGCCATCGGCGACGCGCTCTGAAATCGCGCCGCGCCATGGCGGAACGGCGCGATTCCTTTTACGGCCGGCGCAAGGGCAAAAAGTTGCGGCCGGCACAGGCAGAGCGGCTGGCGCGGCTGTTGCCGATCCTGCGCATCGATACGGCGCAACCGCCGCCCGATCCGCTCTTCGGCCTCTTTTCGGTCCCGGTAACGGCAATTGCGCTGGAGATCGGCTTCGGCGGCGGCGAGCGGCTGATCGATGACGCGGCAAATGCCCCGCAAACCGGCTTTATCGGCGTCGAAGTTTTCGAGGCCGGCCTGGCCAAGGCGGTAAGCGCGATCGCGGGCAGCGGCCTTGCCAATATCCGGCTCTATGACGGCGATGCCGGGCCGTTGCTCGACTGGCTGCCGGCCGGTTCGATCGCCCGCATTGACCTCTTCTATCCCGACCCGTGGCCCAAGCGCCGGCACTGGAAACGGCGCTTCGTCAATGCCGCCAATCTGAAACAGATTACGCGCGTGCTTGCGCCCGGGGGAATGTTGCGTTTCGCCAGCGACATTGCCGCCTATGTCGACTGGACGCTGCAGCATGTGTGGCGCCAGCCGGGGCTTGCCTGGACGGCGCAAACCGCCGACGACTGGCGCCGGCCGTGGCCGGACTGGCCGGGCACGCGTTACGAGGCCAAGGCCATCGGCGAGGGCCGGCGGCCGGCCTATCTGACATTTTGCAAGGCCGGCTGAAAACCGTTCAGGCGATCAGGAAGACCCCGTCGCGGCGCGAATCGCCGGCGCCGGCATAGAAGCCGGGCCCGGCCTCGGCCCAGTGAACGCCGCCGAAATAGAGCGAGCGCTCCGGCCAGGCCTTGGCGCCGGGGAACCTCTCAAGCAGCGCCTCGGCCTCATCCCATTCGCCCGCCGCCTCGATATCCAGGTGCCCTTCCTCCAGATGCAGCCGCGGCGCCGCCACGGCCTCGGCCGGCGTCTTGCCGTCCAGCAGCCGTCCCGCCAGCGCCTGAAAGATTGCCGTGCGGATGCGATTGGAACCGCCCGAACCGAGCGCCATCAATGTGCCGTCGGCCAGGCGCGCAAGGGTCGGCGCCATCATGGAGGCCAGGCGCACTCCGGGCTGCCAGTTGTGAAAGCCGCCGGGATTGAGATCGGCCTCGCCGAGCATGTTGTTCAGCATGAAGCCGAAATCGCCAAGCACGCGGCCATTGCCCTCGCCATTGGTGACTGTGGCCGAGGCGGCGCGGCCTTGAGCATCGATGACGCTGATATGGGTCGTGCCGCGAACCGCAAGAGAACCGGCCGCCTTTTCGCCTGAAAGCCCGAGCGCTTCAAAAACCCCCGCGCCCTCGCGCCGCCAGATTTCGTCGATTCTGGCGATCGAGCCGGCGCGCCGCGTGGCGGATCGCGATTCACCGGCGGCGGCGTAATCGGCCAGCATGGCGCCGGCGAGTACGCCGCCAAGGGCCGGCGGCGGATTGAGCCAGACAGTCGCCTCGCCGATGGCGAGTTCGACCGGCCGTCGTTCGGCCACCTGGTAATGGTCGAGGTCATCGGCACGAAGATGGCCGCCAAAAGATTCGCATTCCGCCAGCATGGCTGCGGCGATCGGAGCCTGATTGTCCTGCGCGATCATCTTCAGCGCCTCGCCCAGCGCCGGATTGGTCAGTCTGTCACCGACGCCGAGCAACCGGCCGCCGGGCGCGAAAATCGCCCGCGCCTCAGGTGTCCAGGTCAGGATCGGCGTGACGACATGGAACAGATAGGCCTGAAACGGCGTAACGGTGACGCCGTTTTTCGCCAGCCGGACGGCCGGTCCAACCAGATCGGCCATCGCCATGGTTCCGAGCGCGGCGTGGACGGCCGCAATGCCGGGCACGAAGCCGGGCACCGCCGCAGCGCCGGCGCCGATGTGAAAGGCCTGGCGGGTGGCGCCGAAATCGGCGAAGACCTCGGCAAATTCGATCGTCTCCGGATCACGCCGCACTCTGGGCGCATCGCAGAAGAAATCAAACAGCCGCGCGGTTTGCGCGCCTTTGCCGCCCTCATGGGCCATCAGGAAGCCGCCGCCGCCGGGCGCGGCGAGCACCGGCTCGCAGACACAGGCCGCCCACAGACCGGCGATAATCGCGTCGAAGGCGTTACCGCCGGCGCGCAAAATCTCCACCGCCGCTTCGGCCGTCGCCTTGTGACCGGCGGCCACGGCGCCTCTGCTTTGGTCCGCAGTCATGGCTTTCGCCTACCGCAGACGGGACGGGCCGGCAATCGGGGCAGATCGGGAAGCGGGGCGCTAAAGAGGATCAGGCTGCCGGTGAGGCGCTTTTGAGCGTCGGCGCGGCGGCACAAATCGCCGCATCGAGGCCCTCGACATATTGCGCGAAATTGTCGGTGAACATGGCCACCAGATGCGCCGCCTGGGCATCATAGGCGGCCGGATCGGCCCAGGTCGCGCGCGGATCCAGAAGCGCGGCATCGACGCCCGGCACCGCCTCGGGCACGGCGAGGCCGAACCATGGCTCGGTGCGGAACGCGGCCTCATTCAACGAGCCGTCGAGTGCGGCGCTCAACAGCGCCCGGGTGGCGGCAATCGGCATGCGGGAGCCCTTGCCGTATTCACCGCCGGTCCAGCCGGTATTGACGAGCCAGCAATCGACGTCATGGCGCTCGATATGGTCGCGCAGCAATTCACCGTAGACCTTTGGCGGGCGCGGGATGAACGGCGCGCCGAAACAGGTGGAGAAGGTCGCCTGCGAGCCGACCAGACCGCGCTCGGTGCCGGCGACCTTGGCGGTGTAGCCCGACAGGAAATGCACGATCGCCTGTTCCGGCGATAATCGCGCGATCGGCGGCAGAACGCCGAAGGCGTCGCAGGTCAGCATGACAAGGTTGCGCGGCTGGCCGCCCCGGCCGGTCAATACGGCATCGTCGATGAAATGCATCGGATAGGCGCAACGGCCATTTTCCGTCAGGCTGGCATCGTCGAAATCCGGCTCGCCGGTAACCGGGTCCAGCACGACATTTTCCAGAACCGAGCCGAAACGCTGCGTCGTCGCATAGATCGCCGGCTCGGCCTCGCGCGACAGATTGATGGTCTTGGCGTAACAGCCGCCCTCGAAATTGAAGATGCCGTCCTCGCCCCAGCCATGCTCGTCATCACCGATGAGCGGGCGCGCCGGATCGGTGGAAAGGGTCGTCTTGCCGGTGCCCGAAAGGCCGAAGAAAATGGCGACATCGCCGTCCGGGCCGGCATTGGCGGAGCAATGCATCGGCATGATGCCGCGTTCGGGCAGCATGTAATTGAGCACGGTGAAAACCGATTTCTTCATTTCGCCGGCATATCCGGAGCCGCCGATCAGCACCAGGCCGCGCGTAAGGTCCATGGCGATAACGGTTTCCGTCCGGCAGCCATGGCGGGCCGGGTCGGCGCGGAAAGTCGGCAGATCGAGGATTGTCAGGTTCGGCGAGAACGCCGCCAGATCGGCGCGGTCGGGACGGATTAAAAGATTGCGGATGAACAGATTGTGCCAGGCCAGTTCGCAGTACAGGCGCACGGAGATCTGCGTGTCGGGATCGGCGCCGCCATAAAGGTCCTGGGCATAAAGCCGCCGGCCGCCGGCATGGGCCGTCATGTCGGCCAGCAGGCGGTCGAAGGCTTCCGGTTCCATTGCCCCGTTGCCGTCCCACCAGATGGTATTTTCGGTCGTTGCATCGCGGACGATGAATTTGTCCTTGGGCGAGCGGCCGGTGTGTTCACCGGTGGTGGCGACAAGCGGACCGCCGGCGGCGAGCCTTGCTTCGCCGTTGCCAATGGCGTGTTCGTAAAGGGCGGTTTCGGAAAGATTCCATTCAATTGCCGCGGCATTGCTCAGATCGATCGCCGTATGTGCTTCCTGCCGGTTCAAACTCATTGTCAACGTTGTCCTGCTTTTGGTGCGGTTGGTGGGTGCCGCGCCTCATAGCCGGTTGCTGCGCCGGCGGGCAACACGCAATTTCCACAACTTTTGTCTCAGACAGGCAACTGCCGGCCCTCTGCGGTCAGGAAAGGCCGGAAAATGCCGCCGGGTCGATGTCGGCGATACGGCCAAAGCCGGCAACCAGATGGGCGCTTTGCGGTGTGAAACGGTAGAATCGGAAATCGCTGAAACCGGCGTAGTCGGCGGCACCGGGATGGCGGTCCAGAAAGACCGGTGCTGCCATGTCCGGGTCGCCGGCGAGGGTGACATGGCCGACCAGCGTCAGGCGCGGCAGGGTGAGGGGATCATCGCCAGACTCCGAAGACGCATCGCTCGGGCTATCGCCGATATCGGCGCGGCTGCCGACAACCAGCAGTGAGGCGCGCGGATCGCCCTTCAGGTTGACCGTGTGGACGGCCAGATCGGAGAGCAGCAGCACGCATGTGCCGGTGCGCGAATCGGGCGCGATGCCGACCCAGGAATTGAACGGCATGCCGTCGCCCGACAGGCTTGCCAGCGCTGCCTGCCGCGCCTTGCGCCACAGGCCGGTCGCGGCAACCGCCGGATCAAAGCCGGAACCTGTCGTTTTCTGTGCCATCAAAAGTCCTCATCTGTGGGCTTGCCACAATTTGTTCGTATTTTGTATCATAAGGCTGGCGGGCGACACTCACCGGCGTCCATCTTCGCCGGGAGCCAGGGAGAAATCCGATGCCGACCATCGCGCTTGTTGACGACGATCGCAACATCCTGACTTCGGTTTCGATGACGCTGGAATCGGAAGGCTATCGCGTTCAGACCTATCTTGACGGCTCCTCCGCCCTGGACGGTCTCAATCAGAATCCGCCCGATCTGGCCATTCTCGATATCAAGATGCCGCGCATGGACGGCATGGAACTGCTGCGCAAGCTGCGCCAGAAATCCGACATGCCGGTGATCTTCTTAACCTCCAAGGACGACGAGATCGACGAATTGTTCGGCCTGAAAATGGGCGCCGACGACTTCATCAAAAAGCCGTTCTCGCAGCGGCTTCTGGTGGAGCGGGTCAAGGCGGTTTTGCGCCGGGCGCAGCCACGCGACATTGGCCCGGCCCGCGACGGCGAGGTCACCAAGGTACTGGAGCGCGGCGCCTTGACCATGGACCAGGAACGCCATACCTGCACATGGAACGGCGAGAACGTAACCTTGACGGTGACGGAATTTTTGATCCTTTACGCATTGGCGCAGCGTCCGGGCGTCGTGAAAAGCCGCAATGCGCTGATGGACGCGGCCTATGAGGATCAGGTCTATGTCGACGACCGGACCATTGACAGCCATATCAAACGGTTGCGCAAGAAGTTCAAAGTCGCCGACAATGACTTTAACATGATTGAGACGCTTTATGGCGTCGGCTACCGGTTCAGGGAGACCTGATCGCCGGAAGTCTCAATATGAGAAACCCGGCTGAAACATGGTCGCCGAAACGCACCGTTCCAAAGCACCTGCCGCCAATACGTCGGGCGCCGGCGTATCACGGGATTGGCTGAAACGCATCAAGGCAGTCCTGAATCCGGCCGGCAAGGTTTTCCGCGCGGTCGGTGCGTTTGTCCGCGGCATTGCGCGATCCAGCACCTCCAGCCTGACCCGGCGCATTCTCATACTAAATCTGGCAGCGCTTTTCGCACTCGTCGGTGGCATCCTCTATCTCAACCAGTTTCGCGCCGGCCTGATCGACGCGCGCGTCGACAGCCTGTTGACACAGGGTCAGATCATCGCTGCGGCGATCGCCGCGCAGGCGGGCGTCGATGCCAACTCCATCACAATCGATCCCAACGAACTTTTGGAACTGCAAGCCGGCGAAAGCGCATCGCCATTCGATGTCGGTGAAGGCGCTGCCGATTTTCCGATCAATCCGGAGCGTGTCGCGCCGCTGCTCAGGCGGCTCGTATCGCCAACGCGGACCCGGGCGCGAATCTACGATCAGGATGGGACGCTGCTGCTGGATTCGCGCAGTCTTTATTCGCACGGCCAGATTCTTCGCTTCGACCTGCCGGCGCCCGATGAAACGAAACACTGGTATGAGAACTGGCTGGAATGGGTGCGCCTTTTGCTGCGGCGCGGCGACCTGCCGGCCTATCGTGAAATCGGCGGCGCCAACGGCAATGAATATCCGGAGGTCGCCAATGCGCTCAATGGCGCTGCGGCGAGCATTGTTCGGATCAGCGAGGATGGCGGGTTGATCGTTTCCGTCGCCGTACCCGTGCAGCGCTTCCGGGCGGTGCTGGGCGCGCTGCTATTATCAACTGAATCGGGCGATATCGACGCTATCGTCCGGGCCGAGCGCCTGGCAATCGTTCGCGTCTTCCTGGTCGCTGCAAGCGTCACCATCTTGTTGTCGGTTCTCCTGGCAGGCACAATCGCCGGACCGGTCCGGCGGCTTTCGGACGCCGCCGAACGCATCCGGCGCGGAACCAAGAAACGCGTGCAATTGCCGGATTTCGGCGACCGAAAGGACGAAATCGGCCATCTGGCGGTGTCTTTGCGCGACATGACGACCGCCCTTTACAACCGCATGGAGGCGATCGAACGCTTTGCCGCTGATGTCGCCCATGAGTTGAAAAACCCGCTGACCTCGCTCAGGAGCGCTGCCGAAACGCTGCCGATCGCTCCCACGCCGGACGCCCGCAACCGGCTTTTGGGGATCATCGCGCATGACATAAGACGCCTCGACAGGCTGATTTCCGACATATCGGACGCTTCGCGGCTGGACGCGGAAATGGCGCGAGAGGACGCCGAGCCGGTTGATTTGCGGGCGCTATTGGAGACCGTTGTCGCTGTCGCGCGCCAGACCCGGGTGGGTGAACATCAGGACCTGGTGCTGACCGTCGACCCCGGCCGCTGGGGCCGCGACGCCTTCTATATCCTCGGCCACGATATACGCATGGGTCAGGTCGTCGACAATCTGATCGCCAATGCGCTGTCCTTTTCGCCGCCGGACGGCAGCGTCCGGATCCATGCCGAGCGGCGGCCGGAGCAGGTGCGTATCACAGTCGACGATGATGGCTGCGGCATCCGCGCCGAAGCTCTGGACCAGATATTCGAGCGGTTCTACACCGACCGGCCGAATGTTGAGGATTTCGGCCAGAATTCAGGACTGGGCCTGGCCATTTCGCGGCAAATCGTCATGGCGCATCGCGGCACGATCAGCGCGGAAAACCGCAGCGGCAAGGATGGCACGGTTGCCGGTGCCCGCATCACCGTCATCCTGCCGGCTTCGCGCTGAGGCGGCCAATGGTCATGTCCCAGACGCTATCGGCGAGCGCAATTGTCTATCACGGTGCCGGCATTCTCATTCGCGGCGCTCCGGGCTCCGGAAAATCGACGCTTGCGCTGATGCTGATCGACGACGGTGGACGGCTCGTCGGTGATGACCGTGTTCACCTTGGCGCTTGCCACGGCCGGATCATCGCCAGCGGCCACGGCGCGGTTCACGGATTGATCGAACTGCGCGGCCGCGGACTTGTTGAACGCCCGTTTGAACCATCGGCAATTGTCCGGCTCGTTGTCGATTGCCTGGCGCCCGAACGGCTCGAACGGCTGCCGGCACCGGAAACCTTGGCGACGACATTGCTCAATGTCCGCCTGCCGAGCCAGCCAGTTGCGGCAAATAGTCCGAACGCGCCAATGCTCGTGCGCGAGGCGCTTGCCGCCATAAGCTGTTAATGCGATGCGGCTCGGGTCTTGCACTCGCCGCCGGTTTGGCCAAGATGGCCGGTGGGCGATTTTGGATCACCGAAGGCCGGATTTCAGCGGGTTTTGGATGTCGTTGCGATTGCCTTATGGTAACCGTAGCATCGCGGCAATCGCGCCTGAACAAAACCCGGATAAATCCGGTCATAAGAGTCAATAGTAAGGACCTTTGGTATCACATGATCGGCCTCGTTCTTGTTACCCACGGCCAGCTGGCGGCTGAATTTCGCGCCGCGCTGGAGCATGTCGTCGGCCCGCAGCGGGCTTGCGAGACGATTTCCATCGGTCCGGACGACGATATGGAAGAGCGGCGGCGCGACATCATGGCCGCTGTTGAGAGAGTCAATGACGGCGCCGGCGTTATCCTACTGACCGACATGTTCGGCGGCACGCCATCCAATCTGGCGATTTCGGTCATGGATGCAGGCCGGATCGAGGTCGTCGCCGGCGTTAATCTGCCGATGCTGATCAAGCTGGCCAGTGTGCGCGGCGAAGGTGATCTGGAGGACGTGATTGTTGCGGCGCAGGAGGCGGGGCGCAAATATATCAATGTCGCCAGCCGCATTCTCGCCAGCGAATGAACGGCAGGGCTGATAAGCCGGATTCCGCCGGCAATGGATCGCAGTTCGACAAATCCGTCTCCGCTGAGGGCACGCTCGGTGTGGAGATATACGAACGGCGGCTTGAAGTGTCCAACAAGCGCGGTCTACATGCCCGGGCATCGGCCAAGTTCGTCAAATGCGCCGAACAATTTGACGCCGAAGTCGTCGTCATCAAGGATGGCCAGGTGGTCTCTGCGACGTCGATCATGGGCCTTATGACGCTGGCTGCCACGCCGGGCAGCATTATCCATATTGCCGCCAACGGACCGGATGCGACGGCCGCTCTGAATGCCCTCGGCGCGCTTGTGGAATGCGGTTTTGGCGAAGAAGACTAGAGCAATATGAACGCATCTTGCTCCAGAGCGCAGTTTCGAAAAACGGGGGCTGGAATTCGACGTCAGCCGCTCTTTTCGTCCAGCACGCGCTTGGCGATCCGGAAGCAGGCCATGGCCGCGGGCGCGCCGCAATAAATGCCGATCTGGTGAATGGCCGCCCGGATCTCGGCCTTGCTCACGCCATTGTTGATCGCACCGTTCAGATGCAGTTCCCATTCGTGCATCCGGTTGAGCGCGGCAATCATCGTCAGGTTCATCAGTGAGCGTGTCTTGGCGTCGAGGCTTTCATCGCCCCAGCCGAAGCCCCAGCAATATTCGGTCAGCATTTCCTGAAACGGCAGCGTGAAATCGTCGGCCGCCGCAAACATCTTTTCGACATGCTCAGCGCCCAGGACAGCCTTGCGGACCGCCAGCCCCTTTTCGAATCGATCCTTGTCCATAAGCTGGTCCCTGTGTTTTCAGTTCTGTTTGAAAAGCGCCCTGGCGAGATGAAGCAAAATGATTCAATTTGACCTCATCTTGCCCTAGCCGCCGATATAGCGCTCGAGCTGCTCAATGGTGAATTTCTGGTCGCTGATGATGCTTTTGACCAGATCGCCGATGGAAACCAGGCCGACCAGGCGCTTGTCTTCAAGCACCGGTAGATGCCGCACCGACTTGTCGGTCATCACCGCCATGCATTCCTCGACCGACTGGTCCGGCCAGGCGCAGACGACGCGTGTCGACATGATGTCCTTGACATGCGTATCCGGCGACGCCTTGCCCTTCAAAATAACGTTTCGCGCGTAATGGCGCTCGGTGATGATGCCGGCGATCTTTTCGCCGTCCGTGACAACAAGCGACCCGATATTTTTATCCGCCATTTTCTTGATGGCATCGTAGACGGTGGTGTCCGGGCCGACCGTCGCCACATCGTGGCCTTTTGCATCAAGGATTTGTCGGACCGTAGCCATCTTGCATAACCTCGTGAACCATGCGCTGCGTCGGGCATGTTGGATTGCGCGCGTGACTATATCACGTCCGCGCGAAATTGTATTTTGAACCGGCGATGCAAGACAAGAGGCGATGCGCCAAATCACGCTGCGGTCTTTCAACACCGGCGCGTCTTGCCTATCGTGAAACAGGCCTGTTGCCGGCCGGCAGGGATAATCCAGGTGCGCTTTCCCGATCCGTCGACAATAACATTAACGCCAGCCCGGACTTGGCCGGGTCGGCCAACCCCCGCCTGCAAATGAGTGCCATGACCTCTGCCGCCGCCCCCATCGCAACCAACGGATTTGCGTTTCATGTGCGCGAAACGCTGCGGCTGGCGGCGCCGATTGCCGTCGCCCGGGCAGCGATCCTGGTGATGTTCGTCGCCGATACGGTGATGACCGGCTGGGCCGGGCCGACGGAACTGGCGGCGCTCGGGCTGGGCTCGGCGATCATGGTGGCGATCATGCTGGTTGCCCTCGGCCTGCTGCAGGCCGGACTGGTGCTGACCAGCCAGGCGCTCGGCCGCGGCGCGCCGGCCGAGACTGGAGCGATTTTCCGCGCCAGCCTTGTCGCCGCTCTGGCGCTCGGCACGCTGATCGTCGTCGCAGCCTATTTTGCCGAAGACTTTTTCATCGCCACCGGTCAGCCGGGTGACCTCGCCGCCCGCGCCGCGGCCGTGGCGCAGGTCTTTGCCTGGGGCGTTCCCGGCATGCTGTTTTTCATGGCCGTCAACATGTTTCTGGAAGCGACCGGCAGTCCGCGCGCCGGCATGTGGGTGATGATCGCCGCGAACATCGTCAATATCGGCCTCAACGCGATGTTGATATTCGGCTGGAACGGCATTCCGGCGCTGGGCGCGCAAGGCGCGATCCTGGCGACGTCGATCGTACGCTGGCTGGCTTTTTTGCAGCCCTTGCGA
>Ga0224512_10004695_pt1 | contig 11444 bp, 9 predicted proteins | sample SF_May12_sed_USG_4_FD_169103 | JGI IMG/M metagenome (GOLD analysis project Ga0224512, IMG submission 169103) | Sediment microbial communities from San Francisco Bay, California, United States - SF_May12_sed_USGS_13 | ecosystem: Environmental > Aquatic > Marine > Sediment | place: USA: California... | reverse complement strand
GGGGGGGCCGGGGGCAATATCACGATTGTTGCCAACAATTTCATTCCCAGCGCGGACAGCACGATTTCGGCGTCATCGGCTCTCAGCACCCCGGGCACGATCGCGATCGAGTCGCCGGAAAACGATATCGCGGGCGCCATCGCCCAGCTGCCGCAGGAGATCGTCGACGTCAGCGCGCTGCTGCCGGAGCGTTGCGCCGCGCGGCGCGCCGGGGCCAAGAGCAGCTTTACCGTAGCAGGTCGGGGGGGCGTGCCAATGGATCCGGACGGTTATCTGCCAAGCTTCAGGACCGGCAACGCATCAACACTCCAGGGGATGGTAAGCCCAGGCGCGACGGCATCCTGGGAAACGCTGCGAGATATTAAGCCCATGTTCCTCGCGATGGCAGAGTCAGGCTGCGCTCGCTAGGGCAAGGCTATTCTCTTTGATGCCAGCGAGCGTAATGCCGAGGTCGCAGCGCGAACTTGACTGCGAAGTAGAACGGATCAAGAACAATTGACTGGAAGCACTAGAGGGAGGGTGGTTAGCTTTTCCGGCTGGGTGACGGTCTTGTTCGTGGCTGTCACGTATGTCGTCGGAAACGGTGTCTATGCGCAGGTCCTCCCACCCGGCACCCGCCCGTCGGAGCGTCCGCTGCCGCCACCTGAGTTTGAAAAGCCAGAGGCAGTACCCGAGCTCGACCTTCCGTCCATACCGCCCGAGCGGGAGCGATTGGCGGCGATGCTTCGCGTCTTCGTGCGTGAGTTCCGCATCAGTGGGAATACCGTATTCACGACCGAAGAGCTGAAAACGGTCACGGCGCCGTTCGAGAATCGCGAGATCACAAACAACGATCTCGAGGAGGTTCGGCGGCAACTGACCCTCCATTACATTAACCGGGGTTACATCAATTCGGGGGCCGTGTTACCGGATCAGAAGATCGAAGACGGCGTCGTACAGATCCAAATCATTGAAGGGCGGTTGACCCGTATCGAGGTCGAGGGCACAGAGGCGTTTCGACCGGATTACTTTAGCAACCGGCTTCAGCGGCGCGCTGGGCCGCCGCTCAATGTGTGGCCCCTGCAAGAGGAGCTGCAGCTCTTGCTCCAGAGTCCGCTCATCGAAGGTGTCAACGCGCAGCTCGGGCCGGGCGACCGCCCCGGCGAGGCCGTGCTCAGGACTGAAGTCACCGAAGCTCGTCGCTGGGACTTCGTCACCTTATTCGACAACAAGATCTCGCCGAGCCTCGGCGAGGCGCGTTTGCTGTTGCTGGGAAACCTGCGCAATCTTGCGGGCCGGGGCGACGTATTGAGCGCCGAGCTTACCTGGTCAGAGGGGATCAATTTTGGCGACGACTATAAGCTGCGCTACCGATTGCCGCTCACGGTTAGCGATACCGCATTGAGTGTCTATTATGAAAAGGGCGATGCGGTCGTAGTCGAAGAGCCGTTCAGTACCCTGGATATCCGCACCAAGGTCGAGACCCGCGGCGTGCAGATTGGGCATCCTGTAATTCGCAAGCCCAACAACCAGCTCACACTGGCAGCAGTGCTCGAGCGCCGCAAGAGCGAGACCTTCCTGTTGGGGACACCCTTCTCGTTCTCACCCGGGGTCGTAAACGGCGAGGGCGCCGTGTCGGTTCTCCGCCTTGTCCAGGACTGGCTGCTCCGAGGCAGGAGTCATGTGTTCTTCGCACGCTCCACCTTGAGTTTCGGCATTGAAGCGTTCGATTCGACAGTGAATAGCGGGGACCTGCCCGACAGCCAGTTCGTGTCGTGGCTGGGCCAGATGGAATGGGCGTGGCGCTTCGGCACAAGTGGGCAGCAAGTCTCATTGCGGCTCTACGGCCAGGTGTCGGACGACCCGTTGCTGCCGATGGAGCAGTTCTCCGTGGGCGGGCTCGACAGCGTTCGAGGTTATCGCACCAACCAGCTCGTGCGCGATGAAGGATGGACCGCGTCGTTCCAGTACCAGCTTCCCCTTTTCCGCAACCCGACAGGGTTGCGTAATCTGCAGTTTGCGGCCTTCATTGACTCAGGCGGCGCGCGCAACAAACTAGGTCCCAACCTCGGACCTAACACCCTCACCGGCTACGGAGTGGGGCTTATCTGGAACCCGAGCCCGAAGTTCAGCACTGAGCTGTATTTCTCCAAAGCTCTGGATGACGTGCCGAGTGGCGGCGAGCACAGCATTCAGGACGACGGCATTTATTTCAGGCTAATTGCGCACCCCTTCGCTTCACGATAGCTCTAGATCAGGGGTTCTTAGCGGAATGGGAAAGGGCCCGCCAGCGCGGCGTGGGTTTTGGCTTTTGATGCACATAGCAAAGGAGGCCCGTCGCGGGCCTCCTTCAAGCGATCGACTAAAACTCGTTATCGTTGTTTGAGTCGCCGTCAGCCGCCTGCGTTACGGTCGTGGTCGGCTGCCTCCTGCAAGCCCACTCCCTTGAGCAATGCCGCGCGCTGATCACGCAGCGTTCGGTCAACCGGGTTGGCGCTGATCAGCCTCGAAAGCTGATCGATGGCATCGTACCAGACGCCCGATTCGGCATAGACTGCCGGCTTCATGGTTTCACCCGCCCCACGCAGCCTGGCTTGGATAGCCTGCGGGACGGCAATGCGCTTGATCGACCCGCCGGCCAGAATGTCCGTTGACCGCTGATCCGGGTCGCGCACCACCGCCACGAACCACTGGTACTCGGTGTCGGGCTTGAGGGCCACACCGTGATCCTCGAGGCGCACCGCATGCACGCCCCTCTCGATCGGCGGCTGGAGCGTGATTTCGAGCAGCGGCTGGGCGGCTTCCTGAAGGGTGCCCATGATTGTGATTGTCACTTCCACCGGATTCGTGACTCGCTCGGAGACATACCAGTAGATAGTAGGGCTCTGCTGCAACGTGTAGCCCGTATGGTCCGGGGCCAGCACGTTGAGCGTAATAGTCGAGGCGCCTGCGCTGCGTGTTCCACCGCCTACGCGTGTGGCCGGCGCACCGCGCAGTGGCGCCTTGTAGGTGAACTCAGGCGCCGCGGAGTCGCCTTTCTTGGCCGGCTCCGTGGCGAACCCTGCAGAGGTCGATATAGCGAGGGCTACGGCGCTCAGAAGAACCGTTCTGAAAGATGCGAACTTCATTTGGCACCTCCGCTTCAGTGATTCACTCAGCTTCTCGCAGCTTTGAGCATACGGCCGTTCCGTCGCGGATTCACGCGCCAAATGCCGGTCAATGTGCGGTTTCGCACAGTTGTCCCGCATGGATCCGACCCCGGCTTGTTGCGGCGCAATAGCGAGTCAGAACCCCCTAGAGCCAGTTGCCAATCAGTAAGAACGGGCTCCAGTAGGCCGGATGGCGGTAACGAACATCTTCCAGCACCGCCAGCTGAGCCTGCTGTAAGGCCTTCGCCTTCGACATCGAAGGCAACTGGAGCTGGCGGTAGAACTCGTACACGAGCTTGGCCGAGGCCGGGTCGTTGACGGACCAGAGGGTGGCCAGCGCGCTGCGCGCCCCGGCCTTGACGGCCACACCCGCCAGGCCCAACGCCGCCCGATCGTCGCCGGCCGCCGTCTGGCAGGCACTCAATGTCAGCAGCTCCACCGCGTTGTCCCGAAACTGAGTGAGTCCAATGAAGTCCTCGAGCGCGTCCATACTGAGTTTGCTTTCATAGGTCAGCAAAAACGTCTTCGTGAGATCGCTGTCGAACTGCGCGTGCGAGGCGATGTGCACGATGGAGTAGGGCGTCCGGGAAAGCTGCTGTTCCATCTTCGGAGCCAAGAATTCTTGATCCTGCAGCACCGTGCTGCGGGCATAGAGTTGCTTGATACTGCTGAGCTCCTCACCGACGTATGGGAGCGGCGGGAAACCCTGCACGGACTCGGTCAGACCGTTGGCCAACAGCTCAATGTTCTCACGCGGCAACGGGCGCGGATCCGTAAGCTGCAGACCGGGGGTGACCGCGACAGCGTACTTCGAGATGAGAAACTGCTTGCCATCATGCAACGCGGCCAACGGTATCGTGCGCAATGCTCCGTCGGGCACAAATACCAGCGTGTCGACCTTGTGCGTCTCGAGCTCCCCCTCGATGGGCTTGATTAGCCAGTCATAGAGCGTGCGCGCCTGCACGTAGTACCGATGGGTCGTTCGTGTCTCGAGCTGCTTGCGAAACGTTCGCACATCCTGAGTAAGCGTGGCGGCCGAGACCGGAACGGTGAAACGCTTCATCCCATCGGAAAAGCTCACCAGAAGCTCGAGTCGATCTTCCAGAATGACCGGGTAGACTGCCGCTGTGCGCTCGGCTAGCTGGTCGATACCCGTGATCTTTGCCCGCAGCCGCGCCACACAGTCGTCCTGGAAGTAGTCCTCGAGCTCCGCCTGTTTCAGCAGCTCGACCGTGTCGCGCGCATCGACCAGGTACTGCCGTACCTTCGCGGCATCGGATTCCGCAGCCGAGCGTTGCAGCAGGAGATCCGCAAGCTCGAAATAGACCGGCCCGACAGACTGGCGAAACGAGGCGCGGGCGCTGCCATAATCCGCTGTGAGATCCTGCCGAAAACCCTGCAGTGTCTGCACAGCGTGCTGGTAAGCGAGAATGGCCTGCTCGGTCTCACCTTGGGTCTTCAGCACGCGACCAGACTGCCAGTACCAGCGGTAAAGCGCCTCCGGAGCATCCGCCTGTTGGGCGGCAAAGATCGCCCGCTGGGTGAGTTGCAGCGCATCGTCATAACGTTGCGCTTGTTCATAGAGCTGGCCCAGGTAGCCAAGCGCATAAGAGCGTGCGCGCTCATCGCCTATCGTATCGCCGATGGAAAGCGCATCGTTAAACGCCGCGTACGCTCGCCGCCGCCACTCGCTGCGCTGAGGGTCAGGAGTAGCCGCGAGCCTTGCATAGAGCCGACCTAGGCTGATAAGCACATATGCCTTGTCATGGTTTGCAGCAAGCCCGTTGACTCCTTGCTGCACATCAGTCAGGAGCGCCGCCGCTTCGTCGTAGTTTTTGCTCTCGACCAGAGTTCGCCCAAGATTCGTCGATGCCAACATTGTAAGCGGCCGATTGCCGGCCTCGCGGGCGCTGGCGATCGCACTGTCATAGAAAACCGCGGCCTCTTTGAAACGTTCCTGCGCCGCGAGCAAATTGCCCAGGTTGTTGCGCGCAGAGGCTGCAACCTGCGCGTTCTCGGCACGAGTTGCGATCTCAATACTCGAGCGAAGCAAATGCTCCGCCTCACCTGCACGACCGGCGAGCGCAACAGTGTTTCCGAGCGCGCCGGTGACAACGGCAATGAGCGATTGATTGCCGGTCTTTTCTGCAAGCGCGAGCGCGGTTTGCAACCCATCGAGGGCGGCAGGATAGCGCCCGAGCGCAGCGTAGGCCTGCACGCTTTGCACCACCGCAAGCACTTGCCCCTCGACGTTTCCCGCCGCTTGATAGGCGCGCACCGCCTGGGTCCAGTGTTCAATCGCCTTCTCAAAGTTCCCGGCCGCAAACCACTTAGCCCCAGCCTCCATCGACTGGGCGGGCGCCACCTGCCGCTCTTGTTGAGCGTCAGTGGCAAAGGCCGACGGAGAGAACAGCACAATGATCATCACTGGCAAGAACCGGTATACGCAACGGCTTAAGCCACGCCAGGACAAGAACGATTGCAGGCAGGTCAGAAAGACAGGTCGGGCGTTCATTACTCCACCCTCCTTATGACGGTATCCCGCCAGCTTCTTCTGCGTTTGTTTAAAGGGCTGGCTGGGTTCGGTTCGCATCATACCATTACCGGAGTAGCCGGGCTCGTCGACAGCTCTGCCTTGTTGATACAAGGGGGCATTCAGTATTGCCTGATGTGAGGCCTCAACAAAACCCTGACATCCTTCCCAACATTGGCGCGCTAGGATTTCCCTGCCGCGATATTGTAGGCTGCGTCAAATATCAGGGCTCCCGCGTAGAACCCCGGCGCGGAAAGAGAGTCCACCAAGCGGCCAGCGCTTTTTTAGGAACTTCAGAGCTTATCTCGGTGCGTCACGTTGAGAAGAACGGTGCTGATATGGCTTTCAAATGAGATGTGAGAGAGGCTTCGGCACCATCGCCTCATGAACCAGGACTGGGTCAATAACTGGTGCCAGGTGGGCGTCACCGGCGACGTCGCGCCGGGCGCCGTGATTCGAAAGCGCTTCGGTTAAGTTGATCTCGAGCTGTTTAACGTCGACGGGGAATTTTTTGCCCGAGCGAATCGTTGCGGTGGATGTGGTCGGGCGCTTTCGGACGGAAAGATCGAGGACAGTGAAGTCGAGTGCGCCGGCTGCGGCAACCAGGGGGGCGAGGACAATCGTGACGTGGCGCGCATGGCGGTGCTGCTCGCCGGCTTTCCGGTGGAGGTGCCTGGGATCACCTTGAATCGCAACTGCGCCTCGGCGCTGTCGGCGGTGAACGACGCTGCCAAATCGGTGCTAGCGGGGGAAGGGGAGAGCTACATTGGCAGCGGGGTCGAGTGCATGAGCCGCGCGCCCTGGGCCATGGCCAAGCCGGGCAGGGTGCCCACCAACCGCCCGCCGGAAATATGGGACACCACCGTGGGCTGGCGTTTCAACAATCCCAAGCTCGATGCGATGTACCCGATCGTGAGCCTGGGAGAAACCGCCGAAGCGGTGGCCGAGCAGATGCAGATCAGCCGCGCCGACCAGGACGCTTTTGCCCTGGAGAGCCAGCGCCGCACGGTGGACGCAATGAATGCCGGACGCTTCACCGACGAAATCGTGCCGGTGGAAGTGCCTGGGAGAAAACGGCAGAGGGATATTGTCCACTAATCAAGTTGCCGTTAATTTTGCGGAATGTACGGCAGCGCACAGAGCGGCTTGATTGGTGCAACGACAATTGCGCTGATGGTGGATAGCCAACGACTGCGGTCTGCTGTGTTCGCAAGTTAAAAAACCAGAGAATGGAGCGGTGAAATGACGTTCATAAACAGGATCATTATGTTAGTGGCGTTCGGTTTCTCGCTGGCGGCGCTCAGCGGGTGCCAAACCACCACCTCGGGCGGAGCTGTCGGAGCGAATCGCTCGCAGCTGATGCTGATATCGTCACAGCAGCTCGATCAGATGGCAGCGGAAAGTTATAACAAGCTGGTATCAGACGCGGCGCAAAAAGGTGTACTCAACAAAAATCAGGCCATGCTTCAGCGAGTGCGCACGATCGCCAGCCGTCTCGAACCTCAGACCAAAGTGTTTCGTGCTGACGCGCCGGGCTGGAAATGGGAGGTCAATGTCATCACCAGCAACGATCTTAACGCTTTCTGCATGCCCGGCGGCAAGATTATGGTTTACTCTGGCCTGATTACTCGACTCAACGCGACCGACGCGGAGATTGCGGTTGTGCTGGGGCACGAGATTGCCCACGCTCTGCGCGAACATTCGCGCGAGCAGATGTCGCAGGCGATCGCTGCGCAGACCGCCATCACTGTCGGCGCGTCGCTGATAGGCTTGGGTCAGGGTTCGGCCGATATCGCAGCTGCGGGTTACCAAGCATTTGTAGCTACCAGGTTCAGCCGCGCCGATGAAAACGAAGCCGACCGTATCGGATTGGAGCTCGCCGCGCGCGCCGGTTACGACCCGCGTGCGGGCGTGACCTTGTGGCAAAAGATGATGAGCGCCAGTCAGGGCGGCAGTCCGCCGGAATTTCTCAGTTCGCACCCGGCGGATTCGAGTCGTGTGCAAATGATCCAGGCGCTGTTGCCGACGGTAATGCCGCTCTACGAGGCCGCGCGGCGGCCCAGTTGAGGAAAAAGTTATGAGCTCAACGCCGGCCGCAGCTAGCTAGCGCGGGCATGATGGTTGAGAACTGCAAGGGCCGCTCTTGTTGCGGTCGTCGGTGACGGCCAAACAATATATGGAATTCTGAAGGAGAATTTGGATCGAAAATAAAAGCCGGCGTAAGCCGGCTTTTTACTTGACGCGCCACGATCCGGCGAGGCTTAAAAGAGGCACATCTATATCCGTCAAGGGGTACGGCCGGATATATGTCTGATCCTGCCCCTGTTTCGCGGATGAAACGAACGCGGAAGAAGTCGCCCGCTTACTCAGAGTCCGGCCACTGCGCTGTTACCGAGACGCTCTGGCGCTGCTGCGTGCCACAAAGCTCATAGCTGAAGTGCGGCGTGGGATTGAGCCGGTCGAGAGGAGCTTCCCAGCCCAGCTTTTCGTCGATCCAGTCCGGCAGCGGCATGACCATCGGCAGGTGACCGTTAGGGCGATACCAGGAGTCCACCGACCAGGGTTTGCCGCTATTCGCGTCGATGACGACAGCCGTCCAGTGAACCTCGATCAAATTGAAACGGTTGCGGATCTTGGGTGACGAGACCGACCAGCCGGGTATTTCCCGGAGATCATGGAGAATGTGCAGGAATGTGGTGGTGTTGGTGGCGTTGTCGACGCAATCGGTCCGCCCTTGGATATCGTATTCCGCATCATTGACGCCCAGGTCGTTGGCCAGCAGCGGCTGGTATTTTCTTGCCAGCATCTCCATTTGCCAAATGCCGATGCGCAAGCGCTGGAGGCGAGGGTAAAGTTCGTTGCCGGGACAGAGCGCAGTTTGCTCCTTCAGCAGCGCCATGTCCTCGGGGCTGAAGGTCATCATCTGTCTGCTCGAACACGACCAGTTGAAACAAATCCGCAGCGTAACGGACCCGTCTGCTCCGATTCGATAGTCTGGGGTAAGCGGACTCGAAACGGAGCCCTGGGTACCATCGGGATCTAGACGCGGCGAGATGGCGCCCACAAGCTCGGGATGACCGAGGAGGAGCGCGAGGAGGCAGATGAAAAAGACGGCGTGCCGGTGAATCATTCGGTGTCAACGTGCCGGCGGCGATCCGCCGCAACAGTCCCAAGGGGCCTGACGGTCGCGTCAGGCCCCTTCTTACTGAAGACTACGGGGCCGGCCGGATTTCGACCCGCCGGTTCTTAGCGCGGCCGGAGCTGGTGTCGTTAGGGGCCACCGGATTCGCTGCGCCGAAAGCGCGGATGGTCAACTGGCCGGGGGGTACCCCGTTATTGATCTGGAAATCTCGCACGGCTTGGGCGCGGCGTTCCGAAAGCTGCTTATTGTAGACTGGGGTGCCCAGGTTGTCGGTATAGCCGTCCAATACGTACTTGACATCGGGCTGGTCGCGCAGAGTCTTGACCACCTCGTTCAGTATCCCCACGGCCTCCGGCGTCAGCGTGGCCTTGTTAAATTCGAAGTTGACGTCGCTGAGGATGAAGACCTTTGGAGCCGGCGCCGGGGCCGGGGCTGGGGCTGGGGCTGCAACCGGAGCCGGAGCCGGGACCACCGCTGCGACCGGGGCGGGCGCAGCTGGCGCTGCCGCCATTTTCGACATGTTGTTGCAACCCGCGAGGGTCAGCACCAGTGTGACAGTCCCTAGGACTGTTTTAGTAGCTATGTTGTTCATCTAACGTTACCTGATTGGGTTGGAATAAAAAAAAAGTTTTTTAAGCGCGCCGTGCCTGATACGGCGTCAACTCGACTATGTTGTTTTTCATGGTTTTATCAAGCACTAGTAAACCGGAATGTATCTTCAGTCCAAGCCCCAAGGCCGAGACGATTGGACCGCCGCCGGGCTAGCCCGAAAACAGCATTGATTTTTGGAGGCTTTTCTAATGCTTGGGTCACGATTCTACTCAAACGGAGGAAACCGTCCAAGCCCCAAGGCCGAAAGGATTGGACCGCCGGGCTACCCCGAAACCGGCATTGATTTTTGGAGGCTTTTTTAATGCCTGAGCCACGATCCTACTCAAAGATAAGAAACCGTCTGTGCGTTACCACACATGGCAAAAAGGATTCGCCCTTGCAACAGGCAATTGGGCAATCAGAAGTGGAAACTGGCGGCATCGACGAGCCTGACTGGTCCGATGATTTAAAAAAAAGGCGACGATGGGGGTCAGCAGCTGGGGAATTTTCAACAAATTTTGATAACGAGGCCTTGAGTGCAACCAGGTTAAGCCGCATCAATCAAAGTGAAGTCGACCACGTCGATCTGGAGTTCGCGGTACGCGCCGGCTTCGGCCCGCGTGGGCAAGGGGGCTCGCAATGCCCGTTTTTCACAATCTGCCCACCCAAAAAAAAACCCGTTTGCGCGGTTGTCCGCAGCAACGGGTCAAGTCTAAATCCACGCTGAGCTATCACCTCGAGGGGCAAGGTGATTAGGGGTCCTCAGGGGGGAGGAGATGCGCGGATTCAGGGTTTCGTAGCATTCATGCTCGCAATATACTCGCCCGACGAGGGCTTGCTCTGTGCGTTATCGCACATTGCGCAACCGAGGATTCAACGAAACAAGGGGCCGAGCTCGCGATTAGCGAGTCTGCAGGCGAGCAAGGAAAGTCCGCTCGGACGGCCGGGCGGGCTTCGGAGCAAACGCGCTAAGCGAATAACTCTGTGTAGTCTTCGACGACCGCCCGATAACACTCGCAGGATGTTGCTTCAAGGCCCCTGCGGTCCAGGACCTTAATCTCGCCGCGGGAATAGCGGATGAGATTTCTCCGTTGCAGGGCGCCCGCGGCTATGGTTACCGCACTCCTTTGCACCCCGAGCATGTCCGCCAAGAACTTGTGGGTGAGATAAACATGATCCGCGTGGGCGCGGTCATGGGTCATCAACAACCACCGCGCCAGCCGCGCCTCGACTTCGTGGAAACGGGTGCAGGCGGCGCTCTGCGACAGTTGCGCGATCAATACGTAAAGGTAGCGTTTCAGCGTGCGAAGCAAGCAGGGGCTGTTGCGCAAGTCATGCCGGAGCTGCGGGGTGGTCATCCTCAATGCGCTGCCGGTGCCTTGCACCACGCCTTGCAGGGGGGCGGAATTGACGCCCAGCGCCAGCGTCGCGCCGAGCATGCCCTCATCGCCGATGAGCCCCATTTCCAGCGGTGGATGATTGTCCACTCTCTCCACCAGCGAGATGAAACCGGTGAGGGGAAAGTAAGCGTAGGGGAGGGGCAGATCGGGCTCACACAGGACGGTGCCCAAAACCAGATCCACCGGCTCGCAGCGCTCCAGAATCCTGTTACGTTCCTTGCGTGGCAATCCTTCTATGAGCCGATTGGCCGCTGGTGTGGCTGACACTCCACTCTCCCGCAGTATGAAAAAAAGCAGGAGGGCACAAGCAAAAGGTGCTGAGGCCGTCCCGATGCCACAGTGTCATGGATGGCCGCGCGATGATCTGTTCGCTACACCACAGAGCGCACGCCAATACGCCGGCGCCGCGCTCAGATCCCCGCTTGTGCTGTCAATGGACCGAGCGAGATTGGGGGATATAGGGTAACAGGCGATCGGTTTCTTTCTTGACCACGGCATAGCACTCACAGCTCAGATTTTCGAGTTTGGGCCGGTTCAGCACCGTGATATGGCCGCGCTGGTAATCGATCACCTTGAGCTTCTGCAGCTTGCCGGCGGCCTCGGTGACGCCTTCTCGGCGGACGCCAAGCATGTTGGCGATCAGTTCCTGG
>Ga0224512_10004694_pt1 | contig 11444 bp, 8 predicted proteins | sample SF_May12_sed_USG_4_FD_169103 | JGI IMG/M metagenome (GOLD analysis project Ga0224512, IMG submission 169103) | Sediment microbial communities from San Francisco Bay, California, United States - SF_May12_sed_USGS_13 | ecosystem: Environmental > Aquatic > Marine > Sediment | place: USA: California... | reverse complement strand
AAATCTGCCGCAATTGTACCATCTAGCGCGGCGATCATGCCCCGGATCAGCGCGTGCACCTCCTGAGCCTGCGCAGGCGTAGCCGTCAAACCCGTACCGATCGCCCAGACGGGTTCGTACGCGATCACGGCCTGCGCGAATGCCTCGATGCCGGCGGCATCCAGCACGGCTTGCACCTGCCCCGCAACGACGTCCTGCGTCTGACCGGCCTCACGCTGCTCGAGCGTCTCGCCGACGCAGAGGATCGGCGTGAGCCCTTGGGATTGAGCCGCCTGAAACTTCGCCGCAACCTGAGAATCCGTCTCACCGTAGATCGAGCGGCGCTCCGAGTGACCGACGATGACGTAACTGCAACCGACGTCGGTGAGCATGCCGCCGGCGATCTCACCGGTGTATGCCCCCGTGCCAGTCTGCTCGGAAAGGTCCTGAGCGCCGAGCGCAATTTCACTGCCGGCAATCCACTCCGCGACACTCGTAAGATAGACGTAAGGCGGACAGAGCAATACCCGCACGCCAGTCGCGCCCGCAACGCCGGCAGCGATGCTGGCAACGAGCTCGCGACTCTCGGCAAGCGCGCCGTGCATTTTCCAGTTTCCGGCGATCAACGGGGTTCTTTGGTCTGAGGCCATTGCTTCAGATCTCCTGGGAGTGACGGATGAAGGCGGGCCGTGAGCTTACGGATCACCCGCAGCGTTGGCAATGGCTGTGCGTGGGTGGGCCCCGATCAGCTCGTGAGGACGGCGCGCACAGACTCGGCCAGGCGGTCGGCCAGAGCATCGACGGAAACTCGGCTTTCACCTTCGACCATGACGCGGATGACAGGCTCGGTGCCCGAGGCACGCAGCACGACCCGACCGCGCTCGCCGAGCTCGTCCTCGGCCGCACGCACGGCTTCGCGAATTGCCGGTTGGTCATCGGGATCGAAGCGCTCCGTCACCCGCACGTTCACCATGCGCTGGGGCAACTGCGGCATACCCTCGACGAGCTCCTTCAGCGTGCGCCCTCCCTGCTTCATGATCGAGAGAACCTGCAAGGCTGTGACGAGACCATCGCCAGTCGTCGTCTTGTCCAAGCAAATGAGGTGACCCGATGTTTCGCCACCCAGGTCGCCGCCGTGCTCTTTGAGCATCGCGAGCACGTGTCGGTCGCCGACACTCGCGCGTCGAAAATCCACACCGAGGTCTTTGAGCGCGAGCTCGAGACCGAGATTCGTCATCACGGTTCCGACCACGGGCCCACGTAGCGCGGCTCGGTCGACCCGATCCCGCACGAGTGCGTACAGCAGTTGATCACCGTCGATGAGCCGGCCGTCCTCATCGACCATGACGATCCGGTCGCCGTCACCGTCCAGGGCAACGCCGACATCGGCGCGCACTCCCGTGACGGTGAGCTGCAGTAGATCCGGGCGCGTCGAGCCACAGCCGTCGTTGATGTTGCGACCGTTCGGAGAGCAGCCGACCGGCACTACATCGCCGCCGAGCTCCGCGATGACTCGAGGCGCCACCTTGTAGCCCGCGCCATGCGATGCGTCGACGACGATCTTGAGTCCGTCGAGGTTGAGCTCATCAGGGATCGTCGACTTGCAGAATTCCATGTAATCCGTCCGCGCGGACGTCAGCGTCACGGCTCTGCCCAGAGCGCTCGAGTCACGCGTGATTGGCGCAGCCTCGAGATGCTGTTCGATCGCAGCCTCGAGCTCGTCGGTCAGTTTTTCGCCCTCGCGATCGAAGAATTTGATGCCGTTGTCGTAATACGGATTGTGCGAGGCGCTGATGACGATGCCGAAGTCAGCATTCATGCGCTTGGTCAGATAGGCGATGCCAGGCGTCGGTAACGGCCCAGTGAGCATGACATCGACGCCGGCTGCTACGAAGCCCGCCTCGAGGGCCGACTCGAACATGTAGCCCGAAACGCGTGTGTCCTTGCCGATCAGCACCGAGCCGCCGTCGGGCACGAGCACGCGTGCAGCGGCGCTGGCCAGGCGCAGCGCAAAATCGACCGTCATTGGGGCCTGCCCTACGGGCCCTCGAATACCATCCGTACCGAAATAGCGCCTCGCCAAGTTGTGCTCCTGGAACTATGCGCCGCTAGAACACCGCGGCGATGGATCGATGCTACGCGAACCCACAAACCACGTTCGTGATCTAGGTGGCAGGCACGAAATCTAGTGCTGCCCGGCAGGCCCGCCGAGCGGTGGCGTGGGCTTTTGCTCTGCTGTTGTGGTCTCGGCCTCGGCGGGTGCCCCCGGATCGGAATCGTCCCAATGCTCGGGCTGTCGCGGCTCACGGCCTGCCATGATGTCGCTCATCATGTTCTCGTCGATCGTTTCGTATTTGATCAGCGCCTCGGCCATCAGATGCAGCTTATCCTTGTTCTCGTCGAGGATGTTCCTTGCCTCGGTGTAGCACGTGTCGATGAGCGTGCGGACTTCCTCGTCGATGGCATGCGCTGTCACATCGGAAACCTGCTTGTGCCGCGTGACGCTGCGGCCCAGGAAAATCTCGCCGTCGTCCTCGGTATAGGTCAGCGGCCCCAACCGGTCCGACAAGCCCCACTTCGTGACCATGTTGCGTGCGATATCGGTCGCCCGTTCAATGTCGTTGGAAGCACCCGTCGTCACATACGCCGGGCCAAAAATCAGTTCCTCCGCGATGCGCCCGCCGAACAAGCTCTTCATCTGCGACATCAGACGCTGCTTGGAGTAGCTGTAGCGATCTTCCTCAGGCAGGAACATCGTCACGCCCAGCGCGCGGCCGCGCGGAATGATCGATACCTTGTAAACAGGGTCATGATCAGGCACGAGCAAGCCCACAATGGCGTGCCCGGATTCGTGATAGGCCGTGAGTTTTTTCTCCTGCTCGCTCATGACCATCGACCGGCGCTCCGTGCCCATCATGAGCTTGTCCTTGGCCTTGTCGAACTCCTCCATCGTGACGGTGCGCTTGTTCGCCCGCGCTGCCAGCAGAGCCGCCTCGTTGACGAGGTTAGCCAAGTCCGCGCCGGAAAAGCCGGGCGTGCCACGCGCGAGCACCGACGGGCGCACGTCGTCACCGACCGGCACCTTGCGCATGTGCACCTTGATGATCTGCTCGCGCCCGCGAACGTCGGGAAGCGGGACGACGACCTGGCGGTCGAAACGCCCGGGCCGCAGCAAGGCCGGGTCCAGCACGTCAGGACGATTGGTCGCCGCAATGACGATAACGCCCTCGTTGCCTTCGAAGCCATCCATTTCCACGAGCAGCTGATTCAACGTTTGCTCGCGCTCATCGTGTCCGCCGCCAAGGCCCGCACCGCGATGGCGGCCAACAGCGTCAATCTCGTCGATGAATATGATGCACGGGGCATGTTTTTTAGCCTGCTCGAACATGTCACGTACGCGTGAGGCGCCCACACCGACGAACATCTCGACGAAATCCGAGCCGGAGATCGTAAAGAACGGTACTTTGGCTTCCCCGGCGATCGCACGAGCCAGCAACGTCTTACCAGTACCCGGGGAGCCGACCATGAGCACGCCTTTCGGAATCTTGCCGCCGAGGCGCTGAAATTTTGCAGGATCCTTGAGGTATTCGACGATCTCGACGACCTCTTCCTTGGCTTCCTCGACGCCGGCCACGTCGGCGAACGTGACGTGAACCTGATCTTCGCCCAATAGACGCGCGCGGCTCTTGCCGAACGACATGGCCCCGCGACCGCTACCACCGCCTTGCATCTGGCGCATGAAATAGACCCAAACTGCAATGAGCAGCAGAATCGGGAACGAAGATATGAATAACTGCAGCAAGAAAGACTGCTGCCTGGGCGGGCTCGCCTGAATCAAGACGTTGTTCTCGTCCAGCGTCCCGATCAGTGCCGTGTTCTCGGTCTCCGGGTTGTACGTAACGAAACTGTCGCCGTTGCGGACATAACGGATGGCCTCGCCGTCGAAAACGACCTCGTCGACGGAACCATCCCGGACATAACCCAGGAAGCTCGAGTACGGTACCGTCTCGGCGCGCTGCCGCGTCGGGCCAAAACTCTGGAAAACCGACAGCAGCACTACGGCGATGACGATCCAGAGAATGACGTTCTTTGCTAGGTCGTTCAATAACTTATCCTCGTTACGACAGCCCGGGCCCTGACGAATTAGACCGTACTATATCCCATAGTTTCTCGCTAGGAGATAAATCTCACGGCTCTCCGGCCGCGATGCTTTCGGCTTGATCAGGCGCACACTCTGAAATTGCCGCCTCGCGGTCTCGACGAAGGACTCAAAACCCTCACCCTGAAACAGTTTCACGAGGAAGCTCCCACCGGGCCGGAGCACCGACTGGCATAGATCGAGCGCTTCTTCCGCAAGATTCATGGCGCGCGGTTGATCGACCGCACGGCTTCCTGTGATATTGGGGGCCACGTCAGACATTACAAGGTCCGCCTGTGCGGTCCCGAGCGCCTCGACAATCCGGGCCAGCGTCTGTGCGGCCGTAAAATCGCCCTGAACGATCTCCACGCCTTCGATGGGCGCCATTGGCGCAAGATCGACCGCCAATATGCGCCCCTTCGGACCAACGATCTGTGCTGCAAGCTGGCTCCAACCCCCCGGAGCCGCACCGAGATCGACGCAGCGCAGTCCAGGCTTGAGAATGCGCGCCTTCGCCTGAATCTGCTCGAGCTTGAATACCGCGCGCGAGCGCCAATGCTCGCGCGCTGCACGTTGCACGTACGGATCCGCTTGCTGCTGCTTGCGCCAGTGTCCCGTTGAGCGTGATCGGCGTGTCATGGCTATCTGGACGTCAGACCTTCAGAGCTATACTGCGGAGCATGAAATTGACCGAAAGTCAGCGCAAGCAGCTGCGCCGCCTCGGGCACGCGCTCAAGCCCGTCGTCCTGATCGGCGCCTCGGGTCTGAGCGACTCGGTTGCTGCCGAAATCGATGCGGCCCTGGAGCATCACGAGCTCATCAAGATCCGCATCAGAGCCGGCGATCGCGCAGAGCGCGATCGCGTGATGCAGCGCGTTGTCGAACGCCTTCGCGCCGAGCCCATCCAACGTATTGGGAATATGGCTTTGATCTATCGGCGCGCCCAGGAACCCAAGCTCAGTCTCCCGGAGCGAGCCAGGTAAAACAATGGGGATCAGACGTACTCGACGTCGGTAATCTCGTATGACTGCTGGCCGCTCGGCGTAATAACCTCGACAACGTCACCAGCCTCCTTGCCGACGAGCGCGCGCGCAATCGGTGAGGCGATCGACAGCAGCCCGGACTTGATGTCCGCTTCGTCCTCGCCGACGAGCCGGTAGGTCGTCTCGACGCCGCTATCGATGTTCGCCAAATGGACCGTCGCGCCGAAAACCACCCTACCGCCAGCATTGATCTTATCGACCTCGATGATCTGCGCGTTGCTGAGTTTTGCCTCGATATCGCGAATACGCGCTTCAGCGAGGCCCTGCTGTTCCTTGGCGGCGTGGTATTCAGCGTTCTCTTTAATATCGCCGTGCTCTCTCGCTGTAGCGATCGCGGCACTGATCTCGGGCCGCTGCGCTTTGAGTCGCTTGAGCTCTTCGCGCAGCGCCTCGGCTCCACGTGCGGTCAGTGGCACTTTGCTCATGTTTTTGCAGTCTCCGCGTGGAGCGCCTGAAGCCTGTTCACAACGACATTGTCCTGATGATCGAGCGCGTCGCAAGTCGCCTTCGCCGCCGCCAAGGTCGTGTAGTACGTCACCTTCTGGTGCACGGCTTCGGCGCGAATCGAATGCGACTCACGGATGGCTTGTTTGCCTTCGGTTGTGTTGACAATCAGGCTGATCTCTTTGTTCTTGATCATGTCGACGATGTGCGGCCGACCCTCTCGTACCTTGTTGACGCGCCGGCACTGCACGCCGCTCGCGGCCAACGCCGCTGCCGTCCCGCCCGTAGCAACGATATCGAATCCGCGCTCGAGCAGCACGTGCGCGAGGTCCACGGCCGCCTTCTTATCACGATCGCGAACGCTCAAAAACGCCGTTCCGGCTGTCGGCAAGGTGACACCGGAGGCGAGCTGCGCCTTCGCGTAGGCTTCACCGAACGTGCGCCCGGTCCCCATGACCTCTCCCGTGGACTTCATTTCCGGTCCGAGGATCGGGTCAGCGTCGGGAAATTTCACGAATGGGAACACCGATTCCTTGACGGCGTAGTACGGCCGGCGCTCCGGCGCCACGATGCCTTGCTCCGCCAGCGATATCCCGGCCATGACTTTAGCCGCAATTTTGGCGAGCGGCTGCCCGATCGCCTTGGAGACGAAGGGAGCCGTCCGCGAGGCGCGCGGATTGACCTCGAGCACGTAAATCGTGCCGTTTTGGATTGCGAACTGCGTGTTCATGAGCCCGATGACCTTGAGCTCCATGGCCATCTGTCGAACCTGCTCACCGACGGCTTTGATCAGATCATCGTCGAGCGAAAATGGCGGCAATGAGCATCCCGAGTCGCCCGAATGCACGCCCGCCTGTTCGACGTGCTCCATGACGCCGCCGATGATCACCTGCTCGCCGTCGCAAATCGCGTCAACGTCGATTTCCACGGCGAGATCGAGAAAACGATCGAGTAATACCGGACTGTCATTCGATACGCTGACGGCCACTTCCATGTACTCGAGCAACTCGTCCTTGGAAAAGACGATCTCCATCGCCCGCCCGCCGAGCACGTATGAGGGACGCACCACAAGTGGATAGCCTACCTCTTCGGCGAGAGCCACGGCCTCGTCCTCCGTGCGTGCCGTGCGATTCGGCGGCTGCTTGAGGCCGAGTCGCTCGATGAGCTGCTGGAACCGCTCACGATCCTCGGCCAGATCGATCGAATCGGGCGAGGTACCAATGATCGGCACGTTCTCGGCCTCGAGCGGGCGGGCCAGCTTCAACGGAGTTTGTCCGCCGTATTGCACGATAACGCCCTTGGGCTTCTCCTTGGCGACGATCTCGAGCACGTCCTCGAGTGTCAGGGATTCGAAATACAGTCGATCCGACGTGTCGTAGTCGGTCGAGACCGTCTCGGGATTGCAGTTGACCATGATGGTCTCGTAGCCGGCCTCTTTCAGAGCAAACGAGGCGTGCACGCAGCAGTAATCGAACTCGATACCCTGACCGATCCGGTTCGGGCCACCGCCGAGAATAATGATCTTCTCGGCAGTCGTCGGCTCGGCCTCGCACTCGTCCTCGTAAGTCGAGTAGAGGTAAGCCGTCTCGCTCGCGAACTCAGCAGCACACGTGTCGACTCTCTTAAAAACAGGTCTTATATTATTCTCATAACGTATTGTTCTTATTGATTTTTCGTCAGTCCCGAGCAACGTGGCGAGCCTGCTGTCGCTGAACCCTTTGCGCTTGAGCCGGCGCATCGTTACGGGGTCGAGGCCGGCAACGCCCGCCTGCGCCACCCGGCCCTCCTCACGCACGAGGTCCTCGACCTGCACGAGAAACCACGGATCGATGCCCGTCAGATCACCAACCTCCTCCAGCGAAAAACCATGGCGAAACGCATCGGCGACGTACCACAAGCGTTCCGCGCCGGCCATCTGTAGCTCCCGCGCGAGGCCGGCACGATCTTCTTCGGTCTCGAGCCCACTCAGTTTCGGCGTCAGGCCGTCGACGCCGGTTTCCAGCCCACGCAGGGCTTTCTGCAAGGACTCCTGGAACGTTCGCCCGATAGCCATGACCTCGCCGACCGACTTCATCTGCGTCGTCAGGCGGTCATTGGCCTGGGGAAACTTCTCGAACGTGAAACGCGGCACTTTTGTCACCACGTAATCGATCGTCGGCTCGAACGAGGCCGGCGTCTGCCCTCCAGTGATGTCATTGGCAAGCTCATCGAGCGTGTAGCCGACAGCCAGCTTTGCCGCCACCTTGGCAATCGGAAAACCCGTCGCCTTCGAAGCCAGTGCAGAAGACCGCGATACCCGCGGGTTCATCTCGATAATGATGAGCCGCCCGTCTTCGGGATTCACGGCGAACTGCACGTTCGAGCCACCGGTTTCGACGCCGATTTTTCTCAGCACCGCGATCGAGGCATCGCGCATTTGCTGGTACTCCTTGTCGGTCAGCGTCTGCGCCGGGGCGACGGTGATCGAGTCACCCGTATGAATCCCCATCGGATCCAGGTTTTCGATCGAACAGATGATGATGCAGTTGTCCTTGCGGTCGCGGACGACCTCCATCTCGAACTCTTTCCATCCGAGCACGGATTCCTCGAGCAGCACCTCACTGGTCGGGGACAGATCGAGCCCACGACTGACGATGTCCTCGAACTCCTCACGGTTGTAGGCGATTCCGCCGCCGCTACCTCCCATCGTGAACGATGGCCTGATGATCGTCGGGAACCCGACCTTCTCCTGGACCTTCCAGGCATCCTCGAGCGTCTTCGCAAGACCGGCCTCCGGCACCTCGAGGCCGATTTCCTGCATCGCGTCACGGAACCGCTCCCTATCCTCGGCCATATCGATGGCATCACGGGAGGCTGCGATGAGTTCCACCCCGTGTTTTTCGAGAACACCTTCTCGGTCGAGATCCAGGGCGCAGTTGAGAGCCGTCTGGCCACCCATGGTTGGCAGCAGCGCGTCGGGCCGCTCCTTCTCGATTATCCGCTCGAGGGTACGCCAGTGAATCGGTTCAATATAAATCGCAGCTGCGCTGGAAGGATCCGTCATGATCGTTGCGGGATTCGAGTTCACGAGAATGACGCGATAACCCTCTTCCTTGAGCGCCTTGCACGCCTGCGTGCCGGAGTAATCGAACTCACAGGCCTGGCCGATGACGATTGGGCCAGCTCCAATGATGAGGATACTTTCGATGTCGGTACGGCGAGGCATACTATTCGTTCTAATTCGAGATATATTGAATAAATATTTGTTATATCAGTAGATTTAGTTTCTTCTCGTTCGATGCGCTCGCATCAGATCAATAAAGCGATCGAACAGCGGCGCGACGTCGTGCGGCCCCGGGCTCGCCTCGGGATGCCCCTGGAAAGAATAGGCTGGCTGATCGGTCCGCTCGATGCCCTGTAGCGAGCCATCAAACAGCGAGCGGTGCGTTGGTTTGACGTTACGCGGCAGGCTCTCCTCGTCGACCGCGAACCCGTGATTCTGGCTCGTGATCATGACCCGCTCCGTCGCCAGATCCATGACCGGGTGATTCGCACCGTGATGGCCGAACTTCATCTTCAATGTCTTCGCACCGCGTGCCAGACCAAGGAGTTGGTGCCCTAGGCAAATGCCGAAAGTCGGCACGCCGAGTCCTACGAGTGTTTGAATCGTATCGATGGCATAGTCGCATGGCTCAGGATCACCCGGGCCGTTCGACAGGAACAGACCGTCCGGCATGAGGCTCATGACGTCCTCAGCACGCGCCGTCGCAGGCAGCACGGTCAGCCGGCAGTCCCGATCGCTGAGCATGCGCAAGATATTGCGTTTGATGCCGAAATCCAGCACAGCTACGTGAAAGCTTGCGACGCGCTTGGTGAATATTTCCTTACGCTCGGGCCAGATGCTCCCTTGGTTCCATTGATAGCGCTTCTTCGTCGTCACGAGCCGTGCGAGGTCCATGCCTTTTAGGCCCGGAAATTTGCGCGCAGCGGCGACGGCTTCATCGGGCGCGACATTCTCTCCGGCGATGATGCAACCCGCCTGAGCGCCCTTGTCACGAATAATGCGTGTGAGCTTACGCGTATCGATTTCAGCGATTGCGACGGTGTTGCCCCGCTCGAGAAAATCACGCAGCGGCAGTTCCGCGCGATAGTTGCTGACGCTGATCGACAGATCACGGATGATCAAGCCGGCTGCAAAGATCTCCGCCGACTCCATGTCGTCGGATGTCGTGCCAACGTTACCGATATGCGGATAGGTCAGGGTCACGAGCTGGCGGAAATACGACGGATCCGTGAGGATCTCCTGGTATCCCGTCATCGCAGTGTTGAAAACGACTTCGCCGAGAACACGGCCGGGGGCGCCAACAGACAGGCCATGGAAGACACTACCGTCTTCTAGGGCAAGAATCGCGGCCTCTGTCACGCTGAGCTCCTAGGTACCCTACATAAATTCAGCGGGACGGCCGCAACGTTCGCAGCCCGTCCCGCAAGACATCATCAGCTGAGGAGTCTCAGGCGGCGATTCTAGCTGGTGTCAGCGCGCACGCAAAGGTGAATCGCAGCGGGCCTCGTCAGTTGTGACCCAATCCGAGCACGTCGGCCATCGAATATAGGCCGGGCGGCTGGGCTGCGAGCCAACGCGCCGCCCGGACGGCACCGCGTGCGAAACTCTTGCGATCGATGGCGTGATGGGAGAGCTCGATCCGCTCCTCGGGTGCCGCGAACATAACCGTATGGTCGCCGACGATGCTGCCGGCCCGAATGACCGAGAACCCGATCGTGCCGGGGACACGTGGCCCCGTGTGGCCGTGCCGGCCGTGAATGGCGAGATCGTCGAGGGCGCGGCCTGTCGCGGCTGCGACGCGCTCACCGAGATCGAGCGCAGTCCCGGAGGGTGCGTCCACTTTCTGGCGGTGATGGGCTTCGATGATCTCAACGTCGTAATCGCTACCCAGCGCGACCGCTGCACGGCTTACGAGATCCATGAATACATTCACGCCGACGCTCATATTGCGCGCATAGACGATTGGGATCGTCTGCGCGGCCGTCTCGAGCGTCCGCAGTTGCTGCTCAGCCAGTCCCGTCGTGCCCACGACGAGCGCCGTGCCGTGATCAACGCAGGCGCGCGCATTCGCCTCTGCTGCTGCGGGCAACGTGAAATCAATAGCGACCTGGGCAGCGTGCAGCCCGTGAGCGCGGTCGTCGGTCAACGGAACACCGAGCGTGCCGACACCCGCTAGCTCACCCGCGTCATCGCCGAGCGCAGGATCGCTCGGCTCGGTCACGGCACCGACCAGCGTCAGATCGTCTGCCTCGACCAGGCACGCTAGGATCGCTTTGCCCATGCGCCCGGATGCGCCAAGGACGGCTACCTTCAACACGCTCACGCTCCCATTTTCTCGAAGAATGCCTTCACGCTGTCCAGCCAGGTGCGCGAGCGCGGGCTATGCCGATCGCCACCAGCCTGAACCGCCTCATCGAACTGCTCGAGCAGCGACTTCTGCTCGTCGGTGAGCTTCACAGGCGTCTCGACCTGAACGCGGCAATACAAGTCGCCGACTCCGGTCGCGCGCACCGAGCGAACACCCTTACCTCGTACCCGGAACACCCGCCCAGATTGCGTCTCGGGTGGGATCTTCAGCATGACCTGGCCGTCCAGGGTCGGTACCTCTACCGAGCTGCCCAGCGCCGCAGCGGCGAATCCGATCGGCACCTCGCATCGCAAGTTCTGCCCGTCGCGCTCGAAGATCGGATGGGCCTTGGCGATGATATCAACATAGAGATCGCCCGGCGGCCCGCCATTACGACCGGCCTCACCTTCCCCCGCGAGCCGGATCCGATCCCCTGAATCCACGCCGGCC
>Ga0224512_10004693_pt1 | contig 11445 bp, 13 predicted proteins | sample SF_May12_sed_USG_4_FD_169103 | JGI IMG/M metagenome (GOLD analysis project Ga0224512, IMG submission 169103) | Sediment microbial communities from San Francisco Bay, California, United States - SF_May12_sed_USGS_13 | ecosystem: Environmental > Aquatic > Marine > Sediment | place: USA... | reverse complement strand
CATGCGCTGCAACATGCCAGCATCGGCGACGGCGACATGCACGTCGAGCTCGAGGACCTGCGTCAGCTGTGGCAGGAGGTGAAGGGGAGTCCGGATATGACCTTCGTCAGCGTCGAGGACGGTGGGAGAGCGTGCGGGTGTGGAAAGAAGAGGGCTGGGTCTATGTCGAGGTTCGCGACGAGAAGGGCCCCGAGAAGGTCAACGTCAAGATTCCTCAGGCGGTCGTGGACGCGCTGCTGGCGGGCGACGAGATCGATCTCGAGGCCGCAGTTCGGGCGTTGGTCGAGCATGGAGAAGGCGACTTCGTGACCGTCAGCGAGCGTGACGACAGCGTTCGCGTCTGGGTGGACGACGTTCCGGAAGCGGAGTGAGAAAGGGAGTCACGATGCGCAGCCAGACGAGGAAGACGTTGATCGTCATTGGTGCCGTCGCGACCACGATGGTGGTCGGTTGGGTGCTGCTCATCGGCGCAGTCCTGGCCTGGGGCGGACTGGCGACGGTGAGCATCGTCGACCGCCACGGCGCGGATCTCACGCTGCCGATTCCGATGGCGGCGGTGGATATCGCGGTGGCCTCCGGAGATCTGATCTTCGATGTGGGGGCGCACCTGAATAGTGAGTTGAAGTTGGGTGAGTGGGAGCCGCTGGCGCGCCAGATCCTGATGTCCCTCGACGAGTGCCCGGATGCCGTTTTCGTCGAGGTGAGCGACGGAGGCGATCACGTTCGAGTGGCCAAGCAGGGCAGATCACTGTTGATCGAGGTCAGCGATACCACGGTCGATGTTCGCGTCTCGGTGCCGATGAGATCGGTTCGCCGAGCCGTTGGTCGGCTGCTGAGCTGAGCCGTCCGTCGACGACGACTGAGGGGGAGGAGGCTCCAGGTGGAGTTCGGCCAGTAGAATGGCCGGAATGTCTCTGCTCCTATTGCAAGCTCGCCCGGCCTCCGACCCGGTGCTGTCCGAGGAGCGCCGGTCGTTTGCCGAAGTAGCAGGCCTCGCGATCGACGACGTCGAGCCGTGGAACATCGTCGAGCTCGGTGCTCCGAGTACGGAAAAAGCACGGCGACACGATGCGCTTCTGGTGGGTGGAAGCGGGGACTTCCTTGTCTCGGAGAGAAACATGCCGCACATAGAGGAGACGTTGTCATTCCTCGCTGAAGTTGTGGACTTGAGCCTGCCGATGTTCGCGTCATGCTTCGGGTATCAGTGTCTTGTGGAAGCGTTGGGTGGGCGCATCGTGTACGACCCGGATCATGCCGAGGTCGGGACCTTCGACATCATGCTCACCGAAGCGGGGCTGGCGGACCCGCTGATGGGCAGGTTGCCCGGCGTGTTCGCAGCTCAGCTCGGCCGCAAGGATCGCGCCGAGAAGCTGCCGCCAGACGTCGTCAATCTCGCAAAGAGCAATGCGTGCCTGTCACAGGCCCTGAGAATTCCGGGAAAGTTGATATGGGCGAGTCAGTTTCACCCCGAGTTGACCGAGGCGACCAATCGCCACAGGTTCTACGCCTATCTCGCGAACTACCAAAGCGTCATGGCGCCGGGAGCGCTCCGAAACATTGCCGGGAGCTTTCGTCCGAGTCCGGAGACCGGACGCTTATTGCGTGATTTCGTCCGCCTACTCTCCCGCCTCTAGAAGCTGACGGGTCATCTCGGACTCGCGTTTGAAGAATCCTTCGGTGTGGAAGGAGTCGGCGAGACCGAAGTGCTCGTAGTCGAGATGATGCAGCATTTCATGCACGAGAGTTCGCAGAAAGGTCTTGAAGGCAACGACCCGGCGCTGCTGCGCTGTGCGCATCCAGACAGTGACTCGCGCCGTGTTTGACTCGCCATCCTCCGGCTCGTAAAGACCGTGGAGCTCGCCCCAGTCGTGGCTTGGCCGCGCGGCGAGCACTCTCACGCGGAGGAGTGGGGCGTCGAGCTGTCCGAACAGAGAGTCCGCCAGGCGTTGACAGCCCTCTTCGAGTTTTGCGCGACGTTCCGTCTCCAGGGCCGAACGGATGTCGGCTACTGCCGGCCAGAGCTCGGCCGCACCGGGAACCTCGACCGTCTCGATCGCGTCGCTGGCGTCGTAGGTACGGCGTGCAGAAGCCGAAAGTCGTTGGTAGTACTTGAAGACCACGTAGATAAACAAACCCCGAGGCCTTGGAGAGCCTCGGGGCTAGAAAACGCTTCTTTTGACGACGACTCAGTCGGCGACGCGGTCCTTCAGACCCTTGGCAGCCTTGAAGGTGGCGTACTTCTTCGCAGCGATCGTAATCGTCGCTCCGGTGGCGGGATTGCGGCCCTTGCGAGCAGCTCTCCGCTTGGTGTCGAAGGTACCGAAACCGGCGATCTGTACGCGGCGTCCGGCATCCAATTCAATCGCGATGATGCCTTTGCTCCCCTTGGTGTCGAAGATGGCATTGACGCAATCGAGCGCCTTCGACTGTGAGATGTCACACTTCTTCGCCAGCTTCTCGGCCATTTCCGTTTTGTTCATTAAGACTCCTTCCGTCTTCTGTTCGGGGAGGGACCTGCAGGATTGCGGAGCCCCCTCCAGGTTGCGATGTGGATCTTCAGATTCCTCGACAACGTGTCGTCCGTGCACCCCTCCTCTGGGTTGAAGAGAAGAGAGGAACTGCTTCGGGGTCGAAAGCCTAGCACGGCCGGGACCGTTTCGCCAGTCTTTTTCTCCCCGCGGACGCCGAGATTCACCGCTCGCAGCGGTGCTGGGCGAGCGGCACGGGAAGTGCGGTCGATACCCCCTCCTCGCCGTCCTGGCCTTCGAGCATGAGAATGAGCTGGATGTCGAGGAGGGCAGAGCCAGCTTCGTGGCTGGTGTTCCAGCGGTGACAGAGATAGCCGAGCAGCGCCGATCGCATCCCGATCGGGCCGTCGGTGCTCAGCCAGCGGAGGTGCCGTCGCCAGCGCGCACCGCCGGGAATCTCCGGTGAGTCCTCCGGCTCTTCATAGGAGAACTGACGGCGTCGCAGGGGATCGACGCTAGAGCCATTGGCCAGCTGTCCACGAGTCGCGAGCCAGCCGTCGTCGGTGGGCGGTACGGTTGCCAGTACGAGTGGCGTCGGCTGGATGCCGAGTTGCCGGCTCACGATCGCCAAAGTCGATGTGGCCCCCTCGTTCACGGAGGCCGGGAGAGCTGTCTGGAGCAGCGAGCCGAGAGCGACGATCGCAAGTCCGGCGGCCGCGAGGTCCCGTCCTGAAGTGGAGCGGGGCGCTCCGCTGGTCTGTGTCACAGGCTGGACGGCTGCCTGCGATGCCTCGGTGAACTGGTTCCACAGCCAGGTTGGCGCGAAGAGCATCAACCCACAGGCCGCGACCCATGGCTGGCTACCGAGATGGAATGCGGGGGCGACGCCGAGTATCTGAAGCTGGACGAGAAACAGCACCACGAGGCTGCGCAGTTGGGCGGTCGCGATCGGCGACCACAGGAGGATCGTGCCGAGAATAAGCAGGCCGGCAAGGCTCAGATCCGCGTAGCCGACGATGTCCGGGACGCGGCGGAGCGTCGCTCCCCAGCCTGTGACCAGATGATCGACTTCCAAGGCGTCGACGAGTCCAATCGTGAGCAGCTTTGAGCCTCGCTGGGCGGCAACGAGCGGGGTGAAGAAGAGCAGCGCCGAGAGGTGCACGAGCACCACCAGACTGGCGATCGACACGGTGCGACTCCTGGCGGACGGTCGGGCGAGGCGGTCGTCGATCGATCCACTGGCACCCAGTGGCAGGACGAGGCCCCAGAGAAGGAGCATGCGGAGCAGATCGTCTCCTGCCAGTGTCAGAGTCGAACTGCGGGCGTGGAGGCAGGAGATCAGGTACCAGGTGGCGGCGGTCGAAGAAAACGAGCGGTAGCCGACGAGGAGAGTCGTTGCCGTAATGCCGGTGAGGACCAAGAGCGCGCCCGCCCAAAGAGCCGAGCCATTGAAGAAGTACAGGGGAAAGACGTGTGAGCTCAAAGATGAGTCGGCGGCCGCCAGGGAACGTGGCAGAGCTCCGGCATCGCTGTAGAGCGAGCCGAGATCGCCGGCGCGAAGGATCAAGTCCACCAACACGGCAATGGCGATGCCGACACGAAAGACCGCCAGGGAGCGCTCGTCGATGCTGGCGAGTCTTTTCAGCCGTTGCCGAACGCGGGATCTAACCCTCACGCCGGCACTTTCTTCGCAAGCGGGCTCATCGACGGCTCCTTCAGGGCCCGGCGTGCGGACGGCACCGTCCGATCTCACTCCTGGGAGCGAAAAGCCAGAAGCAGAGTTCGATCATCGCTGAGAGCCGAACCGTTGGTAAAGAGATCGAGATCCCGCTCGAGTGCGTCGGCCAGGGTCATGAGACCCCGACCTCGGGCCTGGCGGCAGATCTCCACCAGACGTTCGAGGCCGAACTCCTCACCCGCGGGACCTTCCGCCTCCGTGAGGCCGTCAGTGTAAGCGATCAGCGTATCCCCGGGGTCGAGCGTGGTCTCGCGCCCCGCGTATTCCGCATCCGGGAGCAATCCGATCGGGACACCGCTCGCCTCGAGTCGCTCTACGTCCCCGGACGCGCGGACGATCAGCGGCGGCATCTGCCCCGCATTGCTCCAGGAAAGCCGGCCCGTTTCGGTTTCCAGCGCTCCCATCCAGGCGGTGGCGTACTTGGCCGGCGGTGTCCTCTTGTGGAGAGCAGCCGAGACGCGGCGACACACTTCGGGCGGCGTCAGCCCGTCTTCGATCGGTCCCGCGGCGAGCGCTTCGAACGAGGCCGTGAGCAAGGCGGCGGCGACGCCCTTGCCGGAAACGTCGGCCAGCAGCAGGATGTACTCGCGGCCGTCCCGACGCTCGATGATCTCGAAAAAGTCGCCTGACACGGTGTGGGAAGGGCGATTTCGCCCGAGAACTTCGAAACCCGGAATCTCGGGCAGTTGCCGCGGCAGGAGGGCAATCTGTATCTGTCGAGCGAGATGGATCTCCTCTTCGAGCTTCTTACGAGTCGCGGCTTCCTCCGCCAGGGCGAGATTGCGGATTCGCAGGGCGGCGACGGACGCCAAGGAGGCCAACAGCTCGAGGTCGTCCTCGCCGAACTGGCGGCGGTGAAGCCTCGAGTTGAGGGCGATCATGCCCATACATCCATCGGGGTCGGCGAAAGGAGCCGCGACCAAGCTCCGCACGCCGCTACTCATGATGCTGTCAGCGTCTCCGAACCGCTCGTCGGTAGCGGTATCGAGAACCAACGCAGCCAGGCCCTTGTCGACGACCTCGCGCTCCAGTGTGGCTGAGAAGAGGTGCACCGAGTCGGTGTCAATCGTGGTCTTGCTCGCGACGCGACGGAGGCTACCGTCCGGAGCCTTGAGAAACACGGAACCCTCCTCGGGCTGGAGCTGCTCGAAGGCGCGGTCGAGAATGAGCTCCAGGAGATCCTGCAGCTCGATCGGTCGGCTGAGTGCAGCGTGCACTTCATTGAGGAGGCGAAGGCGAGACGCATAGCGGCGCAACTCGCCCGCGGTTGCGCCGGGGGCCGCCTCGAACTCCGAGCTCGCGACGAGGTCCGAGATCGGGCGCAGGATCGTTCCGTTTCTTGTCGAGGAGCTCGAAGCTGATCGATTCGGCTCCGCGCCGTCGATGTCGAGTACCGTCAGCACCGAAGCCGAGAGTTGCACGATGTCGTGGCGCGTGAGCGGGCTCGGTTCTTCGATCCGGCGACCGTTGAGCAGCGTTCCGTTACGGGATCCGAGGTCTTCGACGAGCCACGCCTCACCGCGGCGAAGAATCCTCGCATGCCGCCGCGACAGGTATCGATCATCGAGGATGAGGTCGCAGTCGGAGGAACGGCCGATGACGAGTTTCTCCTCGTCGGTCCCAATGCGGCGTTCGGAGGACTCTCCGCGCGCCGGGTCTACACGCAGCGTGAGCATTGCCCGCAAGCGAGTCTAGCAATGTCTGTCGGAGCCGGCGTACCGTGGCGGCGGTACTGATTCAATGATCGGTCTCGACGCGACGCTCATCTTCGACGTCGAGTCGCTCGGCGTGACCAAGGTTGATGCAGATATAGACCGGCGCTGGTGCTTACGAGCGACGCATATTGATGTCGCGCTGTGGGAACGGGATCTCTATGCCGTCTCGCTGAAAGCGCTTGTAGACATCCTCGTATAGGGCGTCGAGGACGCGGCCGCGAAGCACCGGCTCGGTGATCCACGCCAGAAGCTCGAAATCGAGAGCCGACTCTCCGAAGCCCCGCATGCGCACTCGCGGCTCGGGTTGGTCAACTACGTCGGGATTCTCGCTCGCCGTCGTCAACAGGGCCTCCCGCACGCGATCGATATCGGACCCGTAGGCAACGCCGACCTTCAATCGCACGCGTTCCTTCTCCCATGGCCCACCGCTTTCGTTGACGATCTTGGCGGCGGCGATGGCGGAGTTGGGTACCGTGATCTCGATGTCGTCGCGAGTCAGCAGACGCGTGCTGCGCAGGCCGATCTGTGTCACCTCGCCGCGCTCGCCGGAGTCGAGATTGATGAAATCGCCGACTTTGTAGGGGGCATCGGCGAGGATGAACATACCGGCAAAGAGGTTGGCCAGCGAATCCTTGGCGGCCAGACCCAGAACCAGACCGAGAACACCCGCTGACACCAGCCAGCCGCCGACGTCGATCCCCCAGGAGAGGAAAAACAAGTAGGCTGCGCCGCCAAAGATGAGCAGCTTGGCGGTGTTGTCGGCCAGTGCCAGGGTTCGAGGCTCGATGAGCTGGCTCCGTTTCTCGAGCCTGCTGGCGGCAGCGAGGAGGATGGCCGCTGCTCGCACGGCAAACGTGGCCCACAAAACGAGCGCCAGCGTCTTGAGCAGGCGCAGCACGAGAGTCTGCATCGGCGGCGAGAGGCCGAGTCTGGAGGCAGCCAGCCAGATACCAACGAGGAACACGCTAATAAAGAGCGGTCGATGCAGCAGGGCGATCAATCGATCGTCGAGATCGGTGTGGGACCGCTTCGCCCACACTGATATCGCTTTGGTGAGGATCCAGTCCACGACTTTGGCGGCGAGAGCGGCGGCGAGAACGATGACGAGAGCCTGAATGAGCGGTCTCTCACCCAGCCACGATAGCCACTCGCTCCCCAGTCGTTCTGCCGCTGTATTCATTTTGGTTTCTCCACTCGGGTCGTCACCCGGCGTTGCTCACTTGGCGGCAACGATCAGGACCAGCCAGCCTTCCTGGTTCTGCTCTTCGGTTGAGAGGTGATGCTCTCCGGTCCCGTCGCCATCCTCGTCGACAGCCTCCCAGTACACATCGACGCTGCGAAACCCGGCCTCTTCCAGAAGCTCGCGCACTTCTGGTATCGACCATAGCCGCCAGTCGTAGGTGAACGCCTTGTCGATGCGCGAGCCGTCCTCGAAGGTGAAGTGAATATGGCACAACGTCTCGTTGGTGATCGGGTTGTATTTGGCCTGCTCCCACGTGAAGGTGAAGTCCTCTACCTCTCGACTCTCTTCGATCTCGACGATGGCCTCGGTGCCGCCATAGAGCTCGCAGACGAACACGCCGTCGTCGGCCAGACCCTCGGCGACGGCGTCGAAGTAGCGTCGCAGATCGGCTCGTTGTTTGAAGACGCAGAAACTGAAATTCATGGCGCAGGCGAGGTCGACCTTGGGCGAGGAGATCGATCGCACATCGGCGCATCTCAATTCGATCCGTTCGGCGATGTCGGGACGAAGATTGTGGAGTTCCCCCCAGGCGAGCGTCTCGGGGTCGAGATCCACTGCCAGGGCCGTGCGCTCAGCGCCTCCCCGGAGCCAGTGTGAAGACAGGTAGGCGGTGCCACAAAAATCTTCGCGCAGCGATCGTGGCTGGCGGCTCCGACGTTCGGCAAAGCGAGCGCAGAAGAAGTCGAGGTCGGCCTGTGGCGATTGCACCGACTTCTGGTAGCACTCGTGGCGATCAGCAGCGGCGGCGAGGCCAGCCGTGGCGCCTTGCCGGCGCTTGAGCTTCCTCTTCTTGCGTTTCTTCTTGCCCACGGAGCTTCCACTCTTCGTATCAAGTGCAGTGATTATAGGGCGCTCCACCAGATGTGGGTCATGGTACGCTGCAATGGCGACGGCTCGACGCGACATTCCGGTCTTCGAGCCGTTCCGCAGCTCCCGGAGCGGGGAAGTGAACCAGCCACATCCAGAGCGTCCGATCGAGTCGCAGCGCATCGCGCTCCACCGCAAGATCGTCCTCAGGTTTCACGATTTCGACGGGTTTGCGACAGAGTACTCGGCCAATTTGTCAATGACCGGGATGTTCGTTCGTTCCCGAGATCCGCATCCCCCCGGGACGCCGGTGAGGTTCGAGTTCAAGTTGACGGACGGGTTGGAGCTGATCAAAGGGACCGGCTGGGTGGTGTGGGTGAGGGAGAAGGAAGTAGACCCTTCGATGCCGGCCGGCATGGGCGTCGAGTTCACCGAGATTTCCGCCGACAGTCGACGCCTTATCCGCTGGGTTGTCTTGCATCAGCTCCCGGAGGGCGTTGTCCCCTTCGAGCTCTCGAACTTCGACAATCGCGGAGCGTTCGTGGCGAGCAGCACGGCGAAAGGTGGGGCATCCGGCCGCAGCGTCGCCTTTGGCCTGGTGGCCGGGCTCATTCTGTTTGCGGCGGGCGCCGGGACCCTGACGCTCATCAGGCCGTCCGCCGGCGAGGCACAGCCGACGGCAACGGCGGACAATTCGTCCATTGCATCGGTCCCGGTAGAGTCGGGGGAGGAAACCAAGGGCGTATCGGTTGACGACGGATCGGCCGGGTCGGGAGGGAGTGCCGTCGAGGCGCGGCAGTCGGCGGAAGACCTACAGGCTGTCGAGGCGGCGATCGAGGGGGCGGTGAGAGACTGGGCCGGCGCCTGGTCGCGGCGCGACGTCGAGGGCTATCTTCGTTTCTATGCCGAGGACTTCGTGCCCGCGGATGGTACGAGCCGCGAAGCGTGGGAAACGCAGAGGTACGAACGGCTCACTCGCCCCGGTCGGATTCTGGTGGCACTGACCAGCATGGAGACGGAGATCATCGACCGGGAGGAGGCGCGGGTGACATTCACCCAGACCTACCGTTCGGACTCGTTCTCGGACATCGTGCGCAAGACCCTTGACTTGAGGCAGACCCCGCAAGGCTGGAAGATCCATCGCGAACAGGCGACGGCTTCGTAAGGCACGTCAGCGCAAGCGAATGACGAAGCGGCGGTCCGCGCCAACCAACACCACTCGGTCCGGTGTGATGTCGGCGACTGCAAGCCCGTCGACGAAGCCCCCTCGCCCGACGACTTCGCCGTTCAGCAGAGCGAACGGCTGGTCAGTCGACCAGGCGATCCCGTCGAGGCGAAACATCCCGATGCCGGGAATCTCCGCCTCGCGCAGGTAGGCCTCACTTGACGCTGCCGAGCCGGCATCAGTCTCCGGACCTCTGTCGGCGGCGGACTCGCCGGCCGGCTCGTCGGGTGTCGGATCGGCGTTGCGACCGGCTCCTTCTGCCGGGATCGAGCTCATGATCGGCGACTGCGGGCGCAACTGCTGGGCATTGGGCGAGGTGCTCTCTGCGGGTGCCGGCCTCACGGCCGGCGCTTCTCGCGACGAGGCAGGAGCTGCCGAGTTCCCGATCGAGGTCTGGCCGCTTCTCGGTTCGCCTTTGAATGCCGGTTCTGGCGGCTCCGCGGGAGCGACCACCGCCGAGTTCCGTCGCGGCGGGATCCGGGCAACGTCGCGGCGGGAGTCGGTCGCCGGAGTCGTGGTTTCTGGCGTCGCCGGTGTCGCATCCACGGCGGTTACGCCTTCTGCACCGCCGGCTGCGGTCGGCCGGTCGGGACCCGCCGAGTCGGCACCGATCACGAGAGTTTCGCCGCCGCCGGCTCGAGCCTGCACCTGGCCTTCTTCGCCTGGAGTGACGGTACGCAGCAGCCAGAAGACCACGAGGACGGCGCCGATCAGGGCCGCTGCCAACGACACCAGCGTCCGTGCAGCCGGTGTCAGCTTCGGCCGGCGCTGCCGGCGCGAAGATCGCTCCAGCAGAGGCAGTTGAAAGTCGGCGCGGCTCGCATCCTGCCGAGTGGCCTCGGCTCGCGCCTTGCGCAGGGCGTCATTGACGAGACTCATCAGTGGCGGCCCTCGAGCTCGCGAATGGCGCGACGCACGTGCCGCGCCGTGAGTCTGTCGGTACCGAGGACATACCCGCAGAGCAACGTCTTGTCGCACAGCGCATTGACGAGCCGCGGGATACCTCTCGCGTAGCGGTGGATCCGGCGAACTGCTCGGCGCTGGAACACAGGTCGCGAGTTGGCGCCGGCGACATGCAGTCGGTGCTGGATGTAGCGGTCGGTTTCGTTGAGCGACAGCGGGCGCAGGTGGTAGCGAATCGTGATTCGTTGTCGCAGCTGGCGCAGCGCCGGCTGATCGAGAACGTCACGCAGTTCGGGTTGGCCGATCAACACGATCTGCAGCAGTTTGCGCTGGTCAGTCTCCAGGTTGGAAAGCAGGCGGACTTCCTCGAGCAACTCCAGACTGAGGTCCTGCGCCTCGTCGATCACCAGGACGACGTCATTGCCGAGCGGCAATTGCTGCAGCAGAAACTCGTTGAGCCGCTGGACGTTGGCCAATCTGTCTTCGCCGGGCTCTACTCCCAGTTCGGCCAACACCAACCAGATGAGCTGCTCTCCGGTCATCACCGGGTTGAGAACCAGAGCGGTCTTGTAGGTCGGGCCGAGGTGCTCCAGCAGCGCCCGGCAGATCGTCGTTTTGCCGGCGCCGATCTCGCCGGTAATCTGGATGAACCCCTTCCGCTCCTGAAGTCCGAAGAGAAGGTGATTGAACGCTTCCTCGTGGCGATCACTGAAGAAGAGGAAATGCGGATCCGGTGTGATGTTGAAGGGGGGTTCGCGGAAGCCGAAGAACTCGTTGTACATCTTTGATTGACTCGAACTCAGCAGCGTATCGGAATCTCTGAGTCTAGCAGCACGAGGCGAGACCTCGAGGTCGCCAGGGCCGTCCGCCCCCCTCATCGTGGGATACGTCGAGAGGACGTCTCTTCGGCTCACCCCGATGCGGAAGAGCTTCAGGGACCGGAGCGACGAAGCCTGTCCAGCACGCTGGCTTCCAATCGAACGAAGAACTCCTGCACCGGCTCGCCCGGATCATAGAGGTCGAGAAACGGCTCGATTCGATCCGCCGCCGGGCTCGCGCCAAGCGCCTCGCACCATTTGAGAAACGGCACGAGAAATGGCGATGCATGAGTGAGCTCCAGGCGGAGCAGCTCGGCCGTCACTCCGCCTGCAGCGGAAAAGCCGGACGTGTCGTAGATGCGCAGGATCTCGTCGATGTCGTATTCGACCTGGCGCAGGCGGGTCGTCCATTCGCTGCCGTTCCAGTCGAAGACTGCGTACTGAGCGCGCCGATCGCCGTTGAACGGGAGTCCGACCGACCCGACGTTGACCACCTGCCGAGCCGCCACGTGGCGGCTCATCTGACGG
>Ga0224512_10004692_pt1 | contig 11448 bp, 10 predicted proteins | sample SF_May12_sed_USG_4_FD_169103 | JGI IMG/M metagenome (GOLD analysis project Ga0224512, IMG submission 169103) | Sediment microbial communities from San Francisco Bay, California, United States - SF_May12_sed_USGS_13 | ecosystem: Environmental > Aquatic > Marine > Sediment | place: USA... | reverse complement strand
ACCTCGAATACCAGGTGATCGAGATAGGGCAACTCTTGACCGGTCTCGGCATCAAGTCCCCAGTATCGATCGTTCCGGTTCAGGGTGATCCATTCACCCGGCAGCCATTCACCGAATTCGAACGGCCCGGCACTCATCCAGAATCGCTCGTTCCAATCGTTGGCAAAATCGCTGTCCCCTACCTGGCCGGCCGGGATGACGATCGAGAACACGTCGAGATAGGAGAGCGAAGGGCTGTCGAGATCAAACGTGACGGTATCGGTTTGGAACTGCACGGAATCCGGGACGATGGCCCTGTACGGAGCCCGGACCTCGGCCCGGATCGGGAGCGACTCATCGGTGACCAATCGGTAGGTAAGCTCGAAATCGGCGCCGGTCACCGGCGAACCATCCTCCCATGCCGCTTCGGGATTGATGCGGTACGTAACCGCAACCGTACCGTCTTCGTTTTCAACCAACCCACCGTTCTCCAGGGTCGGTAGCTCGCTGAGGAGGACGGGGACGGGGTCCAGGGTTATCCCGTCCAACGCGATTGCGCCGGCCCAAACGGTTCGACCGATGAGTTGGAGGACTTCGGCGGCACCACCTTCCAGGAACGGGTTGAGCGTGATCGGATCCGAGGATATGCCGACGGTTACATCTCCCCCATAGGGCTTTGCAATCGGTACGGGTTCAGTGGTGGTCGATGACAGAGTCGAGGTGGGGTCGATCGTCGGTCCTAGAGTGGTGACCGTTGTGGCGACCGGGGTTCGGTCCGAACTCAGCGTCCACACACCGGCGGCCAGCGCGACAATTGCGGCCACGGCCAGCGAGATACGGCCGAAGCGCCGGGGTTGAGGGGAGCCGGGTTGGGCGTGAGCACCCACTAGGTGGGACGGGTCAGCGCCCGAGCAGCCAGGAAAGCAACATGGTCGTAACGGCGAAGGTCACGGCCGTAATGACGGTCAGGCGGTCCAGGTTCCGTTCCACAACGGTTGAACCGCTCATGGCCGCCGCCGGGCCCACCCCCCCACCGAAAAGGTCCGACATTCCGCCGCCCCGCCCTGCATGGAGCAGGATCAGCACGATGAGGGCAATCGACACGACGACGTGCACGACGACGATGACGGTAGTGAGTATGTCCATCGTTTCTCCAGGTCGCCGCCACGCGCGAACGAGTGGCGGTTCGAATGAGTCCAGCAAGTATGACCGGGCATACCGCCGCCGGTCAAACTCCTCCGGTCAGCCGGCTTGTTTGGCTACTGCCTCGGCGGCCTGGGCGGCAGCCTCGGGATCGCCTAGATAGTAACTGTCTATTCGGGCAAAACCACCATCAAGTTCGTACACCAACGGAATCCCGGTCGGGATATTCAAACCAGGGATTGCTTCGTCGGAAATGCCGTCGAGATGTTTGACCAGGGCCCGCAGGCTGTTGCCATGAGCGGCAACCAGCAGCCGTTTACCGGCCCGGATGTCGGGAACCATCCAGTCGTGCCAATACGGCAACATCCGGGCAACCACATCTTTGAGACACTCGGTGGCCGGGAGCACGTCGGGAGCCAGGTCGGCGTAGCGGCGGTCGTGGCGTGGGTGGCGCTCGTCTTCTGGCTCGAGCGCAGGGGGCGGCGTGTCGTAGCTGCGCCTCCATTCGAAGACCTGTTCCTTGCCGTATTTGTCGGCCGTTTCCTTCTTGTTGAGGCCCTGCAGAGCCCCGTAGTGCCGTTCGTTGAGGCGCCAGTGACGGGTCACCGGCAACCAGGACAGCCCCATCTCGTCAAGCGCCAGGTTGGCCGTATGAATGGCACGGACCTGCAACGAAGTGTGCACGGCATCGAAGGTGTACCCCTCTTCGTCGAGCAGACGCCCGGCCGCCCTTGCTTCTTCGATCCCTTTCTCAGAGAGCGGCACGTCGGTCCAGCCGGTGAACAGGTTCGCCTTGTTCCAGACACTCTCGCCGTGGCGAAGCAGCACAAGTGTGTAGGTCATGACAGGTCCTTCGTCTTTCGGTTCTCGGATGTCATGTCAAATCCAGTAGCGGACCACGGAGGCAAACGTATCAGGATCGAGGGAGGCGCCGCCTACCAATCCCCCGTCGATGTCCTTCTTGGCCATGATCGCTCCGATGTTCCCCGGGTTCACCGAGCCGCCGTAGAGGATGCGCGTGAACCCGGCGGCGCCACTCCACTGATCGCTCAACCGGCCTCGAATGAATTCGATCATCTCTTGTGCGTCGGCCGGATCGGCGGTACGCCCCGTTCCGATCGCCCAGATCGGCTCATAGGCCACGACGACCGATTCGATGAGTTCGGAGGACAGCCCGGCCAGGCTCAGTTGGATCTGCGAGCCGACCCGATCGAAAGCGCTACCGGCTTCCCGTTCCTCCAGCGTTTCACCCACACAGACGATGGGCGTCATCTCATGAGCGAAGACGATCTTGGCTTTGCGGTTCACGACATCGTCGGTCTCCCCGAAGATCTGCCGCCGCTCGGAATGGCCGACAATCACGAAATCCACCGACAACTTGGCCAGCATGCTCGGCGCCACCTCGCCGGTATAAGCACCCTTCTCCTCGAAGTGAGTGTTTTGCGCAGCCAGCTGAATGCGCATGTGGTCGACCTCGATGACAGTTTGCACCGATCGAAGCGACGTAAAAGGAGGTGCTACCCCTACGTCGACCCGGTCGTAATCGTCAGGATCGAGGCGATAGTGCAACTTCTGCACCATCTGGATTGCTTCCAGGTGGTTGCTGTTCATCTTCCAGTTACCAACGATGAGACTCTTCCTGGTCATGCTCTCTCCCGGGTTTCTGCCAGTCAGGGTAGCGCCGCCGGTTGGCGCTGAATGCCGACCGATCGGAGGTCCGTGCTCTTGGTCGTCGTTCGCAGGCCCGCGTCCGATCAGCCGAACCGCGCTAAGGTGCCCGCCGCGCACTGCCGACATTCTGAGTCTGGCAGGACTGCGTCGTGCGACGACGACCCGAACGACCAACCCAACCTTCGATCACGGAAACGGCACGGATATGAGAACCGCGAGGCTGCTGGGACAAGCATCACTCGGTCTGTTGATCCTGGCACCAGCGCTTCGCCTCAATGTTTTCAGTGCTCACGAAGCTTTCGAGCTCCGGCGTTTCCTTTACGGGCTCGTCGCAACGACCCTCGTGGGAGCCTTGGTCATCATGACCTTGTCGAGGGCAAACCGAGAACGCCAGTGGGTCTACGGAGTTGGCGGCGTCATCATGTTGTGTCTTTTCAACTGGTCGGCGTTCAACGAAGCAGGCCAGTTTGCCGCACCATACGTCGGAGAATTGCTCGGGCAAGGCGTCCTACCCGTCGCAATGGCCGCACTGGTGATCTTCCTATCGACCCGCCTTTCCGACCAACAGCCATTTCATGTTCTGCTGCTTGTCGTGAGCATCGCCATTGCAGCATCGCACTTGGCGTTGGTCCTGCAGCGTCCGGCAACCCTGTCTCCGGAGACCCTGCCGGCAGTCGACGATTTGTCCGCTGCACTGACCAACACCCCAGATGTCTTCTTGGTTGTTCTCGACGGCTACACACGCGAGGACGTCCTGGCAGATCAGATGGATTTCGAGAACCATGATTTCCTCACAGAATTGGAGGATTCGGGGTTCCAGGTTCCGGCGTTGTCCCGATCCAACTACGACTCCACGTACGCATCCCTCTCATCGTTGTTCGCCATGGACTATCTCCTTGAACCCGGTCCGGTAACCGATACCGAAATGGCCAGCGTCCGAGGAGTCCTTCGCAATGGCGGGTCTGCCGTCGACTACTTCAGATCGGCCGGGTATGAATTCAATTATGTGGAGAGCCCGTGGAGTGTTTCGGCATGCGGGCCGACCGTCGACAAGTGCTATCCATATTGGACCCTTGCCGAGACGGCCAGGTGGCTCGCCGAATTCACCATCTTCGCAGGATTGACCGACGTCGGATCGTGGACCGTCTCAGCCGACCATGCCCTCGATCAATTCGAAACCCTGCGCAACATCGCTGCGACATCGAAGAACGGCCCACGTCTGGTCTACGCCCATATCGGCCTCCCCCATCCGCCCTTCGTGCTCAACGCCCAATGTGAACGATGGGACAACCCCCAAGCCGACACCTGGCATTTCTCAACGGATGCAGCCTCTCCGTATCTGGAGCAGGTACGTTGCGTCAACCACCAGGTCCAGGCATTTGTCGATGTCGTAACTCGCTCAAATCCCAGCGCAGTTGTGGTGATCACCGGCGACCACGGTGTTTCGCTCCACAATCAGGCGGAGAAACCTGCAACGCAGTGGAGTCCCGACGAGATAGAGGAGAGCACAGCAATTCTCTTTGCCTACCGCCTGCCCGTGGGTTGTCCCAATACCGGAAGCGCTCAATTCGAACTGGTCAACACGTTCCGAGTTGTCATCGATTGCCTCTTCGGCCAAAACCTCGGAGTCTTACCGGGGCAGCAATTTCATGCAGTGCAACCTCATTTGATGTCACCTGCGGTTACAGAATTCCCGGCGTCCCTGCCTTGACGCCGGGCGTGGCCCTCTGTCGCAGCTAGCCGATAGCAGATATTTCCGCAACGTGGCCTGCCAACGATGAGACTCTCAGGTGCCTTCCGACCATCTTTCCAGCGCCACCAGACCGGGCAACGCCTTGCCTTCCAGCATCTCCAGGCCCGCTCCTCCGCCGGTCGACAAGTGCGACACTGCTCCCTCCAGCCCGAGCATGCGAAGCGCAGCTACGGAGTCGCCGCCGCCCACCACGGTGAAACCCGGGTGGTCGGTCAAGGCCCGGGCAACGATTTCGGTGCCGCTCCGGAACCGTTCCCATTCGAAAACACCCATCGGGCCGTTCCAGAACACAGATCCGGATCCACGTATGGCCGCGGCGAAAACCCCGGCCGTCTTGGGGCCGATATCGAGTCCCAGCCGGTCGTCGGGTATGGCGTTGCGATCCACCACCTCCGATTGGGCATCAGCTGCGAACCGGTCCGCGACCACGATGTCGTCTGGTAGGCGGATCCGGTCCCCCCATTGCGAGGCGAGAACGTCCCTGACCTCATCGATTCGATCCTCTTCGACCAGAGAGGACCCGATTTCGTACCCCTCCGCGGCGAGCAGCGTGAAGCACATACCGCCGCCGATCAACATCATGTCGACTTTGGGCAGCAACGAAGTGATGACGCCCAGCTTGTCGGAGACTTTCGCTCCTCCCAGGACGACGGTAAACGGATGGGGCGGGTCGGTGAGCAACGTTCCGAGGGCCTCAACCTCAGCAACGAGCAGCGGGCCGGCCACCGATGGCAAATAGTCGTCAACCCCTACCGTCGATGCGTGAGCCCGATGGGCCGATCCGAACGCATCGAGCACGAATAGATCGGCCAGAGAGGCCAGACCCTCGGCCAGCGCCGCGTCGTTCTTCTTTTCGCCGGGTTCGAAACGGGTGTTCTCGAGCAACAGCACGTCGCCGGGACCAGCGGCCGCCACGGCCGCGTCAACTTCATCTCCCACGACCCCGTCGAGTTTTCGGACCGGAAACCCACCGATTTGAGCCAAACGATCCGCCACAGGATTCATCCGGAATTCCGGCTCGCGATCCTGGGGACGACCCAGATGGCTGCACACCACCACTGTGGCGCCCGCTTCCCGAAGCCGGGAAATGGTGGGAAGGCTGGCCCGGATCCGGAAATCGTCGTCGACCGACCCGGCGGAGATCGGCACATTGAGATCCGCACGGACCAACACTCTTTGACCGGATACCTCGACATCATCGAGCGTTCGATACCTACCCATGATTCCTCTTCCCGTCCCTTCAATTCTTGAGCTGGGCCAAAGCCTGGCCCAGCCGGATTGGATCGTGTTGCGGCCAGTCGGCCTGGATGTCGACCAGGTCTGCTTCTACGACATCCCAACCCATGGTTGCCATTTCAGCCTTGTCGGCGCGAATCTGCTCAACCAGTCCTTCCATTCGAATATCCCCCCGGTGCGCAACGATGGTACCGGTGATGTCGACGCCTCCTACCCGGCGCAAAGCATCGAGATGATCGCCGCACGTCATGCCCAACGTCTCACCGTCCTGAGTGACGAGGTTGGCGATGAACACAACGTGACCCGGCGCGGCTTGCAGCGACTCGGCCATGCCGGGCACCACCAGGGCCGCAATAATCGACGTGAAGAGGCTTCCCGGCCCGATCAAGATCTGGTCAGCAGAGAGTACGGCCTCCAGGGCTCGGGGGTTGGCCGGCTCATCGGGGGGGACGAGCCGCAATTCGGTCAAGGTACCCCTCGACCTGGTTATGGCGGCCTGGCCGTCGACCAGTACACCGTCTACGACCGCCTGTAGGTGCAGCGATTTGCGGGCCACCGGCACCACTTGGCCGACAGTCCCCAACATCCCGGAAGCAACCCGCACCGCCGCCTCGAAATCGTCGCCCATCAGTTCGGTCAGCGCCGCCAACATGAGGTTGCCGAGGGAATGGCCGGCTACGTCCGTCGAATCAAACCGATAACCGAAAAGTTCCCGGAAAACGGTTGGTTCCGGGCTCAACGCCAGCAGACACTTGCGAATGTCGCCGGGGGGTGGGATCTCCAGGGTCGACGTCAACCTCCCCGACGAACCTCCGTCGTCTCCGACGGTCACGACGGCGGTGACATGCGATGCGTATGACAAAGCGGCTTCGAGAGCCTGGGCCAGCCCGTGTCCGCCCCCGATTGCGACAACTCGCGGACCGTCAGCCGTCAGCGACAACAAGCCGGATTCGAGGGCAGTCTCCGGCGTGGTCATTTACTCGAGTCCCGATGCCGGACGGTCGCCTCGATTCCCTCGGATTCCAGCCAGCGCCCCAGTTCGTTAGCAACTGCTACCGAACGGTGCCGACCCCCCGTGCACCCCACCCCGATGCTTACGTATGACTTCCCGACACTTCGAAAGCGCGGCATGAGGAAGGACAGCATGTCTTCGATCTTGGCAAGGAAAGCCTGTGTGTCTTCGTTACCCAATACGTAATCACGGACGGCTGCATCGTTCCCCGTCAGAGGTCGTAGGTCTTCTTGCCAATGTGGATTGGGTAAGAACCGCACGTCGAAAACAAGGTCGGCATCACGCGGCGCACCATGCTTGAAACCAAACGAAGAAACCGAAACCCGCATCGGTCGCTCGGGTTGGCCGCCCTGGAAGTCCTCTTCGATTCTCTCCCGCAACTGGTGCACATTCAGGTCGGTGGTGTCGATGACGAAGTCTGCTTCGGCCCGCAATTCGGCCAGCAACTCCCGTTCAGCGAAGAGCGACTCGCCGAGCGTCGGCCGCTCCATCGGATGCGGCCGACGGTTCTCCTTGTAGCGGCGAATCAGCATGTCGTCGTCGGCGTCGAGAAACAGGACCGCCGTTGAGACCCCGCCTCGTAGCAGACGGTTCATCTCGCTGCTGAGATCGGTGAGGCTGAAGCCGCCCCGGGCGTCGATGACCAGCGCTAACCGGCGGGGAACGTCGGCCAGATCGTTGAAACGGACGATCTCACCGATCAAGGCGGGTGGAAGATTGTCGACGACCAGATAGCCGAGGTCTTCGAGGACTTTGGCGGCAGTAGACCGCCCGGCACCGGACATCCCGGTCACCACAAGTACTTGTGGCCTGCTAACCACGACCAGCCTCCAATCCGATCCGCGTTGCTCTAGCCGTCACTGTCATGCCCTAGTGTCGCATGCCGGGACGAAACGGTGGAAGCACTCAGCCCCGGGAACCATGCAACGTAGCGTAGAGATTATCCGCCACGGCTTCCGGCAGCGTCTCGCCGAGCTCCTGCCGGCTGGCGGCTCGAATCTGCTTGAGCGATCCGAACCGTCGCAACAATGCCTTCTTGCGGGTAGGCCCGATCCCGGGCACATCATCGAGAGTGGAATCGATCATGGAACGGTTGCGCAGTTTGCGGTGGTAGGTGATCGCAAAACGGTGTGCTTCATCGCGGACTCTCTGCAGAAGGTGCAGGGCCTCCTCGTCGCGCGGGATCCGGATGGGGTCGGCCCGTCCCGGCATGTAGACCTCCTCCATCCTCTTGGCCAGGCCAACCACCGGAATGTCGAGATCAAGGTCCCCCAGGACTCGCACCGCTCGCGACAGCTGGCCGGCTCCCCCATCGATGAGCACGAGCGAGGGCGGATAGGAGAATCTGCCGCGCTCCTCGACGGGCAGGTCGCGCTCCTTCAGATACGCCGCAAAGCGGCGACGCAGGACCTCCTCCATTGAAGCGAAGTCGTCCTGGCCGGCGACGGTCCGGATCCGGAAACGACGATAGTCGGAGTTCTTGGGGAGGCCGTCCTCGAGCACCACCATCGAGCCGACCGTGTTGGTGCCCTGGATTGTCGATATGTCGTACGCTTCGATCCGGAGAGGCGGCACCGGCAGTCCCAGAGCGTCCTGCAGGCTGCGAAGAGCGCGAGCGCGAGCGTTGTGATCCGATTGGCGGCGCAGCCGGTGTCGTGCAAATGCCTCACGGGCGTTGGTCCTGGCCGTCTCCAGCAACCGCCGTTTGGATCCGCGCTGCGGGATCCGCAGCGACACCTGTGCCCCGCGTCGTTCTGTGAGCCAGGCGGCCCATAGGTCTGTGTCCGGAGGCAGTTCCTGCACCAGAACTGCTCTGGGCGGCCGGTCCTCACCGTACAACTCACGTAGGACACTGGCGACCAGCTCTCCGGTGGTGACGTCTTCAACCTTGTCGAGAACAGTCCCCAGCCGTCCCACCACCCGCCCCCTTCGCACGGTGAGTACCTGCACCGCCGCCTCGAGGTCGTCTTCTTCGAGAGCGATGAGGTCGAAATCCTCGGGCCGATCGGTTACGACCTCCTGGCGGGCGATAGCTCGCTCGGCCTCGTGGAGCCGATCGCGGAACCGGGCCGCCTGTTCATAGGCCAGCTCATCTGCAGCCAGCTCCATGTTGGCGCGCAACTGCTGAACGATCTGGTCGGTGTCGCCTCCGAGAAACCGGGCCAGGCCGTCGACGTACTCCCGGTAATCAGCTTGCGTCACCTCGCCGATGCACGGACCGGAACACTTCTCGATGTGGAACAGCAGGCAAGGCCTTCCCTGCGCGTGCTGGCGTCGAAACAAACCATCCGAGCACGTCCGGATCGGAAAGGTCTTGAGCAACTCATCGAGCGTCTTGCGGATGGCGTACGTGTGAGCATAAGGACCGAAGTACTCGGTACCTTTGCGCTTCTTGCCCCTCATGACCCGGGCCCGCGGCCACTCGTCGGAGCGGGTAATAGCCAGGTAGGGGTAGCTCTTGTCGTCCCGCAGGCGGATGTTGAAGCGGGGTCGGTGCCTCTTGATGAGCGAGTACTCGAGCATCAGGGCGGCCACCTCGCTGTCGGTGACGATCCAATCGACGCTCTCGGCGGCATCGATCATGGCCTGGGTACGTACCTGGAGGTCCTTGCCGAAGTAGTTGGCTACGCGCTTCCGCAGGGATTTGGCCTTGCCAACGTAGAGGACCTGTCCGTGGACGTCGCGAAAGACATAAGCGCCCGGAGAGTCGGGAATCTCGGCGGAAGTGGGACGACGCATGCTCGCAGGAGTGTACCGACGGCAGACGTCTTCTCCCGGTGCCGCAGGTCGACAGTCAGAGGGGGTAGTGTCGGCGAGACGACGAATCACTGTGGAGGCGCAATGACCGTTCCCGAAATCAACCGCTTCTCGATCGGGGAGGCCCTCAGCTACGGGTGGAAGAAACTGCAGGAGAACGTCGGCCCGCTGGTTACAGCGGCCCTAGCCATTGTGGCGGTCAACTTCATCTTCTGGCTGCTCGGGCGCGGTTTTCTGGCCGGCCTCATGAGTCTCATCGGCTGGTTTGTTTCGCTCCTGATTTCGATGGGACTGATCCGCATCGCCCTCAAGATCGTGGACGGTGAACCCGTCGAGACAGCCGATCTGTTCCAGCGTGCCGACCTGGCGTTGCCGTACTTCATAGCGTCCGTCATCGTTGGGGTCATGGTCGGCATCGGCCTGGTCTTCCTCATCGTCCCGGGCATCTACCTGGCGGTCACCTTCGGCTTCTTCGGCTACAACATCGTGGATAAGGAACACGGCATCATCGAGAGCATCGAGCAAAGCGCCGCAATCACCAAGGCTCAGAAGTGGGACCTGTTTGCGTTCGGGGTCGCGTTGTTCTTCTTCAATCTGGCCGGGGCGATCGCTCTGGGCGTTGGTTTGCTGATCACCGTTCCCGTATCGATGTTGGCCCTGGCCTACGTGTACCGCAAACTGAACGGCGAGCCGGTTACGCCCTAGCTCTTCACCCAACGAAGGCCCAGCAAGCGGGGGATGTGTCCCTGCGGCGCCAAAAGGGGGTCGTGCGTCGTAGGCGCGGCCCTTTCGAGGGTGTGCCGCAACGCCCAGCCTGCGTCGGCCGCCGCGTTGAGGAGCGTGGCCAACGGCCGGTGATAGAACGTGATCCGGCTCTCCCCGGCGGGTTCTTCGGTGAAACCGTCCTCCAAATAGGTCCCCCACCGCCAGAAGAGCTCGCCGTCCGCGGGATCAACGACCGGTCCGGACTCTGGAGCTGTAAACAGGGGATGATTGACCACCAGTGCCAGCGGGGCTTGGGGTCGCACGGCTCGCGCCAGACCGGAAAAAAAGGGCTCGAGGTCGACGAGGTGCTCAATGACCAGACTGGCATAGGCCCCGTTGAGGCTGCCCGGGCGAACCCAGTCGAGGCCCGGTAGGCGGCAGCCCACCACCGGGCCCGCTGCTCGGGCCACCTGCAGTAGCTCCAGATTGACATCGCATCCGATCACCCGGGCGCCCGCCGCGCCAAGGGCTCGCATGACCCGGCCGTCACCACATCCAGCATCAAGGTACAGGAGGCCCGGTTGCGGATCGAGCAGGCCGAGCAGAAGAGGCAGGACCTCGTCCTGGTAAGCGGGATCGTCCGTTACCTCCTGCATCCACCATCCGGCCAGATCTTCCCAGTTACTTCGCATGATTCGAAGAGGTTCCCAGGCGGGGGCGAACTTCGCCAGTCGTCGCTCAATCGTTGGCCGGGGATGCCGACAATGACACAATGCCAACCATGCATGTCACCTCAACCGGCCAACGCCTCGGGATCCGGCAATTGGTGGCCTGGTTTCTCATCGGGGTCGTGGTGGCCCTATTCCTGGCTTGGCTGCAGGTGCGCTCCCTGGGAAACGATTGGACCGGGCTGGTTAATGCAGGTGAGACATCGGCGCTGCGCCCCCTCATCGAGGCGGAACTCGGTCCGGTCGCCCCTGTCGAACGGGCAGGCCACGATGGGCAATTCTCGTACCTGATGGCCGTCGACCCGCTGGGTCGTGGACCGGCCCACGACCTCTTTGACCATGGCGCCTACCGCTACCGACGCATTCTCCTTCCGGCCCTGGCAAGCGGTTTTGGCTCATGGACCGGGCCGACGGCTCTGGCGGGACTGATCGTCTGGTCGGCCATTGGCATGGGACTGGCGACG
>Ga0224512_10004691_pt1 | contig 11448 bp, 9 predicted proteins | sample SF_May12_sed_USG_4_FD_169103 | JGI IMG/M metagenome (GOLD analysis project Ga0224512, IMG submission 169103) | Sediment microbial communities from San Francisco Bay, California, United States - SF_May12_sed_USGS_13 | ecosystem: Environmental > Aquatic > Marine > Sediment | place: USA: California... | reverse complement strand
GAAGGCGAAGCGTGGACTCATCTGTTTCGGGATCATGGCAGGAATTGCGGCCACAGGATTCTTGCTACTTCACGTTCCGCCGAAACTGTTCGCTCTGGTGATTGTGGTCGTCATCTTTTCAGTCCTGGCGGTGTTGGCGCAGCTGAGCATCATTGTCGACGCTGCGGTCGGTGCGCGTCGAATTGGCGAAGTATCGTTGAAAAAGTACAATCGGCTCTATGTCTATCTGGCCGCTGTTTTCGCATCCGTAATCGTTAATCAATTTTGGGATCCACGTCCCTTTGCGACGAGAGCCTGGGAAAACTATTCAATTCCAGCAGCAAGCATGAATCCGACGGTTATGAAGGGTGATTATGTCGTTTCCTGGAACGAGTATTACGAAGCCCATGAACCGAAACGGGGAGATATTGCCATCTTCAAACTTCCAACCGATATGGAAATCGATTACATCAAGCGCCTTGTTGGGTTGCCGGGCGACCGCATACAGATGAGAGACGGCATTCTCCAAATAAACGGCACCCCGATCGAGCGAGAGCTCGTAGCTGAACGCCAAGTGCCAGGTTTCTCCGGCGAACTGCAGAATGTTGCCGAATATATCGAGACCTTGCCTGGGGGCGCTCGCTACTCGATTTGGGAGGAGAGCGATCAGGCATACCATGACAACACGCCGGAGTATCAGGTGCCGCCGGAGCACTACTTTGCTCTAGCGGACAACCGAGACCAAAGCGTGGACAGCCGCGCCATGGAGGTGGTTGGCTTCATTCCGCGCGAAAACCTTCGCGACTTTCCCACTTTCATCTTCTGGTCCAGCGACCGCAGCCGCATTGGTACCGCTGTTCAGCCTTTGCCCTAGCCAGTTGGCCCGCTAGTGTCGGGGCCGAGACAGACTTGGGGGAGGATCACCTTGCCGAAGATCACGCCGGAAGAGATCCACGAGATGAGCCAGACCCAGCTGCCCTGGGCGGTCGACATGGGCTTCACCGTGGACGAGATCGGCACGGGCACCTGCCGCGTGCGCATGCCCTACAAGCCCGCCTTCGTGCGCCCCGGCGGTACCGTGGCCGGGCCGCTGCTCATGGGCCTGGCCGACTTCGCCATGTACGTGGCGGTACTCTCCGAGATCGGCCGGGTCGAGCTCGCGGTGACCACCAACCTGACCTGCAACTTCCTGCGCCGGCCCAAGCCAAGGGCGGTGATCGGCGAGGCGCGCCTGCTCAAGCTCGGCAAGCGCCTGGCCGTCGGCGAAGTCTCGCTGTTCACCGAGGGCGAGGAGGGCGAGGGTCCCGTCGCCCACGTCACCGCCACCTACTCCATCCCGCCGGAGCGGTAGCAACAGCTCGTGAACCGCGCGGGCTCGGCGGGAAGCATCTTCGCTCAATAGATTTTGTTGATCCCTAGATCTTTTTGATTCCTTCGCAGATATCGTACCGCTCGTTCCGGACGCCGCTGCGGTCGAAGCAGGAGTCCACATCGAGGATGCGCCTGAACTGCATGGCTGCAAAGAAGGTCGCGACTGCCAAGACCACGATCAGAAGCGGGCTTGATCCTTTCATGTTGGCCTGCTCCAACCTTTATCCAAACCCAGTCAACGCAAAGCCCCCTGCTTAGCTCTAGCCGGCCGCTTTCAGCAGCTATGCCTGTAAGGCCACGGCCGCCGAGGAAAGGGGCCACTAGGGGCGGTCGGTCAGGCAAGGACCGGAAGATAATTCGTTCGTCAAACGGCGGCCGTCTCGTATAGCATCGCGCCTGTGCACGGCCCAGGGGCGCCCGCGGGCGCTGCCCGGGCGGCGAGGGAGCTGCCGCCATGCTCGAACCGGACCGGATCGCGTTCTACCGCGACAACGGCTATCTCCTGGTCGAGGCGGTCTTCGGCCCCGCCGAGCTCGCCGAGCTCAGGCGCGTCACCGCGGACTTAGTCGCGGCGGCGCGCGAGGTCTCGGCCAGCAACGCAGTCTACGACCTGGCGCCGGAGCATGGCCCCGCGCGCCCGGCCGTGCGGCGCATCAAGGACCCCCAGAACCGGCATCCGGTCTATGCCGCCGCGGCGCGCTCCAAGCGCCTGCTCGACATCGTCGCCGACCTGCTCGGGCCCGGCGTGCGCTTCGACCACGGCAAGCTGAACATCAAGCCGGTCGGCGGCAGCGCGGCCATCGAGTGGCACCAGGACTGGGCCTTCTATCCGCACACCAACGACGACTTGCTGGCGGTCGGCATCCTGCTCGAGGACTGCACCGCCGAGAAGGGGCCGCTGCTTGTGGTCCCCGGCTCGCACAAGGGGCCGGTCTACGACCACCACCACGAGGGCCGCTTCGTCGGCGCCTTCGATCCGGCGGTCCTGGGGCCGGCGCGCGAGACGGCCGTGGCGCTGACCGGCGCCGCCGGGTCCTGCACCTTCCACCACGTGCGCACGGTGCACGGCTCGGCGGACAACGAAAGCGACAGCCCGCGGCCCCTGCTGCTGTTCAGCTACGCCGCGGTCGATGCCTGGCCCCTGGTCGACCCGGTCGAGCTGGCGGAATTCGACGGCCGCATCCTGCGCGGCCGTCCGACTCTGATCCCGCGCCAGGAGGCCGTGCCGGTGCGCCTGCCGTTGCCGAAAGACCCCGCGGCCGATTCCATTTTCGACAACCAGGCCGCCGTCAGCGGCCAGTCCTTCGGAGCCAAGTCCTTCTGGCACGGCCCGGCCCCGCTGAGAGAGGAGGCGACCTGACATGACCGCGAAGAACGTAACCACGCTCGCCCGCGAGCGCGTTTCCGACGCCGAGCAGGCGACCCGGATCGATCTCGCGGCCTGCTACCGCCTGACCGCCCACTTCGGCTACGACGACGTGATCTGGAACCACATCTCGGCGCGCATCCCGGGCGAGGAGACCTTCCTGATCAATCCCCTGGGCTACCGCTACGACGAGATCACCGCCTCCAACCTGGTCAAGGTCGATCTCGAGGGCAAGGTGATCGGCGGCGGCGAGACCAACCTGACCGGCTTCGTGATCCACTCGGCGATCCACCGCCGCCGCCCGGACATCCAGTGCGTCCTGCACACCCACAGCCAGGGTGGGCTCGGCGTCTCGGCCCTGGCCGAGGGCCTGATGCCCATGGTCCAGGACGCGGTGATGTTCCACAAGCGGATCAGCTACCACGCCTACGAGGGCCTCTCGACCGACCTGGACGAGCGCGAGCGCTTGGCCGAGAGCCTGGGCGACGGCTACGCCATGATCCTGCGCAACCATGGCCTCTTGACCGTCGGGCGCAGCATCGGCGAGGCCTTCATGCTGATGCACTACCTAGAGCGCGCCTGCCGGGTCCAGCTCCAGGTGCTGGCGACCGGCCGCGAGGTCTCCCTGCCGCCGACTGAGGTGCTCGACAAGGCGGTCGAGCAGTACCAGGGCTTCTGGCCCGGCACCTACGAGTGGCCGGCCCTGGTCCGCCTCATGGACAAGGTCGACCCGTCGTACCGGGAATGAACGGCTTGCTGCGTTGGTCTTGCTGCGGTCTAAGATGAGGCCGTGAACTCGAGGCCGCGTGCCGTCCTGGCCGTTGAGTCCCGTTGTTGTCTCGACAGCCAGGTGCCGCCCCTCCCATGTCCAGCCCCAGCGTCTCCGCCGAAACGGCCGCCACGGCCTCGCCGGGCCGCGGCATTCTCTGGATGCTGGCGACGACCTTCTGCTTCATGTGCCTGGACACCCTGGCCAAGCTGCTGACCGAGAGTTATCCCGTGCCCCAGGTGGTCTGGGCGCGCTACGTCTTCCACGTGGTCCTGCTCGCCGCCTTCCTGGGGCCGCGCGTGGTGCCGGTCATGCGCAGCGCCAGGCCCGGGTTGCAGCTGCTGCGCTCGCTGTTCCTGCTCGGCGCCACGGGCTTCTTCTTCTCGGGGCTCAGTTTCATCCCCCTGGCCGACGCCAGTGCCATCATGTTCGTCGCGCCGCTGGTGGTCACGGCGCTCTCCCTGCCGCTGCTCGGCGAGCGGGTCGGCGCGCGCCGCTGGGCCAGCGTGGTGGTCGGCTTCCTCGGCGCCCTGGTCATCATCCGCCCGGGCGGCGCGGCCATGGAGCCCGCGGCGCTGCTCGTGCTCGGCGCCGCCGGCTGCTATTCGCTCTACCAGATCGCCACGCGCCAGCTCGCCCGCCACGACCGGCCGCTCACCACCCTGGCCTACAGCGCCCTGGTCGGGGCGCTGGCAGCCAGCGTCGTGGTGCCCTTCTTCTGGGTCGCACCGGACCTCCAGGGCTGGCTCATGATGCTGGGCATGGGGTTCTTCGCCGGGCTCGGCCACTTCGCCCTGATCAAGGCCTTCGCGGCCGCGCCGGCCGCCACGGTCTCGCCCTTCGGCTACGTGGCGCTGATCTGGGCCACCCTGTTCGGCTTCGCCGTGTTCGGCGACCTGCCCGACCTCTGGACCGTGACGGGCGCGCTGATCATCGCCGGCTCCGGCCTCTACATCGCGCACCGGGAGCGAGTCAAGGCGCGCGCCGCCACTGAACCCTAGGACGCCTTCGGCAGCCGCGCGACGGCGCCCTCGAAGATCCGCTGCCGTTCGCTCTCGGGCAGCTCCTGCGGCTCGTGGACCAGGGCCTCGGGGTGGACCTGCACGTTCTGGCCCTCGCTTCCGAGGCGCGCCGCCAGGTTGGCCATCGACGCCACGGGACCGCGCCCCTCCTCCTCGAGCAGCCGCTGCGCCAGGCGTTGGAGCAGCGCCGCCCGGGAGGGTTCGGCGAAGCTCAGGCGGCCCTCGCTGAGCGCGACCTGCTCCTCATAGCGGTCGCGCAGCCAGGTGAACGTCCAGTCCGGCCAGAGGCGCGCCATGCGCCGCCGGATGTCCGGAGCGGCGCCCGCTTGCCAGAGCGCCAGCGTCCGGGCCGCCGCGTCCGCGTGCAGTCCCGCTTGGCAGTCGCCCTCGGTGAGGTCGGCCTCGAGCCTGCCCGCCGCGGGCAGGTGGTCCAGCTGCCCGACCAGTGCCGGGCCCAGATCGCAGACGGACTCCGGATAATCGGCCAGGGGATAGAGCGCCAGGCTGCCGTCCGGCCGGCGCAGGCTGCACACGGTCTCGGGCGGAAACTCCTCCGCCAGCCTGGGCGGGGCGGCGTGCGGCGACTCGCCGCTGCTCTCCGACAGCACCAGGGCGCGGTCCAGGTCCAGGTAGTCGGCGAAGTTGACCAGCCCGCCGTAGGCCCAGGCGATGTCCCAGCCAGGCCAGGTGATCTGCAGCAGCGCCAGGTAGAGCCGGCGCAGCGGCACGTCCCGGCCAACCTCCTCGCCACCGAACAGCAGCAGGTGGCGCTGCTCGGGGTTGATCAGCGCGCCGCCCTCGGCCCAGACCTCGTCGAGCCATTGGTCCGGGTCCTTGCGGGTCTGGCGGCGCACGAAGTCCAACGTGGCCTCGGGGCCCCAGAAGAAGTCCCGGTCCAGGGTGTTGGCGTTCCAGTGGCCGTAGTAGAGCGCATAGGCGCCCGATTCGACGATCACGTAGTTCGCGCGCTGTCCCATGGCTCGCCTGTGGTTTTCGCCGTTGAAGCGGAAGTCGGCGCCCGCGCGTGCTTGGCGCCTAGCGCGACGCCAGGTGCCGGAGCACCGTGTCGTCGTTCAGCGAATAGTGCACCCGGTAGTGGGGCAGGGCGCGCAAGGGCAGGATCTCGTCGCGCACGTTGTCCAGCACCAGCGCGTCGCCCGCCGGCCCGACCGCGAGCACGGCGTGGGCGATGTCGCGCTCCTCGTCCCACAGCACCATCAGCCGCAGTTGCGCCACCGGATAGCCGAGCGCCTTCAGCGCGTAATACTTGGCGATGGCGTAGTCCTCGCAGTCGCCGCCGCGGGCCAAGAACTCGCCGGGCGCCGCCCAGTAGTCGACCTCGCCCCAGTTGTCCCGGTCGTCCCGGTAGGCGACCCGGTTGACGGCCCGGTTGATCCGCGCCAGCAGCTCGGGCGCCGGTGTGTCCTCCAGGGTGCCGAGCAGATCCTGCCAAACCGAGGGCAATGCACCGCCCGCGTGACGCCGCGCCATGGCGGTCCAAAAGCCGGCATAGACCTGGCCGGCACGGAATCCGCCGTCGAGTACCCTGGGCCCGGCCGGGGCCTTGGCACTGTATGGCGCGGCCTCGGGTGCGACCGGAGCCGCCGCCGGCGCGGCGCTCTCTTGCGCCAGGGCGGCCAGCGGGATGGCGGCGAGCAGGGCGGCCAGCAGCAGGCTGCGGAACAGGCGGCGGCCGGGTCTGACGCGGCGTCGGCGCATTTTTTCTCTCCGGTATTTACACCGGATAGAGGAAACCCGAGTTTTATTTCATTTGTATTGAAATCAACATTTGAATAAACTGCTATATTATTTTATTACTTTGGATTTTATTTAACGTGAGGATGCTCCGCCGGCCTTGCGAAGTGGAAAAAATTCGCGCGGGCCCGTGGCCGGCTGAGCTATGTCAATGCAACGCGCCTGCGGCCTTGCCATGGTTGCTCGCTGCGAGATCGCTATGCCTTGGTGAGCCCCGATGATGGCAACGCTGCAACGCTTGCGCGAGGAGCATGGCCACATGGCCCGGCTGCTGCACCTCTTCGAGGAGGAACTTCTGCGCCTCGAGTGCGATCAAAGACCGGACCTCGAATTCTTGCGCGAGGTGCTGCAGTACTGCGTCAGCTACCCGGAGCTCTGCCATCATCCCAAGGAGGACCTGGTCTACGGCATGCTACGGCAGCGCGACCCCGAGGCCGCGCAAGCCTTCGGCAACCTGGCCAGGGAGCACGAAGTGCTGGAACGCCAGGCGCTCGAGGTCTTGGGCATGGTGGATCAGCTGCGCGAGGGCCATAGCCCGTCCCCGGGCGCGGTCGCCCGCGAGGCCCGCAACCTCCTGGACTTCTACCGGCGGCACATGGCCGCCGAGGAGGACTGTCTCTACGAGGCTGCGGCGCGCAGCCTGACCGAGGCGGACTGGGCCGAGATCGATGCCAAGGTCGGGAACCGGGAGGATCCGATTTTCGGCGACAGGGTCGAGGCGGCCTTCGCGGCGCTGCGCAGCTCGATTCTCGGCAAGCGCAGGAACAGCGCATGATTGGGCGCGGGGTCTCGCGGCCCGATGATTTTCTCGCCATGACCGAACAAGGGAAAGCGAGTCTGCCATGAGCGAACACCGTCTGCTTCCCTCGTCTTGGGTGCGGCATCCTGTGGAGGATCTCGCGGCGCCCCACCCGCTGCACGACCTCCGCACCAAAGCCGAGCACCTCCTCGAGGTCATGTACGACAAGATCGGCCGGCATCATCACTCGATCTCCGGCCATTTGGAGGGCATCGCTGCGCCGCGGGCGGACGTCACGACCGACGACCTCGCCTTCAAGGTCGAGATGGAGCTGCCGGGGGTCGAGGAGGGCGACGTCGAGGTCCTGGTCTCGGAGGACACGCTGACGGTCCGCGGCGAAAAGCGCACCGAGCGCGAGGTTTCGGAGCGCCACTATCACCTGCGCGAACGGGGCTATGGCGCGTTCCGGCGCAGCTTCCGCCTGCCGCCCGAGGCCGATGCCGGCCGGGCCAAGGCCGGGTACAAGAACGGCGTCCTGACCGTCTCGGTGCCGGCCAAGGCCGGCGCGCGCCGGGCCGCCAGGAAGATCCCGGTCACGGCCCGCTAGTGGGCGCTCCGAAGCGGCGGACGGCGGAGCGCGACCTCGCCCGTGGCGCGCCGCCGGCAAGCCGTTCGCTTGACGTGCGGGCTTTTCGTACTGCCGAAGATGTTCCGGTGTTTGATCACTGGTGTTCAGCGGACGATGAGGGACATCGGCCTTTACTACGGCTCCTGTTAAGGGTTGTCGGACGCCTGCCGTTCCAAGCCAAGCGCCGCTGCCACCGCGCCACGGCAGTCGTCCGACAACCCTTCACATTTCCGGACGTACGTCGATGTCCTCCCGGGCGTCCGCTTCGGCTCTCATGGACGGATCTGGGGCACCGCCGCAGAAAGTGCTGCGCGCGTTCATCGGCAGATAATGGCGAGATAAGCTCCAGACCTAATGCCGCAGCTTATTGTGATTCCGCGAACAAGCCGACAGGGCTAATATTGGACAAGGTCGTCCGGGGATCGGTGTCTTTTCCGATTGGACGATTCGATCACCAAATCCGACGCATTCGGAGTAAACCAATGAGTACGGCCACCCGCAGGCTAACTTGCGCAGTCTTAGTGACTATGTTCAGCCTATTGGCCGCCGGCTGTGCTGGGACCGTGGCCACATCAAAGAGTCTGGGTCAGGTACAAGACACGTCCGTCGGCCCGGTCCTCGTGGCTCCCGATGGCAAGACGCTTTACACCTACGATAAGGACGACAAAGGCGTCTCGAATTGCTCAGGCTTGTGTGCTGCAGCATGGCCGCCGTTGCTGGCCCCGGATGGTGCTCAGGCGACGGACGGCTTCACTGTAATCATGAGATCAGGCAGCGATAAACAGTGGGCATATAACGGAAAGCCGCTATACCTTTATGTCGGAGACTCGACGCCCGGCGAGGTGGACGGAGACGGAGCCGACGGTGTTTGGCACGTTGCAAGGCCATAGCAGTCTTTCCTAGTTCCAAGGTCCCATTGGTCCAAGGCCGTCCTTGACGCCCCGCTGGCGCTGGCCATCGGATCGGTGTCCCTATGCGCCGACTCCATGGACTTCCTGGAAGACGCGGCTGTCAATGGCCTCGTCTTGCTCGCGCTTGGTTGGAGCGCACAGAAACGCTCACTGGTCGCTATGATGCCGGCGGTAATCCTCCTCGCCCCGAGTGTCGCAATGCTCTGGACGGCCTAGCAGAAATTCGATCTTCGGGTCGCGCCCGCGCCTCTGCCCCTTTCGTTGGCCGGGCTCGGAGCATTGTCCTCGAAGGGATAAGTCGTCCGGACGCGGTTGATTTCCAAGTCCTCGGGCGAAGGGCCTGGGCCGCCAGTAGGGGGCGGGTTTGAGAGCAATCGTTGTTCCCTTTCAGGAAACGCGAAGGCTGCGCCACGCTCCGGAAAAAGGCCCTTTGGTCAATCCCTTGAGGTCAACGACCCGGCCCTGGCCGGCGCTTTGCGCGCGCTCGCCCCGCTCGCGCCGCCGCGCCCGGCCCAATTGCCGCTTGCCGGCCGCGGCGGCGCGCCTCTAGCCTGGGTCCGGCGGGCGGCGACCGGGCCGCCACTCTTGGGGATATTCGATGAAGACGCATGCACGGGTGGTCGTGATCGGCGGCGGGGTCGGCGGCTGCAGCACCCTCTATCACCTGACCCGCGAGGGCTGGAGCGACGTGGTGCTGGTCGAGCGCGACGAGCTGACCTCCGGCTCGACCTGGCACGCCGCGGCCCAGGTCACCCAGTTCGGGGCGATCCAGACCATGGTCGGCCTGAAACGCCACAGCTGCAGGCTCTATGCCGAGCTCGCCGCCGATCCGGAGTTTCCGATCGACTATCACGTCACCGGCGGCATCCGCCTCGCCCACAGCCAGGACCACATCGACGGCTACAACCACTTCATCGGCATGGCCAGGGGCATGGGGGTGGAGTTCGAGCTGCTCGCGCCCGAGGACTGCGGCCGGCGCCACCCGCTGATGGGGACCCAGGGGCTGATGGGCGGTCTCTGGGACCCGCTGGACGGCGACATCGACCCCAGCCAGCTGACCCAGGCCCTGGCGCGGGGCGCGCGCAAGGCCGGCGCCGAGATCTACCGCTTCAACCCGGTCGAGGCGATCGAGCGCAGGCCCGGCGGCGAATGGCGGGTGCACACCCGGAACGGCGACATCGCCTGCGAGTCCGTCGTGAACGCCACCGGCTACCGGGTCAACGAGGTCGGCGCCATGCTCGGGGTCGAGCATCCGGTCATGTCCATGGAGCACATGTACTTCCTGACCGAGCCGATCGCCGCGCTCGAGGCCATGGACCGCCGCGTGCCGATCCTCCGCGACCCGGTCGACGACTTCTACAGCCGCCAGGAGAAGTACGGCCTGCTGGTCGGCATCTACGAGCAGGGCTGCAAGACCTGGGGCCTGGACGGCATCGACCCGGACTTCACCATGGAGCTGCTGCCCAACGATCTGGACCGCTGCCTCGACAACATGGAGCGCGTGTTCGAGCGCCTGCCCGCCCTGACCGAGACCGGCATCCACACCGTGGTCAACGGCCCGATCACCTATTCGGCCGACGGCCTGCCCTTGATCGGCAAGATCCCCGGCCTGGAGAACGCCTATGCCTGTCTCGGCCTGCGCGCCGGCATCGGCGAGGGCGGCGGCCACGGCAAGCTGCTGGCCGAGATCATCGTCCACGGCGAGGCGGAGTGGGACACCTGGGCCCTCGACCCGCGCCGCTTCACCAGCCACTGCACCGTCGAGTACACGGCCCTGAAGGCGATCGAGGACTACCGCAACGAGTTCCGCTTCCACATGCCCCGCGAGCACCGGCCCGCCGGGCGTCCGGCCAAGACGACCCCGCTTTATGCGGTGCTGAAGGACAAAGGCGCCGAGTTCGGCCCCGTGGCGGGCTGGGAGCGGCCGCTCTACTACAAGCCCAGACCCGATTTCGAGGCGCCGCCGAGCTTCCGCTTCGCCGCCTGGCACGACGTGGTGGCCGAGGAGGTGAGGGCGGTCCACGAGCGGGTCGGGGTCATGGAGGTGAACGGCTTCACCCGCTTCGAGATCGCCGGGCCGAAGGCGGCCGAATGGCTCGACGGCCTGGTCTGCGGCCGGGTGCCGCAAAGGGTCGGCAAGGTCGGCCTGACCTACTTCCTGACCGGCCAGGGCCACGTCCTGGGCGAGGCGACCCTGGCCAGGCTGGCCGAGGACCGCTTCTGGTACGGCGCGGCGGCGGCGGCGGAATACCACGACTGGGACTGGCTCGGCGAACGCCTGCCCGGGACCGGGGTATCGCTCCGGAACCTGACCTCGAGCCACACCATCCTGGTCGTGGCCGGCCCGAAGTCCCACGAGCTGCTCGGAAAGGTCTCGGGCGCGGACTGGTCCAAGCAGGGCTTCCCCTGGCTGAGCGTCCGGCCCGTGCGCCTCGGCTTCGCCCCCGCACTCGCCATGAGCGTCAGCTTCTCGGGCGAGCTCGCCTGGGAGCTCCACGTGCCCAACGAGCACCTCGTCCTGGTCCACCAGATGATCGAGGCGGCGGGCCGGGACCTCGGCCTGCGGCATTTCGGCCTCTACGCCGCCGAGTCCATGCGCCTCGAAAAATGCTACCGCCACTGGAAGGCGGACCTGATCACCGAGTATTCGCCCTACGAGTCCGTGCTCGAGCGCTTCGTCCGGCTGGACAAGGGCGAGTTCGTGGGGCGCGACGCGCTGCTTCGCCTCAAGGAGCAGGGTCCCCGGCGGCGCTTCGTGCCGATGATCGTCGACTGCGATATCGCCAGCGCCCATGCCGGCGATCCGGTCTACGCGGGCGAGCGACTGGTCGGCACCGTGACCTCCGCCGGCTACGGCCACCGGGTCGCCAAGAACATCGCCCTGGGCTTCCTGGACAGCGCCCACGCG
>Ga0224512_10004689_pt1 | contig 11450 bp, 7 predicted proteins | sample SF_May12_sed_USG_4_FD_169103 | JGI IMG/M metagenome (GOLD analysis project Ga0224512, IMG submission 169103) | Sediment microbial communities from San Francisco Bay, California, United States - SF_May12_sed_USGS_13 | ecosystem: Environmental > Aquatic > Marine > Sediment | place: USA: California... | reverse complement strand
CAGCCCTCCCTCGTCGCAGGCGCCGATCAGCGCTCGGAGATCATCCAGCAGGAGGTCTTTGGGCCGGTGCTCACGGTGCAGAACGCCGGCGACGAAGCCGCTGCTCTCGACTGGGCGAACGATGTCGACTTTGGGCTCGCCGCATCGGTGTGGACGCGCGATGTGGGCCGAGCCATGCGGATGACGAAAGCATTGCGTTTCGGAACCGTGTGGGTAAACGATCACATCACCATCGTGTCCGAGATGCCCCATGGCGGCTTCAAGCACTCTGGCTACGGCAAGGACATGTCGGCCTATTCGCTGGATCACTACACAGAGGTCAAGCACGTGATGATCAACCATGGGTGACGGCTGCACACGGCTCGCACACTGTCGGTGAGTGAAAACGCGGCAGCGGTCGGCCTTCATGGTGTCACCAAGAGGTTCGGCGAAGATGTCGTCGCAGTCGATGACGTCGACCTCGAAATCCGAGATGGTGAGTTCTTCTCGCTCCTGGGGCCTTCGGGATGTGGCAAGACCACAACGCTGCGAATGATTGCTGGGCTGGAGTACCCAACCGACGGCAGCATTCGCATCTTCGGCGAGGAGATGGGGCTGCGACCACCCAACAAGCGGCCGGTCAACACGGTGTTCCAGTCCTACGCCCTGTTCCCTCACATGAACGTGGAACAGAACGTCGGGTTCGGGCTGCGCATGCAGGGAGTCGACAAATCGACCGAACGCGAGAGAGTCAACGAGGCCATCGATCTGGTGCGCCTCAGCGGGCTGAACGCTCGACGACCCCTCGCCCTCTCCGGCGGCCAGCAGCAACGAGTGGCGTTGGCTCGTGCTCTCGTCAATCGACCCAAGGTTCTGCTCCTCGACGAGCCGCTCGGTGCCCTCGATCTCAAGCTTCGCGAGACGATGCAGCTGGAGTTGAAGGACATCCAGAAGAACGTCGGCATCACGTTCATCTACGTGACCCACGATCAAGAGGAAGCGCTCACCATGTCGGATCGGATCGGCGTCATGAACGAGGGCAAGCTGGTGCAGGTGGGTAGTTCCGAGGACATCTACGAGTCGCCCGCCAACATGTTCGTGGCCAGCTTCGTGGGCGACATGAGCTTCCTCCCTGCCCACGTTGTGGAGTCTGGTTCGGTGCGGCTAGCCGGTGGGGAGATCGTGCAATCCAAGACCGACGCCAGCCCGGGGACGCCGGTCACTCTCTCGCTGCGCCCGGAGAAACTCCATCTCTTCGCCGACGTGTCCGAGGTCCCGCCGGACCGCAACATCCTGAAGGGCTCCGTGGCGCGCAGGACGTTCTACGGGGAATCCCTGTTCTACGAGGTCGACATCGGAGCTTCGGGATCGTTCGACGTCCGCGTCGAGAACCTCCCCGTGATGAGGCGCTGGGAGGTCGGCGACGAAGTGGTGGTCGATTTCCATCCGGAATCAGCAACGGCGCTGGCCGAATGACCTTGTCCAACAGCACTGAAGAAGTGGCGGTCAACCCGAAGCTGGAGCGGGCGGCCCAACGTCGCCAGTCGTGGCGCGGGTTTCTCACCGCCGTCCCCGCCTACGCGTACCTGATCTTCTTCTTCGTACTGCCGCTGTTCATCGTGTTCGTGTTCTCCTTTGCCAGTAGAAGTCGGACCGGCAGGCCGGAACTCGAGAATTGGAACGTCGACGGATGGACCGGGCTCACCGATCCGGTAGTACGCACCATCGTGGGTCGCTCTCTGTGGATAGCGACCCTAAACACGGTTTTCTGTCTGGTGATCGGATACGCGTTCGCCTATTGGATCGCAACCCGGCCCAAGCAGAGCACTCGCACCATCCTGCTGATCCTCGTTCTCATTCCGTTCTGGTCGAACTTCCTGGTGAGGACCTACGCCTGGCGGATGTTGCTCGACTCGGACGGCTACATCACCCAGCTCGGTGAGATGACCGGCTTGTGGGGCCGGATGCTCTTTACCGAACCCGCCGTGTTCCTCGGTCTTCTGTATGGCTATCTGCCATTCATGGTGCTGCCCCTCTATGCAGCCATCGAGCGCATCGATTGGAGCCTGGTCGAGGCCGGAAGAGATCTCTATGCCTCGGGTACCAAGGCCTTCCTCAAGATCACACTGCCGTTGTCCAAGCCGGGAATCATCGCCGGCTCGATCCTCGTGTTCATTCCCAGCCTGGGCGCCTACGTGACACCAGACATCCTGGGCGGGGCCAAGACCACACTGTTAGGCAACTACATCGTTACCCAGTTCGGTGCAGCGCGCAATTGGCCGTTCGGCTCGGCGCTGTCCGGGGCGATCCTGATAGTCATGCTGGGGGCGACCATCATCTACTTCCGCACCGGGGCGAGGACGATATGACGGTGCAGCAAGCCGGCGCACGGCGCTCGAGAATGGACCGCTGGCTCTCATTCAACGGCTGGTTCGTGTTCGCGTTCCTCTACCTGCCGATCCTGGTGGTCATCGTGTTCTCGTTCTCGGGCGCCGGCAACGTTGGGGTCTGGGGCGGATTCTCCCTCCGTTGGTACGAGCGGATGGCAGGCAACGAACAGCTGCTGGCCACGCTCCGGAACACACTGTGGGTGGCGTTGTGGTCGACGATCATCGCCACCGTGTTGGGCACGGCGGCGGCGCTGGCCATCGATCGCTACAAGCGGTGGGTTGGCCGCGGTACGTTCGATGCGGTCCTCTACCTGCCGGTCATCATCCCCGATGTGACGATGGCAGTGATGCTTCTGTTGTGGTTTACCCAGATCGGGTTGCCGCTGGGCCGACCTTCGATCATCTTGGCGCACATCGCCTTCAACATCTCGTTCGTGGCCATCGTGGTCCGAGCCAGGTTGGCCCACATGGATCCCTCCATGGAGGAGGCCGCGGCCGACCTTTATGCCACTCGCTGGCAGACCTTCCGCCGGGTGACGCTGCCGCTCATCATGCCCGGCGTTCTGGGCGGGGCGCTACTTGCGCTGACGCTGTCGTTGGACGATGTCGTCATTACCAGCTTCGTTCAGGGACCTGGGTCGACAACGCTTCCGGTCCACGTTTTCGGGCTCATCCGACGCTCTGTTACGCCCGAGATCAACGCCGTATCTACGCTTATGGTCGTTGCATCCATGATTCTCGTATTTGCATCGCTGGCGATCCAACGTCGAGGAGACAACTAGAAGGAGACCGAATGAAAAGACTATTGATGCTGCTGATGGCCCTGGCATTGCTTGCCGCCGCCTGCTCGGATGATGATTCTGCGGCGACCACGGGGGACACGACAAACGGGACGGAGGCCCCGGCGACCGAGGCCCCGGGCACCGAGGCCCCGGCTGCGGGTGTCCAGGCGGCGGCCGACGCCTGCCAGCTGGGGGAGACCGACGGCGACCTCAACCTGTACAACTGGAGTGAGTACATACCCACCGGTTCGTTGGCTGAGGAGTTCGAAGTGACCGACCTGCTCGCCGCCTTCGAAGAGGAGTCCGGCGTCAGTGTGGTGCTCACCGAATACGACTCCAATGAAACGATGCTGGCCCAGATCGATGCCGGCGTCGGCTACGACGTTGTGGTGCCATCCGACTACATGGTGTCGATCATGAAAGATGCGGGTTTGTTGGTGAAGCTCAACCCCGCTGCGATACCCAACCTTTCGAACATCGCTGCCGAGTTCACCGCTCTGCCCTATGACCCGGGCAATCAGTACTCGGCTCCGTACCAGTGGGGAACCACGGGCATCGGTTACGCATACGGCTCGATCGACGATGAGAACGGCGTGTCGTGGGGCGTCATCTTCGACCCGGAGATGAGCGCCGCCAACACTGGATTCATCTCGCTGCTCGACGACGAGCGGGAGACGATGGGTGCGGCCCTTATCTACCTGGGCTACTCCATCAACTCGACGGATCCCGCCGAGGTCGACGAGGCCGCCGCCCTGATTAAGGAGACCAAGGACCGGCTCGCAGCGTTCTCCTCGGCCGGCTACTGGGATCTGCTGACCAGCGGCGAGACCGTGGTGTCACAAGGCTGGAACGGCGACTTCCTGGCCGCATACGACGAGGCCTCGACCGACGACTACGACGCCTACGAGGACTTCGGCTACGCCATCCCCACTGAAGGAGCGGCGGCGTGGGTAGACACCATCGCCATACCTTCAACCGTGGAGCATCCGTGCTCGGCACAGACGTTCATCAACTTCATCCTCGACGGGTTCAACGGAGGTGAGTTGACCAACTACAACTACTACGCCAGCCCCAACGCGGCGGCGGAGGAGTTCATCTATGAAGAGATCCTTGAAGACCCGTCCATCTACCCGAGTCAAGAGGTGAGGGACAGGCTCGAGTTCTTCGAGGACCTCGGCGACTTCGGCACCTATTACGCCGATGCCTATTCGGCAGCCAAGAGCTAGGCAAGGCTCTGACTCCCCAGACGCTGAGTCTCAAGGCAAGAAGAGGGAGGGGTCGGTCCGTTGGGACCGGCCCCTCCCAGCTTGCTTAACGCGGAGGACCTAGATGCCGCGCGATCCTCGGTTCGACGTTCTTTTTGAGCCTGTTCAGATTGGGCCGGTCACTGCGCCCAACCGCTTCTATCAGGTCCCGCATTGCACCGGCATGGGGTACCGGCGTCCGGAGAGCCTGGCCGGGCTGCGCGGGGTGAAGGCCGAGGGGGGCTGGGGCACGGTGTGCACCGAGTACTGCTCGATTCACCCGTCGTCGGACGATGAGCCCTATCCGTCTGCCTCGCTGTGGGACGACAACGACGTGCGGGCGCTGGGGCTCACGGTCGAGAAGATCCATGCCCATGGTGCCTTGGCCGGCGTCGAGTTGTGGCACGGCGGCGCCGCCAGTGCCAACCACTACTCCAGGGAAGTGCCGTTGGGAACGTTTTCCCGACCGGCCGGGGTGTGGGACCCAGTCCAGACCCGGGCCATGGACAAGGCCGACATCAAACAACTGAAGACCTGGCACCTGGAGGCGGCCAAGCGGGCCCAGCAGGCTGGTTTCGACATCGTTTACGTGTACGCGGCGCATTGGTACCTGCTTCGCCAGTTCCTCATGCCCTCGAACCAACGAAGCGATGAGTACGGCGGGTCATTGGAGAACCGTGCCCGATTGTTGCGGGAGCTGATCGAGGAGACCAAGGAAGCTGTGGGCGATACCTGCGCTGTAGCAGTTCGCTTCTCCGCTAGCTCGGGCGGGGAGGATGACGATCAGGACACCGCAGAGCCAAGGGCCATGCTCGAGTTGTTGGCTGATCTCCCCGACCTGTGGGACATCACGGTTCACGACTACACCTTCGAGATGGGGACCTCGCGATTCGTCAAGGAGGCCAGCCTCGAGGCCACCATGTCGTGGGTGAAGGGAGTCACCCAAAAGCCGGTGGTGAGCGTTGGGCGCTTCACCTCACCCGAGACGATGCTGCGCTTGGTTCGCCAAGGCGTGATCGACCTGGTCGGCGCAGCTCGCCCCTCGATCGCAGACCCCTTCCTTCCGCAAAAGATCGCCGAGGGTCGTGACGACGAGATCCGGGAGTGCATCGGATGCAACATTTGCTACACCGGAGATCAGACCGGCACTCCGATTCGGTGCACCCAGAACCCAACCATGGGGGAGGAGTGGCGCAAGGGCTGGCACCCCGAGCGCATCCCCGCCAAGGGCTCCGACGCATCGGTTCTCATCGTTGGTGGCGGCCCCGCCGGTCTGGAAGCTGCCGTGGCGCTTGGCAAGCGCGGCTACCAGGTCACGATCGCCGAAGCGCGCTCCGAGCTGGGAGGGCGGGTGGCGCTCGAATCCTCGCTCACCGGGCTGGCCGAATGGGGTCGGGTCAGGGATTGGCGCCTCAACCAGATCTCCAAGCTGCCCAACGTCGAGTTCTACCTGGACAGCGTGGTGGACGAGGAGCAGATCCTCGAGTTCGGGGCCGATCGCGTAGCCATTGCGACCGGAGCCAAGTGGCGCCGCGAAGGAACCGGGCGCTTGCTGGAGGAACCGGTGCCGGGCTGGGAGGGGTCCAACGTGATGACGCCGGACGACATCATGGCCGGGGTGCGGCCGCCGGGCCCCGTGGTGGTGTTCGATGACGACCACTATTACATGGGGGGCATCATCGCCGAGACCCTCCAGCTGGCGGGATGCGAGGTGACGCTGGCGACGCCGGCCAACGAGGTGTCGACCTGGACCACGCTCACCGAGGAGCAGTACCGAATCCAGCAGAGGCTCATGCAGCTGGGTGTTGTGCTCGAGACCGGGATCTCGCTGGCCGGTGTGAACGAGGCTTCCGCGGTGTTGGAGAGCATCTACACCGGCGACACCCGAGAGGTGGCGGCGGAAGGCGTGGTGATGGTCACCTCTCGGCTTCCTCAGGATGCCTTGTACCACGCACTGGCGGACCGCATGGATATCCAGCGCATCGGCGACTGCAACGCTCCGGGCACCATCGCCACTGCGGTGTACTCCGGGCACCGTTACGCCCGCGAGATGGACGCCGATCAAGACGACAAAGAACTGGCCTTCCAGCGGGAGCGCTAAGCCGTCAGAGGTGGATGCGCTCGCTATCGGGGTCGTAGAAGGATCGAACGGACGCGGTAGCCGGGATGCGTTCTGTGGCCACTTCGATCTCGAAGCTGCCTGAATCGAGCCAATCCTTGGTGACGCCGTCGGGATTGTTGAGATAGCCCATTGCCAGGCATCGATTCTCGACGTAGCTCCACATGCCGGAAGAGGTGCGGCCCACTAGCTCGCCGTCGCGATAGATGGGCTCATCGTGATAGAGCAGCCGATCCGGATCCTCCAAGCGGAACTGGATGAGGCGCTTGGTGCGGGGGACCTCGCGCTGGGCCAGGAGTGCCTCGCGACCCCTGAACGATGGCTTGTCCCATGCCACCGCAAAGCCGAGCCCAGCCTCGACCGGGGTGTCCTCGTCTGTGATGTCGTGGCCCCAATGGCGATAGCCCGCCTCGAGTCGCAAGGTGTTCATGGCGTGGTACCCGGCGTAGCGAAGCCCATGGCTGGCCCCGGCCTCGAAGATGGCGTCGTGGAGGGCCGGCGCCTCCATCCATGGCAGGTAGAGCTCCCAGCCCAGCTCGCCTTCGTAGGTCATCCGCATGGCCAGCACCTCGTGTCCTGCTAGCTCGATGTGTTGGGCGGTTCCGAACGGGAATTGGTCGCTGTTGAGGGGATTCTGAGTCAACTCGGATAGAAGTGCCCTGGAGTTGGGGCCCATCACGCCGAACATCGTGACCTCGTCGGTGATGTCGGTGATCGTGACGTCGTGATCCCGACAGCCGCGACGCAGCCATGCTCGGTCCCGGGTGCCGGTTACTGCGGCCCCGACCACCAAGTAATCGGCCTCACTGAGGCGGGTGACCGTCAGGTCGGCCTCGATTCCGCCCCGGTCGTTGCACCATTGGGTGTAGACAGCCTTGCCGACCGGAACGTCCACCTGATTGGCGCAGATCTCGTTGAGGGCGGCCGCCGCGTCCGGGCCTTTGACCCGGGTCTTCGTGAACGAGGCCTGATCGAAGAACCCGACTGCATTGCGCACCGCATCGCACTCGACTCCCGACGCCTCGAACCAATTCTGCTTGCCGTAGCTGTATTCGTAGGCCCGTTCCTGGCCGTCGGGGGCGAACCAGTTAGGCCTCTCCCAACCTGCCACTTCACCGAACACCGCGCCTGCCGCCCGTAGGCGGTCGTGGATGGGGGAGAGGCGTTGGTCTCGTGCGCTCTCGTATTGGCGGAAGGGCCAGTGCATGGCATACAGCAAGCCGAGGCTCTCCGAGATCCGCTCTTCGAGGTATTCGGGCTCGGCCTGGAACGGAAAGGCGCGGCGGATGTCCACTGAAGACAGGTCCATCGGCGGGTGACGGTCGGCGATCCAGTCGGCCAGCACCCATCCCACTCCGCCGGCCGACTGCAGGCCCACAGAGTTGAACCCGGCGGCGACGAAGCAGCCGTCAACCTCCGGCGCTTCACCCAGGTAGTAGACGCCATCCGGGGTGAACGCCTCGGGGCCGTTGAAGAACAGCTGGAGTTCGCACTCGCCCAAGGCTGGAACGCGGTGGATGGCCCGCTCGAAGATAGGTCCAACGTGGTCCCAGTCCTCGGGCAGCGTGCCAAACGAGAAGTCGCGGGGAATGCCGTCGAGTTTCCACACCTTGCCCCTCGGCTCGAAGAACCCGGCCATGATCTTGCCCGTCTCTTCCTTGAAGTAGGTGTATCCGCTCGGGTCGCGCAGGGTGGGCATGCCGGGCGGCACCCCATCGAGCGGCTCGGTGACGACGTAGAAGTGCTCACAGGCTTGGAGCGGCACGTTCACCCCGATGGTGGCTGCCAGTTGCCGAGTCCAGATGCCGGTAGCCAACACCACCGTCTCGGCCTCGATGCGGCCCTGCTCGGTTTCGACCCCGACCACCTTGCCGTCGTCAGTCAGCAGCTTCTCCACCGCAACCCCTTCGATGATGCGGGCGCCGCGTTTCCTTGCCCCAGCAGCCAATGCCATGGTCGTATCCACCGGAGAAGTCTGTCCATCGCGGGGTATGTAGAGGGCGCCGATGAGGTCGTCGGTGTTGAGGAGCGGGAACAGCTCCGCGGCCCTATCGAGGTCGATCTCCTCGGTCTCGACATCACAGGTGGTGGCCATGGACGCGCCCCGCAGGATCTCCTCCCAACGCTCCTCGTCGGAGGCGACCGAGATCGAACCGGGGGTGCGATAGCCGGTGGCTTGGCCTGTTTCGTCCTCGAGCTCCTCGAACAGACGAGCCGAATATGTTGCCAACCTGGTGAGGCTGTGGGAGGACTTGAGCTGGGAGACAAGGCCGGCGGCGTGCCAGGTGGTGCCACCGGTGAGCTTGCCCTGTTCGATGACGGTGACGTCGGTGATGCCGCGTCGCGTGAGGTGATATGCAACGCTGCATCCGATGATGCCACCTCCGATGACCAGCACCTGAGTGCGGTCCGGCAGCTGGGGACCGGGTGCGTTGGAGCTCTCAGTCATCCTGGTCGCAATCGTATCGAGCGCAACACCCGCGCGATCAGCGGAGGAAGCGCCACATTCCCCTCGCCAACCTGGAGTCCTTCCCCGAACGCGACTCGGATCGGTCGGCCAGCCCCATGACGCGCAGGGCGCCGTTTATCGACAGCCAGCGGAGTGGTTCAGGCGCCCAGTTGCGAGAGCGATGGCCCACCCAGGGGAGATCGACCCGCGGAGAATCGGTGCCAGTGATGAGGTCGGCGAGTGTCCGCCCCGCCAGATTGGAAGCAGCAACCCCCTCTCCTACGTAGCCGCCCGCCCAGGCGGCGCCACTTTGGCGGTCGAAACCCACCGAAGGGAACCAGTCGCGGGGTACGCCCAGCACCCCTCCCCAGCGGTGGGTGATGGCCATGTCCTTGACCGACGGCAGTAGTTCGACAAGCGTCGCGACGATTAGGTCGTGGATACGCGATCGTCGCTCGATGGCCGGGTCGATGCGGGACCCGAAGCCGTACGGCGCACCCCGACCACCGAAGGCGATGCGGCCATCGGCGGTGCGCTGGCCGTAGATGACCATGTGACGGTCGTCGGCGAACGTCTGCCTCTCGGCCAGTCCGATCTCGGCCCAGGCGTCATCTGGTAGAGGCTCGGTGGCAACCATCAGTGAATAGAGCGGCGTCAGCGTGCGGCGGTGACTGTCGAGGCTGGCCGTGTATCCCTCGAGAGCTCTCACCACCACATCCGCTCGCACCGTGCCCCGGTCGGTGACCACCCGACCCGGCTCGATGGCGGTGGCGGCAGTCTGCTCGGCGATCGTGGCGCCGAGACGCTCCACCGCGTCGCCCAGGCCTCGAACTAGACGTGTCGGGTGTAGCGCCGCAGCGTGGGCGAAGAACAGACCGCCGATAACCCCGCTGGCGTTGAGGTGGCCGCGGGCTTCATCCCCGTCGAGCAGCCGGACGTCGTCGTCGGTGAGCCCGAACTCGCCCTGGTGGTGGTCGACTTCCTGGCGCTGGCGAGCGAGCTGCGCTGCGTTTCGAGCCAGGCGAATCGTGCCGCCCTTGGCGAAGTGACAGTCAATCGCCTCTGCCTCCGTTACGCGCCCCACCTCGTCAACCGAATCAAAGAGCTGGTGCAGGAAGCGCCGAGCGGCGTCATTGCCTGCGACCTCTTGGTGACGATCTGGCCCGGCCGCCAGCTCACCAACGCACCACCCACCGTTGCGTCCAGATGCGCCGAAGCCGACGATCTCCTTCTCGATCACCAGGACCCGCAGCGTCGGGTCCAGCCGCAGCAGGTAATAGGCGGTCCACAGCCCGGTGTAGCCGCCCCCAACGATGGCTATGTCGACCTGGCTGTCACCCGCTAGCGGCGGGCGCGGGTCGAGCGGGCCAGGCATGTCATCGAGCCAGAACGATCGACTGCGGTATCGGTCGTCGCTCACGAGTTGAATCCCACACCAAAGCGATCGAGCAGCCGCAGCCAGAGCCCTCGTTTGCCCTGGCGACGATCCGCCCGCTGGATCGCCTTTCGGGTGAGCTGCACCCCAGTCCAGCGAAGCGGCTCTGGCGGGAACGGGAAGGGCTTGTCGCGCACCATCTCCAGGTCGGTCCGCTCGGTGCTCTGGCCGAACAGGAGGTCGAGCGCCACCCTGGCGCCGAAGCGGCTGGCCCCGACGCCGAGGCCGGTGTATCCCGTCGCCCAGGCGAGCTTCCCATCGTGTGCGGTGCCCCATGTCGCGGTGAACCTCGTTGTGGTGGCGATCGGCCCGCCCCAGCGGTGGGTGAAGTTCAACCCCTCCAGCTGAGGGAATGTCCCGAAGAAGTGCTCGGCAAGCTTGCCATGGACTTGGTCGCTCTGATCGTGGTGGGCGCGCAGGCCGTTGTTGAAGTGGTAGGTGGCGTCGTAGCCGCCCCACAAGATGCGGTCGTCGTCGCTGAGGCGGTAATAGTGGAACTGATTTGACGCGTCGGCCAGGCCCTCACGTTCTCGCCATCCGATCGACGCCATCTGCTTGCTGCTCAGCGGTTCGGTCATGAGGACGTGGTCGTACACCGGAACGACGTATCGACGCGGCTTTCGCACTGGGCCTGCGTAGGCGTTGGTGGCCATCACCGCCCGTTGCGATGTGGCGACGCCTCCCGGCGTGGCGATCGCGAGGGCCGACCCACTACTGCTCACGTTGGTAGCGGGGGAGTGTTCGTAGACCGTGGCACCCAACAACTCCGCCGCCGCTCGCAGTCCCCAGCACAGCCGGGCCGGATCGACCAGCGCCGAGTCGTTGTGACGAATCAGGCCCCCCAGGTACGTCGGAGAGTGGACCCGGGCCTGCATTTCCGCTGCTGTCAGCAACTCGACGTTGTCGCCGCCGGCCTGATGGTTGGTAAGAGCCTCTTGCAGCGAGTAGAGATGCCAGTCTTCGGTTGCCACACCGACCACCGCCGATCGCCGGAAATCGGCGACGATCTGATATCGGTCGATGCTGGATTCGATCTCGTCGAGGTTGTGGCG
>Ga0224512_10004688_pt1 | contig 11452 bp, 14 predicted proteins | sample SF_May12_sed_USG_4_FD_169103 | JGI IMG/M metagenome (GOLD analysis project Ga0224512, IMG submission 169103) | Sediment microbial communities from San Francisco Bay, California, United States - SF_May12_sed_USGS_13 | ecosystem: Environmental > Aquatic > Marine > Sediment | place: USA... | reverse complement strand
CTATCCGTATCGCGTGCCTCGAAATACTGCAACGGGCGCACGTTGTCGCCTTCCACCGCAAATAATGACTCTTCATGCAGCAGATCGCTGACCAGGAGGCGCGCCACACCGGTCGGCTCGGCGATCGATGTCGCGCGATAATACGATCCTTCGCGTTGAATCGTTCGTTGTACCTCGGCCACAGCGGTAGCACCGCGAAACAAATCGTAATGCAATACCAAACGATCCGGAATTGTGTCCGCAAAGGCCGACACAGCGCACGTGCTCAGAATTGAAAGCAATGCACAACCAGCGAGTATTTGTCGGTAGATAGTCATAGCGTCGATGCGAGCCTACAGAGTCTTGCCTGAACGCAGCATTAACCCGGCCCGATAATATCAAGACCTTGCTCGGGCCGTAACTCGCCATCCAGCAGAACATGGTTACCACGCATCGTCAACCGGCCTTGCAAATGCCAGTCGATCGCGAGCGGATAAATCCGATGTTCTACCTGCAAAACGCGTTGCTGGAGCGAATCCACCGTGTCGTCTGGATTCACGGGCACCGCACCCTGGATGATGATCGGGCCGCTATCGAGATCGGCGGTAACATAATGCACGGTGGCTCCATGCCGCTCGACGCCGTCTTCTAGGGCTCGTTGGTGTGTATTGAGCCCTGGGTAATTCGGCAGTAGCGCCGGATGAATATTGACGATGCGCTGCGAATGTTTAAGTACGAACTCGCGCCCCAATATGCGCATGAATCCGGCCAATACGATTAAGTTCGGTGTGTGATGAGCCAGGCATTCCCCCAGTGCTGTATCGAATGCGTCGCGTTCGGCGAATTGCCGGTGGTCGATGACTTCGGTGTCTATGCGGTGGTGCCGCGCGCGCTGTAGCCCAAATGCTCCAGAGGTATTGCTTATCACTACTGCAATCCTAGCGGCAATTCGGTCCGTATTGATCGCGTCGATGATCGCTTGTAAATTGCTGCCGTTACCGGAGATCAGGATCGCGAGGGTTTTCGTTTCGGTCATGTCATTCGATGACAACGCGTGGCTCTCCGGAATGCGGTTCGATACATCCGATGTGGTCCGCGTGTTCGCCACCATCGGCAAGAAGCTCAAGGGTCCGCGTCGTGTCGTCGGCGGCCACGACGATGGCCATCCCGAGGCCGCAGTTAAATGTCCGATACATCTCGTCGGTGTCGATATTGCCTTGGCTTCGCAACCAGCCGAATATTTCCGGTTCTGGCCATGCTTTAGAATCGAGCATCGCTCGCATCGTGTCGGGTATGACTCGGCGGATATTGCCGGTGATCCCGCCACCAGTGATATGCGCAACTCCATGCACCGGGACTTCTGCCAACAGCCGAAGCAGCGGTCGCACGTAGATTTTCGTCGGCGTCAGCAATGCATCACCGAGAGTCCCGTCGTGCCATGACGATTTCAGATTCGAATCGCTAAGTTCCACAATCTTGCGAATCAACGAGTAGCCGTTGGCGTGTGGCCCTGACGATCGCAGCCCGATTACTACGTCGCCCGGTGCAATCTGGGAGCCGTCGATGAGTGCGCTTTTTTCGACGACACCGACACAAAATCCCGCCAGATCGTACTCACCCGCCGCATACATCCCCGGCATCTCAGCGGTCTCCCCACCGATCAACGCCGCTCCGGCTTGTTCGCAGCCGTGGCCTATGCCTTGCAGCACTGCGCGCGCCGTTTCCTGGTCGAGCCGGCCGGTGGCGAAATAGTCGAGGAAAAACAGCGGCTCGGCGCCTTGCACAATAACATCGTTGACGCACATGGCGACGAGATCCACGCCGATCGTATCGTGACGTCCCGTGGCGAATGCCAATTTGAGCTTGGTACCGACTCCGTCGGTGCCCGATACCAACACCGGTTGCCGGTATCGATCGGTGGGTAATTCGAACAGACCCCCGAACCCCCCAAGCTGGCCTAAACAACCCTCCCGCGCGGTACGCTGCACGATCGGTCGCAGCGCATCGACCAGCGCGTCTCCAGCATCGATATCGACCCCGGCATCCCGGTAGCTCAAGGAGGGTTGCACAGACTCAGACATTGTGTTGTACCGTCGATCTTTTCTCGGATCGATATGGTATCGTATATTGCCGTCCAAGACGGCCTTAAATGTGGCCTGAATTTTTAACGCAATAACCACTGTATGCGCCGCCCTTAACACTCCTTTGGACATCACGTAGAGCTGTGATCTCGCAAATCCCGAATTTCTTGACCCTGCTGCGAATTGGCGCTACGCCCGTATTGGTGCTGCTGCTCAACGACCGCGAGTACGACGTGGCGTTGTTATTGTTCGTTTTGGCCGGATTATCGGATGGTTTGGATGGCTATATTGCCAAGCGATTTGGGTTCGTGACGCGGCTCGGCGCAATTCTCGACCCATTGGCCGATAAAATGCTGATCATCAGCACCTACATTATGCTTACCGTGTTGGGCGATATCCCATTTTGGCTAATGGTTACCGTGGGTTTCCGAGACGTATTGATTGTCGGCGGTTATCTGGTGTTGGTTTCGCTCGACGGCGACGTGGATATGCACCCCAGTATCGTGAGTAAGATCAATACCTGTATGCAGCTTGCGTTGGTGATAATTATGCTCGCCCACAAGGCTGAACTTTGGTCGTTACCGCTACTCATTAATGTGACTATTGCCGCTGTGTTCGCGACCACGGTTCTGAGTGGTGCCCATTACGTATGGGTCTGGGGAATCCGCCGCGCAAGCAATGCGGCGCCGGAACGGCCGGTGACCGAACGACCGCAGCGGGGTTAGGTTCGCACGGATGACGCCTACCGTGCCCGCAATGCCGCGGCAGCTTTCATTGGCGGTTGGTCTGAGCGACGGCGCAACGTTCGAGAATTATTATAGCGGGCGCAACACAGAAGCCATTAAGCGCGTTGAATACGCGATTCGGCCCCGTAGCGGCGACCGCTGTTTGTACCTATGGGGAGACCCGGGGGTAGGTAAGACACATCTGCTGCAGGCCGCCTGTCACCGTGCCGCGTCGGCGCAACGGCGGATTGTGTACGTGCCGTTGCGCGCCCAAGACCTGACCCATGAGGCGTTGGAAGGCCTAGATGCAATAGATCTCATTTGTATCGACGATGTGCAGGAAATTGCGAAACGACCGTATTGGGAGGCTGCGTTGTTCAATGTGTACGAACGGGTCGTAGCCCGTAAGTCGACGTTATTGGTGACCGGCAACGCGCCGCCGGCCCGGCTTACCTTATCGATGCGCGACCTCGCCTCACGGCTTGGTGCCGGACTCGTGTATCAACTCTTGGTGCTGGATGATTCCGAAAAATTGCACGCCTTACAACAACGTGCCCGACATCGCGGTTTTGTTCTGGGTGACGACGTTGGGCGATACGTACTCGAGCGCTACCCGCGGGACACCGCCGCACTGTTCGGATTACTGGATCGTATCGACCATGAATCGCTGGTACACCAACGCCGCGTCACCATTCCTTTCTTGCGTAGCCTTGAGGCGGAAGAGCACAGCTAGTCGATTGGTTTTACCTCATGGCTAAGGAGTTGTTCATGGGGAGTCGTAACGGAGGCTCCAGACCCCAAAACATCCTGTAACCGGTGCAATTCTTGTGAAGATTTTTGATCCATGGTCCGCCTTCGTGAAACATCCGGGCTAGCCACCTTGATTCGCGGCTGCGGAAACATATGATTCGCCCCAGATCATGACGCCGCCGAATTTCGCGTTGCTCTATCCAGCCTTTGCGGTGCGGAAATTGCCGCGCAGCGTGACACGTTGTCGGTATGCTGGCTACGATTCATTACGTTGTGCCGCCAGCGCTTTGGCGGCGCTAGCGAGGCGTTTGCCGAGTGCGGTGCAGAGCGTTTTCTCGTGTTCGCTCAATCGTGCATTGCTGTTGGCACCGGCCACATGGCTTGCTCCGTACGGTGTCCCACCCGAGTGTGTGTCGCGTAATGCCGTTTCGGTATACGGTAGGCCGAGGATGTGCATGCCGTGATGCAATAACGGTAGGATCATCGACAGCAAAGTCGTCTCCTGGCCGCCGTGCATGCTCGCAGACGAGGTGAATACCGCCGCGGGTTTGCCAGCTAAACTCCCTGACAACCATATCGGGCCAGTGGAATCTATAAAATACTTTAACGGCGCAGCCATATTGCCGAAGCGGGTCGGGCTGCCCAGCGCGAGACCCACGCACTGTTGCAAGTCGTCCACACTGGCGTACGGGTCACCGCGTGTTGGAATAGCATCGGCGGTCGCCTCGCACACCGCGGATATCGCAGGAACCGTTCGGAGCCGCGCGTCGATGCCTTCAACCGAATTGACCCCGCGTGCAATATGGTACGCCATGTCGGCAACTGCGCCGTAGCGGCTATAGTAAAGTACGAGAATGTCGGCCATCGTTCAACGGATCCGGTCAGAATTACAATAGGGATAATACGTTATTTGGAGGTCGGCCGATGGTTGCGCGATCGCCGCTCACGACAATCGGCCGTTGCAATAAGATGGGATTGTCCACGATCGCTTGTACGAGTTCGGCGCGGCCTAAATTGGGATCGTGCAGTTGCAGGTCCGTGTAGGTCGATTCGCCAGTGCGAATAATATCACGGACATCGACTCCCAATAGATCGAGCAACCGCTCTATATCAGCCGCACTCGGCACATCGGTGAGGTATTCTACGATGGTTGGTGTGACGCCGTGTTGCTCGAGTATTCGTAACGTTTGTCGCGATTTCGAGCAGTGTGGATTATGATAGATCGTGATTGACATGGTATTTCCTAATTTCGGGACTGGATGAAGTAGGTCGCCGGTCGTGCGTCGACTCGTGTTTTCGCGCCACGGCCGCACTCATTGTGCGTAACGAAAATTTATTCTGACACCAGTTCAGTAACATGGCGCCGATACTACGAAACTCTATCGTGTGCATCCAGCTAATCCTCCGATTGTTGACGGATAACACCTATTGAATTCGTGGTAATTTCGCTACAAAGCGAGGATATTGAGCAATGACGGCGCGGGTGCGAGGCTAATGAGGGCAACAATTCGGACTGCATTCACGGCATTAAAACGATTGCCACGCCGATTCGTCCGCGATCGGTGTCCACGAATTGCATCGGCGCTTTCTTTTACAACGGTTTTAGCTATGGTGCCGTTGCTCATCGTAGTGTTCTCCATGCTCTCGACATTTCCGGTATTTGAGGGCTGGTTTCATAGGTTGGAAGAGTTTGTTTACGGCAATTTTGTGCCGGCCGCGGGGGAGACGATTCAGGCCAGCGTGTCCGGATTCGTTGCACAGGCAGGCAAACTAACCGTATTTGGCCTGGTTTTTATCGCGGCTACGGCGATTGCACTGTTGGCTACAATTGAAGACGCATTTAATGACATCTGGCGGGTTCGCCGTGGTCGTGCGGTGATGCAGCGCATCGTGGTGTACTGGGCGGTAATCACGTTGGGTCCGCTGTTAATTGGGGCGAGTCTATCCATTACCTCCTATGTGATGTCATTGCCACTTGTGGATGGGCAGCCAGTGTTATCGCGCGCGAGGTCACTGGTACTCGCCATATTGCCATTTGTGTTCGGTTTTTGTGCATTTCTATTACTGTATTTAGCGGTGCCGAATAAATCGGTACGCTTTCGCGACGCCTTAGTGGGAGCGGTGTTGGCCTCGTTTGTATTCGAGCTCATCAAACGCGGGTTCGCCTATTATATTTTGACTTTTAGCAACTACGAGGCGATATATGGAGCCTTGGCCGCGGTGCCAATATTTTTGATCTGGGTCTATTTGTCGTGGCTGATTATTCTGATAGGCGCGGAATTGGCGGCGGCATGTGGTGAGATGGGTAGTGCCGAGGTGGCCGAACCGGGCAATGTGCCCGACGGCAAGTAATCACAGCGCCAGTATTTCCGAGCATTATTTGTGACTAGCTGCGTGTCGTTTCGGATCCAGGGCCGGGTGCAGGGGGTCGGCTATCGTTGGGCTACGAAGCGCATGGCGCAACAATTGTCGGTCACCGGGTGGGTGCGAAACCTCGCCGATGGCGATGTGGAGGTGTTGGCGTGTGGGTCGACAAGCGCAATTGACCGGCTTGAGCAGTGGCTGTGGCACGGTCCCGACGCGGCCCGGGTCACACAGGTGCGCCGCACCATCAGTGAAGCATTACCAGCCGTGGAATTTTCGATACGGTAGTACGGATGTGTGTGATTGCGGGATAGTTTCAGAACGCCGAAAGCTTTTACTGCCAGCCAGTTCGTAGCGCGAGATACACTTTATCCGAGTATTCGAAGGTTCCAAGGCTACCGTTGTATCGCGCCAACGCGTTACTCAGATTGCCTTTGCTACGATCGAGATAGTAACGGAGGATGGCGCAGCCGTAGCGCAAATTGGTTTCCGGGTGGAATAGGTCGTCGTCGGGTCGGCCGATTGTGTCGGTCCAAAACGGCATAACCTGCATGAGTCCCCGAGCACCCCGATTGGAGATCGCAAAACGATCGAACGCACTTTCCACCTGGATCACGGCGAGTACTAACTCGGGTTCCAGTTGTGCGCGGGTCGCCTCGGTATGCACAAGTCGGAGTAGCTCAGTTCGGTAAAACGGATCGGGCAGACGCCGTTCCAGCCGTTTCGACATCTCGGTCAACCAGGCCGAAGCCGCGCCGCCGTTCGGAAAGCTTTGGGCGTCAAACACGGCTTGTGTCAGCGCCAAGCGCAACTGAGGGTCGGGCACGCGCTCCGCAGCCGTAAGCGGGCCGGTCGCGAGTGCACAGCACAAACCCAGCCATAACCCGACCCGTTGTCCGCGAGGCTTAGCCATTCGACCGCAGTTCTGTGAGTGTATCGATTAACGTATCCAGGGGAATGTCCTGGTTGTCGGTATCGCGGCGGTGGCGATATTCCACAATGCCTCCCTTGAGCCCGCGCTCACCGATCACGATTCGGTGCGGGATTCCGACCAAATCCATTTCTGCGAACATCACTCCGGGGCGTTCATTGCGGTCGTCGAGCAGTACATCGAATCCGGCAGCGGCGAGTTCTGAGTAGACGCGCTCAACGGCCTCGGCGACGGCGGCGGATCTATTCAGACCAATCGGTACGATGCAAACGTTAAACGGAGCGATGTTGTCGGGCCAGATAATACCATTATCATCGTTGTTTTGTTCGATCGCAGCGGCGACGATTCGTGATACACCGATACCGTAACAGCCCATGTGCATGACGACGCTCTCGCCATTTTCATCGAGACAGGTCGCGCCCATCGATTCGCTGTATTTGGTACCGAGCTGAAACACGTGGCCTACTTCGATACCGCGACGAATGGTCAGATTCGCACCGGGTAAATCCGGACACTGATCACCCGCAATGGCTTTGCGTAGATCCGCGACCGCGGGCTCGGGGAGGTCGCGGCCCCAATTAACACCTTGCCGGTGTTGGTCGGGTCGGTTGGCGCCGCATACAAAATCGGCGACCTGTGCCGCACTGTAGTCCGCGATGATCGGTATATCGAGATCGACCGGGCCGATGCACCCCGGATCCGTGCCGGTGATTTGCAGAATCGTATCCGGGCTCGCAAACTCGAGCGGTAATTTGACCCCTGGAATCTTTTGGGCTTTGAGCGGATTTAGTTCGTGATCGCCGCGCAGCAGCAGTGCGATCGGGGATTCATCGCCCGCGACGATTAAGGTTTTAATGGTGCGCTGCGGCGCTACGCCAAGAAATTCGCACACCGCGTCGATGGTATTCTGGCCGGGCGTGTCGACCGTGCTCATTGTCTCAACCGGTTCGCTACGTGTTGTGGTCGGCATTGCGGTCGGCACCATTTCTACGTTCGCCGCATAGCCGCTGTCGGCACAAATCGCGATCGCGTCCTCGCCGGAATCCGCCAGAACGTGGAATTCATGGGAAACACTGCCGCCGATCGCACCGGAATCGGCTTCGACCGCTCGTGACTCAAGGCCGAGGCGTTCGAAAATTCGCTCATACGCCGAATACATTTGTCGATACGACTGTTCCATATCGGCCGCGCTGACGTCGAACGAATAAGCGTCTTTCATTAGGAATTCGCGGCCGCGCATAACGCCGAAGCGGGGACGAATTTCATCCCGGAACTTCCATTGAATTTGGTAAAAGTTTGCCGGAAGCTGGCGATAACTGCGTATCTCGTTCCGGACCAAACTGGTAATGACTTCTTCATGGGTAGGTCCGAGGCAGAACTCGCGCCCGTGGCGATCCGTAAAGCGCAACAGTTCCGGGCCGAAGTCATCCCAGCGTCCCGACTCGCGCCAGAGTTCCGCGGGTTGCACGCTCGGCATCAACATTTCCTGTGCCCCAGCCCTGTCCATTTCCTCGCGAACAATATTCTCTACTTTGCGCAATGCGCGATAGCCCATCGGCAACCAGTCGTATATGCCCGCGGCGACCTGTCTCACCATGCCCGCTCGAATCATGAGGCGATGACTGACAATCTCTACATCGGCTGGATCCTGTTTCACGGTTGCCAGCAAAAAATTCGAAGTGCGCATTGTTATTTATTGTTATCAAAATGATATCGACAGGTATCAATCACAATAGCTCTTTATATCATGTTCGGCCTGGCTACGGAGAAGTGTCGGAAATGCGGTTTTATAACGCATTGTTACTAAATCGCTAGAAATAAATGATTTATTTCATTGATTATTTTCGTGATTCCGTTTATCCAAAAAGATCTAACGATCGTGGCGTGCAAATTTTGTATCGGCGCAAATGGTTATTGCGGGGCGCGGCGTCGCGAGGGGTGGAAATACGGATCGCAATTGGATTTTCGTCCGGGAAAGGTATGATTGGAATCTGTGATTTCAATAATCTGTATTCATAGGAGCACACGGAACCCCACTCATATGAAGAAAGACCGGCAGCTGGCAGTATGCCGCCCCAGTTGCGTCGCAGTGGGGCTAACGGCGCGGAACATTCCGTGGTTAATTGTAATTACGCTATCTGTCGCGGCTTGTAGCATGGTCGAGCGTGTTACCGATCCAAAGGAATTTTCCGGAAGCGCCGATTTACAGAAAACCGGAATGTTGATCGTGAGCCGTCCCATCCATTGTGAAAGCGACGTAGCCTGCAGCCCGCGTTACTCATTGCGTGACTCGAGATTTATAAAGAGCACGCCGCTGTTAGGGGAAATCGATGAGGAACACGCGCAGTTGGTCATCACCGTGCGCGGGTGGCGGAAAAAGCTGACCAACGCTGAGATGCAGACCATGGGGCACACGGGTTCCCCCAGTGCCATTGCAGTGAAGAGTTACCGGGTACATACCAAAATTAAGTATCATGCGTTTTTGATCGAGCAGGCACGGCAATTCATCAAGAAAACGTATGGCTGCGGCTTGCTATGGGACAAATCATTTGGCTGGAAGCTGATCGACACGATTCCGTATCTTGTGGTGCGCATGACTGACACTCAATCCAATGCGACGAATAAACCGTACATCGAGCTTTGGTATGATGGTAGTAGCGGTGAAATGATGCGCGAGCACAAATCGCCCGCAATACTTGATCCGTGTGCGCAGAATTAACGATGTTGGGGAACCTCTGCAAAGGTCATGATCGATCAATTTGGCTCCAAAATAATCAATTTCGGCGTCGCCCACAGGACGCGGGCGAGGGGCGTGAGCACGACTGCAGGGAGGTAGGAGGTAGAATGAAGTCGGAACCCGAATCGAGGAGCGGAAGCATTGCGAAACGCCAGCAACGCTACCGCGTCCTTGCTCTCGCTCATTACCCACATCCCTGTAGGCAATACCCGGGCTATTACTGGCATTTCACGTCTTGATCTTGAGGATTTTGCATCCCAACTTGATTCGCCCAGACTTATGCGGAGGTTCCTTAGTCGTGCCAAGGAAAATTAACACCTGCGGCGCTACCCGACGGTTGGCGCGCATCATCGTAGTGGTGGTCCTCTGGTGCCCGGCTGTGGTCTTATCGGTCGAGCGCGACGCAATACATTCCGAGTTGTGGCCAAACCCGTCGCTGGCACCTGCGGCGGTGGTGCGCATCCAGTTACAGGCGCTTGCCAGTAATGATATGCCCTATGTTGACGCCGGCATAGAAATCACGTTTCGTTTTGCCTCGCCCAATAATCGTCGTGTCACCGGGCCGCTGGAAAAATTTGGCCGGATGGTGAAAAATCCCGTCTATCGCCCGATGTTAAATCATGTTGCTGCGTCTTACGGCGACACGAAGATTGAGGGCCACGATGCATATGTCCCAGTGCTTATCACCGCCCGCGATGGAACTAAGGCCGGCTATGTCTTCGTTTTGTCACGGCAGCAAAGTGCCGAGTGTGAACAATGTTGGATGACCGACCAGGTGTCTCGCCTGGCAATTCCGGCCGAACCATCGGGGAGTGAAGATGGCATCGCGATCTGACGATCGAGTTATTCCGGCGCAGTCGTTATACGAACGAATTTATTCCGTCATCGCACAAATCCCACCCGGATATGTCGCCACTTATGGGCAGATAGCGGCAATCGTTGGGGGCTGTTCGGCGCGGGTCGTCGGCTATGCATTGGCGGCAACACCGAAAGAATTGACGATTCCATGGCAGCGGGTGATTAATAGTCGCGGCGAAGTGAGTGCGAGGCGGCAAGGTGGCGCGTGCTCGCGGCAACGCACCCTATTGGAAGACGAAGGCGTCGTATTCGATGGCGGCCATCGTATCGATTTTGCTGAGGTGGGGTGGGAAGGCCCGGATTGGGAGTGGCTGCGTCGGCATAATTGCTATCAGGCACCACCAGCGGGGTTTCCACAACGCGGCGGAGTTGGCTGATCCTTTGATGAAGAATTAGGGTTCGCGTGGGTAAGTTACCAACGTGTTTTTTCCCATTGTTCCGGATTAGCCCAGCCTTTGTTGTTGAGCCATTCGGGTGTTAATTTGTACTGGCCGACCTCATAGCTGAATAGCCGCCACGGCCGAGAGTCGTCCGCGCTCTCTGTATCGGCGATCAGGCCAAAAGCGGAGAGTTCCGGCGCGGTCCAACGCGTCGTCGCGGTACCGGTCACGTCGATCACGATGTACAAGCGCCGGCTCAATACGTCGCGCAAGCGCGCAATGAGTGCGGCGCCAAGCGAGCGATCGATGTGTTCCAAGGTGTCGGCGACGATGGCCACGTCGTAGCGCCCCAAGTCGGCCAAAGAATCGAGCGAGGTGCTGATACGAACGGTTTTGACCGACGGCGAATTGTCGGTAGCCGGCGTGGCCAGGTGGGCATCGCGGATGCCGACCGCCAGAATCGACGTCGGTGGCGTGGATAACCGCTGGCCTATTACGTTCAGGTAATCGTTGGACACAGTAGTAAAGATTATCCGTTGCGTAAATTGTCCGCGGGCCTGGTCACGGGCCACAACTCGGCCGCACCCAAGACGCCCGAGCTGTCGCCGTGTTCGTTCCGAAGTATCGGTGTCGTGAATTGGTCGTGA
>Ga0224512_10004687_pt1 | contig 11454 bp, 11 predicted proteins | sample SF_May12_sed_USG_4_FD_169103 | JGI IMG/M metagenome (GOLD analysis project Ga0224512, IMG submission 169103) | Sediment microbial communities from San Francisco Bay, California, United States - SF_May12_sed_USGS_13 | ecosystem: Environmental > Aquatic > Marine > Sediment | place: USA... | reverse complement strand
GGCCCCCGACGCACCGGGCGCGCCCTCAGTCTCGGTCGGATCGGCTCCAGAGCGGATGTCCGCTTCGGAAGACCGAGCGTCGGGCACGTCCTGACCGCCGGAGGTGACTTCCTCCACCGTCGCGCCGGACGGTTCGAGCCCACCGGAGCTCGTCGGGTCCTGCCCCTGATCGTCGGCGTCGTCCTCCTGGCTCGTCCGCGCGCCCCCCCCGAGCGACAGTTCGATCGTGCGGGTCTCGAGCGGCACGCGCTGCTCTTCGACCTCGACCACATCCAACTCCCGCTGTAACAGGCCGCGGAAATCCTGAATGAAACGGTTACGCCGTCGCTCCAACTCCTGGAGCGCGTCGCGCGCGTGGTCGACTTGCCGCTCGACACCGCGCAGACGCGCGCGCACCTCGGCGTCCGCCTCTGCGATCATGCGCCGAGCCTCGCTCTCGGCCTCCCGCATGGCGTGGTCCGCCTCCCTCTGCGACTGCTCCCGGATGTCCTTGCGCAACTCCTGGGCCGTGACCAGCGCGTCCTGGACCGCCTGCTCGCGGCCGGACTGGGCGTTCACCTGCTCCTGGAGCGTCTGCGTCCGGTCGCGGAGGTGCATGTTCTCGCGGACGACCGCCTCGAGTCGTTCGGCGACGAGCTCGAGGAAGACATCGACCTCCTGCGGATCGTAGCCCCGCATGCCCTTCTTGAAGTCGCCGCGCTTGTTCCGGACGTCGAGCGGTGTCAGATCGATCATTGTGCGCTCCCCACGCGTTCCCCGAACAGTGCCGTTCCAATACGAACCATCGTGCTGCCTTCGCGGATCGCGATCTCGAGATCGTTGGTCATGCCCATCGACAGCTCGGCCCCCACCTGGGGAGTGGAGGACCTGAGCCGGTCCGCAAGCTCACGAAGCCCGGCGAACGTCTCGGACAGGATCCGTTCGTCGTCGACGTACGGCGCCATGGCCATGAGACCCTCGACACGGAGGCCCGGCATTTCGGCCATCTCGAGAATCTCCTCGTAGGCCGTGTCAGGATCGAGTCCGTACTTCGCCTCTTCGCGTGCCGTGTTGACCTGCGCCAGCACACCCACACGTCGCCCTTGATCCGCCCCGGCTCGTGCGATCTTTCCGGCCAACCTCATGGAGTCGACCGAGTGCACGAGCGACGCGATCTGCGAGACCCGGCCGGCCTTCCGGCTCTGAACGTGACCGATCATGTGCCAGGCGATGCCGTCGCCCCCGAAGTGCTCGACTTTTCCTTCCAGCTCCTCGACCCGGTTCTCTCCCAGGTCGTCAAGCCCAGCCGCGAGGGCAGCCTCGATCGCGTCGTATGGATGCCCCTTCGTGACGGCCACCAGACGCACCGCCCCAGAGGGGCGGCCGGACGCCACGAGCGCATTCTCGAGGCGTTCGCGCACGGCCGGAAGCGTCTCCTGGAGCCGATCGGCATACTTGGTCGTCGTCGAGTTCGTCATGATGCGGATACAATACGAAAGGGACCCCGCCGGAGCACCGGCGGGGTCCCTGAGGGAAACCTGTCAGGCTCCGGACTACCGAACCTGGAAGGTAATGGGGAACTGGACCCAAACGGGAACTTTCTTGTCCCGGTTGAGCGCCGCGGTGAAGCGATAAACGTCGGCGACGGCCAGCGCCGCGTCGTCGAGCGCCTGGTGCCCCGAGCTCTGGTTGATCTGGAAGTCCTGCACCTGACCGTTTTCGTCGATGAAGAACCAGACGATGACGGTGCCACCGATCCCGGCGTCCCTGAGCAACGGCGGATACTCGCGGATCATCGCCTGAACCACTTGGTTCCGGTTCTGAATCGTCGGGGCCACCGTGAAGGGCGTGAAGGTCGGCGCGGCCGAGATGTCCGTCGCTGCCTCTTCGGGCGGCGGCGGAAGGTCCTCGACCGGGTTTTCCTCGAACGTGGTCGGCGCGATCGTGATGTCCTCGTCGATCTCGGCCGTCGCCATGACCGGAGTCGCGGGCCGTGAGATCTGCTGCGGCGGAGGTGGAATCTCGATCTCGGGCGGGAGCTCGATGGCCTCCAGCTCCGCGGATTCGAACGAGAAATCCTCGGTCTGCAGCTCGGGCCAGAAAGCGAACGTAGCGAAGTGCACGACGGTCGCTGCGATCATCGAGCCCCAGAACCACGAGCCGAACGTCTTCTTCAGACGATCGTTCGCAGACTCGAGAATCCCGATGGTTGGTACGGCTTCGGCTGTCATCGTCTCTCCCTCTGCATGCTCTGCTCCAACTGGGCCGCGAATACGACCCGCACGACACCGGCGGCAACCAACTCCTGCTGGAGAAGGTCCATGTACCGGTACGGTACTTCCCGATCACCGCGGATGGAGATGACGAGCGCACGCTCGGAGTCCGCGTAGAGCGGAGCCACGATCTGCGAAACGTCCTCCATCGGGTACGGCTGATCGTTGATGAAGATCGTGCCGTCCCGCTCCATCCAGATGTTCAGGATGTTCTTCTGCTTCTCGTCGATCTTCTCCGCCGCCTCGGCTTCAGGCCACTCGATCGGGCGATCCCGATCGGCCTGGAAGACCGTAGTCACCATGAAGAAGATCAGGAGAAGAAACGCAATATCGGCGAGCGACGAGGAGGGGACCTCCGACGACGCTTTGGAGCTCTTTTCGAATCCACCACCCTTGATCGCCACCGTCAGTTCTCCAGGATCTGGAGCGAGATACGTTCGGCATTCGCCGAGTGGAGCGCATCGAGCACATCCATCATGAACTTGTACGACGCGTCCGGATGCGTCTTGACCGCGGCGATCAGATTGGGGTTCGCGGTCACCTCTTGGCGCCACAGCCCCTCGATCTCACGCGGACGCATCTGCTGGATCTGGGTGCTCTCACCGCGCTTCACGTCCACGATCCCATTCGGCTGAATGATCAAGTGGAGGATGTTCTTCTGGCTGACCTGGGCTTCTTCACCCGGCTCCGGCAGCACGACACCGAGTCCCTTGTCCTTCGGGAACGTCGTGGTGACGAGGAAGAAGATCAGCAGAAGGAACGCGATGTCGGCCATCGACGAGGTCGGGACCTCGTCGCTCACCTTCGACTTCTTGTTGTTGAGAACAGCCATATCCGTGGTTTCCTCGTTTCTAACAGATACTGACGTCGGGACGTTGGGGTTCCTTACAGTTCAACTCTCGCCTGCCGAACCAGCGGCCCCACCAGCACCCGGACCAGGGGCCGGCGGCGGACTCGACGCTGCGGCGTTCGAAGCGAGCCGCCGGGCCGCCGGCCAGCGATCGTCGACCTTCTTGATGATCTCGATCCGGCCGTCCTTCTCGAGATCCCACGCGAGGTTCAAGATCTTTTGCGCACCGTGCTCCATGTCCACGATCAACTGGTCGATCCGTGTGACGAAGAAGTTGTACGCGATGTTGACCGGGACCGCGACGACCAGGCCGGCCGCCGTGGTCAAGAGCGCGACCTTGATGCCGCCCGCCACCAGGGCCGGGTCGACGTTCCCGGCAGCCTCGATCGCCGCGAACGCCAGGATCATGCCGGCCACCGTGCCGAGAAAGCCCATGAGCGGCGCCACGTTGGCGATGGTCGCCAGAATGACGAGCCCCCGCTCGAGGAAGCCGAGCTCGATGGTCCCGGTCGTTGCGACCATGCTCTCGAGCTCGCCCTCGTTGAGCTTCTTGGTTTCGAGGCGACGAAGGCCCGCGAGCAAGATCGCGGCGGCCGGGCCGGGCGTGTTACGCGCGACCTCGATGGCACCGGCGATGTCGCCGGACATCGCGAGCTCCTCGACCTCCTCCAGGACGGTGCGTGTCCCGCGATGCGCGATCTGCAGCGTGAAGAACTTCGCGATCATCACGCCCAGGGCGATCATCGAGCAGAGCACGAGCGGGTACATCATGAACCCGCCGTCCGCGAAGAGGGTCAGCAACCGATATTCGGAACCCACGTATTCGTCGCTCCTGCCAACTCGTAGCTGAGGACCGCCCAGGACGAACACGAGGTCGCCCGGAGCGAAGTGAGACCCGGCAATCTAGGCGGGGCCGCGTCGAAGTGTCAACGCGACCCCTCGATGTCGGGTACGCGGGTCAGGACGCGGCGACTACCGGACCCGGTGCAGCGCGCACCCCATCGACCGCGGTCTTGGTACCGACGAGGATCTCCCGCAGACGATCCGGTCCCACGTCGCGGTCCAAGCGCCCGCCTGCGGCGACCGACACCTGGGCGGTCTCCTCGCTCACGACGATGACGATGGCGTCGGTCTCTTCGCTCAGGCCGAGTGCGGCTCGGTGGCGGGTGCCGAGCGAGCGGTCCTTCACGGTCGATTGCGTCAACGGCAGAATCGCGCCCGCAGCCCGGATCTGGTCCGCGATGATGAGGACGGCCCCGTCGTGCAGCGGCGAGTACGGGGTGAAGATCGTGGTGATCATCTCGGCAGAAACCCGGGCGTCGACCGGGCTGCCCGTCTCCGCATACTCGTCCAGGCCGATCTCCTGCTCGATCGCGATGATCGCACCGTGCCGTGCTCGCGAAAGGCGTTCGACGCCCTCGATGATCTCCTCCGCGACGCGGCTTCCTTCGAGACGCTGGAAGGCGCGGATCATCCGGCTTCGACCCAAACGCGCGAGCGCCGAGCGGAGCTCGGGTTGGAACACGACGAGGACCGCGATCGCTCCGTATTGGAACGCGGCCTCGAGGATCGTGCGGATGAGGAGCAGGTCGAGAAGCCTGGACGCCCCGTAGAGCAACGCCAGGAGCACCACCCCGAGCATGATTTGCATCGCTCGCGTCCGCTGGAGCACGAGGAGGACGCGATAGAGCAGGAAGGCGACGATGAGGATCTCGACCAGGTCGGTCCAACCCGGCCGCAAGAACTGGAGCTGTTCCAGGATCCGCGTCACGTCGGGCTACTCCACACACTCCGAGGGGGCATTGACGTACACAAGGTACGGCTTGAGCAGCGAAGCGAGTACGCTTACGTGCGTTCGTCCTCGTCGGGCGGCTCGACGACGCCCGGCGCGGGGCCCGGCAACGGACCCTCGCCGCCGAGACCGAAGGGTCGCTTGACCTTTTCCGGGGCGCCCGCGGCCGACTTCTTCTCCGCCAGGGGAGCTTCCTCTTCCACCAGCGGGTCCGGCATCGGCTGCAGCGGGTCACCGCGCTCGAGGGCCTTGATATCCTCCCTGTCGAGCGTCTCGCGCTCGAGCAGCGCCTGGGCGATCGACTCGAGCAACTCCTTGTTCTCATTGAGGACGTCGTGCGCCTTCTGATGCGCCTCGTCGATGATCCGCTTGACCTCTTGATCGACGATGCGCTGCGTGTGCTCGGAGACCGTGCGGCGCTGAGAGATCTCGCGGCCCAGGAAGACTTCCTGCTCGTTGTCGGCGACCGCGACGAGTCCGATGACGTCGCTCATCCCGAACGTGGTGACCATCCGACGCGCCATCGACGTCGCGCGCTCGATGTCGTTGCCCGCGCCGGTCGTGACGTCGTCCGGGCCGAAGATCAGCTCCTCGGCGACGCGGCCACCGAACAGCATCGCGAGCTGGGATTCCATCCACTCCTTGGTATACGAATGTCGATCCTCCTCGGGCAGGCTCGCGGTGATGCCGAGCGCCCGACCCCGCGGCACGATCGTGACCTTGTGGACGGGGTCCAGGCCCGGGATCCTGAGTCCCAGCACCGCATGCCCCGCTTCATGGTAGGCCGTGAGCGTGCGCTCCTGTTCCGTGAGGACCAGGCTTCGGCGCTCGGTGCCGAGCATGACCTTGTCCTTCGCTTGCTCGAAGTCGGCCATCGAGACCTTCTCCCCGCTCCGACGTGCGGCCAGAAGCGCGGCCTCGTTGCAGATGTTGGCGAGGTCCGCGCCGCTCATGCCGGGTGTGCCCCGCGCGATGAGGGACAGCTCGACGTCGTCGGCCAGCGGCAGCTTCTTGGCGTGGACCCGCAGAATGCCCTCTCGGCCCTTCACATCGGGCGCGTCGACCACGACCTGACGGTCGAAGCGACCGGGCCGGAGCAGCGCCGGATCGAGCACGTCCGGGCGGTTCGTCGCCGCCAGGAGGATCACGCCCTCGTTCGACTCGAAGCCGTCCATCTCCACGAGCAGCGCGTTGAGCGTCTGCTCGCGCTCGTCGTGACCACCGCCGAGCCCCGCGCCACGATGGCGTCCCACTGCGTCGATCTCGTCGACGAAGATGATGCACGGGGCGTGGGCCTTGCCCTGCTCGAAGAGGTCACGCACCCGAGACGCGCCCACCCCGACGAACATCTCGACGAAGTCGGAGCCCGACATCTGAAAGAACGGACGACCCGCTTCCCCGGCGACTGCGCGCGCGAGAAGGGTCTTGCCGGTTCCCGGAGGCCCCACCAGCAGCACGCCCTTGGGAAGACGCCCACCGAGCCGAGAGAACTTCGCCGGATCCTTCAGGAACTCGATGATCTCCTGAAGCTCCTCCTTCGCTTCATCCGCTCCCGCCACGTCGGCGAAGGTGACCTTGGGCGTATCCGGAGAGATCAGCTTCGCCTTCGAACGGCCAAACTGGAACGCCCGGTTCCCCCCGCCCTGCATGGTGCGGAAGATCCAGATCCAGAACGCGATGAAGAGGAGCCACGGCAGCGCACCCAGGAGGAACGTCCCCCACCCCGCCTGCGGCTCTTCGGCGTCGACGATTACGCCCTCTCCGGCGAGCTGCGCCAACAGACCATCGCCCACGTCGCCCGGCGTCCTCGACGCGAAGCTGACGTACTCCTGACCCTCGATCGTCACCGGCGACCGGAACTCGCCCTCCATGGCCCGGTCGCGGAACGTGACCTTGTGGACCCGGCCCTCGTCGAGGTACTCGAGGAACTGCGAATACGAGATGCGGGCCGGTGCGGTCTCCTGGCTCCGTACCGTTTGGATGAGGAAGAGGAGCGCCAGTCCCATAAGCATGAGAAACGCGGCGTTCTTCGACATGTTGCCCAACCGCTGGTTGGGATCGGGCTTGATCGGGTCTTCTGGCATCTTCGTCGACCGAACCGGGAAACCGGGCCCTTCCGAGGGCCGGTTCTAAAGGCTCGCGATATAGTTCAAATGGCGAAAGTCTTCTGCGTGGTCGAGTCCGTACCCCACTAGGAACGAATTGGGTGCATCGAATCCGACCCAACGGGGCTCGATCGCGGCCGTAGGCCGCCGCTTGTGAAGAAGGGCGCATACGTCGACCTGCTTGGCACCCTTGCCTCTCAGGCGCGGCACCAGCCCCGCAAGAGTCGTACCCGTGTCGACGATGTCTTCGACGAGCAGCACCGCCCTGCCCCCGACGTCGATCGGCGGATCGTACAGGACATCGACCCGTCCACTGGTCTCCATGGAGTCCCCATAGCTCGCAGCCACCATGAAATCCACGTGGAGCGGCGCATTCACATGCCGGACCAGGTCGGCCGTGAACATGAACGCCCCCTTCAGAAGTCCGACCACGAGAAGTCGGTCGTCGATGGTGTAGGCCTCCGAAATCTCCGCGCCCAGCTGCCGAACCCTACGCTGGATGGTCTCGGCGTCGAAGACCACCCGGGCGATGGTTCGGCCCCCGAGCTGGCCTTCGTCGGTGTCGGTCATCGGACTGGATTGCTCGTTCTAGGGGTCAGGGTGTCGCCGGCTCGATCACGATCCAGAGGAGCTCGTCGCCGTCCTCCGGAACGCAAACACTGCGTGCCACGCCAGGGATCCAGAGTACCCGTTCGCCACGGTCCACGAGCATCGGCGTCCGGTCGCGCTCCTCGAGCGGAATCCGTGCGTCGAGGAGGACCTTCTTCACCTTCCGGGTCCCACCGGCCAACTCGATACGATCGCCCGGCACCCGGTTCCGAACGCGCAACGGGAACGCCAGGTCCGCCAGGCGGAAGGTCGTTTCGCCATGCTCGCACGGGGCCGTTCCTCTCCCCCAGCGCACGCGAACCGGGCGTCCGTTCACGAGCGCCTCGGCCTGGCCCGGCTCCGCCGACGGAATGGTCGCGGCCTCGTCCAAGGGCGGAGGCGCCGACTGCGTTCCCGGGTCCTCGATCCACCTCACCACCATCCGATCGAGCGCCCGACGAAGTTCGACGCCGGCTCCGAGCTCCACGCCCGATCCGCTCGCACCCCCCGAACAGAAGCGCATGGCCCGTTCGGTCGCCGACATCCCCAGCGTGACATCGGCGCCCGCCGCCAGGAGGCGCACGACCCGTGCAGCGAGCGGCGGGCCGAGGGCCAGGAGTGCGTCGCGGTCCACCGACAGCTGAGCGGCAGAGCGCTCGACGGAGAGCGAGTCGAGAACGATCTCCAACGCGGCTTGCCAGGCGTCGCTCTCTTCTCGGGCGATCGACGCCAGCCGCACCAACGATCGCTTCGCGCCCGGGGCGACGCGGGCCTCTGCCAGCGGCAGCAGGTCATTGCGGATCACGTTACGGGCGAACGTCCGCGCGTCGTTCGACGCGTCCTCCCGCCATGTCAGGCCCACCTGGGCCGCGTAACGCTCCAACTCCTCGCGCCAGACCTCGAGGAGCGGACGGACGATGCCCGGAGAACGCGTGGAGGGAATGCCGGCCAATCCGTCGATGCCCGATCCGCGAAGCACGCGAAAGAGGACGGTCTCGGCTTGATCGTCCGCGTGATGGGCCGTGAGGACGAGTCCGGGCGCGAACCCCTGCCGAACGCCCTCGAGAAAACGGTAGCGTGCGTCGCGCGCGGAAGCCTCCGAGTCGAGACGCGTCTCGGCTCGGCCTTGCACGAGCTCTACGTCCCACGCCCGACACAGGCCCCGAACCCACGCCGCGTCCCGGTCACTGCCAGGGCGCATGCAATGGTCGAAGTGCGCGGCGACGATCCCGGCTTCCGGCGTCTTTGCGGCGCGCCCCCGACTCCCGTACCGCAGGAGGTGCATCAACACGGTCGAATCCAGGCCGCCGGAGAGGGCCACCACGAGCGTCGGGGCCGAGAAGCCGGCCGCCCGGGGAATGAGAGAAGCCAGCCGCTCATGGATGCGATCGGAGAGCGGACGCTCGGCGGTCACGGCTCTGCCGCGCCGTCGGAGGAGCGACGCTCCCGCGGGGGGAGGGGGCGGCCCCAAGCCTCGACGAGAACCTCCGAAAGGAGGTCGGGTCGGTCGGTTTGAACCGAATCGACTCCCCACGCGAGGAGTCGGCGCATGTCGTCCGGGGCATCGACCGTCCAGACGTGGACCGGGATGTTCTTCCGGTGCGCCTCGCGGATCAGCCGCGGTGTGAGGAAACGGAGTCCCTTCCAGAACTCGGGAATCTGCAGGGCGTCCACGGGTGGCGTATACGGTCCGCCACGCGGCAGCCAGTGGAGGAGCCAGAAGAGCAGACAATGTCTCCGGCTGGCTCCCCAGGGGCCGGGATAGCCGCGGACCTCCCTGCGATTCCGCTCATGCTCGGCGGCAACGAGTACCCGGTGAGCCTCGCCGCGGCGGAGAACCAAGTCGACGAGCGGTCGCGCGACCCCCGCTTCCTTGGCCTCGACGTTCAGCCACACGGTCGGGCAGGCGTCCATGAGCTCCTCGAGCGTGGGCACCGTAACGCCCCGACCCCGAAAGGTGTTCCGCCCATTCCCGTCGGTGAATCGATACCCGGCGTCGAGGGCCTTGATCTCCGCCAAGGTGAGGTCGGCCACGCGGCCCACTCCATTCGTGGTCCGGTCCACCGTTTCGTCGTGGATGACCACGACTTCGCCGTCCGCCGTCAGCCGGACGTCGAGCTCGAGCATGTCCGCGCCCCAATCCTCGACCGCGGAACGAAATGCGACCAGTGTGTTCTCCGGTGCCAGCTTCGAGCCGCCGCGATGCGCGCACAGGATCGGCGCCCCCGCGAGATACGTGCGTCCGGGACGGGGTTGGTACCAGGCAGCCATCAGGCCCTGGCCGCGAGGTCAGGCCGAGGCCTGAGCCGCCTCGACGACCTCGATCTCTGCATCCGAAAGATCGTGGTACAAGTACAGAACCCGGTCGATCAATCCGCTCGCCATCTCGAGCTCGCGCCCGATCCTCTCCGACTCGGACGCCTCGTCGGCTTCGCGACGGTCGCCGAGGTCGACGACCCGCTCCGCCAGGAAGCCGAGGAAGTCGGCCACGACGAGGGGTCGAGGGTTGGCCGGCGCCAACGCGTCCGGCATGACCTCACTCAGCAGCAGGCCGCGCATGTACGCCAGGACTCCGGGGAAAGTCATATCGACGATTGGGCCGTCCTCCAGCGCCTCCTCATCGGTGATCTGCTCCCACTCGACCTCGTTCCAGTAGAGATCTTCGGCCTCACTCAACAGATGCTGCCGCGTCTCGTCGGAGATCGGCGTGTCGGATCCGGCGGTCGGCGCGTGGAGTGCGCGATCGAGAATGCGCTCCATGCGCTCGCGTCGTCCCGTCAGGATGGTCGTGGCACGTCCGGTCATGACTCTTCTTTCGGAGGAAGGTGGAGCGCATGAAGGTACGGAACCGGGGGCCCGTGGGGAATTCGAGACCAGGCGAGGAGCTCCATGCCTTCGCTCACTTCGCGGACCGCACCCGCCGGCATTGGCATCGGACTGGCCGAGATACTCGGGCCGGACGAAGTTCCGGCTCCTCGACCCCGCTCCAGCGCCCGGACACCTACATGCCGCTCCCGAAACCCCGCCTTTCTGCCCTATGGATGGCCGCCCCTCTTCTCGGCCTCCTCTTCGCGTCTACGCTCGCGGCCCAGGAAGCGACGCTGCTCCGACCCGATCGCGTGTTCGACGGCGTTGAAATGCACCCCGGCTGGTCGGTCCTCGTCCGCGGGGGACGCATCGAGGCGGTCGGAGCGAACCTGACGGCCGACGGCGCCCGGACGGTCGAGCTTCCGGGCGCGACGCTCCTCCCAGGGCTCATCGAGGGTCACTCCCACATTCTCCTGCACCCCTACAACGAGACCCCGTGGGCGGATCAGGTCCTCCTCGAGTCGCAGGCGGAGCGCGTCGCACGCGCCGTCGTCCACGCCGAGGCCACGCTCATGGCCGGGGTGACGACCATTCGTGATCTCGGTGCCGAGGGGGCGGGGTACGCGGACGTCGGTGTCCGTGACGCCATCGAGAAGGGCGTGATCCCGGGGCCCCGCATGATCGTCGCAGGGCCGGCCCTGGTCGCCACGGGTAGCTACAACCCGAAGGGGGCCCCCGAATGGAGTCTGCCGAAGGGCGCCGAAGAGGCCGACGGGATCGACGATCTCACCCGCGCGACCCGCGACCAGATCGGCCGAGGTGCCGACTTCGTGAAGGTCTATGCCGACTATCGATGGGGTCCCGACGGGCAAGCGCGCCCCACGTACACCTCGAGCGAGCTGGAGCTCATCGTAGAGGTCGCCGAAAGCTCGGGCCGGGTGGTGGTCGCGCACGCTTCGACCGCAGAGGGGATGGAGCGTGCCGCGCGCGCCGGGGTGCGCACGATCGAGCACGGCGACGGGGGGACGAGCGAGACGTTTCGCCTCCTGGCCGATCTCG
>Ga0224512_10004686_pt1 | contig 11458 bp, 10 predicted proteins | sample SF_May12_sed_USG_4_FD_169103 | JGI IMG/M metagenome (GOLD analysis project Ga0224512, IMG submission 169103) | Sediment microbial communities from San Francisco Bay, California, United States - SF_May12_sed_USGS_13 | ecosystem: Environmental > Aquatic > Marine > Sediment | place: USA... | reverse complement strand
CGCGGAGAGTCATGGCCCGCTGCAAGGCCGCCAGGGGCAGCATTATTTTCGTCGCTGGCGATATTACCAATCGCAAAAAATGCGACCTGATCGTGACCGAGACCGTGGGGGTACTCGACGGCCTCGATATCGTCGTCAATAGCGCCGGCATCATTTACCACGCGACCGCCGAGCAAACAACCGACGAGCAATGGCTGCAGACGATGAACGTCAACGTCAACGGTATGTTCTACATCTGCCGCGCCGCAATCCCCCACCTGAAATCGAGCCGGGGTGCGATCATCAACATCGCGTCGGACGCGGCGCTGACCGGCAGCCACCATTTAACCGCATATTGCGCCAGCAAGGGTGCCGTGTTGCAGATGACGCGCGCGATGGCGCTCGACTACGCGCCAGAAGGGGTGCGCATCGTGCCGATATGCCCCGGCGACGTCGATACGCCCATGCTGCGTGGCGAGTTTCGCGACCGCGGCCTGGAACCCGAGGCTGGATTGAGAGAATCGGCCGAGGCGGTGCCGCTTAACCGGGTTTGCAGCGCAGAGGAGGTCGCCGATATGGTGCTCTACGCTTGCAGCGATTCCGCGCGTTTCATCACAGGCTACCCGTTGGTGCTGGATGGAGGCAACCGCGCCTGACGCGATCCGGTCGACGCTGTCGGTTGTTGCCAAGGCCTTCACAGGCAGGATCGCGCTAGATTGCCGAAAGGGTTAACATAGCGCAACTTTTTCCTCGGGAGCAGGCCGTGAAAATCATCGTTGTTGGTGCCGCTGGCGCAGTCGGGAAGACCGCGGTGGACGCGCTCGCACCGCGTCACGAAATCGTCAAAGTCGGCCGCACTAGCGGTGATATAAAGACGGATATCGAGGATATCGACAGCATTCGCGCAATGTACCGCCAGACCGGCAAGGTCGACGCGGTGATCAGCGCGGTGGGCCACGGCCATTTCGGCGCGGTCGATGAAATGACGACCGAGCAGTTCATGCAGGGGATAAATCACAAGGTACTGCCACAGATAAACCTCGTGCTCGAGGGCTTCGACTATATAAACGACGGCGGTTCGTTCACTTTGACCAGTGGTGTATTGAATCGAGATCCAATCCGCGGCGGTTCCTGCGCGGCGGCTGCAAACGGCGCGCTGGATGGATTCGTGCTCGGCGCTGCGGTCGACATGCCGCGCGGTATCCGCATCAATTGCGTCAGCCCGGAAGTTCTCGAGGTATCGCGCGAGAAATACGATGGTTTTTTCCATGGCCACGTTCACGTATCCGATGAGGCAGTTGGCCTGGCCTATAGCAAGGCGGTCGAAGGTTGCCTGACCGGCCAGGTTTTCATCGTCGACTAACCCATAGCCCCGCAATTTGGTCGGATCGTGAATTCCTCGACGCAGGAGTATGACCTTGCCTGTAACCTGGAGTCGGTAACCTCGGGTCATGCCTGGCGGAGAGATCTGCAGGAGAAGCGGATTCTTGCTCGTTCCTCATCAGGCGGCAGTTACCCACTCTTTTGAGACGCGGGATATCGCCGGTTCAACTGGGATGGCATGTTTTGCGGCTTTGATACTTATTAATTCAGCGGTAACTCTATTCCAAAGGCTACTGCCTCGTACGACATCATCGCTTTTAAATATGACCACTGCGCGCTGAATCCCAGGATCGGTAAATAATCACCCTGAGCATATTCCCAACCATCGTAGCCGTCTGCCACACCAACTACCAGGTTGACCATGAATGCCTGCATTGTATAAAGGTTTGGATTATAGGTTATGAAACTGCTTTGAACATCAGCACTATTCCTGAAAGTTCCCGCGGACCACCGGTTAATGCTTAGGTACACCCCATCGTGGGACTCGTTATAGTCATGGTAGTCATATTTATCGAAGTGGTGGGATTTTACTATTACGCCAATGGCTACATCAGCTTCTTCCAGGTATCCTCTTTCGATGGTCAATGTGGGCAAGGTCTGGGGCAGGCGATATGGCTCAATTTCGGGACTGAGGCCACTTGTGGCAACGTCAGTATTTTCCTCCCCTTTACATGCGCCGGTGTAAAGAGATGTCGCGAAGAGCAGAATATAAATTAATTTCTTCACATGACTCACATCTTGTTTTTTTTCCGAAATCGGGTTTCCAGCCCGGCTGCAATAAAATGTATTAGTACCAGTTGCCGGCCAGTATGCCAGTTTACCGCTTAACTAATAACATTAACTTTCAATCAAATAAGGCGGAAACTTAATGCAATATATGAACATTAGCAACTAAACGTCGAAAAAGAATCACCCATTTGGGGTAAATTTATGAGTTTCAGGCAGCTAAATCCCCCGAATATCCGGGGACAGTTTACTTATATCGAAAAATAACGATTCGAATTCAAGTAAACTGTCCCGGCAATGTCGCTTTTGTTCACTCCCAAAAAGACCGCATACCAGGAAAACGATTGCTTAATTGATCCACGTCTAAACGGGTCTTAAAAATTCGGATATTTTATGCCCTCCGAGGTGGCAAATTTTTCTCAATCAAGTTGCAAAACGCAGACTCATGGGAACGAGCCATCGGAATTAGAAACTAATCTCGGTGCTTTTTTTGAGGAGAAATCGAATGAATATGCAGGAAATTCGCGGTATCGCGAAACATCACGGTATCAAATCGGCTCGTATGAGCAAAACCAAACTGGTACATGCCATTCAGCAAGTCGAGGGGAACTTCGACTGCTTCGGCACGGCTACTGCGGGATTCTGTGATCAGGTGCGCTGCCTGTGGAGGACTGACTGTTTCGAGACCTCGAGAAAGCCGAAACAGTAACGCTTCGAACAGTTGGGCAAACCTGGGGACAGTTTACCTATATCGAAAATTACGAATTGAATTAAGTAAACTGTCCCCGCAATGTCAGGTGCTGGAGTCGTCTGGGCTCATGCTGGTCAGCTGCGACCTCGCACGACCAATCCTGACGGTCTCGCGGTAGACGATATAAAGCCCACTCGCGATCACGATGGCCGCCCCGAGCAACGTAATCGGGTCGGGCAGTTCACCCCACAGAAAGTATCCGAGCAGGGTTGCCCAGATCAACGCGGAATATTCGAAGGGCGTGATAACCGCGGCGGGCCCGAGACGAAAGGCGTGCGTCACGCACATCACGCCGACGCTGCCGAAAGTGCCGGCCAGCGCGAACAGCCCGAGATCGACGAGGTTCGGCGTGACCCAGAAAAAAGGCGCCAGCAGAATGCCGGTCAGCGACATGCCGAGCTGTGGATACAGCATCAGTGCTGCCGAGTTTTCGCTGTTCTTGAATGCCCGGGTCGTAATCATCAGCAGCGCATAAAACGCGACGCTGGCGAGCACGACCAGCGCCGCCCATTGAAAAACTCCGGGCCCCGGACGTAGCATGACGAGTACGCCGATAAATCCGATACCGACCGCGAGCCAGCGATGCAGGCCTACCGATTCCCGCAGCAGGGGCATCGACAGGGCGGTGATGAAGATCGGTGCCGCGAAGCTGATCGCGATCGCATCCACCAGTTTCATCTGCGTCAGCGCCCAGAAGAAACTCAGGGTCAGGCCGAGCACCAGCAGGTAGCGCCCGATATGAAGCCCGGGCCGTTTCGTCTGCAGACGCCTCAGGCCTCCGCCACGCAGCGCGAATAGGCACAACAGCGGCAGGCCGAACCAGCTGCGCAGCGCGGCCACCTGTATCACCGGATATTCGGCGGCCAGCCACTTGACGGTCGCGTCCATCACCGCAAAGCTGGCAATGCCGATCAGCATCAGGACAATACCCAGGGCGGGATGATCGGCATTTTCTGCGATATCTGTCATTGGCATTTTCTCGTCGACCCGGGGCTGATTTTTCGAGGTACGAAAACCGGCAGGTTTCGGAGGGAGAGTGTACTCGTATAACCAGGGATTACGATCAGGAAGTCGTAAGCGGTTTGCGGACCGTAACGAGATGGCTGACTCTGCCGGATAATGACCAGCCGAGACTATATCGGGCTCGATTCGGCTTTCCGGGTATTAACTGCCGCTATACCGACGACTGCGGCGGCGGGCGAGCCTGTTTGTAACGAAGGTCCGGATCGCCCTTTTGGCGGCGACAATATTCGTGAACAGGTGACATTAGTCAATACTGCGGGATCAGGTTTGGCAAGCCAGTCCCGTACTATCAAGAGTAGTCGGTATTGGAACGCTCTCGGCAATAATGAAGGTAATTGCTAGTTCAACAGATCCACAATCTCGACTATCTCTCTCGTCGCTTCGATCAGCTTGATCAATTTTCCCTCGACACGCACCGTGAGTAATCCTTCCGGATCGACGGGGATCACGGTTTCGCTGTAGTTAAAAATTGGTTGCTCGAGTATTCCTCCCCTCACCAGTTTTTTTTGCCATCCCGGGGGCAGGGAGCCGCCCCTTTCCAGCTTCATTTGCAAGCCCTGGGGCAGCTGCCTGTTTTTATTTTTCTCTTTTTCCTTTGCCGCGAAGACCGGGCTCGAGCAGATGCTTAATAGTACTGCGATCGTAATAATGTTTCTTGGATTCATTGCTGGTTTCTCTGAATGGTATACGGTGTGATTAAGTATAGTAGGTAAAAACAACAGTAGATCACCGTCTGCGAGTAACATAAGGCGGTCGTGTGCGGCACGCCCGGGACGATCGATAAATAATTTCGCTGATAACAATTTGCGTCGACGGGATTGACCCATCGGAACTTCGGGGTCCGTCGATCACGGTCATCAATCTTTAACCAGGATTTTGATCTGACCACTTGCCCAGATTTCTTTTGCCCCCTGAAAAATCCAGCGACATTCGTCCGCTTCCTGATGGGTTAGCTCCGGCAATTCCGCAATTCCCCGCCTTCCATTTCTCTTTTTTCTCCCGAGGCCCGGTTTATTTCGTAAACGGTAACATTGTAAATATTGTCGAGGTACGAAACGTCGATGGTGTAACGATAAGCCTCACGCGGTAACAGCGTAAAATCATAGCTGATCTGGCCGCTCCTGTTACTCCAGAACGAGGCGCTGGTGAAGCTGACCACGAGATAGGATGCCTGTCCCTTCGCTATTCCCAACTCCATCAGGTCGTGATCAATATCGACTGCCCCCAGGTAAGTGATTTCGCATTGCTTGCCGACGCTATAGATATCGAGGGCTGTCTCTACCGATTCGGTGCTCGACTCGATTGTCAGATTGTGGGGTAACGCGTTCTGGTAGTGTCTGGAGGTTGCACAACCTCCGGCAGACAGGGCCGTAACAAAAAGGCTGAACGCCAGAAAGTTGATTCGCAGCATTGGCATTAGCGCTTTAAATTTTCGTTAAATCCGGACAACCGATATTTTTGCCGCTGGCCCAGCCCTTGATCGCGTCGATTATGGGTTCATGTCCCACGCTTGGACCGTAGTACTCGATACGGGTGGTGCCTTCCGCCGCTTTTATGGCGTCTACTACCATAAGATAATAGCCACCGTCAGGTTCTTCGGTAATCTTCATGACTCCCTGCGCGTGATGCTGCTGCAGGTGAAGCTCCGTGCGATTGTCACCGAGAATGACGGTAGGTTTGTATTCGGTAACGATTACCTGGTAACTGGTAGTACTTTGCGAGACTGTCTTTATCGTGGTGTTAAGGCATTTTGGAGCCATTTTTTCGAAGCGCATGGCCACCTCGTGATAAGGCTGAGCGACCTCGTATTTTTCAACTTTCGCCAGGAAGGCGCCCGGGACCGCGGCTCGAAATTCAACGGCGTTTTGCGGATGGGAGGTTACGCAACCCGATAGAAGTACAGTCGATAATGCGATTATGGAGTAGAACGTCGTTTTCATTTCGGACACCGTGGTTGATGATGAGAGTAGCCGGTTGCTTTACACACGTGCTGGAAACGCGCGGCTATCGCAGCTGCTAATGGAGTAAAGGCGTATCGACAGTAATAGCCTGTTTTTTACGAAAATCAAGGTCGGTCAGGTTGCGACCGTTGGATTCTGATGGCGTGGAATCATGCAAAACGACAAATGGAAGTGCCATTGTGCAACCTGACAACGATCGGTTGCCGGTCGAAAGAGAATGCCGCCGGACGAGGCGGGGCTTCCACGATCGGGCGGGTCCAGCCCGAAAACTTCAGCGCTGCATTCGGGATTGCCGTTGGGAATTCCGTTTCAGCCCGATCGTAACGGTTATTTTTTGGCGGTCACGACCAGGTCGACCCGGCGATTGATTGCGCGACCTTCTTTGGTTTCGTTGGAGGCGATGGGTTTTGATTCTCCATAGCCTATGTACCCGATCTTATAGCCACCGGCCAGTGACGCCAGGTAGTTTGCGACCGAGATCGCCCGTTTCGTCGACAGGTCAGCGTTCAGGTCGGTGGCGCCGACGGAGTCGGTATGCCCTTCCACCGCGACCAGTTCGGCGCCAACGGATTTGATGATGTCGTTGACCTTCACCAGCAGCGGCTTCGACGACTCGGGAATGGTCGCGTTGCCGGAGGCGAAATTGATTCGCTTCAGCCTGAAGATCAGCTTGCTGCCCTGCTGGTAAACCGATGCTTCGTCTTCCGAAAATTGTCTCACCGCCTCGTCCATCGCCTTCTGGAATCTGACCTGGGTGGAGGTCCGTTCCAGCTGCTCGTTCTGCATGACCAGCGCAGTCTCGGTCTCCATCAGGTTTGACCTCGTGGCTTCAAGGTCCTGTTTCTGTTTCTCCAGCGCCTCTTTCTGCTCGTTGAGTTCGCTCTCTTTCAGCGACAGGCTGGAAGTGGTGGCCTTCAGATTTTGCTCCAGGTTGCCGACGTTCGTGGAAAGTTTTTCCAGTTCCCTGTTTTGGTAAACGATTTTCAGGGCTATATTCTCGGGCGTTCCGCGGGCGTTCAGGATGACGGCCATTACGTCGGTTAGTAACACCGAGCTTGCTATCGCTTTCTCGACGCTGCCGCCATGCACCGACGGGTCACGCGGACTCTGCGCAACCAGGTTCTCTGCTTCGTTCAAATCCAGCATCGCCGTTCTCAGTGATTCCGGCGCGAGTTCGTCGGCGTCGTCGTTGGCCGCCTTGCGAATGGCCTGCCTGACGTCTTCGAGTTCCCTGAACTGGACCGCTTTTACTTCGAGGGAAAAATACTTTTTCTGAAACTCCGAGAAATCTGCTGGCGCCAGCGCCCTGGCAAAATCGTTGGTGTCATCTCTCAAATCATCGTCGACTTTGGCCAGCGCGGCAACCAGGGCGGGGCTATTTCTCAACCCGGCGCCGAGGGCGGCCCTTCTGGCCTGGAGTAGACGCTCGGCGTTGGATTTTCTGGCCCAGGCCTGGTCCAGCGCGAGTTGCAGGCTGGATTTGGCCAGCGCCGCTTTTTCGAGGATGTATCCCTTTTCATAACCACCGGCAAGCCCCTTGCTGGCCTTTTCCAGGTTTTCGCTGCCCCTGCTGTATTCATTGAAAGACAGCAGGTCAGCCTGAACTTGCTCCGCCTGCTGGTGTAATTTATTAGCCTCCGAAACCGCTACCTGCGGATCCGCTCCCGGGGCAGGGTCATCCATTTTTGTGCCGGCGCAGCCCACAAGCATAAGCGCCACGGCGCAGCAAAAAGCGATATTGACTGTTTTCATGTCTGAGGAGTCCTGTTTGGAATGAGTGGTATTTAGCCGTAAGACGGGAGTTGGGTTCTCCAGTAATCTATTTGACGATTCAGGAGCAACATTCCCCTGAAAACCTGCGCCGCATATGATAATGGATTCGTCATCGATGTGCGCGAAATTTATGTGAGAAATTTAACAAATGGCGCGTCAGCGGAGGCAAAAAGTATCGATTCGAAGGCTCCTGATTTTTAGTTAGAGTAAAAACTTCCTTCGCGCATCTGCATGGTTTACCGAGTGCCAACTGGCTGGAAACTGTTTTTGAACTGAACAAGATACTGATTTCGGACAGGTTATCATGCCGATTCCAGGCGACTGCGGTAGGCGTAATAAGCCAGTCCCGAGGTAACGAAAATGTAGATCGCGGACGCAACGGCAAGGGTATCCATGCTGGTGCCATTATCTATCTGCCAGCCCATCAGAATTGGCGACAGCGCGGTACAGAAAACCATCACCGCCGAACCCAGCGACTTGATCGATCCCAGATGCCGGTTACCGTACATTTCCGACCAGAACGGCGCGACCGCGGTCGATTGGAAGCCGACCGTAATGCCGGTGAGCACGAGGAACGCACCGCCCCAGAGCAGCTCGGACGAAAACGCAAGCAGCAGCAGCCCGGCGCCCATCGGCAGCGCAACCATCGGTATCATGCGCACCGCGCCGTAGCGGTCGATGACGTGACCGGTTACGAACTTGGTCGCGACCGAAACCATCGCGTAAACCGAAAACAGCGCGGCCCAGCCAATTAGCGGCCAGCCCTTGGTTTCGACCAGGTGCACCTGATGAAAAATGAAACCGGTAAACATCAGCGGCTGCGACATCAGCCCCGGCGCAAACAAATAGAAGTAGCGGTCGCGCAGCACCTCGGAGCGCGTCCACTGGCGTCGGCGCACGACATTGACCCCCTGCGCCAACGGTTGCGACAACCCGGCCAGGTAGTCGCGATGACGCCGCGCGTGGTCGCGCAGCAGGTAGACTATCGCCGGCACCATGAACAGCACCAGCACGAGGCCGGCGATCTGCCAGCTGTGGCGCCAGCCCACCCACAGTAAAAGTGCGACCAGCAGGCTCGGCATGACCGCTTCCGCAACCGCGTATCCCATGCCGGCGAGCGCCGATGCCTTGCCCTTGTGCGCGTCGAGGTAGCGCACCATCGCGGTTCCGCTGACGATAAACATCAGCCCCTGGCCGAACTGGCGCAGCAGGAACAGGCTGATCAACAGCATCAGGACACCGCCGCTGAAGGACATCATGACGCAGCCGACGCCAAGCCCGAGTACGATCGCGATAGATAGTTTCTTAAGTTCGACCCGGTCGACCAGCGAACCGCTCCAGATCATGACGATCGCGCTCAGCAGCGTCGCCAGCGAATAAACGCCGGCGAACTCGCCATCGCTCAAATCCAGTTCGGTGCGCAGCTCGCCGCTGAACAGCGAAATCAGGAAAGTCTGCCCCGGTGACGACCAGAAGGTCATCAGGAATCCGAACAGCAGTAATTGCCACTCGGATCGGATCAGCCTGAGCACGGCGCGCCGGGCTTGCCGCGCAGGATCAGCGCATCCACCGCGAGCGCGGTGTGCTCGACGACGACGACCGGATTGATATCGATCTCGGCGATACAGTCCTGCAGTTCGAACGCGATCTGCGACACACGTACGACCGCGTCGACCAGCGCCGCACGGTTGGCCGGCGCCTTGCCGCGAACACCCTGCAGCAGCCGGTTGGCCCTGAGCGAGCCGATCATCCGTTCGGCTTCGGGCGCATCGACCGGGCACATCGCGACCGCCCGGTCGGACAGCAACTCGACCAGCACGCCGCCAGCGGCAACCATCACGATCGGACCGAACTGCGGGTCGTTGAACGTGCCCAGCCCGATTTCGACGCCGTCACCGATCATACGAGAGACCAGCGCGTCGGGGCCGAGCCTTGCACACAGGTCGTCGTAGCGTTCGAGCAGAATCCGCTCCGAATCGATGTTGACGAAAACACCTCTGCTGTCGCTCTTGTGGTTTACGCCGCTCGCCGCGGTTTTGAGCACCAGCGGGTAGCCGATCGTCCGCGCCGCCGCAATCAACTCGGAACGGCTCGAGACGTGGCGATGCTCGACCACCGGTAGTACAAAATCCTGTAACAGCGCCAGCGATCCGGTTTCATCTAGCGTTGTCGTTGCCTGCGATTGGATTTTCTGCCGCCAGGCGGAAACCGTTGCCGGGTCCAGCTGCAGTCGCTCGCTGGACTGCGAGCGGCTTCTCCTAAACCGGTGATATTCGAACAGATGGCGGAATGCGTGCAGCGTCTCGCGCGCGCCGTCGATGACTGGAATGCGTGCCGTGTGTGCCTGCCGGCATATCCCGGCGTTGGCGAGATCCGCATAACAGGTCGCGAGCGCGATCGGCTTGCAGGTTTTTTTACTGACCCGTTCGACCACGCGGAAAATCGCTTCCGACAGGTAATACCCGTCGCGTAGATTACTGATGAAAGCGCCTGCGGCGACGTTAGGGTCCTGCATCAGCAAATCCATGCAGGCTTCGAAGCGCTCCTCGAAACGGTGGTGCGAACCCCAGGCGTCGAGCGGATTCTCCGCCTCGAGCCCGGGATCGAGATGCTGCTTCAGGGCCTGCACGGTCGCCTCCTGGAGCGTGGCGAAATCGACGCCGACCGCGAACGCCTGGTCGGTGATCAGCTCGCGAAAACCGCCGGATTCGAAGACGGCGGCGAAATCACCATCGGCAGCCTCGCGGCCAGACTGCAACAGCATCAGGATCGACGCCATTTCGTCGAAGTCATTGACCTCGATGACGCCGTAGCGCCGAAACAACGCTTCGAAAGCGGCGTGGTTGCCGGCGAGCGCCCCGGTATGCGTAACCGCCATGCTCGCGCCGAGCGGCGACTTGCCGATCTTGAGAATCACCACCGGAATGCCCTTTCGCTCAGCCTTGTCGAGCGCCGCGACGAAGGCGGCCGGGTCGCGCACCGCTTCGAGAAACAGGCCGATGACGCGGGTGTCGGGCTGTTCGAGGCTCCAGTCCATGTAGTCGGCGACGGTGGTGACGATCTCGTTGCCGGCGGAAACGCACAGGTTGAAACCGAGGCGGCAGCCATTGTGGCACAGCGTCGTAAATGCCGAGCCGGATTGCGCGATATAGCTGATCCCGCCACCGAGGATTTCGGCCGCGCGCGGAAAGATGCCGGCGTAGAGGTTATGCTTGACGTTGTAGAAACCCATGCCGTTGATGCCGCAGATCATGATGCCGGCCGCTTTGGCCATCGTCGCGAGACGTGTGCCGAGCCGGGGTTCCGAGTCCTGGGCGAGGATACCGCTGGAATAAATCGTCGCCGCGCGCGCGCCGTGCGCGATCGCCGCCTGCAGCGCGCTTTCGAGGTGCGGGTTGCCGAGCGCGATAACGACATGATCCACGGTCGCCGGCAAGGATTCGATGCCGGGATAACAGGTTCGCCCCTGTATTTTCCGGTATCTCGGATTTACCGGGTAAACCTCGCCCGCGTAGTCCGATTCGAACACCATCCTGGCAAGCACCTGCCCCGGGCTGTCGGGCTTGTCAGAGGCGCCGACCAGCGCAATGCTCGCCGGCCGCAACAGCGGGTCGAGCGGATGCGCTGTTTCAGTCATCCCGGCCCAGCCGCGCCTCGCGCCAGGCGAGCGCGGCCTTCATGCCCTCGCTGCGCAAAATCTGGTTGAAGCGCTTGCGCAGCTCGGTTTCGAGGGTCTCGATCCTGATCGAGGTATCGGCGCCCATGCGCAGCGCTTCGCCGAGACCCATGATTTCGTAGGTCCGATTGATCGCCTGCTTGGTCATAGTTACCGAATCCGGGTCCATCAGCGCGGCCTCGCGCG
>Ga0224512_10004685_pt1 | contig 11459 bp, 11 predicted proteins | sample SF_May12_sed_USG_4_FD_169103 | JGI IMG/M metagenome (GOLD analysis project Ga0224512, IMG submission 169103) | Sediment microbial communities from San Francisco Bay, California, United States - SF_May12_sed_USGS_13 | ecosystem: Environmental > Aquatic > Marine > Sediment | place: USA... | reverse complement strand
CGACCTCGACACCGCGGACCCCGAGCGCCTCGCGGGGCGGATCCTTCAGATGGGCGATGTCGTCGGGCTCGTCGAACGGGCTCAGGTCGCCATCGACGAGGAAGAGCAGGCCAAGTTGCAGGAGAAGGTGCTGGGGCAGGGCCGGTTCACCCTCGAGGACTTCCTGACCGCCATGCGCCAAATCCAGAAGATGGGACCGCTCGATCAGCTCCTGAAGCTGATCCCCGGTGCGAATCGGATGAAGATCCCGGCGGCGAACATGGACCCGAAGCGGATGAAGCACGTCGAGGCGATCATCCTCTCCATGACGCCCGAAGAGCGGCAGAACCCCAAAATCCTGAACGGCTCGCGCCGAGCTCGGATCGCGAAGGGCTCGGGTCGACCGGTGGCGGAGGTCAACCGTCTCCTGAAGCAGTTCAAGGAGATGCAGAAGTTCATGAAGCAGATGAAGGGAATGATGGGCGGCATGGGGGGCGGTGGGATGCCGGGCATGCCCGGCATGCCGTTCGGCGCCTAGCGAGCGAAATGTCACGATCCGTATCCGAGGTTCGGTCCTGAGCATGCGAAGACGCCGATTCCTCAGATTGGCCGGCGGGGCCGCGCTCGCTTCGGGCCTGGGTTGCGGACGTGGCGCGGAAGACGCGGCGTCGCGTACAGCCGGCGAAAGGGCCACCGGGGCCGCGGGTCCCGTCCTGTCCGCCCCGGAGGAGCTGCACCTCACGTGGCCGGGCTACGACGAGGCCATCGTCGTCGACGCACTGGCGGGCCCGATCCAGTTCAATATTCCGCAGCAGACGCTTCCGCTCGACCCAGTGGCCCTCGACCGGGTGCGGGCCTCCGGGATCACGGCCGTGAACCTGACCGTGAACGGACGACCCTCCGAAGGTGAGACGGCGTTCGACGCGACGGTGGACCGAATGGCAGCGTGGGCGCAGGAGGCCGAGGCGCACGGGGACACGCTCTTCCTAGCCCGCTCCGTGTCGGATCTCCGGCGGGCGAAGCAGGAGGGGTGGCTGGCGCTGATCTTCGGATTCCAGGACGGCGTGCCCTTCGAGGACGACCTCGATCGGCTCGAGGGTTTCTATTCGATGGGGCTTCGCATCGTGCAGCCGACCTACAACGTCCAGAACCGTCTCGGCTCGGGCTGTCTGGCGCCTCGAGACGACGGCCTCACCGCCCTGGGCCGAGAGGCCGTCGCGCGAATGGAGGCCATGGGCATCCTCCTCGACCTCTCGCACTGCGGTCCCCGTACTACTCGAGATGCGATCCAGGTCGCATCGGGTCCGGTGTCCATCACGCACTCCGGGTGCAGCGCGGTGTTCGAGCATCCGCGCAGCAAGGACGACGAGACGCTGCGTCTTCTCGCGGACCGGGGCGGGGTGGTGGGGATCTACCTCATGCCCTTCCTGAACGCGGAAGGACCTCCCGCGGCAGAGGACGTGATCGTACACGTGGAGCATGCGCTCGACGTTTGCGGCGAGGATCATGTGGGAATCGGGAGCGACCAAGGGATCGTGCCGCTCGACACACGCGGTGACTTCCGTGCCCGGTTCGACGAGGTGTCCGCTCAGCGGCACGCCACCGGGATCGCCGCGCCGCGCGAGGACACGGTGCCGTTCGTACCGGAGCTGAATCACCCACGCCGCATGGAGACCATCGCGGGGCTGCTGTCGGCCAGGGGACACTCCGACGCAGTGGTCGAGAAGGTGATCGGCGGGAACTTCATGCGACTCTTCGAGGAGGTATGGTGACGAAGCACGACGCGGAGCTGCCGGGCGAGCGGGAGGCGCTGCGCCATCTTCTCGCGACCATCGCCTATCGGGGGGGGAAGGTCCTGCGGGGGGCACCGCCCGAATTCGGGTCGGTCTCCATGGGCGCGGGTACCCGCACCGCCGTGCAGATCCTGGCCCACGTCGGAGACCTGTTCGACTGGGGGCTGGCGCTCGCGGCCGAGGGGAAGCACCGGTGGAGTGACACGCCCGGCGACGACTGGGCCACCGAGGTCGCTCGCTTCTTCGCCGGGCTGGCCGCGGTCGAAGCCCACTTGGCCTCCGATGAGCCTCTGGTCCGATCCGCGCGAAGGCTGACGCAGGGACCGTTCGCCGACGCGCTGACGCACATCGGTCAGCTCGCCATGCTGCGCCGACTGGCTGGCTTCCCGGTGAAGGGCGAGAACTACTTCAAGGCCTCGATCGCGCTTGGCCGCGTGGGTCCGGATCAGGAGCCGCCCGTCTTCGAGTTCGAATAGGGCGGGAGGGGTCGTGCAGACGAGGAGCCCGCTCGGGAGAGACGTCGGACCGACCACCGTGTGCGGAGCATCGCTGTACAGCCACCAGAGATGCTTTTATCCTTTGCGTCTGCCCTTTTTCCGCATGTAGCGCGGGAGGGCACCGCCCACGAGGGCGGCCTCCAGCACTGAAGACCACCGAAGCCAAGCAGAAGATGCCCGCACGTATTCGACTCCGGCGAATGGGCCGGAAGAAGACGCCCCATTACCGGATCGTCGTCGCCGACAGTCGCGCTCCTCGTGACGGCCGCTTCGTCGAGACCCTCGGTTACTACAAGCCGCTCTCGCAACCCGCGCGCCTCGTCCTCGACCTGGAACGCGTCGACCACTGGATCGGTGAGGGCGCGAGCCCGTCGGGCACGGTGAAGTCGCTCATCAGCAGGGCCCGCAAGGGCGGAGACCCGACGGTCGCAGTCGGCGAGCAGGACGCCGAAGAGCGGAAGGCGAAGCGGGCCGAGGAGCTCGCCTCGCGTCGGGCCGCCGAGAAGAAGAAGGAAGCCGAGGCGAAGGCCGCCCAGGAAGAGGCCGCGAAGCAGGCCGACGCCGAGGAGAAGGCTACCGCTGAAGCCGAGGCCGAAGCTGCTGTGGAGGGCGAGGCGGATGCCGCCGATGAGCCGGCCGTCGCCGATGAGCCCGAGGCCGCCGCCGCCGACACCGGCGATGCCGAGGAGTCGGACGCTCCGGCTGCCGAGGCCGCCGACGAGGCTCCGGAGGCCGCAGCCGGCGAGGACGAGGAGAAGTCCGAGTAACGCTCGGGCGCCCCTTCAACATGGCTCGCCGAGATCCGAGCCACCTCGTCGTCGGGCACCTCGACAGAGCCCACGGCATCAAGGGCGAGATTCTCGTCTCGATTCTCACGGACCACCCCGAGGACGTGCTTGCGCCCGGGGTGGTCTTGTCGTTGGGACCGGCCGACGCGGACGAACCCGACTACGATCTCCCGCCACTGAGGGTGGAGACGACGCGACCCTTCAAGCGCGGCCTTCTGGTGCGTTTCGGCGGTGTGGACGATCGAAGCCAAGCGGAGCTCCTGTGTGGCCGATACCTGTTCCAGGCAATCGAGGAGCTGGCACCTCTGGGCGACGACGAGATCTACTTCCATCAGTTGGTCGACATGACGGTGGTCACGGTCGGCGGTGAAGAGATCGGAACGGTGCGACAGGTCTACGAGTTGGAGCCGGCTGACCTCCTCGAGGTCACCGGTCCGGACGGGACCGTGATGGTGCCCTTCCGTCCGGAGATCGTCGTCGAGATCGACGTCGACGAGGCGCGCCTGACGATCGACCCCCCGGCGGGCCTGCTGGAGCTGCGCGACGGATGAAGACGCCGATGCGCATCAACATCGTCTCGATCTTCCCGGGCTTCTTCGAGGACCCCCTCTCGCTCAGCATTCCCGGGCGCGCCGCCGAAGCCGGTCTCGTCGAGTATCGACTCGTCGACCTCCGGGACTTCACGCACGACCGCCACCGGACCGTGGACGATCTTCCCTACGGGGGCGGTGCGGGAATGGTCATGAAGCCCGAGCCGTTCTTCGAGGCGATCGATCACGTGGCCCCCGCGGGGCCGATCGTGCTTCTGTCGGCGCGCGGCGCGCCGTTCACGCATCGGGACGCGGTTCGCTTGAGCGTGGCCTCGGAGCTCACACTGCTCTGCGGTCACTACAAGGACGTGGACCAGCGCGTGGCCGATCACCTGGCGACGGAGGAGATCTCGCTGGGCGACTTCGTCGTCTCGGGCGGAGAGGTGGCCGCGCTGGCGATCACCGACGCGGTCGTGCGGTTGCTGCCCGGCGCGATGGGTGACCACGACGCCGCGGCGACCGACTCGTTCTACGATGCTCGGGTTCTCTCGGCACCGTCGTATACGCGCCCGCCCGAATACCGGGGGCACGTGGTGCCCGAGGTGCTTCGCTCCGGGGACCACGCGAAGATCGAAGCATGGCGGACGGAACAGGCGGAGCGACTCACCCGCGAGCGACGCCCGGAGCTCCTCGGCGACTAGCGCCCGGCCCCCGTCAGACCCTCCAAGCCCCCCTCGACCCAATCGGGCCGGGGACCATCGGCGAGGAAGCGCACCGCTTCGATCGCCGCCCCCACGAGCGCAGCCATATGCTCGAAGTCCACCTTGTCCACCTCGTCCGACGGCTGGTGGTAATCGGTGTGCAGCCCGAAGCTCGAGAGTGTGTGCGCCGGGATGCCGAGTCGCGCGAACGCGATGTTGTCGCTTCGGAAGAAGAAGTTCTGCTCGGGACGCGGGTCTGGAACGATCGGGGATCCAGCGGCGCTGAGCTGATTGCCCATCGTGGTGCGCTCGTACCCCGTCAGCCAACCTCGGCCGAAGCCGCCCGCGAGCGAGTCCGGGCGCCCGATCATCTCGATCTGCAGGTCCGCGACGGTCTGCTCCAGAGGAAGCACCGGGTGCTCGATGTACCAGCGTGTGCCGAGCAGACCGGTTTCCTCGCCGGTGCTCAGCAGGAAGACGATCGTGCGTCGGGGAGCCGTCCCTTGAGCTAGCGTCCGCGCGATCTCGAGGACGGCGACCGTCCCGGATCCGTCATCGTCCGCGCCGTTGTAGATCGAGTCGGTCCCCTCCGTGAGCCCGTCGACGGGGGCGCCGATCCCCACGTGGTCGTAGTGGGCCCCAACGATGACGGCTTCGTCGGCGACGTCGGGGTCGGAGCCCCGAAGAATGCCGACGACGTTGCTCTCGCCACGAAGGAGGTTCTGCTCCGGGATCGTATCGAGGTCCATGTCGTCGGCGAGGAGCACAAGTCGGTCCCTCGGTCCGCGGCTCGTCTGGGTCGACGTCCGCACCATCGGCACGCGCTGGAGGTATCCGTCGTCCCCCCCGGCCTCGACGCCGGCGCGCTCAAGCTCGCTCGCCAGGTAACGGGCGGCTCTTTGGATCCCCTCGGTCCCGGTGCGCCGACCCTCCATCGAATCCGCAGCCAGCACGGAAAGCTGGTCCGTCAGCCGCTCCACACGCGTCCGGCCGTCGGGCACAGGGCCGGACGACTCGGTGTCGGCCGGTCTACCGCAGCCGACGGTGACGAGACCGAGGAGGACGACGATTCCCTGAAGAGCGGGTCCACGGAGTGCGATCATGGGTCGAATCGGGCGCATTCGAGCTCCGAGCGAAGGGCGTCGTACGGGCGGCCAACGTGGAGACGATCCATGACCGGGGCAACCGTTTCGAACGATCGCCGAACGGCGGGCCCAGACAGTCGGCCGGCGAGGTACGGGACTTCACCGCAAACCAGCTCCACGTTATGTTTTACGTCTCTGCCGGAACGCCTCCGGCCGTGTCGTGGAGCCGAATCATGACCGATATCATCAAAGAAATCGAAAAAGAGCAGCTGCGGGAGACCGTTCCCGATTTCGCTCCGGGTGACACTGTCCGTGTCCTCTATCTCGTCCGCGAGGGCGCGAAGGAGCGCATTCAGGCGTTCGAAGGCGTATGCATCGGCCGCAAAGGCGGCGGCGTGGACGAGACGTTCACGGTTCGAAAGATTTCGAGCGGAATCGGCGTCGAGCGTATCTTCCCGCTCCACGCCCCGACCGTGACCGGCGTGGAGGTCGTGCGGCGAGGCGACGTGCGCCGGGCCAAGCTCTACTACCTGCGTGGACGTCGTGGCAAGGCAGCCAGAATCGCGGAGAAGCGCCAAGTCCGTTGACGGCACTCCGGCCGTGACGCCGGACGAAGACCGAGATCAGCGGCCCCAGGACCTGCTCGAATACGAGCGACGGTTCTGGGGTCGCGGTCGTTTGGTGGCGGGCGTCGACGAGGCTGGGCGCGGCCCCCTCGCCGGGCCGGTCGTCGCCGCGGTCGTGGTGCTGCCCCGCGGCGTGTGTGTGCTGGGGGCCGACGACTCCAAGCGTCTCGACGCGGACGTTCGCGAGGAGCTGTTCGGGCGGATCCTCGACGCCGCGGAGGCTGTCGGCATCGGTGCCGCCTCGGTCAAAGAGATCGATCGACGCAACATCCTGCGCGCCACGACCGTCGCGATGCAGCGGGCGCTGTCGCGGACGGCGCGAACCCCGTGTCACGTGGTCGTCGACGGGCTGCCGGTCAAGTACCTGGGGCGGGAGCACGACGCGGTCGTCGACGGGGATGCCCTCGTCCACTCGATCGGGTGTGCGTCGATCGTGGCCAAGGTGGTACGCGACCGTCTCATGCGACGCCTCTCCGGCCGGTACCCTGGATACGGCTGGGAGCGCAACGCCGGGTACGGCACGGTGGAGCATCGAGCGGCGATCGAGGCGCTCGGCCTGACCCCGCACCATCGGCTGACCTTCACGGGCCTCCAGTACGAGATGCAGCTGTGAGGGGACCCATGGCACCGTTTCCGCCGTATACTCACGGACGGTCCGGCGGATGGCGTCGGACGCCGACATCGATGGGACTCTGATGACCCGCTCCGTCCACCACGCCCCCGTCTGCGCTCCCGTCCTGTCGGTAGCCATCGCTTTCGCGTTCACCGGATTCGTACCGGGCTCCCTTACCGCTCAATCGACGGCCGGACCCTCTCCTTCGCGTGCCGTGCCGGTGTTCGAGGACGGCCAGGCCCAGGTCGTTTCGGCATTCGCCGATCCTACGGGGTGGCTCCGCCACGACTTGTGGGTGGAGACCGAATTCGACTCCGACGGAGACGGGGCCCCGGACCGGGTCCACGTAGCGGTCACGAGACAGGCACAGACCGACACCGAGGGGCTGCAGGTGCCGGTGGTCTACGAGACGTCCCCGTACTACTCGGGGGTCGGCACCACCGACGCGCAGTACTTCTGGAACGTTCGACACGAGCTGGGAGCGGTGCCGCCGGAGCGTGGCGAGATGCCCGACATTCCTCAGCAGAGCCGCCGGCCGATCATCTCCAATTCGCACGTGGGCGCGTGGGTGCCCCGCGGCTTTGCGGTCGTCCACTCCGAGTCACCCGGTACGGGGCTTTCGCAGGGCTGCCCGACGGTGGGGGGCATCAACGAATCGCTCGCGCCGAAGGCGGTCATCGACTGGCTAAACGGTCGTGCCCGAGGCTTCTCCGCGCCGGTCGGGGGTGAGCAGGTCGAGGCGTATTGGGCCACCGGCGATGTCGGCATGACCGGCACCTCGTACAACGGCACCCTGCCTCTCGCGGCGGCGACCACGGGCGTAGAGGGGCTGAAGGCGATCATCCCGATCGCGCCGAATACGTCGTACTACCACTACTACCGATCGAACGGACTCGTCCGCTCGCCGGGTGGCTATCTGGGCGAGGATGTCGACGTTCTCTACGACTTCATCAATTCCGGTGACCCGGAGCGGCGCCCCTACTGCGATGCGACGGTTCGTGACGGCGAGATGGCCGCAGGTCAGGACCGGCTCACGGGTGATTACAACGACTTCTGGGCGGGACGCGACTACCTGAACGCCATCGACGGCGTACAGGCAGCGACACTCATGGCGCACGGGTTCAACGATTGGAACGTGATGCCGGAGCACAGCTACCGCATTTCGCAGGCATTGAAGGACCGCGGTGTGCCGACGCAGATCTACTACCATCAGTCGGGGCACGGTGGCCCACCGCCGCTCGAGCTCATGAACCGTTGGTTCACCCGATACCTCTTCGGTATCGAGAACGGCGTGGAAGACGACCCGCGCGCATGGATCGTACGCGAAGGCGTGGAGGGCAACGACCCCTCGCCGTACCCTGACTTCCCTCACCCGGAGGCCACGCCGGTACGCCTGCACCCTCAGGGCGGAGGCAATGGGGTAGGACGTCTCGACGTTTCGCCCCGTGGGGACGCCGGCATGGATGCGCTGACCGACGACGTCTCGAATGACGGAGCGATGCTCGCGTCGGCGTCGTCGTCGATCAATCGTCTGCTTTACGCCACCACGGAGCTCAGCGGACCCGTGCACCTATCGGGCGTCGCGACGGTCACGATCCGCCTGGCCGTGAACCGCTCGGCCGCGAACCTCTCCGTATGGCTGGTTTCGCTCCCGTGGACCGAAGGCGCCGCGATCACGGACAACCTCATCACGCGCGGCTGGGCCGACCCACAGAACACCGAGTCCTTACGGGAGAGTGCACCCCTGGTACCCGGCGAGTTTCGCGAGGTCACGTTCGATCTCCAACCCGACGATCAGGTCATTCCCGCCGGTCAGAGGATCGGGCTCATGATCTTCTCTTCCGATCCGGAGTTCACTCTCTGGCCCTCGCCGGGGACCGAGCTCACCATCGACCTGAGTGAAACGTCGCTTACGCTTCCGGTCGTAGGGGGTGTGGAGTCGCTCGGACGACTGATAAGCTGAGGGCGGCGTCCCCCATCCGGGCGGGCGCCATTCGCACCAAGGGGGGCACATGGTCGATGTCGCTTCGAGAACCGAGGCTGCAGGAACGCTCGGGAAGCTGAAAGTGGTGGGGTTGTGGCTGCTGACGGTCGTCATGGCCCTGCTCCTGGGTGCCGCCGGGGCCGCCAAGTTCGTCCAGCCCGATATGTGGACCGGGCTGTTTGCCGGATGGGGATATCCGGCGTGGTTCAGCTACGTGACCGGCGCCTTGGAGATGGGGGGCGCCGTGGTCCTGTTGGTACCCCGCTTCGCGACCTACGCCGCCGCTCTGCTCATGGTGGTCATGATCGGGGCCGCGGCCACGGTCACCCTCAACCCGGGCGAGATGGTCGCAACTCCCGCGCTCGTGAATCTCGTCGGCCTCGCGATCGTCGCATGGGCGCGACGTGACCGGCGCTGGCGACCTAGTTGAGCGCGCCGGGGGCGTCGGCGGTCGCCTGGAACCCCTTCCGCTCCATCTTTCCCCACGACTTCCGTCCGATCAGAGAGTAGTAGAGGCCGCGGACCCGCCAGAATGTGTTCAATTGCCGGTATCCGAAGTTCTCGGCGGACGCGAGCACGAACATCTTGATCACGTCCGTCACCCGGGTGTACCGGGCGAAGGCGAGCTCCTCGATCATGACTGCGATCGCGGACAGCGCGACCCCCATCGCAAAGGCCAGCACGAAGAAGCCGACCACGTACGCGCCAGAGGCGTCCCCAGCGAGGACGAGGATCGAAAAGCTGAGGTAGCCGGCGAGCTCGATCACCGGTCCCAGACCCTCGAGGAAGAGGAAGACGGGAAACGCGACCATCCCGGTCGGCCCAAAGCGCGGTTTGAAGAGCATCACCCGATGGCGGAACAGGCTCTCAATGAGTCCGCGCTGCCAACGGTCACGCTGCCGACCCAGTACACGGTATGATTCCGGGACCTCGGTCCAGGCGACGGAGTCCGGCACGAACTCGATCTTGCACGGTCGCCCCTGGTCGGTGAAGAGGCGCTTCATGCGAACCACGAGCTCCATATCCTCTCCGACCGTCTCGCCGGTCGTCCGCTCGCTTCCGTACCCGCCGGCCTCCACCACCGCGCCACGGCTGAACAGGCCGAACGCCCCCGAGATCACCAGACTCGCGTTGAAGGCCGCCCACCCCACCCGGCCGACCAGGAAGGCACGGAGGTACTCCACCGTCTGTACGGCTGCGAGATAGTTGCTCGGTAGCCTCGCGTCGGTCACGATCCCGGAGCGGACCGTGCAATCGTTCACGACACGGATCTTCCCCCCGACCGCCACCGTGCGTGCGTCTTCCAGGAACGGTCGGACGATCCGCGTCAGGGCGTCCCGTTCGAGGAGCGTGTCGGCGTCCACGGCGCAGACGAGGGGTGAGTTGCAGTAGTTCAGCCCCGTGTTGAGGGCGTCCGCTTTGCCCCCGTTCTCCTTGTCGATGACCCACAGATTGGAGTGGACCCGACTCTGATAGACCGCGCGCACGGAGGCCGAGGCCAGCGTAGCCGTTGCCAGTCTCGCTCGCGGAGTGAGCTCGAAGGCCGAAATGAGGGTGCCGACGGTCCCGTCTTTCGACCCGTCGTTGATGACGATGATCTCGTGGCGGGGATAGTCCAGCGTCAGGAGCGACCGAACCGACTCGACACACGTGAGCTCCTCGTTGTATGCGGGCGCGAGGACCGTGATGGGGGGTGCGGCGAGCGCACGGGCCGGATCGAGGAGGTTGAAGGCCTGCAGCCGCTGTCGGTATCGCCAGATCACCTGGAGCGCTTTGGCGCTCGTCACGAAGTAGACGAGGTTGATGGCGACGAAGTAGACCAGTACGAGGCCGTTGAGGAAGACGAGAATCCCGAGCGCGAATGTCACCACGATCTGGCTTCCGAGATCACCTGGAGACCGAGCGCGGCGCGCGGGTGCTCCGATCCCGCCAGCGCCTCCAGTGCCGGGGTCCCACCACTCTCTTTGAGGGCACGGGCCGCGGCGATGGCCACCCATGGCGACGGATCTTCCCTGGCCCTCAGATCGAGCGCGTCGAGGTCCCTGGCCTCCCCGAACGAACCAAGCGCGCGCACCGCGTTGAGCCGAACGGGAAGGCTCTCCGAGTCCAGGCATCTGCGCACCGCAGGAAGGTGCTCTCCTCTGCCGACACTTCGGAGAAGGCGGAGGCACGCGGCTCGCACTTCCACGTCGACGTCCGGTCCGAGAAGCTGCACGGCGACGTCCGCCGACTCGCCGTCGCTCAGACCGGCGAGTGCGTCCGCCGCGATGGCTCTGACCTTCGCCGAGTTCTCGAAGCTCGCTAGGCCGGCGCGAAGCGCCGGGATCGCGTCCGACCCCATGGAGACCAGCATCTCAGCCAAGAAGTCCTGGCGCCAATGCGTGAATCGGTCGAGGCGTCGGAGGACCTCTCCGGCGAAGACCGAGTTCTCCGTGCGCGCGAGGGTGGATGCGGCGACCATCGCGACGAGCGGTGATTGGTCGTCGAGCCCCGCGATGACCTCCGGCCCGTACTCCGGGAGGCCGAGCTCGCCCAGGGTCTGAACCGCCCGCATCCGTCGGCCCTCCTCGCGACGGCTCAGCTGCTCGACGATCGAAGGAAGGAAGGGCTCGGCGAGTCGGCAGACCAAGGCTCGCTCATCCCCGTCGAGCCTGCGCACGTAGTCGAGGAGGAAATTCACGAAGTCGACCTGCTCCTCCGCCCTGATCGTCGGCCAGAGCGTCTCGACATCGGCCCCGTCGTAGAGGACCGCCTGGACCGACGTCTTCCAACGGGTGCTCCTCTCGAGCGTACCCGCAGCACGCGCGATCTTTCGAGCCCGGAACGCCAACGTCCAGGTCGCCATGACGCTGGAGACCGAGAA
>Ga0224512_10004684_pt1 | contig 11461 bp, 10 predicted proteins | sample SF_May12_sed_USG_4_FD_169103 | JGI IMG/M metagenome (GOLD analysis project Ga0224512, IMG submission 169103) | Sediment microbial communities from San Francisco Bay, California, United States - SF_May12_sed_USGS_13 | ecosystem: Environmental > Aquatic > Marine > Sediment | place: USA... | reverse complement strand
CCTCGGCGTCGGCGCGGCTGACGACCTCGAGCACGATCAGCGAGCCGCACATGCCGCCCTCGCCGTCGAGAAACGGACCCGCCTGGGTCACGACCCCGCTGTCCCGCACATAGCCGAGATGCGCCTCGCGGTTGGCCTTGCGGGTCTCGAGCGCCCCGGGCTTGTCGGTGCAGATCAGTGCGTAGAGCGGCAAGGTCATTCCTCCTTGAGCGGGCGGGCGAGAAGTGTGTCCATCGCGCCCTTGAGAGTGAGGCGGCCCTCGGCGAGGGCCGCGACGGTATCGGTGATCGGCACGTCGATGTCGCGCTCGGCGGCGAGGCGGGCCACCGCGCGGGAGGTGGCGGCGCCCTCGACGGTGACGTCCTCGGCGAAGGCCTCGCCGCGTCCGAGCGCGAGGCCGTAGCGGAAGTTGCGCGACTGCTCCGAGGTGCAGGTCAGCACCAGGTCGCCGAAGCCGGAGAGGCCTGCCAGCGTTTCCGGCCGTGCGCCGAGTGCAGGGGCGAGGCGCAGCATCTCGGCATAGCCGCGGGTCATCAGCGCCGCGCGGGCGCTGTCGCCGAGCCCGGCGCCGATGGTCGCGCCGGCGGCGATGGCGATGACGTTCTTCACCGCCCCGCCGAGCTCGGCGCCCACCGTGTCGGTGGTACGGTAGAGCCGGAGCGTGGGGGTGGAGAGCAGGTGCTGCAGATCGAGGCCCGCCGCCTCGTCGGCGCAGGCGAGCGTCAGCGCCGTGGGCAGGCCGCGGGCGATGTCGGCGGCGAAGGAGGGGCCGGTCAGGAGCGCGTGCGGGCCCTCGGGCCGCGCCTCGGCCAGAAGCGCGGTTGCCCCTTTGAGCGTGGCGAGGTCCATCCCCTTGCAGGCAGCGACGAGGGGTCCCTTGGCGAGGTGCGTCCGCGCGGCGGAGAGCGCCTCGGTTAGGCGCTGCATCGGCACCGTGAGGAGGATCGCGTCGGCGCCCTCGGCGGCGGCGGTGTCGGCGGTGACGGAGACCGCTTCGGGCAGGGTCGCACCGGGCAGGCGCCCCGCGTTCTCGCGGGCCTTCTCGATGCGGGCGGCGGCTTCCGGGTCGCGCGCGATCAGGCTCACGGCCGCGCCGCCGCGCGCCAGCGCGATGGCGAGCGCGGTGCCGAAGGCGCCGGCGCCGAGGATCGCGAGCCGGCTCATGCCTTGGCTCCTTTCCGCCCGCCGCCGATCAGGGCCGGCGCGGCTTCGTCGAGCGGCCAGCGCGGGCGGGCGGAGAGGGCGAGGTCGTCGACGTGGCCCGCCCGGTACCGTTCGATCCCGGCCCAGGCGATCATCGCCGCGTTGTCGGTGCAGAGCGCAGGCGGCGGGGCGATGAACCGGGCGCCCGCCTCATCCGCCACCGCCTCCAGCGCCGCGCGAATGGTGCGGTTGGCGGCGACCCCGCCCGCCACGGCGAAGGCGGGGGGCCGGGCCTGCGCCAGCGCGCGGCGCGATTTCTCGGCGAGGACGTCGGCTATGGCGGCCTGGAACGAGGCGCAGAGGTCGGCGCGGTCCTGCAGCCTGAGGCCGCCCTCGCGGGCCACCGCCGCGTCGCGGGCCCTGAGGAGCGCCGTCTTCAGGCCCGAGAAGCTGAGGTCGCAGCCGGGCCGTTCGAGGAGCGGGCGAGGTAAGGCGAAGCGGGCGGGGTCGCCCGCCTTCGCCTCGGCCTCGATCGCCGGGCCCCCGGGCTGGGGCAGGCCGAGGAGCTTCGCCGCCTTGTCGAAGGCCTCGCCCGGCGCGTCGTCGATGGTGCCGCCGAGCCGGGTGTAGTCTTCGGCGCTCTCCACCAGGAGGAACTGGCAGTGGCCGCCGGAGACCAGGAGCACGAGGTAGGGAAAGGCAAGTCCGTCGGTCAGCCTTGGCGTCAGCGCGTGGCCGGCGAGGTGGTTGACGCCGACGAGCGGCAGCCCGGCGCCGGCGGCGATGCCCTTTGCGCACATCACCCCCGCAAGGACGCCGCCGATGAGCCCGGGGCCGGCAGTGACGGCGACCGCGTCGATCTCGGCGAGCGTCAGCCCGGCGCGGGCCAGCGCCTCCTCGGCGCAGAGGTCGAGCTTCTCGGCATGGGCGCGCGCCGCGAGCTCGGGCACGACGCCGCCGAAGGCGGCATGAATCTCGGTCTGCCCGGCGACCACCGAGGAGAGGATCTCGGCCGGCCCGCCGGCAGTGTGGCGCACCACAGCGGCGGCGGTATCGTCGCAGCTCGATTCGAGGCCGAGGAAGGTGAGCGTGCGTTGCATCCCTGCCGCCGGTTGCGTGGTGCCTGGGGGGCAGGTAACACCGGGGGCGGGCCCAGACAATCCCGCCCGGACAACCCCGCGAGGTTCCCCTGCCCGCGCATCCCACGCTTCTGCTGACCCGTCCCGCAGCGGCCTCGGCGCGCTTCGCCGCCGCCTGGCGGGCGCGGATGGGCGACGACGCGCCGATCGTGATCGCGCCGGTGGTGGAGATCCGCGCGGTTCCGGGCGCGCCCGGCCTCGAGGGCTTCGCCGGCGCGATCTTCACCTCGGAGAACGGGGTCAGGGCGCTCGGGGCCGAGGGGCAGGGGCGCCGCGCCTGGTGCGTGGGCGAGCGGACTGCCGCCGCGGCGCGGGAAGCGGGCTTCGACGCCGTGGCGGCCGAGGGCGACGCCGGGGCGCTGGTCGAGGCCGTGATCGCCTCGGGCGAGCGCGGGCCGTTCCTTCACGCCCGCGGACGCGAGGCCCGGGGCGAGGTGGCCGGACGGCTCCGCGCCGCCGGAATCGGCTGCGAGGAGGCGGTGGTCTACGAACAGCTCGCTGCCCCTCTCGCCAGCCGGGCGCAGGCATTGCTCGCGGGCGACGCGCCGGTGCTGGTGCCGCTGTTCTCGCCGAACTCCGCCGCGCGGCTCGCCGGGGCGATCGCGGAGGCCGGGGTCCGGGCTCCGCTTCTGGTGGCGGCGATGAGCACGGCCGTGGGCGAGGCCTGGTCCGGACCGGCACCGAAGCGCCTCGCGGTCGCGCGGCGGCCCGACGCGCCGGCCATGCTCGACGCGCTGGAAGGGCTTGCGGCTTCGCCTTGAGGCGGGGGGGAACGCGGGATAAGCTTTTACGGACTGTGGCACGGGAAAGGGAGTCGGGCAGTGGCGCGAGCGAAGAACACGACCTCTGAGACCCCTCGGCCCGACGAGGCGCCTGCCGCCGCGGAGGGCGAAGCGCCGGAGGCCGCGCCCGCGCCGGAGCCGGCAGGGCCCGAGGCGGCCGACAAGCTGGGGCGCAAGCGCCGTGCCAGGGAAGAGGCGGAAGCGGGCGAGCCCGGCGAGATCCATGTCGAGGCCGCCGAGCACGCGCTTGGCGCGCTGGCCGACGAGGAGGCAGCCTCGGCGGGCCCCGCGCCCTCCGCCGAGGCTGTTGCGGAACTCGCGGACAGCGCCTGCGGAATGGAGACGCCCGAGCCCGAACCCACCCCGGGGACGGGCGAGGGCCAGGCGACGGATTTCACCGGCGCCGAGCCCTTGGCCGAAGCGCCCCTGGCGGCTTCCGGGGCTCCTGCCGCGCGACCCGAGCAGGGCTCGGGCGGCGGTTTCGTGGCGGGCCTCATCGGCGGCGCACTGGCGATCGCCGCGGGGGTCGGCGCGCTCTGGCTGTCGAACCCCGACCTGTTGCGCGGCGAAGCGCCGCAGCCCGACCTCTCGCCGCTGGAAGCACGGCTCGATTCGCAGGCGGCCGATACCGCCGCGCTGGGCGACGACCTGACGCGCCTAGCCGCCACCGTCGAGGCCCTGCCCGAGACGCCGGAGGTGCCGGACACCGCTGCGCTCGAGGCCCGCGTCGCGGCGCTGGAGGGCGACACGGCGACCCGGCTGGAGGCGCTCGGCGCCGAGGTCGAGGCGCTATCGGCCTCGCTCGCCGTGCTCGAGGGCCGGGTCGGGCAAGTCGAGGTGCGCCCGCCGGTGATGGAGGGCGACGCCGCCGCGGCGACCGACCAGGTGGTGGCCGAGATGCGCGCCGCGCTCGACGCCCAGCGCGCCGAGATCGAGGCACTGGTCGACGAGGCGCGCGGCCGGATCGAGAGCGCCCAGGCCGAGGCCGAGGCGATCCAGGCCACCGCCGAGGACGCCGCCCGGGCGGCCGTGGCGCGGGCCTCCTACGCGCGGCTCCAGGCCGCGCTCGAGGCCGGCGGACCCTTCGCCGCCGCGCTGAGCGAGCTTTCCGAAGTGGTCGACGGGCCGATCCCGCCGGCGCTGATCGCCGCCGCGGACACCGGCGTGCCGACGCTGGCCGACCTCCGCCGCGCCTATCCCGAGGCCGCGCGCGCCGCGCTCGCCGCCTCGATCCGCGCCGGCATGCCCGAGGACGCGGGCGCGATGGACCGCTTCGGCGCCTTCCTGCGCTCGCAGACCGGCGCGCGCTCGACCGCGCCGCGCGCGGGCGACAACCCCGACGCGGTGCTCTCGCGCGCCGAGGCGGCGCTCACTGAGGGGCAGGTCGCCGCGGCCGTCATGCTCCTCGATGCGCTGCCCGAGGCGGGCCAGGCGGAAATGGCGGCCTGGCGGACGCAAGCCGAGGCGCGGCTGACGGCGGTGGAGGCGGCCGAGGCGCTTGCCGCCGCCCTGCCGGCGAACTGAGAGGGCGGGGCATGCTCTGGTCGCTGATCAAGATCCTGCTCTTCGTCGCCGCAATCGCGGCCTTGGCGCTCGGCGCGGGAATGCTGATGGAAACCGGCGGCGGGGTGCGCATCGCCGTTCCGGGCTGGGAGTTCACGCTGGGGCCGTTCCAGATCGTGGTGGTCACGCTGGGGCTGCTCTTGATCCTCTGGCTCGCGCTGAAGGCCCTCGGCCTCGTCCTCGCCGTGTTCCGCTTTCTCAACGGCGACGAGACAGCGATCTCGCGCTACTTCGACCGCAACCGCGAGCGCCGGGGCTTCCAGACGCTGGCCGAGGGCATGCTTGCCGTGGCCTCGGGCGAGGGCCGGCTGGCGATGTCGAAGGCGGCGCGGGCCGAGCGGCTGCTCGGCCGCCCCGAACTCACCACGCTTCTGCAGGCGCAGGCCGCCGAGGTGGCGGGCGACGGCGCCGCCGCTCAGGCCGCCTACAAGAAGCTTCTTGGCGACGATCGCACCCGCTTTGTCGGCGTGCGCGGCATTCTCAAGCAGAAGCTGGCCGAGGGCGACACCGGCACCGCGCTCAAGCTCGCCGCCAAGGCCTTCGCGCTGAAGCCCCGCCACGAGGAGACGCAGGACATTCTCCTGAAGCTCCAGGCCGGCGAGGGCGACTGGAAGGGTGCGCGCGGCACGCTGGGCGCCAAGCTCAAGTCGGGCGCGCTGCCGCGCGACGTGTACCGGCGGCGCGACGCGCTCCTGGCGCTTTCCGAGGCGAAGGGCGTGCTCGACGAGGAGGCCCCGATCGAGGTGCGCGAGGCCGCGATCGAGGCCAACCGGCTCTCGCCCGACCTGATCCCGGCCGCGGCGATGGCGGCGCGGAGCTACATCGCCCAGGGCAAGGCGCGCCACGCGGCACGCGTGCTGAAAAGGGCCTGGGCCGCGCAACCGCACCCCGACCTCGCCGCCGCCTTCGCCGAGATCGCCCCCGACGAGACCCCGGAGGAGCGGCTGAAGCGGTTCCGCGCGCTTACCGGTGCGAACCCCGACCACGAGGAGACGAAGCTCCTGCTCGCCGAGTTGCACATCGCCGCAGAGGATTTCCCGGCGGCGCGCCGCGCGCTCGGCGATCTGGCCTCGGCGCATCCCAACCAGCGCACGCTGACTGTGATGGCCGCCATCGAGCGCGGCGAGGGCGGCGACGACGCGGTGGTGCGCGGCTGGCTGGCGCGCGCGCTCACCGCCTCGCGCGGGCCGCAATGGGTCTGCGACACCTGCCACAACATCCAGGCCGACTGGGCACCATTCTGCGACAATTGCGAAGGCTTCGACACGCTCAGCTGGCGCGAGCCCGCCGAGCGCGAGGCGCCGATGCCGCACGGCGCGCAGATGCTCCCGCTGATCGTCGGCGCGCCGAAGCCGGAAGCGGAACCGGAGTTGGAGCCGGAAGCGGCGGCGGAGACGGAGCCGCAGCGCCCGCCCGAGGCCGAGGTGATCGACGCCGAGGAGCTCGCGCCGCGGGAAAAATAGTCTACCCCTCGCCGCCCAAGCCTGCTAAATGCGCGCGCAAGTGCCGGTGTAGCTCAGCTGGTAGAGCAACGCATTCGTAATGCGTGGGTCGGGGGTTCGAGTCCCTTCACCGGCACCATCGATCCTCCCGCCGCTCCGGCCACGGCCGGAGCTTTCGCATTTTTGGGAGCGTGGCAGATGACCGAGACCGCCCGGATCACCGATCCCGACCTTTCCGCGCTCGTGGCCTGCCCGAGCTGCGACGCGCTGCACCGCATGGCCGAAGTGCCCACCGGCGGCCGCGCCCGCTGCCACCGTTGCGGCATGGTCCTGATGGCGCCGCGCGAAGGCGCGCTTACGCGCATCGTCATGCTGTCGACCACAGCGCTCGTACTGATGGTCGCCGCCGTGTTCTTCCCCTTCCTCGAGCTGCAGGCCGGCGGCCTCAGACAGCGCAGCTCGGTGTTCGACGCGGTGATGGCCTTCTCCGAGGGGCTGATGCTGCCGCTTTCGGTGGCGGTGGCGGCGCTGATCGTGATCCTGCCGCTCGCCCGCTTCGCGGCGATCCTCTATGCGCTGGCGCCGATGGCCTTCGGCAAGGCGCCTGCCCGCCACGCGGCCCGCGCCTTCCGCCTGGCCGAGGAGCTGAAGCCCTGGGCGATGGCCGAGATCTTCATCGTCGGCGTCGCGGTGGCGCTGGTCAAGGTGGCGGGGCTCGCGCAGGTCTCGCTCGGGCCCGCCTTCTGGGCGTTCGCCACGCTGGTCATGGTGACCGCGCTCAAGGACAACTTCATGTGCCGGTTGACGATATGGAAAACCCTGGAAGAACGCGCGAAATCCTGACCGCGCGCCGCGCCGGGCTGGTCGGATGCAGCCGCTGCGGCCGGGTGCATGCGCCTGGAGCGGGCACCTGCCTGCGCTGCGGCAGCCGGCTCGCCAGCCGCGACCGGCTCAGCCTGCAGCGGGTCTGGGCCTGGCTGGCGGCCGGAATCGTCGTCTACATCCCGGCCAACATCTACCCGATGCTGCTTACCACCCAGTTCGGCAAGACCAGCGAGAACACCATCGTCGGCGGCGTGATCGATCTCGTCGAGCACCACGCCTACGGCATCGCGCTGATCGTCTTCACCGCGAGCGTGCTGATCCCGATCGGCAAGTTCATCGCCATCGCCTACCTCGCTCTCAGCGTGAAATCGGCCGTGATGATTCGCGGCCACGGCCGGCAGCGGCTCTACGAGGTGGTCGAATTCGTCGGCCGCTGGTCGATGATTGACGTCTTCGTGGTGGCGATTCTCGCCGCACTGGTGCAGTTCGACTTCGTCGCCGCGGTGAATCCGGGCATTGCCGCCGTCAGTTTTGCGCTTTCGGTTGCATTCACCATGCTCTCCGCCCAGAGCTTCGACCCGAAGACGATCTGGGATGCCTACGAGGCCGACGACACGTGACCGATCCCCGCCCAGCCGAGCTCGACATCGCGCCCGCCAGGCTCTCGCCCTGGCGCAACCTCTCCTTCGTCTGGCTGGTGCCGATCCTGGCGCTCGCGGTCTCGCTCGGCGTCGCCTGGAAGGCCTATTCCGAGCGCGGCGTCCTGATCGAGATCACCTTCCAGAACGCCTCGGGCGTAACCCCGGGCGAAACCACGATCCGCTACCGCGACGTGGCGATCGGCACCGTCGAGGAGGTGGGCTTCACCGCCGACCTCTCGCACGTCGTGGTCAGCGCCCGCATCGACAAGGACGTGGCGCCCTACCTCGACGAGAGCACCGAGTTCTGGGTGGTGCGGCCGCAGGTCTCGACACGGGGCATCAGCGGGCTCTCCACCGTACTTTCCGGCGTCTACATCGAGGGCGCCTGGGACGAATCGATCGGTACCGCCAGGCTCAGCTTCCCCGGCCTCGAGGCGCCGCCGCTGGTGCAGCCCGGCCGCGGGGGCAAGCGGATCACGCTCCGCACTACCGACGGAACCATGCTCTCGGACGGCGCGCCGGTGTTCTTTCGCGGCATCGAGGTGGGCCGGATCGAGCGGCCGCGGCTCACCGTCTCAGGCGACTCGATCCTGGCCGACGCCTTCGTTGAGGCCCCGCACGACCGCCGACTCACCACCGCCACCCGGTTCTGGGACACTTCGGGATTCGCGGTCTCGTTCGGCGCCTCCGGCCTTACCCTCGACGTGGAAAGCCTCGCCTCGCTGGTCGCGGGCGGGGTCGAATTCGATGACATCTACGAGGGCGGAGAGCCGATCGGGCCGGGCCACGTCTTCGACATCTTCGCCGAGGAGGCGGACGCGCGGCGCAGCCTCTTCGCCCGTTCGGTGGCGAACGCCGTGTCGGTGTCGGTGCCTTTCGACGACACGATCAGCGGCCTTTCGCCCGGCGCAGCGGTGGAATACGGAGGCCTAGAGGTCGGCGAGGTCTCGGCGATCTCGGCCGAGGTGACGGAAACCGAGTTCGGCCCCGAGGTGCGGCTTCTGGCCAACCTTGCCATCGAGCCGAGCCTTCTCGGCCTGCCGCGCAGCGCGGGCAAGGACGAGACGCTCGATTTTCTCGAGGCCGCCGTCGCTCAGGGCCTCCGGGCGCGGCTGGCCACGGCGAACCTGTTCAGCGCCGCGCTGATCGTCGAGCTCGTCACGCTCGACGACCCGCCCGCCGCCACCTTCGAGCGCAACGCCGAGCCCCTGCCTGTGCTGCCCAGCGTGCCCTCCGAGCTTCCCGATTTCACCGCCACCGCGGAGGGCGTGCTCGAACGCATCAACGCGCTGCCGATCGAGGACCTGCTGCAGCAGGTCATCGCCACCCTGGCCAGCGTCGAGGACCTGGCGCGCGCCGAGAGCACACTCGCGGTGCCGCAATCGGCGGCGGCGCTGCTGGAGGACACCCGCGCCCTCGTCAACGACGAGGCGACGAAGGCGCTCCCGGGCGAGTTGCGCGCCGCCGTGGCCGACCTGCGCGCCATGGTGGCCGAGCTGAAGGAAAGCGGCGCGGTGGAAGATCTCGCCACCGCCATCGAACGCGCCAGCGCCGCGGCCGACAGCATCGCCACGGCCTCGGCCGAGGTGCCGGCACTCGTCGACGACCTGCGCGCGGTGGCCGCCAAGGTGAACGGGCTCGAGGCCGAGGAACTGATGGCCTCGGCAACGCGGGTGCTCGACAGCGCCGATGCGCTGATCGGCACCGACGAGGCACGGGCGCTGCCGCCGGCCTTGACCGGGGCGCTGGAGGAGGTGCGGACCGCGCTGTCCGAGCTCCGCGCCGGCGGCGCGGTGGAGAACACCAACGCCACCCTAGCCTCGGCGCGCGACGCCGCCGCGGCCGTGGCCGAAGCGGCCGCAAGCCTGCCCGAGCTTTCGGCCCGGCTCGAGCGGCTCGTTGGTCAGGCCGAGGCGCTGGTCGCCGCCTATGGCGACCGCTCGGAATTCAACGCCGACACGCTCGCTGCGCTGCGCGAGGTGCGCAGCGCCGCCCGCGCCGTGGCGCAGCTCGCTCGCACCATCGAACGCAACCCGAACGCGCTGATCATGGGGAGATGAGATGACCCGCCGCCTGGCCCCGGCCCTTCCGGCCCTCCTTGCGCTCGCGCTTTCCGCCTGCGGCGGCGAGGCACCGCAATACCTGCTCGAACGCCCCGCCCCGGCCGCGCGGCGCGCCGTCGGCGCCGGCTCGATCGAGGTGCGCGAGGTGGTGTTGCCGGCCTATGCCGCCGACAGCGAGATCGCCGTCCAGGAAGCGGACGGCGCGCTCCGCGGCACCGACGGGGCGCTCTGGGCGGAGGACCCGGTGGCCGGGGTCACCGCCGCGCTGGCCCGCAGCCTCGACCTTGCCACCACCGCCGCGGTCGCCGCCGAGCCCTGGCCGCTCGACGAGGGCCCCGACCTCCGCCTCTCGGTTCGGATTGAGCGGATGCTGGCCCGCGCCGACGGGCAGTTCGAGCTTTCCGGGCAATACGCCGTCTCCGCGCCCGAGGGGCTGCGCCGTGGCTTCCTCGAGCGCTTCGAGATCCTCGTGCCGCTCGACGCCGATGGCCCCGGGGCCATCGCCGCGGCGGCGGGCACGGCGCTCGGCCGGCTCGGCGAGGAGATCGTCCAGCGCCTGCGCCGCTGAGCGCCGGCGGGCCGCGCTTTCGCTCGAATGCCACCGATTAAGGCCGCGTTCACGCCGAGCTGGTAGACCTTTCCCCGGGTGAATGCGAGGTGGTGCTATGGCGGCGGGATCGAACGCCCCGGTCATCATCAAGCGTAAGAAGGTAATCGCGGCGGGCGGCCATCACGGCGGCGCCTGGAAGGTGGCCTATGCCGACTTCGTGACCGCGATGATGGCCTTCTTCATGCTGATGTGGCTACTGAACGCGACGACCGAGAAGCAGCGCAAGGGCATCGCGGATTACTTCAATCCGACGATCCCCATCAACCGCGTCTCGGGCGGCGGCGAGGGCGCCTTCGGTGGCACCTCGATCTTTTCCGAGGTGACGCTGGCGCAGAACGGCACCGGCGCCTCGAACCGGCATCCGACCGAGCAGAACCAGGCTCGCGGCCAGACCGGCGTGGACCTTGCCGAAAAGCAGTCGGCGGGCACCGGGTCAGAGGCCGGGGCCGAGGAGAGCGCGCTGCGCCAGATGGAAGAGATGCTGCTCGGCAAGGGCGGCGAGAGCATGGTCACCGACCTGATGGGGCGCCACGTCACCACACGGCTCACCGACGAGGGCCTGATCGTCGAGATCTTCGATCTCGACGGCGCGCCGCTCTTCGCCCCCGGCACCGCCGAGCCCGAGCCGGTGACGCGCGAGATCGCGGCGATGCTGACCCGCGTCTTCAGCCTGGTCGGCAACGGAGTCGCCTTCAGCGGCCATGTCCAGGCCGCGCCGGAGGTGCTGAAGGTGAACCCTACCTGGGACCTCTCGACCGCGCGCGCCCAGGCGATGCGGGTCCTGCTCGAGGTGGGCGGGTTCGATGCCCGGCGCGTGCGCCGCGTCACCGGCGAGGCCGACCGCGAGCCGGCGGCGCACAACCCGATGGCGGCGCGCAACAACCGCATCGAGATCGTGCTCCTGCGCTCGGACACAGGGTGAAATCCGCGGCATTTTAGCCGTTAGCCCTGCGTTAAGCCCGGCCTGCGAATGTCGCCTCCAGACGGAGAAGTCGCAGCAGAAAGGCTGATCGCATGTCCATTTCCTCCTCGCTGAACGCCGGTGTGGCCGGGCTCAACGCCAACGCCACCAGGCTTGCCACGATCTCCGACAACATCGCCAACTCGGGCACCTACGGCTACAAGCGCGCCTCCGCGGATTTCGAGAGCATGGTGATCAGCCAGGCGCGCGGCTCGGGCGCCTATTCCGCCGGCGGCGTGCGCGCCTCGACGATGCGCCTGATCGAGGAGCGCGGCGCGCTGGTCGGCACCTC
>Ga0224512_10004683_pt1 | contig 11462 bp, 7 predicted proteins | sample SF_May12_sed_USG_4_FD_169103 | JGI IMG/M metagenome (GOLD analysis project Ga0224512, IMG submission 169103) | Sediment microbial communities from San Francisco Bay, California, United States - SF_May12_sed_USGS_13 | ecosystem: Environmental > Aquatic > Marine > Sediment | place: USA: California... | reverse complement strand
CGTCGGCAACAAGCTGGGCGACGTGCCCTTCGGCAGCTTCGCCCAGATGCTCGGCGGCTACGGCGAGGAGGTGCGCGATCCGAACGAGATCGGGCCGGCCCTGCGGCGCGCACGCGAGGCCGTGCAACGGGACGGCAAGTCCGCCGTGATCAACATCTGGGTCGACCCGAACGAGTACGCGCCGGGGACCAAAGCCCAGACCATGTACAAGTGACCGCCGGGGGCGGGGAAAGAACCGATCGTTTGCAAGGGGGATGAATGAGCAAGGCGCTTGAAGGGGTCCGCGTACTCGATATGACGCACGTGCAGTCCGGCCCGACCTGCACGCAACTTTTGGCGTGGTTCGGGGCCGACGTCATCAAGGTGGAGCGTCCGGGCACCGGCGACCCGACCCGCGGACAGCTGCGGGACATTCCGGACGTGGACAGCCTCTACTTCACGATGCTGAACCACAACAAGCGGAGCGTGACGCTCAACACCAAGTCGGACAGAGGCAAGGAGATCTTCACCAGGCTGATCCGGCACTGCGACGTCATGGTCGAGAACTTCGCCCCCGGCGCCCTGGACCGCATGGGCTTCACCTGGGAGCGCATCCAGGAGATCAACCCGCGCATGATCTACGCCTCGGTCAAGGGCTTTGGCCCCGGACCCTACGAGGACTGCAAGGTCTACGAGAACGTCGCCCAGTGTACGGGCGGCAGCGCGTCCACGACGGGCGAGATCGACGGGACGCCGATGGTGACGGGGGCCCAAATCGGCGATTCCGGTACGGGTCTGAACCTTGCGCTCGGCATCGTAACCGCGCTGTACCATCGCGAGAGGTCGGGCCGGGGCCAGCGGGTCACCTGTGCCATGCAGGACGGCGTGCTGAACCTCTGCCGGGTCAAGCTGCGCGACCAGCAGCGCCTTGCCCACGGCCCGCTGAAGGAATATCCGCAGTACCCGAATGGCACGTTCGGCGTGGCGACGCCGCGCGCGGGCAACGCTTCGGGCGGCGGCCAGCCCGGCTGGATCGTCAAATGCAAGGGCTGGGAGACCGACCCGGACTCCTACGTCTACGTGATCACACAGGCGGCCGCGTTCCCGGCCCTGGCCAAGGTGATCGGCCACGAGGACTGGCTCGAAGATCCCGAGTGGAATACGCCGGAAGCGCGCCTGCCGAAGCTCGACTGGGTCTTCTTGGAGATCGAGAAGTGGACCATGACCAAGACCAAGTTCGAAGTCATGGAGATCCTGAACCCGCTCAACGTGCCCTGCGGGCCGATCCTCAGCATGAAGGAACTGGCCGAGGAGCCGAGCCTGCGGGCGACCGGCACCGTGGTCGAGGTCGACCATCCGGAGCGCGGCAAGTACCTGACGGTCGGCAACCCCATCAAGCTCTCGGACAGCCCGTCCGAGGTGGAGCGCTCGCCGCTGTTGGGCGAGCACACGGACGAGATCCTGGGCGAGATCGGACTGAACGCCGAGGAGGTCGCCGCGGCGAAGGCCGAGGGCGCCGTCTGACGCGTTTGGGACCCGTCAACTTGGAAGGGGAGACACGATGCGGATCATCGTGAACGGCCAGCAGGCCTTCGGTAAGGCGGTGCTCGAAGCCTTGTTGGAGCGTGGCGAGGATGTCGTGGCGGTTTACTGCTCGCCCGACAAGGAGGGCCGGCCGCCGGACCCGCTCAAGGTCTTCGCAGAGGAAAAGGGCCTTCCGGTCTACCAGCCAGCGTCGTTCAAGAAGCCGGAGGTCTGGGACGAGATGCGCACGCTGGAGCCCGACCTGGGGGTCATGGCCTATGTCACCCTCTTCGTGCCGGCCGAGGTGCGCGACATGCCGACCCACGGCACGATTCAGTACCATCCCTCGCTCTTGCCGCTGCATCGGGGACCCAGCTCGATCAACTGGCCCATCATCATGGGCGAGAAGAAGACCGGGCTGACCATCTTCTATCCGGACGACGGCCTCGACGAGGGGCCGATCTTGATGCAGAAGGAGGTCGAGATCGGACCCGACGATACCCTGGGCAGCATCTATTTCAACCATCTGTTTCCGCTCGGCGTCCAGGCCATGCTCGAATCGATCGACCTGGTCAAGGCGGGCACGGCGCCGCGCATCGTGCAGGACGAGTCCCGGGCGACCTACGAATCCTGGTGCAAGAAGTCCGACGCCCAGATCGACTGGTCGAAGCCGGCCGGCGAGGTCTACAACCTGATCCGCGGCACCGACCCGCAGCCCGGCGCCTGGACGACGCGGGACGGCGCCAAGCTCGATATCTTCGACTGCGCCAAGCTGGACGGGACCGCCGGCGGTCCGGGCGAGGTGGCGGAGATCGGCGCCGAGGGCTTCAAGGTGGCCACGGGCGGCGGGCTGATCCTGGTCAAGCGCGTGCGGCCGGCGGGCGAGGGCAAGCTGGGCGCGGGCGACTATGCCGCGGCGAGCAACCTTACGGTCGGCACCAGGCTCGGCTGAGGGCGAGTGTCGCAGTCGCAATCGGAACGATCCGAGGCGCAGCAGGGCTAGCCCGCCCGTGAGGGCGGATTAGAAATCGAGACCGGTCAACGAGGGGAAGAACCATGCCCAAGAGCGACATCGAAATCGCCCGCGAAGCGAGCATGCAGCGGATCGAGGAGATCGCGGCCAAACTCGACATTCCGGGCGACCAGATCCTGCAGTACGGCCCCTACAAGGCGAAGGTGTCGTTCGACTTTATCAACCGGCTCAAGGACCGGCCCGACGGCAAGCTGATCCTGGTCACCGCGATCACGCCGACGCCGGCCGGCGAGGGCAAGACCACGACTTCCGTGGGCCTGGTTGACGGGCTCAACCGGATCGGCAAGAAGGCGATGATCTGCCTGCGCGAGCCGTCCCTCGGGCCGTGTTTCGGCATGAAGGGCGGTGCCGCCGGCGGCGGCTATGCCCAGGTCGTGCCCATGGAGGACATCAACCTCCATTTCACCGGCGACTTTCACGCCATCGGCGTCGCCCACAATCTGCTCTCGGCCCTGGTCGACAATCATGTCTACTGGGGCAACGAGCTTGCCATCGACACGCGCCGGATCGCCTGGCGCCGGGTGGTCGACATGAACGACCGGGCGCTCCGCCAGATCACGGCTTCCCTGGGCGGCGTGGCCAACGGCTTCGCGCGCGAAGACGGCTTCGACATCACCGTCGCCTCCGAGATCATGGCGATCTTCTGCCTGTCGTCCGACCTCGAGGATCTGACCGAACGCCTGGGCGAGATCGTGGTCGCCTACACCCGCGACCGCAAGCCGATCCGCGCGCGCGAGCTCAAGGCGCCGGGGCCCATGGCGGTGCTGCTCAAGGACGCCCTGGCGCCCAACCTGGTGCAGACCCTGGAGAACAACCCGGCCTTCATCCACGGTGGGCCCTTCGCCAATATCGCCCACGGCTGCAACTCGGTCATCGCGACCAAGACGGCACTCAAGCTCTGCGACTACGTGGTCACCGAAGCGGGCTTCGGCGCCGACCTGGGCGCCGAGAAGTTCTTCGACATCAAGTGCCGCAAGGCCGGCCTCAAGCCCGAAGCGACGGTCATCGTCGCCACGGTGCGGGCGCTCAAGATGCACGGCGGCGTGGCCAAGGGCGACCTGGGCGCCGAGAACGTCGAGGCGGTCAAGGCCGGCTGTGCCAACCTGGCCCGCCATATCGAGAACGTGAAGTCCTTCGGCGTTCCGGTGGTGGTGGCAATCAACCAGTTCATCATCGACACCGACGCCGAGCTCGAGGCGGTGCGCGCGACGGCCGAGGGCATGGGCGCCAAGGCGATCATCGCCTCGCACTGGGCGAACGGCGGTGCCGGAACCGAGGAGCTGGCCCGGCACGTGGTCGAGCTGGTCGACGGCGGCAGCGCCAACTTCAGCCCGCTCTACCCGGACGACATGCCGCTCTGGGACAAGATCGAGACCGTGGCCACCAAGCTTTACGGCGCCGAGGGGATCACCGCCGACGATGCGGTCAAACAGCAGATCGAAAGCCTGCAGGCCGACTACGGCCACTATCCGATCTGCATGGCCAAGACCCAGTACAGCTTCTCGACCGACCCGAATGCCAAGGGCGCGCCGAGCGGTTTTACCGTGCCGATCCGCGAGGTCCGGCTTTCGGCCGGTGCCGGCTTCATCGTGGCGATCACCGGCGCGATCATGACCATGCCCGGCCTGCCGCGGGTGCCTGCGGCCAACAGCATCTACCTCAACGACAGTGGCCAGATCGAGGGCCTGTTCTGATTGTGCTCCGCTTGGGCGGGGCCTCCCTTTGGCGAACGCGGCCCTGCGGGGCCGCGTTTTCTATTTCGCCCGACCGCATGGGGCGTCGCCCGGGATTCCTGATTTGATCATTGTTCTGAGTTGTTTTGTGGTATACCATATACCACAAAACAAAACAACAACCGCTTGTGGTCGCTGTTCGCGGAGGGGCGGGGCACTGCCTGGCAAGAGCGGCCCGCTGGGCTGTGTTAAGCTCCAGCGGCAGGCGGGGAGAGGACGCGCGCCATGAACATTCACGAATACCAAGCCAAAGAAATTCTCACGGGTTATGGCGTGCCGGTGCCGCGGGGCGCCGTTGCCGAGAGCGCCTCGGCGGCCGAAGCCATCGCCCGGGAGCTCGGCGGCGCGTCCTGGGCCGTGAAGGCCCAGGTTCACGCCGGGGGCCGCGGCAAGGCGGGCGGGGTTCGCCTGGCCGCCTCGCCCGAAGCGGTAGCGGAGGCCGCCGGCCAGCTCCTGGATCAGCGCCTGGTGACCAGCCAGACCGGCCCGGCCGGCAAGGAGGTCAAGCGGGTCTACGTGGAGCAGGGCCTCGATATCCAGCGCGAGTGTTACCTGGCGGTCCTGGTCGACCGCTCGCTCGGCCGGGTCAGCTTCCTGGCCGCGTCGCGGGGCGGCGAGGACATCCAGACCCTGGCGGCGACCGAGCCTGAGCGGATCCTGCGCTGTGCCGTGGATCCGGCCGAGGGCTTTTCCGGCGCCCGGGCCGGGGAGCTGGCGGTGGCGCTGGGCTTCGAGAGCGAGCTCCTGGCGCGGACCGTGGACCTCATGGGGAAGCTTTATCAGGCCTTTATCGAGACCGACGCCAGCCTGATCGAGATCAACCCCCTCGCCGTCACCAAGGACGGCGCGTTGCAGGCGCTCGACGTCAAGATGATCCTCGACGATAACGCGCTGTTCCGGCATGCCGAGCTCGAGGCCCTGCGGGACGAGGACGAGGTCGACCCCTCGGAGCTCGAGGCCAAGCGATTCGAGCTCAACTACGTCAAGCTGGGCGGCGACATCGGGGTCATGGTGAACGGCGCGGGCCTGGCGCTGGCCACGGTCGATATCCTCAAAGAATATGGCGGCGCGCCGGCGGACTTCATGGACGTGCGCCCGGTGGCGACCCGGGCCCAGATCGCCACCGGCTTCAAGATGCTGCTGGCCAATCCCGACGTGAAAGCGATCCTGGTCAACGTCTATGGCGGCGGGATCCTGCGCTGCGACACCATCGCCGAGGGGGTGGCCGCGGCGTGCAAGGAAGTCGGGCTGAGCGTGCCGCTCGTGGTGCGCGCGGCCGGAACCAACAAGGAGATGGCCGAGAAGATCCTGGTCGGCCAGGGCATTCCGGTGACCTTCGCCAGGGACATGGCCGAGGCCGCCGTCAAGGTGATCGCGGCGGCGAAGCGGGAGGCGGCCTGATGGCGGTGCTGATCGACAGCGAAACCAAGGTGATCTGCCAGGGCTTCACCGGCGCGCAGGCGAGCTATCACATGGAGCGCGCCATCGCCTACGGCACCAAGGTCGTGGGCGGCGTGGTGCCGGGCAAGGGCGGCCGCAAGCATCTCGGCCTTCCGGTCTTCGACACCGTGGCCGAGGCGGTCGCGGCGACCGGGGCCACCGCCAGCGCGGTCTTCGTGCCGCCGGCCAACGCGGCGGCGGCCATGCTCGAGGCCATCGAGGCCGAGCTGCCCCTCGTGGTCTGCGTGACCGAGCGCGTGCCGGTGCTCGATATGGTGCGGGTCAAGCGCGCCCTCGAGGACAGCCCGACCCGCCTGATCGGCCCCAACTCGCAGGGCATCATCACGCCGGGCGTCTGCAAGATCGGCGTCATGCCGGCCCATCTCGACCGGCCGGGGCGCATCGGCATCGCCTCGCGCTCGGCCTCGCTGACTTCGGAGGTGGTCGAGCAGACAACGGCCGAGCGCCTGGGCCAGACGACCTCCATCGGCATCGGCGGGGATCCGGTCCACGGCATGGGCTTCGTCGATTGCCTCGAGCTTTTCCTGGCCGACCCGGCGACCGCGGGCGTCGTGCTGGTCGGCGAGATCGGTGGCACCGCCGAGGAGGAGGCCGCTGCGTTCATCGAGGCGGAGAAGCCCAAGAAGCCTATCGTCGCCTATGTGGCGGGGCTCCACGCGCCGACCGAAAGGCGCATGGGCCACGCCGGGACGGTCAACGTCTTCGGCCGGGGCGATGCCGCGGCAAAGATCGAAGCGTTGCGCGCCGCGGGCGCCCGAATCGCGAACAATGCGGCGGAAATCGGCGCCACGATGCGCCAAGCCCTGGTGGGCTGAGCCGAACAAACCGGCAATGTCGCGTGCCGCACGATTGTTGCGCCGCGGCAGTGGGGTTTCGAACACTCGACGCCGGCCAGCGGTTAACGCGGGCTGAAGGAATCGTTGGGGACGGGCGTGCTCCGCGGGGCGATTGCTTCCTGTCGGCGGGTTTCCTGGCCGAATAAGGTTAGCCAAGTGTTAAACTTTGCCGGTGCAGACTGGCCCTCGTCCAACTTCTTGGGGGCCATGATCGGCAGCTGCTCATGCTCAAACCCGCAAATCCAAACCTCGACTCCGGCGCCACGCCGTCACGCCAGGCGGCGCCCGCGGCGACACAGGCCGAGAAGGCCGCGCTGGCGGACCCGGAGGTCACCCCGCTTCATGGCGCGGCTGAAAGTCAGGCCGGGAACGCACCGTCCAACAGGCCCTACGCACAGACGGTGCGTGGCCAGATCCAGCGCGTGCGCCTGGACCTTCTGGCGCGTGAGAACGAGCGCCTGGATCACCAGGTCCATCAGCTGCTCGAGCAGCAGCGGGACCTGCTGCAGCGCCTCGAAGGCCAGACCCAGGAGCACCAGCGGGACCGGCAGCGGCGCGAGCATTCGGAGTTGAAGCTGGCGGAACTCAGCGCCCGGCTCGAGCGGGTGACCGGCGAGTTGTCGCGCCAGGCCGACGAGGTCGCGGCGGTAAAGGCGGGTCCGGAGCTGCGCGACACGGTGAAGCCGCTGTTGCTGGCCGTCCTGGAAATGCTTGGCGACTCCGATCAGATGCCCGCCGGCGCGGCCGCCGCGCTCCTGAAGGGACAGGCTGCCCCGAGCAGCCGACCACCCGCGGAACCCATCGCCGCGATGGGCCCCCGCACGCCGGAGGCCCCGGTTGCTGCGACCCCAACGGCGGCGCCAAAGGCCCCGGCCGAGCCGACCCAGGCCCAAGCGGTACCGCAGCCGGTACGCAGCGCCCCCCCCGCCGCCGGGCCGGCCTCGCAGGCGCGGCCGTCTGCGGCCCAGATCCCCGGCCAAATCCCTGGCCGGCCCCCGGCCGCCACACCCGGTCCCCGACCCGTGGCTCCCACAGGGCAAAGCGCAGCCGCCGCAAGCGCGCAGGCCGGCACGGCTGTTTCGCCGCCATCGATTCAGTCGCAGGCCTCTGGTCGGCCGCAAGCTTCTGGCCCCCGGCCCGCCTCCGTGACACCAGGTGCCGGCAGGCCCCAGACCGCGGCGGCTTCGCCCGCCAGGGACGAAGTTTCCGGCAAAGTCCTGACCGCAACCACCAGCAAGTCGCCCGAGGGCGCGCCCAAGGCCCCGGTCAACGCCCCGGCCAACACCCCGGCCAACCCCCCGGCCAACGCCCCGGCCAACGCCCCGGCCAAGACAGCAGCCGCGACCACCACGCCGCACGCCATTCTGGACGCCGTCGAGAGCGAGGTGTCCGGTTCGGGCGAAAAGCCTTCTCTGGACGACGAGGTCGCGATCGAGATCGCCCGGTTGCTGATGCCGAAGGAACTCGATGACGAGCCCTCGAGCGAGGAGCCGAAGAGCACACCGTTGTTGCTCGGCACGAGTGAAACCCCAGCGGTCCCATCCGAGCCGAACACCGAACCGGCGCGGCGCGACAAACAGGATCCGGAAGAGAGCGTGGTAAGATCGATGCCTCCCGCCAAAAGAACGTCGAAACCGGGCGAGTCTCCTGCCTCGCCGAGCCGAAGCCGGATTTCCGAGGTCTCCCAAGCGGCCAAACTGCCGCGCCGGGCACACTACGATACGCCGGACGAAACGCTGCAGAACGATCCGCTTCCCAAGTGTCTGACCGAGCGCTGGGACGACAGCGGCGACGGCAGGACGAAGGGCGAGGCGGCCGGGCACCCCGATGGGCCGCGCGACAAGAACGCCTTCCGCTGGCCCTTCCGGCGTTTGCGCGCCGCCATGGACCATGACCAGGCGATGGCGGCTCTGCAGGACGCGGACACCGGCGCGAAGGAAAGCCCGGCGCCCGTCAAGAAGGCCGCCCCGTGAACATTTGAACGCGGCCCAGCCGGCCCGCCCCATACTCCCGAATGGCTTTGGCGCCCATGCCCTCCCGCGGCATGGGCGCCATCTTATTGCCGCAATTCGCCCCACTGGCACCACGTCACGGTGATAGGTCTCGGGCATCGCAGCACATGGCCTGGGTCGCGGTCGGGCCGGCGCACGATTGAAGTGGGAGGCATAATCATGGGGACACGCTTCTGGATTTTCCTGGGTTCGGCACTGGTTTTCTTGGCGCCGGCGCTGGCTGGTGCGGCCGTGGTCGAAACCGGTGGTAAAATCGAGGCAGTAACGGTCTTTACCGACCGGGCCGAGGTCACGCGGACTCTCCGGGTCTCCTTGCCGGCTGGTGAGAGCACGGTCCAGGTCCCGGGACTGCCGGCCGGCCTGATCGAGCAGTCCTTGCGCGTGAGGGGTCTTGGAGACGGGGATTTCCTGATCGGCTCGGTGCGGTCCAAGAAGCAGTTCGCCGAGCAGGTGGTGCAGGACAAGGAGCGGCGGCTGAACGAGGAGATCGAAGCGCTGCAGGACAGGCGCCGTGCCTTGGTGGACCGCATCGCGGCCTTCAAGGTTCAGCTCGATTTCATCGCCAAGATCGGCAAGGAGGCGCCCAGGACGGCGCACGAGGAGCTGATTCGGGGCGAGATGAAGCCCGAGGCCTGGCAGAAGGCCTGGGCCCTGCTGGGCAGCGGCGCGGCCGAGGCGCTCGAGGGCATTCGCCTCGCGGAGGTCGAGCAGCGCGATCTCGACGCCAAGATCGAGCGCAAGCAGCGCGAGCTGTCGCAGGTCCGCACCGGCCAGCGCGCCACGGTCACGGCCAGCGTGAACCTGGAGGCGGATGAGCCCGGCGAGCTGCGCCTTGCGCTCAGCTATCAGCTGCCCGGCGCCTCGTGGCAGCCGCTCTACGACGCGCGGCTGGACTCCGAAGCGGGCACGGTCGGTCTCACCCAGTACGGCCAGGTCCGCCAGCGCAGCGGCGAGGACTGGCGCGGGGTCACCCTCACGCTCTCCACGGCCCGGCCCGCGGTCTCGGCCCGGATGCCCGATCTCGGAACCTGGTTCGTCGACTTCATCCAGGTCTATCCGGTCGGCGGAGAGGGCTTCGGCGACGCCGAGGGCGTTTCCGGACTGGTCCGCGAGGATGCCCTGGAGGCGCCGGCGCGCAAGGCCGAGGCTGAGGCGCCAGAGGACGCCGCGGAGGAGTCCCGCCTGCAGGTCGCGGAACTGCGCAGCGCAGAGTTCGCCGCCGAGTATGTCATCCCGGGCCTTGCCGAGGTGCCGTCGGACAACGCGCCGCACAAGTTCGCGATCCGCGAGACGACGCTCGAGGCGGGGCTTGCGGTGCGCGTCGTGCCCAAGGTCGCCGCCCAGGGCTATATCACGGCCGAGGTCGAGCATCCGGGCGAAGACCCCCTGCTGCCCGGCGCCGTCAACGTGTTCCGCGACGGCGCCTTCGTGGGGACCGGCGACCTGCCCCTGCTGCGCCCCGGCGAAGCGCACCGCCTCTCCTTCGGGGTCGACGAGAAGGTGCGGGTCGACTACCGCCTGGTCGAGGGCGAGCGTTCGCGCGAGGGCCTGATCAAGAAGGCCCGGCGCAGCGAGCGGCGCTACCGCACCGAGATCGCCAACCACCACGCCCGGCCGATCGAGATCACGGTGCTCGACAACCTGCCGGTGCCGCGCGACGAGCGCATCAAGGTCGAGCTGCTGGACGACTCGACGCCGCCGAGCGAGACCGACTTCGAGGAGCGCAAGGGCGTGCTGGCCTGGACCAGCAGCTACGCGCCGGCCGAGAAGCGGGAAATCCTCTTCGGCTACGCGGTGACCTATCCGGAGGGCGAGTCCCTGCCGGGCTTTTAAGGAGCGCGGCCCGTACCAGGCCCGGAACCTTGCTGTGCGGCGGCGCGGCGAGGGGCCGGGCGGTTCGGACGCGGGCAGGTGGGGCGGGAACGCTCAATCGGAACTGGAAAACCGACCCCAAGACAGTATGCTGCGGCGGGATATTATTTCGCAATGCAGCAAAAATATCCTTCCATTATTCAAGAGTTTATGGCTAGATATGTTGCGGGGCAGCACGCGCTTTGTGCCGCCCGGCAACACCTTCCGTGGTGTTTCCTCCCAGATCACTGGGCCGCCCGAGACGGCGGCCCTTTTTTGTGCCGGATCGTGACAAACCGGGTCAGCAAGGGTGTCTCGCCCGGGCTTACTCCGCCGCGGCCGGTGCCGGCGCGGGGCCGGAGAGGCGGCGGCCCAGCAGCACCTCGTTGCCCGGGGCCGGCGCCAGCGGCACGTTGAGCGAGAGCAGCAGCGAGACCGCGGCCATGGCGCTGCCGGCCAGAAAGACCGCGGCCGGCGAGACCAGCCAGAGGAAGCCGAAGGCGGCGGGCAGCAGCACCGCGGCGATGTGGTTGATCGTGAAGCCGACCCCCGCCGTGGCGGCGATGTCGCGCGGATCGGCGATTTTCTGGAAGTAGGTCTTGATCGCGATGGCCAGGGCGAAGAACAGGTGGTCGACGATGTAAAGGCCCGCCGCCACGTTCGCGTTCTCGACGAAGGCATAGGCCGCGAACACCCCGATCAGCCCGAGGTACTCGAAGACCAGCGCCCTGCGCTCGCCCCAGCGCCCGATCAGGCGCCCGATCCTGGGCGCGAAAACGACATTGAGCACGGCGTTGATCAGGAACAGGAGCGTGATCTGCCCGACCGAGTAGCCGAACTTCTCGACCATGAGGAAGCCGGCGAAGACGATGAAGATCTGGCGCCGCGCGCCGGACATGAAGGTCAGCAGGTAATAGAGCCAATAGCGCCGGCGCAGCACCATGTGGCGGTGCTGGCGCACCTTTTCGGGAAACTGCGGAAACGCGAGCCAGGCAAAGGCGGCGAGCGCCACGGTAAGGCCACCGCCCAGCAG
>Ga0224512_10004682_pt1 | contig 11462 bp, 10 predicted proteins | sample SF_May12_sed_USG_4_FD_169103 | JGI IMG/M metagenome (GOLD analysis project Ga0224512, IMG submission 169103) | Sediment microbial communities from San Francisco Bay, California, United States - SF_May12_sed_USGS_13 | ecosystem: Environmental > Aquatic > Marine > Sediment | place: USA... | reverse complement strand
TCGCGAAGGCCCCGCGCCCGGGATTCGTGAAGACTCGTCTGGCACGTGATATTGGCGCTGAAGCAGCCGCCAAGGCATATCGGGATGTTGGGGCCCAGGTGGTGAGCCGACTGGAGCCGGCGTTCCCATTGACCGTGTGGTATACCCCAGCCGATGCGGCCGCCGAAATGCAGGCGTGGCTCGGGGATTTGGACTACAGGGCTCAGGTGGACGGCGATCTGGGCGATCGTATGGCCCATGCGTTCTCCGAGCACTTCTCCGCGGGAGACGGCCCGGTCATCGCGATCGGAGCCGACGCACCCGGCGTGACCCGGGCGATCCTGATGGATGCAGCACAATGTCTCGAGACCGCTGCCGTCGTGGCGGGTCCCGCGGTCGACGGTGGGTACTACCTGTTGGGGCTCAAACGCCCCGCGCCGCAACTGTTCGCAGACATACCGTGGGGCACCTCCCGTGTGCTCGAGGTCACGATGTCTAGGTGCCGAGCGGCCGATATTACGGTGGCCATGCTACCACCGCTCCGCGACCTCGATACGGTCGCAGATCTCGACGCGCTCGGCGAGCCCTCTTGACCGGCTCGTCGAAGAGGCGGCATATTCGTGCTCCCTCCTATTTCTGTCCTACTGCACGAGGATTTGGTGGATGGCCTGGAGAGTAATCGAGACCGGGGAAGAAGTGTGGCATGTGCAGCCTGCCGCCGAAATGCGCCCCGATGCCAAGACGTGGCAACTCACCCTCTCATTTCGTGCAGCCAAGACCGATCGTGAACCCCGTGCCTTCTGGGCGTCGTTTCCCATCGAATCGAGCTCGAAATCCTCCCTCTTTCAGGCCGCGGATCGGCTGACGAATGACGCGCTCGTGGAACTCCTCGCGCAGCACCGGTCGTGACGGCGGTCACACTCTAATGTCTCTCACCTCTGTCCAGGATCTCCGTCGCATCGCCGAAGCGGTGGAGGCATTGCGTGGTCGGTCGGTCCGGGACGTCGAGATCCGGTCCGATTGCCGGCAGCTCAGGGTGACACTCGAAGACGGACAAATGCTGTTGGTATCGGTCTTGCTTGATGAATCTGGCAAGCCGCGACTGGATGCGGACCTGCTGCGTGGGGTGGAAGACACCGCGCAGCCGCAGTTGGAAGTTCGGTTCGCCCAGGGCCAGTAGCGTCGCAACCGAGGTCGGACCATGAGCGAGATGCCGGGGCGAGAGCGCCTCAAGTTTGTAGACTTCGAATTCGTGAAACAGGCGGACGGGCACTGCAATTCCCGTGTGGTGCTCGAGCGTTCGCCCGGTCACCAGTTCACGGGGTCGTCCCAGGCCTTCGGTGCCCAGGCTGGCGAGCTTCGCTGTGCGGCGCAGGCTGCAACAGAGGCCTTGCAGAATGCGGTGGGCGACCAGATGCGATTCGAGCTGCTCGGGGTGAAGGCCGTACGCGCGTTCGACGCCCTCGTCATCATCGTCTCCATCTCCTGTTACGACGGTGCGCCGGCGACACGCCTCGTCGGGTCGTGCCTTTCCGAAAAGGACCAGCACCGCTGTGCGGCGCTGGCCGTCCTCAATGCTACGAACAGGCTGTTGGGCAACCTTGTCTTCGTCGATAGGTAGAGCCGCTGTGCGACCCTTGGGCCGACTGGGATCAATGCTGCTCGTGCTGCTCGCGGGATGCGGGCTGGGGCAGCGTGATGTCGCGACGGCGCCGGCACCGCAGGGTGACGAGTCGGCTGCGACGCGACTCCCGGTCGCGATCGCCGCGCCGGCTGCGAGTGCCGAGGATTCGGTTGCCGATCTCAGGGCACTCGAGGCGCTGCACGAGCTCACGTTTGGCGGACTGGGGAAGGGGGCGGAGCACGTGCGGGGGGTCCTGCAAGCGCCCGACGGGAGCGTGAGGCTAAGTCCTGAGTTGCTCGCCCTCGGTGATGAGCCGCGCGGTGGGCCCGCGGCCGCGGATGGACCGACGTACGACATCGACGTCACCTCCTATGCCGGCCACGATCGGGTGCGCTACTACGAGGGCTTCTTCTTGGGGCAGGCGCGGGCGCGGTTCTCCATCTGGCTCGGTCGACTCCCGCGCTACGAGGGAATGATCCGCGAGCGGTTCCGGGCGCTGGGTATCCCGGAAGACCTGGTCTACCTGGCACTGATCGAGAGCGGGTACTCCAACAGCGCCGTGTCGTGGGCCAATGCGGTCGGGATGTGGCAGTTCATCGCGTCTACGGCGCGGCGATACGGCTTGACCATCGATACATGGGTGGATGAGCGCCGAGATCCGTTCAAGGCCACGGAGGCCGCCGGTCGCCATCTCTCCGATCTGTACGAGCAGTTTGGGTCCTGGTATCTCGCGGCTGCAGCGTACAACGGTGGGCCGGGTCGAGTGTCGCGCGGTCTCCGCCGGTTGGGTGGCGGCAGTGAGGACTTACTACACGATGGCACGTTCTTCGACCTGTCGGAACGGCGCTATCTGCGACGCGAGACTCGGGACTACGTGCCGAAGCTCATCGCGGCCGCGCTCGTTGCCAAGGAACCGGTGCGGTACGGCTTCGACAGCATTCCGTATCTGTCGCCGTTGGTGTTCGACGAGATCACCGTGCCGGATCAGACTGGCCTCGACGTGTTGGCGCAGCTCGCCGATACCGCGGCGCGCGCACTGCTGGAGCTCAATCCGCACTATATCCGCGGCGTGACGCCGCCAGGGCGCACGGCCATCGTGCGGGTGCCACGGGGGACCGGGACACTGGTACTCGAGCGCTATGCAGCGTTGGCGCCCGCGGACCGGGTGAGCTTCCTCGAGCACCGCGTGCGAAGAGGCGAAACGCTGGGCGAAATCGGCAAACGCTACGGGGTGAGCGTGAGATTGTTACGGGCCGCCAACAACAACGTGGATCCGCGTCGTCTCAGAATCGGACGGCGGCTCGTGATTCCGGTGAGTGCTGCGGCTCGCTCACGCGCCGTTCGTGGGCAGGCCCCGCGACCCGCACCGTTGGTGACGGGCGTGCGCTACCACTCGGTGCGACGTGGCGAGTCGTTATGGGCTGTTGCCCACCGGTACGGGGTCAGTCTCCGCGATCTCAAGCGCTGGAACGGAATCGACCCGAACGATACAATCGTCCGGGTCGGTCAGCGGCTGGCCGTCACGCCGCCGCGTCAGTAGTCCGGCTCTCTCAGTCTACTCGAATCTTCCGTACCCTTCCATGATGGCCGCCGCGTATCCATTGCGCGGATCACGTCCCTCGTCGAGTAGCTCCTGAAGCCGCGATGGTCCCCAGTTGTACGCGAGCAGTGCCAACTCGACGTTTCCGTACACGCCGATCAGGTCGCGCAGGAACCGTAGGCCGATCCTCAGGTTGGTTTCCGGGTCGTACAAGTCGTCGACCTGGATCGCGGGCTGGTAGAACCGGGCCGTCGCCACCTGAACCTGTGCAAGGCCGATCGCGCCCGCCTTGCTCCGGGCGCGCGGATTGAATCGGCTCTCCAACTGCACGAGACGGAACGCGAACTCCGGGTCGATGCCTTCGCGGAGCGCTGAATCGTAGATCAACTCCGCCAGCGTGATCGGGGCATTGTAGCGCTTGGACAGATCCAGAATGTTCTGCACCCGCTCGAGCTCGAGCCGGGCTAGCTCCAACTCCCCGGACGTCGTGTCCAGCGATTGGCGCAGCAGGCGGAATTGCGACCGGACGGCCGTGCCGGTATACCGCGACAGATCGTCGGAGGCCACCACGGGACGCGGCCCCCGAGATCCCGCGATCATGCCAAGCACCAGCACCCCGATGAGGAGCCCGGCACCGTGCACGGTGATCCGCTGCGTCGCGGAGAGCCGCTGCCACGACGCGGACACGCGACGTCCGACTCCTCGAGCAGCGCTCTGAAAATTCAGCATGCAGTATTCCCGTCGTTCGACGTCCAGTCACCGGACGTACCGCCGGTCTTGGTCAGGAGCCTGATGCCGCCGATCTCCATGGCATGGCCCATGGCCTTCACCATGTCATACACAGTGAGCAACGCTACGGTCACGGCAGTCAGTGCCTCCATTTCCACGCCGGTTCGTCCGACCACCCTCGCGCTGGCTTCTACGGTAACTCCCGGCAGATCAGGGTCTAGGGCTGCCGTCACGCGGACGTGATCCAGTCCAATCGGGTGGCAGAGCGGAATCAAGTCTGCCGTCTTCTTGGCAGCCATCGTGCCAGCCAGCTCTGCGGTGGATAGGACGTCACCTTTTGGTCCAGAGTTTCGTTCGACCGCGGTGAACGCCTCAGGCGAGAGCGCAATGTGACCGGTCGCGGTCGCTGTCCTCAGCGATTCGGGCTTGCCGCCGACGTCGACCATGCGGGCGTGTCCCTCACCATCGATGTGGGAGAGCGTCACACCAATCGCTCCAGCTCTCCCGCAAGGGTCGCCAGTGCCAATTGGGGATTCACATTTCCCTGCGCGGCCTCCCGCGTAGCCTCCACGCGGCGCAGCGCCTCCATGCGACGGCGGGTGTCGGGAGTTTGGTGTGCAACGCTGTCTTCCAGCTCACGGCGCAGCGCGACGGCGAGTGCATCCAACCTGCTCGTGAACTCGCCTCGCGCCGACCACGGTGGCTGAGCGAGCACGAGCGGTAGCCAGGACGCCGCTCCTTGCCGGATTGCGTCTAGGAGGGCTCCGGCTGCGCGTTCGGGCCCCTGAGCGTCGCCTAGGCCCCTCAGCGCCCGTCCAACGGAGCCTTCGGCCAAGAGCGTGCGCTGTTCGAGCGTCTTCCCTTTCAGGGGCGGGTCCAACTCACCGGTGAGAAACGCTCGGACATCGTCGTCTGTCACGCGCGGGACCCGGATGGTCACGAGCCGCGACCGGATGGTAGGCAGCAGGGCATGCGGGTCCGAGGCCGTCAGGATCACGGTGGTGTCGCTCGGTGGCTCTTCCAGCACTTTGAGTAGTGCGTTCGCCGCTTCCTGGCTCGCTTGCTGTACCACGAGCCGTTCGGCGTCGCCCAGCACGAAGACTTTGCGTTCACCCGCAAACGGAGTGAGCCACACTGAGCGCTGCAGCAGCCGCACGGAGGCCAGCGCGTGGCTGGAGAGGCCGTCCGGCCGCTGCCAGATACCGCTCCGCCGTTCCTCGATGGCTTGGCCCACGGACTCGCGCGCCTCGTCCACCTGCTTGTCCGGGTCACCGGCTTTGGGTCGTGGAATCGGCACGAACCAGTGCAAATCGGGATGACCCAGACCGTCCACCTGTCGGCAGGCATTGCAGGTGCCGCACGGAGGCCCAGCACCGGCCTCGCAGAGCAGGCCCTGGGCGACCCAGAGCGCGACGCGCTGCTTGCCCACGCCGGGGGCGCCGACAAAGAGAGTCGCCTGCGGGAACCGGCTGGAGGCAAGCGCGCCGCCCAGCCGGTCAAGTAGACTTCGATGACCGTAAATCGGTCGTAAACTCATCATGACAATTTAGCGGAGTGGCGGAATCCTGGGTACTAGAGCGTGTCGTAAAGTGTTTGTTGACAGTCGTTTACGGTCAGCCAAGAGCCGTCAGCCATGAGCCGTCAGCCATGAGCCGTCGGCCGTCTCCCGTCTCACGTTTACGTTTCACCGTCCCCATGATTGAAAGACCACCGGTCGGAGGCAACGCATGCGCATGCAGCGGTTGGCGTTTTTGTGCGGGATTGGGGCAGTTGGCGTGATGGTGCCGGCGCCCGCAACGGGGCAGGTCGCCGACCTGGTACTCATGGGCGGTCAGATTTGGACCGGGGCGGACGACCACATGGCGACCGCCGTGGCAGTGTCCGGCGGTCGTGTGCTGGCGGTCGGCAGTGACGAAGAGATCGAGCGTCTCGCGGGTCCCGCAACAGAGCACATTGTGCTCGACGGGAGGCGCGTGCTGCCGGGGTTCATGGATGCCCACACGCATTTCATCGACGGGGGCTTCGAGCTGGCGTCGGTTGAGCTCCGCGACGCTGCATCGCCAGAGGAGTTCGCGCGCCGCATTGGAGAGTTCGCAGCGGCCCACTCGGGCGCCTGGGTGACCGGTGGGACGTGGGACCACGAGTTGTGGGGTGGGGAGCTCCCGCGGAAGGAGTGGATCGACTCGCTCACGCGGGACACCCCGGTATTCGTGAGCCGTCTCGACGGACACATGGGACTGGCCAACAGTGTCGCCCTCGCGCGGGCAGGCATCACCGCTGCAACGCCCGACCCGCCCGGAGGAACCATCGTGCGGGCAGACAATGGTGATCCCACGGGTGTGCTCAAGGATGCGGCCCAATCTCTCGTAAGCCGCGTGATCCCCGCGCGGTCTCGAGCCGAGGTCGATCGGGCGCTCGAGGCGGCCGTTGCACACGCCGTCGCGCACGGTGTCACGATGATCACCGACATGGGGAGTTGGGCTGGGCACGAGGCCTACATGCGCGCTGCCGAACGGAGGGCGTTGCCCATCCGGGTGTACTCGGTGGTGCCGATTGCATTGAGGGCGCGCCTCGCGGCTGAGGTGGAGCGGGTGGGACGAGGCGACCACCGTCTGTTCTGGGGCGGTGTCAAGGCATTCGTGGACGGATCACTGGGCTCGACGACGGCGTGGTTCTACGAGCCGTACGTGGACGAGCCCTCGACGACAGGTCTCACGGTCAGCGACACCTCCGAGTTGCGCGAAGCGATGCGCGAGGCTGATGCTGCGGGCCTTCAGTTGATCGTCCACGCGATCGGTGACCGGGCCAACGACTGGCTGTTGGAAGCGTTTGCCGACGTGCGGGCCTCCAACGGTCCACGCGATCGGCGGCCCCGGATCGAGCACGCGCAGCACCTCACTCGGCAGGCGATCCAGCGTATTGCCGACGACGGAGTGATCGCGTCGATGCAGCCCTACCACGCGATCGACGATGGACGGTGGGCGGAGAAACGGATTGGTCAGGCACGACTCGAAACCACCTATGCCTTCCGCGATTTGGAAGAGGCTCGAGCGCGAGTCGCGTTCGGAAGTGACTGGACGGTGGCACCGCTCGATCCCCTGCGCGGCATCTATGCAGCAGTGACCCGCCGGACCATTGATGGCGCGAATCCGGATGGATGGGTACCGAGGCAAAGGGTGTCGGTGGCCGACGCGGTGCGGTCGTACACGTCGCACTCCGCGTATGCGGCGTATCTCGAAGGGGAACTCGGTACGCTCGAGCCCGGCAAGCACGCCGATCTCGTGGTGCTGTCCGACGACATCTTCGCGATCGATCCGGTGAAGATCGAGCACGTGAAGGTCGATCTGACGATGGTGAGTGGGGAGGTGGTTTATGAGAGGAAATGAAGGATGAGGCGTAAGGCGTAAGGGGTCAGCCACATTCAACTCCTTACGCCAAACGCCTTCTGGCTACCTCGGATCCACAATCTTCCCCATAAACAAGATCGTCCCAGATAAGTTCTCCCGAATCGCGAACAGGAATGGGCGATCGACGAGGACCATGCGAGGCGCTGACGTCACGCCGATGCCGACTGAGGTCGCGGCTGCCGCTTCGGTCCCCTCCTCGTTCACCTCGACGAACGTCTTGTGTTTGACCTCGCTGATGTACGCGTTCCACGGGCCGGCGTAGAGGTTACTGAAGTCGGCTTGGAACGGATCAAACGCGATCTCCATCCCGAGGGCCTTGAGCACGTCGTTGAGCTCGATCTCGTACTCCAGCGTGAACTTGGGCAGAAGCACGTGGGATTCGGTGGAGTCGAGGCTCGCGACCCAACCGTTCCACGTCGCTTGCGTGAGCGCACTGGCCAGGTCGTCGATCGTCGTCGGATCGCGCGGGACCACGATGGTCATGCTCCACGCCTCTGCACCGTAGGAGAGATCGGCGACGGTGAAAGACTCGCCGAGGTACACCCCGACCGGGATCTCATCCTCGTGGGTCATCGTCGGCACGGACGTTTGCGACCCGTCGGCAAGCGTGAACGCCCTGCTCGTTGTCAGATCGGCATCGAACTGGTATGTCCATGCTCCCTTGAAATAGATCGCGTTGATGAGGTACATGATCAATTCGGGGTCGATCGGCGCGGTCACGATGTCGGGAATCCGTCCCTGCGTCTGCGTATTCACCCAGGCATTGATGACATCGGCGGCGCCGGGATCCGAGAAATCGAGTGCCGTGACCTGGGCGTCGAAATAGCGCTGCGTGACGTCGAGGAACGCCGGGACGATTGCCGCGTCTTCGTGATACCAGATCGAGTTGGCGAGTAGGAAATCGACACTCGGGTCGAGTTCTCGGAGCAGGAGAATGAGACTCTGATACGCCTCGTTCACCTCGTCGATCGTCATTCCCTGAAGCTCGAGCGCTTGCTGCATCGCGTCGCGCGTCGTTCCTGCGGCACCGTTGTAGGTCATACCGAGTGCCATCCCGACGCTGAGCGGGGAGATGAAGACATTGGTGCCTGGGTCCGATTGGAGGTTCACTTCCCGAAACAGCTTGAGGGCGAAACGATTGTCGGCCTCGACCAGCTTCGTTTCGGCGACGCTCAACTCGCGGGGAAGGCTCTCAATCGGGCCAAACTCACCACAGGCGGCGAGGGCCACTCCCACGAGAATGGGACTGAAACGCTTGATCATGTCGGGACTCGCGCTGGTGACAGTAGTGATACCCGTGGAGGGGGATGGGGGTCACGAGAACTCGGGACACGGGATACGGGATAGGCGATACGAGGGGGCAACCCGGCACAGAAAGTCCCCTGTTCGTATCCCGGGTCCCGCATCCCGTATCCCGTATCTATCTCCTCCGACAGATCTCCCAGCGATCCACCACCTCGTCACCGATGACCACGTTGTAATGGTCGAAGCAGGCGACGGTGAGGCAGGAGTGGTTCGGCAGGATGCGGATCTTGGTGCCCACGCTCAAGGACGTGTTGAGGACGCCATGCTCCTGGCTCAGCGAGATGAGATGGGTGCCGGAGCGGAGCGTACCCATCGCGTAATCGGCGTAGACCTCGCCCATCCGGCCCGCGGCAGGATCACTGCGGCCCGCATCCTTGGACAGCGCGAGTGCCCCGGCATCGACCACACAATGCCGCGCGCCCGGTTGAGACGACACCACGCTCGCCAGCACGCTCACCGCACAGTCTTTGGGGGCACAGGTGCCGAGCTGAACCTGTGTGTAATCGTAAAACACGTAGTTGCCGGGGCGGACCTCATCGACGCCGTCCAAGTGATCGATCGCGGCCATACCGGGCGTGGACCCGACGCTCACCGAGGGAACGTCGACGTCCAACGCTCGCAGCCGATCGGCGAACGATACGACTACGTCTCGCTCTTGCGTGGCCGCTGCCCATGCCTCGGCACGTGATGGCCCTGTGTAGGTATGCCCTGCGTGGGTCAGCAACCCATTGAACTTGAGGGAAGGCGAGTCGTGGAGCATTCGCGCCACGTCAACGGCATGAGAGGCGTTGGGGTTCACGCCTGCCCGATGATAGCCGACATCGACTTTGAGCCACACGTCGAACGGATATCCCGTTTGATCCAGGGCGCGCACCGCCTCTTTGCCGTCCACCACGATCCGCAGGCGCGTGTGCTCCGAGAGTGCTCGTGCCTCCTCGAGCCGACAGAGAATCAGGGGAAAGGCCCACGTGATGTCGTCAAATCCACGTTCGGCGAACGCCGTGGCCTCTGCGAGGGTCGCGACGGTGATGCCGTGCGCACCCATGGCACGCTGACGCTCTCCAATCTCGATGCACTTATGGGTCTTGATGTGAGGACGCAGGGTCACACCCAACGCCTCCGTGCGGCTGGCCATGGACTCGAGATTGCGATCCAGGACATCCAGATCCAGCAGCAGGGCAGGTGTGGGCAGGTCGACGATGGATGGCATCTGCGCTTCTCGTTCTCAATCGAAGATCCAACAAGTTTGCTGCTTGACGACGCATCGAGCTAGAGCAGCCGTCCTGAACGCAATCCGCGGCCCTCGCGCTGAGCGCGAGAGCCGCGGCGACCGACGTGAGTCGGCTGGTCCTACTTGCCTAATTCGTTTGCGATGCGTCCCGCGCCGTACATGTGGCGCAGGGCTTCACGAATGGCGGACGAATGTACGGACACCGAACGAGACACTTCAGTCGTGTAGATGAAGTCGCCTGAAAGGCTCTCGATGTTGCCGTCAAAGATGAGACCGACGATCTCGCGCCCGACGTTGATCATCGGGCTTCCGGAGTTGCCTCCCGTGATGTCGTTCGTCGACACGAAATTCAATCGCGTGCTCATGTCGAACCCTGCCGGCGGCTCGAGCCAACGATCGGGCAGCGCCCATTCTGCCTGGCCCTTGTGGCTGGCGTGCCGGTCGTACAGACCGTAGAACGTAGTCCACGCCGGGGCCTTGGTGCCGTTGTACTCGTAGCTCGCTACCACCCCGTCTGCGAGGCGGAGGGTGAAGGTGGCATCCGGTGGCAGCTTCGTGCCATACACGTCGAACAACGCCCGCGCGAGCTTGGCCGTTCGTACTTGTTCCTGGGCGTTGAGCTGACCGAATTGCTGTGCGGCACCCAGGAAGCGCGGCATCGCGTCACGCATGATAGCCAACGCCGGCTCACTGCTGTTCATGATTGCCTGCGGATTGTCCAGTAGCGCACGACGTGCATCCGCGTCGGTGATGCCGGGCGATTCGTCGATGATTGCATGTCCGGCTTCGGCCGCGGTCTTGCCGGCCAGTGCCTGGACGACGAACGGATCGTCGTCACCCAGCCACAGTGCCGCGTCCTCGATCGTGGCTTCGATCATGTGATGGTCGAGACGCGTGTCGATCTCCTGTGTCTCGATCCCCTCGCGTAACTCCGCGAGATCGCTCGCGGGCGCGCCGCCCATGGACGCCTGGGCGTACTGCAGCATCTGCGCGGCCGTCGCCAAGGTCTGGGAACGAAGCGATCCATTGGTGCTCAGGGCCAGCAGCGTCGGATAGTGCTCCTTCATCTGCATACGAATGTCGGCGATCTCGTCCCACAGCCCACCGTAGGTGCGACTGAGCTCTGGATTCGTCGCAATCGCTTTGCGGAACTGCTTCTCAAATCCCAACTTGCGGCCCATGATCACCCGGTCGTTGAGGGCTTTCTCGCGACCCGAGTACGCTTTGAGGCTGTTCATCCAGCTGAACCACTGATTGATGTACTGGTCGCGCGTCTCGGGATGGTGATCCATGTAGTGCGACAGGATATCGGAGCGCGTCTGCAGCAGGCGACGCACCATCGGCTCCCGGTAGTCACGGTTGAACTCGAGCTGCGCGAAGGTGCTCAAGCGCTCGGTCGACCCAGGATTCCCGATGACGAAGACGGCCTCGCCCTCGTCGGCACCATTCACGCTCCAGCCAAAATAGGCTTGCGGCTTGAGCGGATTGCCTGCGTCGTCGTACACGCGGAAGAACGAGACGTCGAGGTTGTATCGCGGGTACGTGAAGTTGTCGGGGTCGCCGCCGAAGTAGCCGATCTGCAGCTCGGGAGCGAAGACAAGCTTGATGTTGGTGTACCGCTTGTAGCAGTACATGGAGTTCTTGCCG
>Ga0224512_10004681_pt1 | contig 11464 bp, 11 predicted proteins | sample SF_May12_sed_USG_4_FD_169103 | JGI IMG/M metagenome (GOLD analysis project Ga0224512, IMG submission 169103) | Sediment microbial communities from San Francisco Bay, California, United States - SF_May12_sed_USGS_13 | ecosystem: Environmental > Aquatic > Marine > Sediment | place: USA... | reverse complement strand
TAGCTTCGTCGTAGGTCTGCCAGGCATACACGCGCGCCAGCTCCGGGCCCGGTGCCTGCACGGTCCCGATGTGCTCGAAGCGGTCCTCGCGCTTCTGGCGCGCGAATATTTCGAATAGCTGTTCGCCGCTCAGGCGACCCATGGCTGCATCTCCTTGAAGGTCTCGCGTGGCTTCACACGCTGACACCCGCCCTGCGAAGCGCCCGGCGCCCGCGAGCGGTGATCCGATCCGCGGTCCACGGAGGGTCCCACGTGACGGCGACTTCGACGACGTCGATCTCCTCCTCCTGCAGCAAACGGTCGCGGATATCCCACTTGATGAACTCGACGCACGGACAAGCGGACGCCGTGAAGCTGACGATCACACGCGCCGTGCCGCCCTCCACCTCGACACCGTACACGAGACCCAGATCGGGGAGCGAGATGGGAAACTCGGGATCGGAAACTTCGTGCAGCGCGCGCCACACGGCCTCCTCGACTGACGCCGGCGGCGTTTCCCACTCGGGAATCTCCAGCTCCAGATCGGGATGCCGGCCTGACGACTCGGCCAGCACGGCTGCGAAGTTCATTCCTTGTTCGCGACGTGACTCGTAGCCCGCGTCGGAGTGGGAACCGCGGCGGATCCGGACGAGATCGCTCACGCCGCCAGCAGTTTTTCGGTTGCCGACCGGCTGCGGCGAACCGACTCGACGAACTCTTCGTTCATCGGTCCTCGGGCCCGCCACCGGTCCCACACCTCGTCCCACGTAATCGGTGTGTCATGCAGCCACACCCGCTCGTCGGCGTCCCATTCGCACGGAAACTCGTACTCCAGCTCCACCTCACCGGAATCCGGGTCGGTGTGCGCGGGCACCTCGATTCCAAGCTGCTCGCACAGCGGCACGACCGCCTTGAGCCAGGTGGCCCGCAGCTGATCGTTCGTCATCCCCTTGAGCTTGAAGTCGAGTTGCGCGTTGTGGTGTTTCCGGTCGTCCGGCATCCCGAACCACTCGACACCCATCGGAAACATCCAGTCGACGGCCCGCTGGACGAGATCGCGCCCCTCGCCACCCGCCTCCGCCAGCCGGCGCATCCACACCTCGCCGTGACGCAGGTGGAAATTTTCCTCCATTCCGACCTTGACGAGCGCCCGCTTCAGGGGCCCGTACGAGGTGTGTCGATGGACGTCGCTGAGCAGCGTGATGCCGGCGCGATCGTAGAGACCATTCGCGGTGACGAGCTCGGCCCAGTTCTCGAGCGGCTGATCGAACCCGAACGGGTTCTTGAACCGGTTGGGCGCCCTGTCGTACAACATCGCTTCCGGGTCCTCGCCCAGATCCGCCAGCAGTCGATACGCGATGTTCGCGTGCCCCAGTTCGTCCTGGATGATCGCCGTCGCGGACACCATCGTGTTGGTGGACGGCGCATCCTTGGCCGCCATGTAGTACGCCGGCGCGCTCATCAATTCCGTGTCGCCCTGCACCGTCAGCTGACCGATCAGCGCCTTCTTGTAAGTCGCGGTCATATCGGCCTCGGATTCAACGATGAACCCTTCCTGCACCTTCCGCATCAGCTCTTCGTCCGTGAACCGGGCCATCTCAGGCGTCCTCCGTCGTCGGCTGTTCGGTTTTTTCCTGTTCCGCCCGGTCGAGGAGCCGTGTCAGCTGATCCTTGAGGGAACCACCGAGACCACCCAGCTGCCCGCGGATGTCGCCGGCGCGATCGCCGAACCGGTCCCGCAGCTCGTCTTTCAACTCGCTGAGCTTCCGGTCAGCACCCAGGAATGGATATCGATAATCGCGCGGCGGATCGAAGGTTTCCTTCACCGTTCGGGGAGATACCCAGCGGAGGAGGTTCAGGTGCGAGCCCGCCTTGTCGTTCGTCCCGCTGGCTCGAGCGCCACCGAACGGCTGCTGGCCGACGACCGCACCGGTGGGCTTGTCGTTGATGTAGAAATTGCCGGCCGCGTCCCGCAGGCCGGACAGCGCATCGCGCACCGCGCTCCGATCGGTGGCCAGCACCGCACCGGTGAGAGCGTAGGGTGACGTCGTATCGACCAGCTTGATCGTCTCCGCCCAGCGGTCCGTCTCGTACACGTAAATCGTCAGGACGGGCCCGAAAATTTCCTCGCACATCGTCGTGAACCTCGGGTCCTTCGCGAGGATCACTGTCGGCTCGACGAACCAGCCGGTCTCCTCGGAGTATCCGCCGCCGATGATCACATCGGCATCCGGAGACGCTTTCGCCTGATCGATGTACTGCGTGATCGACCGATACGCCGGCTCATCGATGATCGCCGCGACGTAATTGCCGAAGTCGCACGGATCACCCATTTCGATCGTGTCGAGTTGCGCTTCGATCGTTTCGCGTACCGCCGGCCACAGGTTCTCGGGAACGTAAGCTCGCGAGGCTGCACTGCACTTCTGGCCCTGGTATTCGAACGAACCGCGCACGAGAGCCGTGGCGACCTGCTGCGGGTTCGCACTCTCGTGGGCCAGTACGAAGTCCTTTCCCCCCGTCTCACCGACGAGACGCGGATACGTGCGGTAGTTTTCCAGGTTGGCCGCGACCTGCTTCCACAGGAGCCGGAAGGTCCCGGTTGAACCCGTGAAATGAATCCCCGCCAGGTGCGGGCTCGCGAGCAGGACTTCACTGATCTTCCGGGCTTCTCCCGCCACGAAGTTGACGACGCCGGCCGGCAATCCGGCCGCCTGCAGGAGGCGCATGTTGTAGTACGAGGACAGCAGGGACGTGTGGGCCGGTTTCCAGACCACCACGTTGCCCATCAGCGCGGGAGCGGAGCACAGATTCGCGCCGATGGCTGTGAAGTTGAACGGCGAGATAGCGTAGACGAACCCCTCCAGCGGCCGGTAATCGGTCATGTTCCAGACGCCCGGCGAACTCATCGGCTGCTTCTCGTAGATTTCGCGCGCGTACTGGACGTTGAACCGCCAGAAATCGATCGATTCGCACGCCGCATCAATCTCGGCCTGGTGGCACGTCTTGCTCTGACCCAGCATCGTCGCGGCGTTCAAGGTCTGCCGCCATGGTCCGGCCAGCAGGTCGGCGGCGCGCAGGAAGACAGCCGCCCGGTCCTGCCAACTCCAGTTCGCCCAGTCGGACCGCGCATCCATGCAGCTCTCGACCGCCCGTCTCGTTTCTTCCGGGCCGGCCATGTGATAGCGGGCAAGCACGTGCCCATGATCATGCGGCATATGGACTTCCGATACGTCGCCGGTGTGGACGTCCTCCCCGTCGATCACCAATGGGATCTCGACTACCTCCGACCGCATGTCCTCCAGTTTCGCCTTCAGCTCGGCGCGCTCACGTGAACCGGGTGCGTAATCCAACACCGGTTCGTTCACGGGCGCCGGGGGGCGGTGATCTCCCTCGACGGTTCGTCCGGACTGAGAATCCGCAGACATCTGTATACACTCCGTGGGGTGGCTATCCGATCGTGGTCGGGCGCTTTGGATCCGCGTCCGCTGAGCCTATTATCCTACGCCCGGACAGGCTTCCGGGCCACCGTTTCAGGCGGTTCGATGGGCGAACAGACTTGTGTCGTCGATGCCGCGGGAACACGTTGGCGGCTGCTGTTCCGGCCCGTCAGATCAACACATGGAGGAGATACGTCATGGCCTATCCGTTCCAACTTCCGGAGCTCGGCTTCGCGTACGACGCACTGGAGCCCCACATCGATGCGCGGACGATGGAAATTCACCATTCGAAGCATCACGCCGGCTACACGAGCAAATTGAACGCGGCGCTCGAAGCCCATGCCGATCTCCACGATCGCTCGGCGGAGGACCTGCTGAGCTCCATCGATTCCCTCCCAGCCGAAATCCGCGGCGGCGTGCGAAACAACGGGGGAGGATTCGTGAACCATACGCTGTTCTGGCAGGTGATCGCGCCGGGCGGCGCGTCCGCTCCGACCGGCGATCTGGCCGCCGCGATCAAGGCGGCGTGCGGTTCGTTCGAAGCGTTTCGCGACAAGTTCTCCGATGCAGCCGGCACCCGGTTCGGCTCGGGCTGGGCCTGGCTGGCAGCGTCGAGCGAGGGCGGACTCAAGATCTATTCGACGGCCAACCAGGACAGTCCGCTGATGGAGGGTCTGACGCCGATACTCGGTCTCGACGTGTGGGAGCACGCGTACTACCTGAACTACCAGAACCGTCGACCGGACTACATCTCGGCGTTCTGGAATCTCGTGAACTGGGATGCCGTGGCGGGGCTGTATGCGGCCGCCGGCTGAGTCGGGCTGTCGCGTTATTCTGACGGGCGCGGCGGTGGTTCTCGTCGCTGCGTGCGGCGGATATGGCGGATCGGGCGTCGACACGGGAGACGCCGTGTACGTCGCCCGGGACCTGGATGCGCGGCCGATCCGCACGCCGGTGCTGGAGACGCAGGTCAGCGGCACCGAGGCACTTCTGCAGGCCGTAAGTCCGGTGAGTAATGACGTGGTGTGGGTAAGCGGGCACCGTGGGACTTACTCGCGGACGACGGACGGCGGGGCCACCTGGCAGACGGCCGTCGTGCCGGGAGCCGACAGCCTCGGTTTCCGGGACGTTCACGCCGAGTCGGCGGACGAGGCCTGGCTGCTGTCGGCCGGGCCGGGCGAGTTGTCCAACGTCTTCCATACGGACGACGGCGGGGCGACCTGGACGCTCCAGTGGACGAACCCGGAACCCGACGGGTTCTACGATTGCCTGGACTTCTGGGATGCAGAGCGGGGCGCGCTGTACGGTGACGAGGTCGACGGCGGGCTGCGCATCATGCGTACCGAGGATGGCGGACGGACGTGGAAGCGCGTGCCGGAGGACCGATTGCCGGCTGCGGCGGATGGCGAAGGCGGATTTGCGGCGAGCGGCACCTGCCTGGTTGTCGGCGAGAATGGCCGCGGCTGGATCAGCACGGGGGCGGCAGACCCCGCGCGTGTCCTGCTGACGGAGGACTATGGCAGGAGCTGGCGGGCCGTCGTGTCGCCGATACGCGGCGGCGGCGCAGCCGGCCTGTTCTCGATCTCGTTCCGCAATTCGGCCATCGGCGTCGCCTTCGGTGGCGACCTCAGTGCCGCTGCGGAGCCGTCGCCGCGCGTCGCCGTCACGAGCGATGGCGGGGAGAGCTGGACGATCGCGGGCGAGCCGTCACTGTCCGGGGCGATTTTCGGGGGCGCCTGGGTACCCGGCACCTTTCCGGCCACGATGGTCATCGTATCGCCGAACGGCGCCGAGTATTCGGCGGACGGGGCGCACACCTGGCTTCCGCTGGATGACGCTGCCTACTGGGGGATCGGTTTCGCCTCGGCCGACGCGGGCTGGATCGTCGGCCCGGGTGGGCGGATCACGAAAGTCAGCTTCTAGCGTCTGCGAAACCGCTGAAACCCCGGATCGACACCCCTCGTAGTGTGCTGCAACCGTTTGGGCGAATGACTTGTCCAATCAAGTGTACTCAGTACTGACCGGAACGAGGACCGAGTGCTGAAGGGATGGGGAATCATGTGGAGGCGTGAGGCGAGGGAGCTGGCCGGAATGCTGGTGCTCCTGGGGATACTGGTGGCGGCGGGATCGAGCGTGGCGACGGCCGTCAGCGCTGCGGAAATCGCCGAGGTGCCTGAGGTTCCTTCGATAGAACAACCGGTGGAGGCCGAAGTCTTTCAGGCCTTCGGCTCCACCGAGCCGGTCGGCTCGCCCGACTGCGGCTGATCGGTGACCGGACGATACGTGTCGGGACGCCGATCGGCGACGTAGTCGAATTCGTAGTCTCCCGGGGCGAGGACCACCCGGTTCCGGTCGCTTGCGCCCATGTCGAACCTGACCACGACACGTTCCGGACCGCTCCCGCCTTCAGCCAGTAACTCGCCCCGCGGCCCGGCCGCCAGGCTGCCCCCGGGAAACACCGTACCCCGTTCTTCCCCGACCCGATTCACCGCGAAGTAGTTCACGTGGTTCTCATACGCCCGCATCTGCGTCTGTTCTCGTTTCATGTGCAGCATCGGCCAGTTGGTCGGCAGGACGATGAGCTGGGCGCCGAGCAGCTTCAGCGTTCGCGCTGATTCGGGAAACGTGCCGTCATAGCAGATATTGAGTCCGATCCGGCCGATCGGGAGGTCCCACACCCGGAACTCGTCGCCGCGCCCGGCAAATCGGTCCACGCCCAGGCACAGCGTATGTATCTTCCGGTAGCGGCCCTCGATGCCGGTCGGACCGATCAGAAAGGCCGCGTTGAACACCCGTCCGCCCTCGTCGCGTTCGACGGTTCCAACGACGGTCCAGGTGGAGGCGGCGCGGCAGGCTCGTGCGATGGCGCGCAGCTCGGGCCCATCGGCAGTGATCGCAGCATCGGCCGCCTCCCGCGCAGTTTCAAATACGTAGCCGGTGAGCGCGGCCTCCGGAAACACGACCAGCCTCGAGCCGTGCAGCGTGGACGCGTCGGCCAGTTCGCCACACACGAACTCCGTATTGCCGGCGGCGTCGGCGAGCTTGCAGTCGAACTGGACGCCGCAGGCGATGAGCGGTTCGCCGGGCACGACGTCAGTCGCCGCCGAGGATGGAATAGAGCGCGAGACCCGCACCCGCCACGAGCGCAGAAAGCGTTAGAGCGAGGCCGAGGCGGCGGCCCGTTTCGGCTCCCGGCTGCAAGCTCCCTTCGTCCCACGGCCGGGTGAACTCGCGGCGCACTACCGCGAGGTGGTCGCGCGCGATGTCCCGGACTTCGCTGATTGGGTCCATGCGATCAACCTAGCAGCACCGGCACCACGATGGCGTAGGTGAGCAACGTGATGAGCACGATGCCGATCAGGTTGAGCCACACGCCGGCACGGGCCATCTGGGGCAGCGTAATGCGCTCGGAACCGAACACGACGGCGTTGGGTGGCGTGGCGACCGGCAGCATGAACGCGCAGCTCGCAGCGATGGCTGCCGGGACGATGAGCACGAGCACTTCGACGCCCAGAGCCGGCGCCAGTCCGGCGAGAATCGGCAGAAAAGTGGCCGTCGTCGCCGTATTGCTCGTGAGCTCGGTGAGGAAGATGACCAGCCCGGCCACGAATGCGGTCAGCACGAGGGGCGGTATCCCCGCCAGCCCACCCACCTGGGTCCCGAGAAAGGCGCCGAGTCCGGTGTGTTCGATCGCGCCGGCAAGCGACAGCCCGCCTCCGAACAGCACCAGGATCCCCCAGGGCAGCCTAACCGCCGTAGGCCAATCCAGCGCATAGACGCCCCGCCGCCAGTCGACCGGTGTGGCAAACAGCACGAGCGCAGCCGCGATGGCGATCCCCGTATCCGACAGCCCGGCGAGGGGCCGCGCATCCCCGATTTCGAGCGTCACGAGCACGGGGCGCAGCAGCCAGGCAACGGCAGTCGCGAGGAAGACGGAGGCTGTGATGCGCTCTCCGCGGGACCAGCGGCCCAGGGCCGCGTGCGCATCGGCGACCCTGTCTTCCACGCCGGCCAGCGGTTGTTCGTCCAGGGGATGCAGCACATGCGTGAGGAGCCACCAGGTGATCGGCAGAAACAGGGCGACGAATGGCACGCCCACCGCCATCCAGCGGACGAAGGAGATTTCCTGACCGAGATGGCTCTCGATGAACGACGCGAGAAACAGGTTGGGCGGCGTTCCGATGAGCGTGCCGACGCCGCCAATCGACGCCGCATAGGCGATCCCGAGCAGCAGGCAGACGGCGAACGACGGGATCGGCCGATCACGCTGATCGGGGCCGGCCTCCGCCACGTGGATCACGCTGATGGCGATCGGAAGCATCATCACGGCGGTAGCCGTATTCGACACCCACATGCTGAGGCCCGCCGTCACCGCCATGAACCCCGCGACGATGTGCCTCGGGCGCGCGCCCGCGAAACGCAGCGTGGACAGAGCGACCCTTCTGTCGAATCCCCATCGCTGCATCGTAAGCGCGAGCAGGAAGCCGCCCATGAACAGGAAGATCAGCGGATGACCATATGGCGAAGCGGCTTCCAGGACGGTCCTCGCGCCCGTGAGGGGCAGCAGCGCAAGCGGGAGCAGCGCCGTTGCATAAATCGAGATGGCCTCGGTGAGCCACCAGGCCGCCATCCACACTCCTACGCCGGCCGTGGCACGCGCCGCTTGTGCGAACACCACGTATTCACCCGAAATGTCCGAGTATGCGTCCGGGAGCAGCAGGGCGGTCGCGAGCCCCAGAACCGGACCTGCGACGAGGCCGACTTTTGCGCGGCGAGTTGCACCCGGTGGTTGCCGCTCGTCGAGCTCGATGACGCGCCTCCTCTCAGATCACGCGGGTCACGAAGGCATGGATCCGACGAAGTCTTCCCCGCCGTCCACACGCAGGGTGTTGCCCGTCATCCAATCGGTACCGCGATCGCACAGCGCGACCAGGCAGCGGGCGACGTCCTCCGGCGTCGTCAGACGCCCGTACGGATTCTGGCGCTTGGCCTCTTCGATCATGTATTCCGCGCCCGGGATCTTCCGCAGAGCCGGTGTATCGGTCACCCCGGCCCGGATCGCGTTCGCCGTGATGCGGTGGGGGGCAAGTTCCAGGGCCAGCTGCCGGCAGTGCGACTCGAGCGCCGCCTTGGCTGCTGACACTCCTCCATACGACGGGATGACGCGGTCTCCCCCGGAGCTCGTCATCGCGAACACCCGACCGCCATCGCCCATCAGGCCGCGCGCTACCAGGCCCTGTGTCCAGTAGACCAGGGAGTGGGCCATCACGTTGAGCGTCATGTCCATCTGATCCTGGGACATCGACTCGGAGGGGTCCTGCGCGACGAGGGGCCGCAGGGTGCCAAACGCCAGGGAGTGCAGGAGCACCCGCACCGATCCCGGCTGGCGCCCGGCGCTCAGTTCATCGAGCAATTCGTCCCGCTTCTCGGGGCTCGCCGCGTTCATGTTCCGGAAGTCGGCCTGAACCCCGAGAGCCTCCACCTGCTGCTTCAGTTCCTCGACGCGCGCCAGACCCGCCCGACGGTCGAGGTGAACTCCCACGATGTCGTAACCGACTCGGGCGAACTCGAGTGCGGCGGCCTCGCCGAATCCACTCGATGCTCCGAGGATTACCACGCACTGTCCATTCGATTCGCCCACCATGCCTCCGTCGGATCGCGTCTGGGATACCTCACACGATCTTATGTTGTGCACGGTCCTTCGACTAGCGGCGTAGCGGGCTCATTCACGGTGGGGTTCCTCCCTCGCCGGAGAGATACAGGCAGCGGTCGGCCAGGGTCGCAAGCACATCAACGGCCATCTGTGAGTGATCCTCCAGGATATCCAGGAACGGACCCGTGTCGACGCGGAGCGCACTGACAGGCACCTCCGCCTCGGCCTCGAATCGCCGACTGGCTCCCGACAGTGCCTCAAACTCGCCCACGGTAACGCCCTCGCCGCCGTGGCAATGCCAGGACAGGCCTGCGGAGCACTTCACCATCCCGGATGTGATCACGAAGAAGTGGTCGGCGGCGTCACCTGGCGTCCACAAGCGGTGCCCCGGTTCCATTTCGACGTCCTGGACGTGGACGGCGAGTTCTGCGAGGGCGTCCAGGTGCTCGCCGGGAAACCACGACGACCGGGCCAGACCGGCGAGGCGCCTGGCGAACGCTGACCCGACGGGCGGTGGAGTGGCCGTCTCCTGCTCGGATCCGTGAAGGACGTGGCCCGGCGCGAGCGTTGCCATTCGGTCCAGCGATTCCCGACATACCCAACCAAGCATGGCGAGCGCGATCTCGAATCGGTTCTCGAGAATCTCCTCGAGGTCTTCCCGTGTCAGGCCGATTGCCTCTGTCGGCCCGATAGCGCGGCCGGACAGCGGGGCACGGTTCGCGAGAACGCGCATCAATCCCGCCGATTCGCCAGCACGTATCGTCCGCACGCGATCCCCGCTCTCGATTTCCAGCCCTCCGGCCGTGACGAACAGGACCGTATCGAGGTCGGGGTTGGACGCGCGCGGCGTGCGTTGCCCGGTCTCGAGGGTCGCGGACGTGCATTGGCGAGCGAGCGACAGCAGGTGTTCGAGCGCCAGCCCCGCGAATGCCGGGTGGCCCCGGAAGTACAGAACCCGGTCCACGACGCGGCGCGGGTTCATGGACGGGTCTCCTGGTCGGGATCAAGTACGGCACAAGCCAGCACTCCCAGCTTGTCGCTTTGGGCGGCGATCAGTTCCTTCAGGGTCTCCTCCGCTGTCGCGCCGCTGCGCTCGCGGCCCACCAAAGCGGACGTATCGGTGTCGTAAAGATCCTGGACGAGACGATACAGGCCAGGGCTACGACTCGGCGGAACGAGGTGCTCCAGCAGCTCGCAACTACTCGAAACAGAGGCCACGCCACCGCTTTCGAGTCCGCGATGCACCCGGAAGAAATCGTCGTTGTCGGCACTCAGGTTCATCAACCGGAAGAGGCGCTCAACGGCGTGGCGCTCCTTGTCCCTGAGAAGTCCGATCAGCAGCTGGCGCTCTGTCGAATCCGCAAAGCCCTCGGCGTCTGCCTTGTCCTCGAGGGCATGCCGCCAGTTCATCAGACGAAGAGCCGTTTGCTCCGTTATGGATTGTGCGGCACGGAGTGCGGCCTGGTCGAGAACGAGGCTTGGATCACGTCGGCGCATTCTCCCCAGGGCCCGGAGGATCTTGAACCTGATCATTCCGTCCGGTTCGATCAGCAGTCGGTCGCTCAAAGCGCCGGCCGCCAGCGATCCGCCGAACTCGGCGATAGCGTCGGGGATCTGGCGGCGCACGGCGTGCGAAGCTTCCGGGTCGGCGAGAACTTCCCGCAGCAGGTCAAGCGTCCGCGGTCCCGTTCCGACGAGCGAGCGACGGACGGCCTCACGGATCGGTCGATCCGGGAGCAACTGGATCAGCGACGGCGCCCTGCCGGCATATGTCGGGTGTCCGAGCGCCGCCGCCGCATCTCGCCTCACCCGCGCGTCGGGATCGAACGTCAGCCGTAAGAGCAGCGCCTGAAGGCGCTCGTGTGGCCGCTCGCCGAAGGTGATGGCCACGGCGCGGCGAACCGCCACCTCACCTTCCAGTGAGCGGGACAGCGTGTCGTCCGCTCCACCACCCAGGGCCGCAAGGCCAGCGCCCGCGGTCGCTCGAACGCTGGGCGCCCGGTCATGGAGCGCACGACGAAGGGTCCCTTCGTCGCCGCGGCGCAGCGCCACCCGAAGGGCAGCAGCCCGAATCCGGCTGTCCGAGTGATCCAGTAGCTCCGGAAGCAGCGAGACGAGGTCGGCCCGGTCCGCCTTCGAGAGATGTTCGAGCGCTCGCCGGACCACGCGGTGCGAAGAGTGCCGGAGCATCAGCCCGGGGATCGCACTCGTCCTGTCCATGGCCGCAAGCAGATCGAGTGCCGTCAGTACACGCCTCTCGTCATCGTCATTCAGCGCGGCGATCAACGTCTCGAGGGTGTCGGCGTCAACGGACGACAGGTCGAACCGAACGTCCCGGATTTCAGAATCGAGGGACGCCCGGAAGACGTCCATGTAGTGACGGCGAAGATCGAGC
>Ga0224512_10004680_pt1 | contig 11465 bp, 11 predicted proteins | sample SF_May12_sed_USG_4_FD_169103 | JGI IMG/M metagenome (GOLD analysis project Ga0224512, IMG submission 169103) | Sediment microbial communities from San Francisco Bay, California, United States - SF_May12_sed_USGS_13 | ecosystem: Environmental > Aquatic > Marine > Sediment | place: USA... | reverse complement strand
CCCGCCCTTCGATCTACCCAACGCCGCGGAGAGCGAATTCCCGGACGACTACGGCTCACTGGTTTCAAACCCGACCAACGAGATCCCGGCCGGTGTCTACGAGAACACACCGGCCCTGGCCCAGGCAGCGATCGGCCAGTTCGAGGTGCAGGCCTCGCCCCTGCAGATGGCGCTGGTCGCGTCCGCCGTGGCCAACGGTGGGGTGGTCCCGACCCCTCACGTGGTCGACCGGGTCGAGGACTCGGTGACGTTGAACGTCGTGAGCGACGTCAACCCCGGGTCGTGGCAGCGGGCGCTGTCCGAGTCGCATGCCGCCGAGCTGGCCGGGGCCATGGTCCAGGTGGTGGAGCGGGGCACCGCCCAGTCGGTCGCCGTGTCGGGTGTGGTCGTCGGAGCGAAGACCGGAACAGCGCAGTTGGGCACCGATCCACCCGCTTCCCACGCCTGGATCGTGGTCTTCGCCGGCCGTCCCGACGGCCCGCCGGAGATCGCCGTGGCCGTGCTGGTGGAAGGCCAACCGGGCAATCCGGACCAAACCGGTGGGGGAGAGGCCGGTCCGATCGCTCGTTCACTTCTCGAACAATTTTTCCGGTAGCCGGCCCGATGAACACCGCTTGGGCCCCCAACTCGTTACCATTGAGATGCTGTGACTAGTACTTCAGCCGCCCGTCCAGTCCTCAACGGACGTTATGAACTGCACCGTCGGATCGCCCGGGGTGGCATGGCCGACGTGTTCCTGGCCAAGGACCAGCTTCTCGATCGGCCGGTCGCCGTCAAGGTTCTGTTTCCCCAGTACGCCTCCGAGCCGACGTTCGTGGCCCGGTTTCGGCGCGAGGCTCAGGCGGCCGCAAACCTCAATCATCCGAGCATCGTGTCGGTCTATGACTGGGGTGAGCACGAGGGAACGTACTTCATCGTCATGGAGTACGTCGAGGGTCGCACGTTGGCCGACGTCATCGCCGCCGAGGGGCCCCTGAACCCGCACCGGGCGTCCGGGATAGCCGTCGACGTGGCCGTCGCCCTCGGTTTCGCCCACCGCAACGGCACCGTCCACCGCGATGTGAAGCCGGGCAACATCATGATCACCCAGGGCGGTCAGGTGAAGGTGGCCGACTTCGGGATCGCCCGTGCCTTCGGTGGGGGCGACGACGAGCTGACCCAGACCGGTTCGGTCATGGGAACGGCCACCTACTTCTCGCCCGAACAGGCGCAGGGCAAAACCGTCGATCCCCGCAGCGACCTGTACTCGCTCGGCGTGGTGTTGTTCGAAATGACCGTCGGCGAGCCGCCGTTCGTGGGCAACACGCCGGTGGCCATCGCCTACAAACACGTCCAAGAGCCCCCTCCCCGTGCGATCTCGCGCAACCCGAATCTGCCGAGGGAGCTCGATGCCATAACCGGTCGTCTCCTGCAGAAGAATCCGGCCGACCGCTACCCGGCGGCCGAGGAGCTACGAGCCGACCTGCGCCGTTTCCAGGAGGGTCAGCCGCTCGCCGGGCACGCCGTCAACGCGCCGATGACCGCCCCCACACAGGCTCTCGGTCCGATGTCGCACGATGTGACCATGGCGATGCCCATGGGCGCCAATACGGCCGCGATGTCGGTCCGCAACCAGGACACCGGGTCGTCCCGCGCGGTGATCGACACCACCCGGGCGGTGCCGGCCTCTGCGGCTCGAGCCCAGGATGAGCCGGTCGAGGAGTACTACGAGCCGCCCAGCCGAACGGGTGTGTTCGTGGTGATGCTGGCCGTCCTGCTGGTCGGCCTCGTCGGTCTGATCTGGTACATAACCAATCAGATCGGCTCCGACGACGGCACGGAGGTGGCCGAGGACGTCGAGCTCCAGGTCGTACCGTTCGTCGAAGGCGAGAGCGAGAACGCGGCCAAGAACATGCTGGCCGAAGCCGGCTTCCGGAATATCGAGGTCCAGTACGAACTGAGTGAGGACGTCGAGCCCGGGTTCGTCATCAGTCAGGACCCCGAGGGCAACACCGACTACGACGTCACCGAGACGGTCACGATCGTGGTCAGCCAGACGCCGGAGCAGGTCCCGGTGCCGACGCTCATCGGTATGGACCTGGCCGACGCCCAGCGGCAGTTGACCGAACTGGGCCTGACGTTCGACCTCGAACGCGAACCGAGCGATGAGTTCGAACTCGACCAGGTGATCCGCACCGATCCCGAAGCCGGAGAGCTGGTCAACACCAACTCCCAGGTGAAGCTGATCGTGTCGCAGGGTCCGGATCAGGTGGCCATGCCCAACCTGGTCGGGATGACCCAGCCTCAGGCCAGTAGCCTGCTGACCGGTGAGGGCTTCACGAACTTCACCTTCGAGCCTCGTGGCTCGGCCACGGTTCCTTCCGGCCAGATCATCGAAACCGAGCCGCCGGTGGGCCAGCCCACGTCGCTCGACCAAGCCATCAAGATCTACGTGTCGTCCGGCCCCCAGCAGGTCCAGATCCCACCTCTGGCCGGTAAGGACCAGGCGACGGCCGAGAGGGCGTTGCGAGAGGTCGAGTTGGTGCCCGAGTTCCAGCAGGTCGACCTGCCCCCGGGCGACCCCAACATCGGTCTGGTCATCGATACGAACCCCGGTGCCGGCCAGGTGACCCAGCAGGGTCAGACCGTGATCGTCCGGATTGGTCGTCAGGGGCAGGAGACCACGACGACCACATCGTCGACCACGACGACCCAGCCGACCACAGCGTCGTCCACGGCGACCACCGCCGGTTCATCGAGCACCTCCGAGGGCGGTTGACAGTCGCTACTGGGGGGCGGAGCAGGGGGGTTAGGCCCGTGTCTGTCGCAGCGCCGGAGCCGCTGCTTACCGGGTTTCGCCTTGGAGGCGAAACGTCGTCCGCTGTCGTGCGGTCGTGTGGGATGAAGAGGTAGTGCTGAATGTCCGAACCGATCAAACTTGGCCTGTTGGCCGCGTCCCGAATCGCCACCCAGGCGGTGGTGCAGCCGGCGTCGAAGGTCGACGGGGTGGAGATCGTCGCCGTCGCCGCCCGATCAGCCGGACGGGCGGCTGAAGCCGCCGCGGAGTGGGGTGCCGAGCGTTCCTACGGCTCGTATCAGGAACTGATCGACTCCGATGTCGACGCCGTCTACATCGCCACGCCGGCCGCTCTGCACCGGCAGTGGGCGGTGGCCGCCCTGGAGGCGGGGAAACACGTGCTGTGTGAGAAGCCGTTGGCCTCGAACGCCGAGGACGCGGCCGTCATCGCCGATGCAGCCGAGGCGGCGGCCGTCGACGGTGTCGTGGCGATGGAGGCATTCCACTGGCGCTACCACCCGTTCGTCGAGCAGATCCGATCGGCTCTCGTTTCCGGGGAGCTGGGCAGTGTGTCGCGGGTGCTCACCCGCTTCGATATCGAGGATGGCCGTATCCCCCGCAGCGACATCCGGTGGGATCTCTCGCTCGGCGGCGGTGCGCTGATGGATCTCGGGTGTTACAACGTGCAGTGGCTGCGATTCGTCGGCGAGATGCTGGGGCTGGGCGAGCCGGAGGTCGTGTCGGCCTCGGCGGTCTGTCCGGTCGAGGGGGTCGACGGTGAGATGCAGGCCGAATTGGCGTGGGCCGGTGGTGCGGTCACCGCTCATCTCGGAACGTCGATGATCGCCGATTTCAGCGACGAGGATCCCGACGACGTGATCGGCGGGCACATCACCAACCTCGTCGTCCACGGTGACCGGGGCACGCTCAAGGCGACAAACCCGCTGGCCCCCCAGCAGGGTGCCGCCCTCGTGGTGGCCACCGACGACGGCCAGCGGTTCGAGGAGGTTCCGTCGTCCAGCACCTACTACCACCAGCTGGTGGCGTTTCGCGACGCAATCATCAACGGTGAGCCGTTCCCCACCACGATTGCCGACGGCGTGCGCAACATGGCGGTGATCGACGCCTGCTATCGGGCCGCCGGTCTCGACCCCCGTCCCATCGTCGCCGACTCCTGACGCCAACCCGTTCCGGGCGTTGTGGGGGTCTGCTTCCGGTGGTCTGAGGCCGCCGGCTGCCGGGCGGGGCGAACCTGCGATCAGGCCACCGAGGCCGACGGGGATACGCCGGCCGGCAGGTCCACGCCGAGCCAATTGGCGATCATCTGCTTGCCTCCCACGGTGAGCACCGACTCCGGGTGAAACTGCACACCCTGCACATCGTGGGTCCGATGGCGAAGGCCCATGATCAGGCCATTGGCCGTTTCGGCGGTCACTTCGAGCTCCGCCGGTAGATCGTCACGCTCGACGATCAGCGAGTGGTATCGGGTCGCCTCCAACGGTGACGGCAGGCCGGCGAACACGCCGGTGTCGGTGTGGCGGATGAACGACGTCTTACCGTGCATCAACTCCGGGGCCCGCTCCACCGTGCCCCCGTAGACCTGACCGATGCATTGGTGGCCGAGGCACACGCCGAGCACCGGTCGATCGGCGGCGAAACGGCGGATCGTTTCGTTGGACACGCCGGCGTCCTCGGGACGCCCCGGTCCGGGCGAGATGAGAACGGCGTCGGGATCGAGTTCGGCCAATTCGTCGACCGTGGCGGCGTTGTTGCGGACGACAATCGGTTCGGCCCCCAACTCACCGATGTACTGAACCAGGATGTACACGAACGAATCGAAGTTGTCGATAACGAGAACGCGCTTGGTCACGGCGCCAATGCTACTAGCCTTGAAGGTGTGGTTCGTCAAGACAAATCCAAGACCGGTCGTGTAACCCCGAAAGGCACGGTGCCCCAGGGGGCGAAGCCGGGGCCGACGGCAACCAATGTGCCCCGCACGTCCGGTGACGTCGAGAAGCCCTCGCCCGTCGTTGTGCCGATCGTGATGTTCGGATCGTTCATTCTCGGTATCGGCCTGATTCTGTTCAACTACCTGCCACACGGGCTGTTCGGCATGCCGAGCAACTGGTACCTCCTCGGCGGCCTCGGTTTGATCCTGGTCGGCATCATCGCCGCCACCCAGTACCGCTAGCGGCGCTTCGAACCGGGATACCGCGAAACCGGATAGTTATCCACAGTGTGTTGATACATCGACACGGAGCCGGTTTGCCCTACGGATTCGGAGGGTTTCGCCGCAGGCTGGCCTGTGGAAAACCTGCATCACCCCCTGAATTTACCCACATGCTGTGGATCTGATGCCACAGGCTTCTCGCCGCAGGCGTCTGGATTGAGCTACTTCCCGTTGCGGCCGGCGGAATGCGCGAGCTATGACGGCAGCACGCCGAGCAGGCGCAGCGAGTAGGCACCGATGACGACCCAGAACCATTTCGTGTAGCCACTGTCGCCGAGGCGGCCGTTGAACCGGTAGCCCAACATCGTGCCGCCGATCATCAGCGGGATCATCGCGGCGGCGAGTCCGAGCTGGCGCATACCGAGCAGCCCTTCGCCGGCGAAGGTGAGCGTCTTGGTGACGTCGCCGGCGAGCGAGGCGAGCGTGGCTGCGCCGACGGTGAACCGCCGATCGAGGCCCAGACCGCGCACGGCCACCCCCTTGAGCGGACCACTCGTGCCCGAGAACCCCGAGGTGATACCGGCCGCTCCGGCCAGAAGTGGCGCCCCGACCTGTCGCTTGGTCGAACCCGACACCGCCTCGGCCACGAGGCTGGCCGCCAACGACGCCACGACAGCGGTCACCACCCAGGACTCAGGGGCCCGGGCCAGGAGCGTCGCCCCGAGATAGGCGCCGATCATCGTCGGTACGACCACGATCAACGACTTGCGAATGGGCAATGTTCGACGGTAGGCGACGACCTTGGCCACGTTGTTGGCCGCCAGCAGGAGAGCGGCCATGACAACACCCTCCTTCGGCCCGAGAATCACCATCAGCGACGGCACGAGCAGGAGGGATCCGCCGAGACCGGCGCTGGCCGAGATGGCGAACGAACCAGCGGCGGCGGCGATCAGGAGCAACATCTCGGACAGAACCATCTAACTCAGCCTTCCTGTCGGCATCCCGGCCACCATTGACCGGGTCCAGCGACTTCGACCAGACCAGGATCGCCGAAGGTGACGTCGGATGCCAAACCCTGTCCGCTGACGCCCGGCGCCGAGGGTGTCTACAGCATGTCGTCGGCGGTGGCGGTGAGTTCCATGTCCTCGGTGCAGTGGCGGGGAGGGTCGGGGATCTCGTCGTTGGCCAGCGTCATACGAATCTCGGTTCCACAGACGCTGCAGCGGTACTTCAACCGCACACGGCGCAGCTCCCCCTCGGGGGGTGCCTCCGGGATCGGCCGGGCGAACGCCCCGATGATCGCGAACCCAAGCCGGAGCATCGCGTACATGACCACCGATGCAATGATCACCCGGATCGGTGAGAAGCGGGCGATGAGCAGGCCGACGGCGATCACCACGATGACCCCGACCAGGATGCGGTGGCGGCGCTGCTGAACCCGTTCGTCACGGGCCCGAGCGGTGGACGCCACCGGCGTGTCGTCGGTGTCGATGCGGTCGGGCACATCGGTTACCGGTTCGAAGTCGGTCACCTCTCCAGCTTACCGACCGGGACGCTCGGGGCCTAGAGTTGGCCACCACAGGAGGTATGGCCATGACCGAAGACTCCCCAACGAGAGATGATGCGACTGCGAAGCCTTCCCATGGTGGCCGGCTGGCCGCCCGGGCCCTCAGGGCGGCCGGCGTCGAGTGCGTGTTCACGCTGTCCGGTGGTCACGTCATGGGCATCTACGACGGCTGCCTCGACGAGGGAATCAAGGTCGTCGACGTCCGCCACGAGCAGGCAGCGGTGCACGCCGCCGACGCCTGGGCCCGCCTGAACCCGGGTCGGGTCGGCGTTGCCGTGCTCACCGCCGGCCCCGGTGTCACCGACGGCGTGACCGGGGTGGCCAACGCCTGGAGGGCCAACTCGCCGATCCTGGTGATCGGCGGTCAGGGTCCGTTCAACAACCTCCGACGTGGTTCGCTGCAGGAGATGGACCACGTGTCGGTGATGAAGCCGATCACCAAGTGGGCCGACGCCTGCTACCAGACCGATCGCATCGCCGAGTACATCGAGCTTGCGGTGCGCCACGCGCTCAGCGGCGTGCCCGGTCCGTCGTTCCTGGAGATCCCGATGGACATCCTCCACGCACCGGTCGACCTGTCGGCCGTGCCGATGCCGCGGTTCCGTGACTACCGGGTGGCGGCGGCCGCCCCCTCGGCGCAACTCGATGAGGCGGCCCGGATCATCGCCGACGCCGAGCGGCCCATGCTGATGGCCGGAACCGCGCTGAAGTGGTCCGAGGGTGGGCCGGCGCTTCTGGAGTTCGTCGAGGGCACCGGCATCCCCTGCTACACCAACGGAATGGGTCGGGGCATGCTGGCGATGAGCCACCCGCAGTTCCACAACCGCAGCCGCAAGCTCGCACTGGGGGAGGCCGACGTCGTGATCCTGGCCGGCACGCCGCTCGATTTCCGGATGCGATTCGGTGGTTCCATCGGAGCCGACACACGGATCGTCCAGCTTGATCTCGACGAGACCCTCATCGGTCAGAATCGCTCGGCCGACGTCGGCCTCGTCGGCAACCTGGGCGAGAACCTGGCCGCCCTGACGGCGCTGCTGGCCGAGCGGTCCTACACGGCGCCCGAGACCTGGATGGCGGGATTGCGGACCTTCGAACAGGAGGCGGAAGCGGCGCAGGCCTCCCAACTCGGATCCGACGAGGTGCCGATCGATCCGCTCCGGTTGTGCGCCGAGATCGCGGAGTTCGTGGCCGGCGATCCGACCATGATCGTGATCGGCGACGGGGGCGACATCGTCGCCCAGGCGTCGAAGGTCTTGAAGGTGCCGGAGGAGGGGGCGTGGATGGACCCCGGTCCTCTCGGCACGCTGGGTGTGGGCATGCCCTTCGCCCTGGCCGCCCAGCTCAGCCATCCCGAGCAGCGGGTGCTGATCATCTACGGCGACGGGTCGTTCGGGCTCAACGGCTTCGAGTACGACACCGCGGTCCGATTCGGCCTACCGGTCGTGGGGATCGTCGGCAACGACGGCGCATGGGGTCAGATGTTGCGGCCGCAGGCCATGATCTACGGCTCCGACCGGCTGGTGGCCACCGAGTTGGCCTACACCCGCTACGACCAGGTCATCGAGGCCCTCGGCGGCCACGGCGAGCACGTGACGAAACCGGCCGACATCGGTCCAGCACTGCGACGGGCGTTCGAGTCGGGCAAGCCGGCGCTGGTCAATGTCGAGATGCGCAAAGACGTCGACGGCATGAAGGGATCGACCTACGTCTGAGGGAGCCGTCCGATGAGCGGCGAGCACCGACCGCAGCTCCTGGTGATCCGCCACGGTCAGACCGCGTGGTCGGCCGTCGGAAGACACGCTGGCCGCATCGACATCGGGTTGACCGAGGTCGGGCGCGGCGAAGCGGCCGCTGCGGCCCGGACTCTGGACGGATGGAACCTGACCCGGGCCTACACGAGCCCGCTCGTCAGGGCCCGTGAAACCGCCGAGTTGGTGGGACCGGTCTGCGGGCTGACCGTCGACGACGATCTGGTGGAGTGGGATTACGGGGAGGCCGAGGGTCTGACGACGCCGGAGATGCGGGTCGGCACGCCGGGATGGTCGGTGTGGACCCACGCCATGGCGGGCGGCGAGTCCGTCGCCACGGTCGGTTCGCGGGCCGACGCCTTCCTGGCTCGCGTCCTCGGCGAGGTTCCCACCGGCAACGTCGTCGTCTTCGGACACGGTCATCTCCTGGCCGTGCTGATCGCCCGATGGTGTGGTCTGGCCCCGGTCGAAGGTCGTCGCTTCGCGCTGGCCACGGCCACGGTCAGCCTGCTCGGATGGCGCCGGGAGGACCGGGTCATTCGGGCCCTCAACCACCGCTCGGGTACGGTGCTCGATCCGCCGTCCCGAACGTAGGTCAGGTTCGCTGGTAGCGGCCCGGCTCCACCTCGGCCGCCTCGCCCCGGTCGACCATACGGGCCACGTGCAGCTCGGCCGTGCGGTGCTCGACGGATTCGAGAAACACGTGCTCGACGTGGGGCCGGTAGACGAACCGGTGGGCAACCATCTCGTCGAGGGAGTGGGGTTCGGCCAGGAACGCGAGCATCCGCTCGTGCCGGGATTCGATCACGGCGTGGAAGTCGTCGACCATCTTGACGAACGTCTCCCGGCCCTCGATGATCCCCTTGTGGTGGAAGGTCACGTACCAGTCGGCCTCGACCTCACGAACCAGGCGCAGTGATTCGTCGAACTGATCGAGGTCGGACCAGGCGTCGCCGTAGTAGGGACCGAAACCGGTGAGGTCGATGTCGGACAGGAAGAACACGTTGCCGATCCGGAAGCCGCTGTGGCCTCTGGTATGGCCCGGCAGGTGCATCGCCTCGACAGCGACACCGCCGAGGTCGAAGACGTGGCCGTCGCCGAAGCCCTCGGCGTCGTCGCGGGGAGTGTAGAAGAACTCCTCCTGAACCTGAGCGGTGAAGTCGGCGCGTGTCCGCCCGGTCAATCCGTACACGTCCATCAGACCCTCGATCGACCGGGCCGCCGGGAGGTCGTCGTGGTGGATGTGGAGGCGGGACTCGGCGAACAGACCGTTGCCCGGCATGTGGTCCTCGTGCCCGTGGGAGTTGATGACGGCGTCGACGGCTACCGGGGCGCCGCCACGGCCGACCACGGTGATCGAGGGATCGATCAGCGCCACCTCGGCCGACCCCTCCACCAGGACCGAGTTGCCTGCCGGATAGGCGCCGTTGCCGGCTCCCTGGAGCACGCTGACGCTCGACGACAAGCGGATCTGGTCGTCATCCCATGGAACAATCGTGGCCGTCTTCACCTCCTCAACGGTAGCGGCGGGATCGGTCGCGACGGGCACCGTCGAGCGTTCGAGTCGCTCGCCGGCTGGCCTGCAGGCCGGTCCCTGATACGGTTGGGAGAGCAACCACCGGGCCACCCTGTGCCCACCATTTCCGACTGCCTCCAGACTGCCAGACCGTAAGCGCCACCCTGAGAAGGAACCGATGACCGAAGACAACGGCGGGCGATCCGAACTGACCTGGTACGACATGCCGGAGCTCCGGCGGCCGCTGTTGTTGATTGCCTTCGAGGGTCTGTTCGACGCCGCCTCGGCCGCTTCGTCGGCGCTGGAATGGATCCGGGAACGGGGTGATTCCACCGAGATCGCCATGATCGATCCGGAGAACTTCTTCAACTTCACCGAGGCCCGTCCGTCGGTGCGTTTCGACCATTCCGGGGAGCGTGTCATCGACTGGCCGGTCAACGAGGTCTACTCGGTGGCCACCGACTCGGGCCGCGATCTGGTCGTCCTCACCGGGGTGGAGCCACATCTTCGGTGGTCGTCGTTCGCCCGGCACGTCGTGGAGGTGGCCCGGCGAACCAGAGCCGAAATGGTGGTGACCGTCGGTGCCTTCGTCGGCATGGTGCCCCACACCCGGCCGTTCGCCGTCACCGGGAGCGCCGCCCACCCGGAGCTGGTGCGCCGCCTCAACCTGACCCCGCCGACCTATCAGGGGCCGACCGGCCTGATCGGTGTGATCGTCGAGCAGATGGAACGGGCCAACATCCCGGCGATCTCGCTGCGGGTCGAGGTGCCCCACTACGTTCCCGGTGCGCCCAACCCCAAGGCGACCCGTGCGCTGCTTCGCCGTCTTCAGCAGACGACGGGCGTCAGCACCGGCTACGAGGAGCTCGACAGCGAGGTCACCGAGTGGTTGCAGCGGGTCGATCAGGCGGTGGCCGCCGACGACGAGAGCCGGGAGTACGTCGAGCGGCTGGAGGAGCAGGCCGACTCGAACGAGGAGCTGCTCCCGTCCGGCGACGACCTGGCCGGCGAACTCGAGGCGTTCCTTCGGGAACAGCAGGGTTCCGACGGGGACGAGAGCCAAGCCGGCTAGCCCGAAATCCTGGAAGCCGTTGAGATCCAGGTTCCGGGCGATGGTCAGCGGGCCAGCATCTCCTCCGTGGGCCAGTCGGCGAAGAGGACACCGACGAGTACGGCAAGGTTCACGGCTATGGCGCCGATCTTGTTCGGGAAGAGCGCCGGGAAGGCGTTCCAGAACAGCCCCAACGTCATCAGCGACAGCATGGCCCCACCAACTGCGAGTGTCTTCCACCAGTTCTCGGAGAAACCGATCTCGAGGAGCGCGAATCCGGCGACGACGAACAGGGCGAGCCCGACAACCCATGCTGCGATGCTGACGACCTTCGCCACGCCGCCGCCCAGCGTGCCGGTGAGCAGCCACGAGCGGGCGTTCCAACGATCACCTCCCAACGACGTGGCCGCAAGGACACCGAGCACGTGCCCGATCCCGTGAAGGATCAGAACGATCCCGATCGCGAGTCTCCAGGACATGTCTGCAGCATGAATAGACAAGGCCGCGATTCGCAGAGGCGGAGGTCCCGATCCGTCGGGTTGGTTGAGTCGTGGGATGTCTAGCGGGATCGGATCGCCTTTGGGCCGCGCAGGACACGGGCGGGCAGGGTGATGATGGCTCGAACGAGATCGAGCGC
>Ga0224512_10004679_pt1 | contig 11465 bp, 9 predicted proteins | sample SF_May12_sed_USG_4_FD_169103 | JGI IMG/M metagenome (GOLD analysis project Ga0224512, IMG submission 169103) | Sediment microbial communities from San Francisco Bay, California, United States - SF_May12_sed_USGS_13 | ecosystem: Environmental > Aquatic > Marine > Sediment | place: USA: California... | reverse complement strand
AGGTCTCGCCCGTCGAACGGGAGTAGCCATCGGCCATAGCCATTGCGACGTTCTCGTGCAGGCAGGTCGTGTAACGTATGTCCGGGCGATCCACGAGCGCGTCGAGCAGTCCGGTCTCCTCGGAACCGGCCAGGCCGAACATATACGGAATCTTCCAATCGAGCAGAAATTCCCCCATTACCTCGCCGCCGGTCATGCCTTCGACGATGCGACCCTGCTCGGGAATCGTCAGGCCCGAAGAGCCGGGCACCGGCTCGGCGGCCGACAGATTGTTGGCGATCGTGCTGGCGCCGGCAATCGAGACGCCGGCCTGAACGAGCCGACGCATGAACGTCCTTCGCTCGATCTTCTCGTCGAGCAACAACTTCGACAATTCGTACATGATTTACACCGGGATTCCGCAGAGCCAAAGACCACTTCGTGTGTATCTGCCTTATATACTCCGCCTCCATAGGGACGAGCGCAACTGTCGCATCTGCATTGGGACAGGCATGTCATTTTCGCCGGAGTACTCATTGCCTCCCGGTCGAATCATGCAAACGGGCGGCAGCGATGCGGCAAGTCTGGCCGGGATACCGACGACGGTAGCGGTCATTGGCGCCGGTGCGGGGTGACCGTGAATTGTAGCCAAGGTGCCCAGAAAACACGCCAGCCTCGATCAGATCCGGGCAACGTCGCGCCGGATGACCAGCCTGTAATAGTTGCCTGCGCAACCGGATTGCGTATGAATTGAACAATTTCTTAAGAAAACATTATACTGGTGATTGCGGGCCGAGCTGTTCGGCTGTCGTTGCAATTTGCTGCGCTGCTACCTGAATTTGTCGGGAGAAAAAATAGTTCGGCGACGCACAAGGTTGCAATGCTCGCTGAAGACCATATTCGAGCAGGGGGACAAAAATGCTAGCAATAATCCGAAATCCGACGGCAACACTGGTGTGCGTAATCACGATTCTGGGATTACAGTACGTTCCATCCGCCGCATTCGCGCAGTCGATCGAAGAAATCATTGTTACGGCGCAAAGGCGTGAACAAACTTTGCAGGAAGTCACCGCTGCTGTAACCGTCGTCGATTCTGACCGATTGCAACAAGGGCAGATCAACAATCTCGAAGACATGATGAACATTGTTCCGAATGTCTATATTGGTAATGACTTCAATATGGCCAAGGTGTTTATCCGTGGCGTCGGTGCAAACACCTCGACCACCGGCAGTGAGACCGGCGTTGCGGTCCATCTGGATGGCTCCGTGATCGCGCGGGCGGAAGGGCAGCTGACTTCTTTGTTCGATCTCGAACGGGTGGAAGTCGTGCGCGGACCCCAGGGTACGCTTTACGGACGCAATGCGGTCGGCGGCTCGATCAATCTAATCAGCGCCAAGCCCACCGAGGAGTTCGAGGGTTATGCCCGGGTGACCGTCGGCGACTATGAATTGTTCGGTATCGAGGGAGCCGTTGGCGGTCCGATCAGTGATCGGGTCCGGGGGCGGGCCGCGTTCAAGTCGGAAGACCGCGGCGGTTTTGGTGTCAATCCGGTGACCGGGAACGACGTCGACGACCTTAACCGGCGGATGTTCAGAGGGCACCTGCAGTTCCTGCCATCCGAGAACGTTGACATCCTGCTCAGCGGCGAAATCTATACGCAGGACGACGCCTCGCGCGCACTGAAGTTTCGGCGCGAGGCCTTCCCGGGCGTTACTCGGCTGGCGGCCCCCGGCTTCGCGAGGCCTGGCGTGAACGGTGGTTACGCCGTTGACCCCAGGGACCACGCTTCCGAAGTCGACCCGGCGACCGATACCGAGACCTGGTCCGTCACCGGCACGCTGGCGTGGCGGTTGAGCGACACCCTGGGCTTCACGGGCATCGTCAATTACCGGGACTTCGAGACGTTCATCACGCAGGACCTCGACATCTCCGGCGTGCAGAACAGCCTGGCGACCACAGGCTTCAATGCCACCGTTCAACGACGTGATGTCGACAGCGAACAATTCAGCACCGAGCTGCAACTGAATTTCGACACCGAGCGTCTGACCGGCGTGCTCGGCCTGTTTTATTTCCAGGAGGACCAGGCACCGGTCGACACCGTCGGACTCGGCCCGATACTCGGTCAGCCACATATTCTGGACACCCTGGCAAATCCGGCCTCGGGCGCGTTTCCACCGATCGGCCCAACCGGCCTGGAGATCGACGGTGTTTTTGTCGATGACAGCCAGCCTTTCGATACCGCGTTCCCGCTGGAGATGTGCAATTCCGCCGCCTTCCTCGGCGGCGGCATCTCCGGGCAGGATCCGGTGCCGCCCAAGCGCGTCTGTCTGAAATCGGATCTCGGCACGGAGGTCATTGCGGTCTTCGGACAGGTCACCTTCGATCTGACTGACAGTTTTGCGGTCAAGGTCGGTGGACGCTTCAACTCCGAAGAACGCACCTCAGCGAATCCTTCGTTTATCGTTGCGCGCAACGGCCTCGGACCGATCATTGTGACGACGACGGCGGCGACTTCGGTGAAGAGATCCTTCGATGACTTCACGCCCGAGGTCGGGTTCGAATGGAGCGCCAGCGACAATGTCATGTTCTATGCCACTTATTCCGAGGGCTTCAAAGCCGGCGCCGGGGAGAATGCAGCGGGCAGCACGATCATCGTCGAGCCCGAAGAGATCGAAAATATCGAACTGGGGTTCAAGAGCACGCTGTTTGATAATCGCCTGGCGCTGAACATCGCCGCGTTCACGTATGACCTCACCGGTCAGCAGATCAACAAGACGCTCGCCGGTGGCCCCGCCGGATTCAGCACGATTTTCGAAAACGCCGCGAAGACTTCTGCCGATGGCGTCGAAATCGAATTCCTCGGGCGACTCACCGAGAGTTTTCGCATGAGCGGATCGCTCTCCTGGCTCGACTCGAAGTACGATGACTTCCTGACCAGCGACCCGGCGAACCCGAGGAACGTGTCGACCCCGGGACCTCCTGGGTTCCCGGCAGATCCGACGGGCTTCAATCCCGCCGAGCCGCCGGTACAGCTCGCGGGCAACTCGACCCGCAATTCACCGGAAATTGCCGCGAATATACATTGGGAATATGACTTCCCGGCGATGGCCGGTGGTGGCTACCTCTCGTTCCTGGGCGATGTCTCCTACAAGGACGATGTTTTTTTCACGGAGTTTAATCGTCTGATCGAGGGGGCGGAGTCCTACACGATGCTCGACCTGAGCCTGCATTACACCGCCTCTGACGAGGCATTGACAGCACAGCTCTGGGTCAAGAACGCGACCGACGAGTTCCGCGCGACAAGTACCTTCCAGCTCGCAACGGCACGCACCATCGGCGTGACTTACCTGCCGCCCAGGACCTACGGCTTTACCATAGGCTACAACTTCTAGGGACACGCCGCACCGGCCTCTATGGCGGCTGCTGCAGGCTGGTCTGCAGATCAATAATGCGGCAGAGGGAGATATGCAGCAGCGTATCTCCCTGCCGGCGCCTGTTCGCCCAACCCTGGAATGGGGCTGGATTTTGACCTCTCTGCCAGCCATCTTCTCGGGCGAAACAATGCAGACGCACCGGGCATCGCCGGCCGGCGACGGGAGCGCAGTTATTTTCCGCGATACTCGGACGAGTCCGGACTTCGCGCCGACCCGGTCGTGTGTTTGGCGTGCCGAAGCGATACGATTTGCTGAACTGTGGTCGACCGCCTTTGGGCGCTGAACAACATTGATGAATGCTGGCCGCGAAACCTGCAGGCAAATTCGGATTCCGAGCCGCTCGTTGGCGCAAGTGATCTGGGCGGTGCTCGGCCTGTGTGCCGGACTCGATCTGGCGCGGGCAGAGGAAGCGGCGGATCCGGCCGCCGAATTTCACATGGCGCGTCTGGTGTACGGCAGCGGCAGCGGGGAGCGAGGCTGGCGTCCGTGGTGGGCGATCGACTATCCGGAGGCAGAATTCCATCTGATGAACGGGCTTGCAAGGCTGACGACACTGGACGTTGCCGACGACAGCCAGCATCTCCGCCTGACCGACAACGAGATTTTCGATCATCCCTGGCTGTTTGCGCAGCAGGCTGGGCATTGGCGTCTGTCGGACGACGAAATCGCGCGTCTGCGTGAGTACGTCTATCGCGGTGGGTTTCTTGTGGTCGACGATTTTCACGGTGAGTATGAGTGGCTGGTCATGAAGCATGCGCTGAGCCGGGCGTTTCCAGATTGGCCGATCCTGAAAATCTCCGAAGGCCATGACCTGATGAATGTTCTTTACGACCTCGACCAGGACACACAGATACCGGGCCGCCGGCATCTGTATCGTGCTGCCGGCGGCAGGATCGAGGCCATGTTGCACGGACCGGCACAATGGCACGGAATACACGACGATGAGGGCAGACTGGTCGTCGCTATCAACTTCAACATGGATATGGGCGATGCATGGGAGCACGCCGATGATCCGGTGTACCCGCTGGAGATGACTGCGCTCGCATACCGCTTTGCGGTCAACTATGTCATCTACGCGATGACGCACTAACGGATTCGGGGATCGGACCGCAACTTGCGAAATCGGGATCGGACCTCGTCAGCCCGTCAGGCGGGCTATCCTTTGACGATGCGCGGCAAAATCATTTGGTGGCGCGGGCAAATTGACCTTGGATTCTGATAGGCGGCACCGGCAAACGCTTGCAGATAGGACCGCAGATCACTCAAATTTACGATCTCGTCGACGAATCCGTGACGTGCACAATACAGCGGGCCTGACGTGTCGCGATAACGCTGCGCCAGTTCATTCATCTTTTCGATAATGGGTTCCAGCGGCCGTCCGGCGTCTTTTTCCTTGACCGCGCGCCGCGCATACGTTGCGACTGCGGCCGTTTCGCCGTGCATAACGGCGATATCGGTTGCCGCCGTACCGAGCGTGAACGCATTGTGGCGATTGGCGTTCGGACCACCGAGCACATAGTGGGCGGCGGCGCTGCCTTTTCTCAGTACAACGAGCATCAGCGGCACTTCTGTCTGCTGGATAGAATAAATCAGCGACTGCCCGAGTCCGAGCAGCTCCGCCCGCTCGGCAACATCGCCAACGTCGATGCCCGTCGTATCCTGAAACCAGATCATCGGCACCCTGTCGCGCCCGCAGAGAGTGACAAATTCGTTCATCTTTATGAGGCCCTGACGGTAGAGTTTGCCGCCTATGCCCGGATAGTCGCCGTACTCAGGATAGCCTTTGCCGAGAAAGCCCTGCCGGTTGCCGATACAGCCGACAAGCATGCCGTCGATCTTGCAGAGGCCCGTGTACATCTCGGGGCCGTAATCCGGACGAAACTCCATGTGTTCGCTGCCATCGACGAGCCGGGCCAGGATCTGGTCAAAGTCGTACGTTTCTTTCTGGTTGTAAGGTAACAGACTGTAAAGATCGTCTGCCGCGAACTTCGGTGCAACCGGTTCGGCGACACGGAAAAATCTCGGTGCGTAGGCAGGCACGTCGCGCATATATTCCTTGATTCCGTCGAGGACACCGGTCTCCTCCTCGTAGACGTGCGAGAAGAACCCCGTATGGTCGTAATGCGTATCGACATTGCCCGGTGGGCGGGCAGAAAATTCCTTGGTCCTGGCAATGATCTCTTCCAGCATTGCTGCATCGAATCCACCGCGCGGAGCCATTCCGGATACAATACCGACGCCGCCGACCGCCATGTTGGCATCCTTATGGGCAAGTAAGATCGTAGGGCTGATACTCTGATACCCGCCGCCCGCCGGATTCGTGCCGTAGATTCCTGCCAGCACGGGCACACCGGCCTGGGCGAGTTCGGCGTGCCGAAAAAACGGTGTGCCGGCACCCCGCCGATTGGCGTAGAACTTCTCCTGCTCCGGAAGTTTCGCGCCGCTGCAATTCACCAGCCAAACCAGCGGAATGTTCAGCCGTTTTGCCAGATCTGTTACGCGGAGGATATTTTCGGACTGACCAGGCAACCATGCGCCCGCCATGACCTTGTTGTCGAATCCGATGACGACAGCCCAGCGCCCCTCGATTTTTGCGAGGCCATCCACGACGTTGGTCGTGCCCTCAGCGTTATCGAGCGGGTTATATAAAGAATGCAGCGGTTGCCAGCTGTTCGCATCGACGAGATAGTCGATGCGCTGCCAGACCGTCATCCAGCCGCGTGCGTTGATCTTTTCGGTCGGAAACCCTGCTTCCTCAACTTTTTGTTTGGCCGCAACAACTTCCGCCTCGGTTTCCCGCAGCTGAGCCGAGCTTTCGGCAGCGCGCTCGATACGGCCAGCCTTCAGCTCCTTGCCGAAGTCATCCATGTGCTCGAAATACGGTCTCATTTGTCTGCACCTCTGTTAGCGATTTGGGGTAAAACCGCACGCGACGCCGGCGATGATCATTTTTTGAACGTTGGATGTGCCTTCGACTACCTGCAGGGATTTCGCGTCGCGATAAAAACGTTCCGCGGGGTATTCAGTCGAATAGCCGTAGGAGCCGAATATTTTCATGCACTCATTGGCGGCGTGAACGGCGGCTTCAGAGGCTGCGAGTTTTGCGACGGACGTTTCATATTGATTCGGTCGGTTCTGATCTTTGAGCCATGCGGCCCGGTACACCAACAGCCTTGCTGCCTCGTGCTCGACGGCCATCTCGGCGATCTGGGCCTGGATCATCTGATGCTTGGAAATCGGCTTGCCAAACTGGGTGCGCTCGTTCGCATAGTTGATAGCGAGGTCCAGAACGCCTCCCGCGACGCCCAATGCGCCGGCCGCACAGTTGATGCGCGTATTGTTGAGCTGCCACATGCAGATCTTGAAGCCGTCACCTTCCTTGCCGAGCAAAGCATCCTTGGGAATCTTGGCGCCGTCAAAGATAAATTCGCCGGTCGGCGAACAATGCAGGCCGAGCTTGGTTTCAATTGCCGGTGCCGTACAGCCCTCTAAATTCTTGGGCTCAAGAATGAACGCCGAAATCCCTTTGTGTTTCGCTTCCCTGTCGGTGTAGGCATAAAGCAGGCCGGCGTCGCCGACTTGCGCATTTGAAATCCAGGTCTTGCTGCCATGCAATTCCCAATAGTCGCCGGCATCGACGGCATACGTTTTCATGCTCGATACATCGGAACCGGAATTGGGCTCGGTCATTGCGAAGAACCCCAGCTTTTCACCGGAAATCCATCCGGGTATATATTTCTCCTTCTGCGCATCCGTGCCGTACTTGGCGACCGTTAGCGTTGGGCCAAGGTTCTGCATATTGAACTGAACGCGCCACGACGCCGACACCCGGCTTATCTGTTCCGCCATTAAAACGGATTCCAGGAACCCCATGCCGTTGCCGCCCAGCTCATCCGGTAGCCCACACGCAAAGAAGCCAAGTTCGCCCATGCGGGCAACACGGTCTGCGCGAAACTCGTGCTTTTCCTCCTCTTCGCGGATAGTAGGCGCAATATCTTCTTCAGCAAACCGCTGTGCGGTCTCCTGTACCAGAGTCTGTTCTTCAGTCAATTCAAACATCTTTCCTGCCTCAATGATTTCAAATTATGCGTTCACTCGATGATGGCGAGCACATCATCCTCTTCGACCGCATCGCCTTTCTTGACGTTGATTTTCGAAATCGTACCGTCGCACGGCGCGTAGATCGGAATCTCCATTTTCAAAGCTTCGACGACAAAAATTTCATCGTCTTCCTCAACCGTATCGCCGACATCAACCGATACCTTATAGATGTTACCAGCCAGAGCAGCGAGAACTTCTTGTGCCATCTCCATTCCTTCCTTATATCGATTACTGTAGTAAAGTCAGAAAAATGCCCGCCGCGATAACCGTGCCGATCACGCCGGCAATATTCGGGCCCATTGCGAACATCAGCAGGTGATTCTTTTTGTCGGCTTCCGCACCCATTTTCTGCACGACACGGGCCGCCATCGGTACAGCCGATACACCCGCGCCACCAACTAGCGGATTAATCTTGTCAGACGTAAACAGATTCATGATCTTCGCAAGAATCACGCCGGTCGCCGTGCCTATCATGAACGCGAATAGGCCCAGAAAGAATATGAAAATAACTTCCTTGCGGAGAAAGTTTTCGGAATTCATCGTCGCGCCGACGCTTAAACCTAAGAAAATAGTTACGATGTTCATCAATGAATTTTGCGCAGCATCCGTCAGGCGCTCGACAACTTTTGACTCCCTAAACAGATTACCGAGCATGAACATCGAAATGAGTGGTGCGGAAGCCGGCACGAGCAGGATAACTACAACGCTTGCTGCAATCGGGAAAAACAGCTTCTCGCGCGAACCGATTTTGCGGCCTTTTTTCATGCGGATCCGGCGTTCGTTCTGTGTTGTCAGCAAACGCATGATCGGGGGCTGAATGATCGGAACCAGCGCCATATACGAATACGCGGCAACGGCACAGGCGCCGAGCAGATGCGGTGCGAGTTTGGCTGCGAGAAAGATCGTTGTCGGGCCGTCGGCGCCGCCAATAATACCGATCGTTGCAGCTTCCTGCAGCGAAAAACCAAAGGAAGTTGCAGCGAAAAATGTAATGTATACGCCGGCCTGCGCCGCTGCTCCGAGGAATATCAGGCGGGGCTGCGAGAGCAATGGGCCGAAGTCGGTCAGCGCACCGAGGCCGAGAAAAATGAGTGGCGGAATCACTTCCCACTCTATGCCGTAGTGATAGAAGCGCCAGACGAGTCCCTCGCCAGGCAGCATCAGGTCGGTGAGCGGCAAATTGGCGATCAATATGCCGAAGCCGATGGGCAGCAGCAGCAACGGCTCGTATTTCTTACTGATGGCAAGGTAAATTAAAGTCAGGCTGATAAGCCACATCACCAGCATGCCAGGAGTGACCGCGAATACTCCCATGTGCTCCAGAATGGCCATTCTAGTCTTTGTCTTCGGCTGCAGGACGCTCTACGGCAACGAGCGCGATAATCTTCATGGCCAGGTACAGCACCGCCATACCGAGGAATACACCGCTAATCCCGTTGACGAATATGTTTATCTCTGCAGTCAACTGATCTTGATCCAATTATCGTTATTATTGGCCGTCACCCGGCAAGCGGGCGTATCATCGCGTAATGAGTTGCACTATTCAATTGCAGCCGGGAAAAGGGTTTGATTCGGTCGGATTTCGACTCGGCATCAAGCTTTTGCTCCCGCTACAATACTCAGGACGAGACAGCGTTCGCATACGTGCATGTACCTAGCCTGCGATCGGTATCAAGTAGCTTGATCGGTGTCGTCCGGCGTCAGTGTGTAAATATTGTTAACCATCTGAATTATCTATAGAAAATCGGTTATTTGATCGATTCTCGATGCACACTTCTTGGTGCCAGTCTCGTCGATCGAGAGATAGTAAATACAATCGCGTTATTGCAGCCATGCGGGCATCGAAGAAGCCTCGAATCCTTAGGGGCCCTTGCGCAACTCGAGGAAGAGGGCACTGCGCGGTCGGCAAAGGCCGCGGCTGGAAAAATCGGTCAACAAAGGGGGCCGGATCGCTCGGGACCCGGCCCTTTATTTAACTCTTTTCGCGGTGGTTTCGGTTTGGGTTATGCTGGCCGGCAACGTTCCTGGTCCGGCCTTCTTTCTCGCAGCGTCACGATACGCGCAGGAATGAGCCGGCCGATGGTTTCAATGAACGTCAACTACGTTTACGCAGAAATCAAGTAACGCTCATTAACTACGTCATGACGACAATACGGTGATTCCCGAAAGCACAGACATCGTCGTTATCGGTGGCGGCAATGCCGCAATGTGTGCCGCGATCTCGGCGCGTGAGAACGGTGCTGACGTTGTGGTGCTGGAACACGCATATAAGATGATGCGTGGCGGTAATAGCCGACACACACGCAATCTTCGAGCCATGCATGATGCACCGACCGGTACCTTGGTCGACTGTTACGGCGAAGATGAGTACTGGCGAGATTTGTTGCGGGTTACCGAAGGAAATACCAATGAACTTCTCGCGAGGCTTATGATCCGAAACAGCCAGGAGCTTCTGGTCTGGCTGCATGACCGGGGCGTGCGATTTCAGCCGCCCTTGAGTGGGACCCTGAGCCTGGGGCGTACAAACGCGTTCTTTCTCGGCGGCGGCAAAGCATTACTGAACGCCGAATATCTGACAGCTGAAAAGCTTGGCGTCAAGGTCTTTTATGACAGCGAGGTTACAGAGTTGACGGTGGAAGATGGTGTCTTTGAATCGGCCAAGGTCGTGAATCGCGGATTCAGCTACGAAGTCAAGGCAAAGGCGGCAATTGTCGCGAGCGGCGGCTTTCAGGGAAACACGAAATGGATGAGGGAGGCATGGGGTGATGCGGCTGATAACTTCATCATCCGGGGCACACCCTACAATCGCGGCAGAATGCTGAAAGAATTGATTGACAAAGGCGCCGAGACGGTCGGAGAGGCGACCCAATGTCACGCAGTCGCGATCGATGCGCGGGCACCGAAATTCGACGGCGGCATAGTGACTCGACTGGACTGTGTTTGCTTCAGTATCGTCGTTAACAAGAACGGGCACCGATTCTACGACGAAGGGGAAGACTTCTGGCCGAAACGCTACGCAATCTGGGGACGATTGGTCGCGCAGCAACCCGAGCAAATCGGCTACGCGATCATCGATTCGAAGGTCATCGATAATTTCATGCCGTCCGTATATCCGTCGATTTCGGCGTCAAGCATCGACGCTCTCGCCGACAAGATCGGTATAGACCGGAAGACACTCGTTGAAACCGTCTCAGAATTCAATCGTGCGGTGAAGCCGGGCACATACGATACGGGCAACCTCGATGACTGCTACACGCAGGGAATCGATCCGCCAAAAACGCACTGGGCACTGCCATTGGATTCTCCGCCGTTTTACGCATACCCGTTGCGGCCCGGTATTACGTTCACTTATCTGGGCCTGAAAGTGAATGAAGAGGCGAGAGTTTTGTTCGCTGACAACAGACCGTCAGACAACATTTTCGCAGCTGGCGAAATAATGGCCGGAAACATTCTTGGTCAAGGCTACTGCGCGGGCACCGGAATGACTATAGGGTCCGTTTTCGGAAGGATTGCGGGAGAGAGGGCCGCATGCAGTCTGAAATAGCAGGGTCCGGTTCCGGAGAAACGCAGGCCGTCGAGGAAGCAAGGCGGGTGATGAACATCTGCAATGCGTGTCGCTATTGCGAGGGCCGATGCGCGACTTTTCAGGCAATGACGCAGCGACGGGCCTTCTCTGAGAACGACCTGGATTATCTTGCAAATCTTTGTCACAACTGCACGGCCTGTTTTCATAGTTGCCAGTATGCTCCGCCGCATACCTTCGATCTCAATGTGCCCAGAGCGTTGACAGCATTGAGAGTCGAGACCTACGAAAAATACGCCTGGCCGGCTTCGATGGCCGGCCTTTTCAGACGAAACGGCCTGATAATGTCGCTGACGGTTGCATTTGCGTTGACGTTCGTCATTACTCTGGTACTCGTTCTGCAGCAAAGTACAGTGCTTTTCGCTGA
>Ga0224512_10004678_pt1 | contig 11466 bp, 9 predicted proteins | sample SF_May12_sed_USG_4_FD_169103 | JGI IMG/M metagenome (GOLD analysis project Ga0224512, IMG submission 169103) | Sediment microbial communities from San Francisco Bay, California, United States - SF_May12_sed_USGS_13 | ecosystem: Environmental > Aquatic > Marine > Sediment | place: USA: California... | reverse complement strand
CGACCGACCAGGAGGAGCTGGCGGCAGGAAAACAGTCGCTGCTGGTCGCGGCCAGCACGCGTATCACCGAGATTCGTGCCGACGGCGAACGGCAGGAGCAGGAGCTCAGTGTCCTCCAGAGTTCGCACCATGACCTGCGTGGCCGCCTGTCCTCGCTGGAGACCCTGCAGCAGGCCGCGCTTGGACAGGGTTCCGACCGGGTCAGCGGCTGGCTGGAATCGCAGGGCCTCAGCGAGACACCACGTCTTGCCCAGCAGCTCCAGGTCGAGTCCGGCTGGGAACATGCGGTCGAGACCGTGCTGGGTTCCTACCTTGAAGCCGTGTGCGTGGACGGGCTGGACGATGCAGAGCGGCTGCTCGCCGGTCTGGAGCAGGGCGCGATTTCGCTGTTCAATACCCGGGCGAGCGCTGCCTCCGGCTGCACCTCGGACCGGCTGGCCGCCCTGGCCGACAAGGTGCAGGCACCCTGGTCGATGGGCGCCCTGCTGGACGGTGTGTATGCCGCCGATTCATTGCACCAGGCGCTGGAGTTGCGGGAGTCCATCGCCGCTCACGAGTCCATCGTGACCCGGGACGGCATCTGGCTCGCCCGCGGCTGGTTGCGAGTCGCGCGTGATGCGGACGAAAAGGCCGGTGTCCTGCAGCGTGAACGCGAGATCAGCCGGCTGCAGCAAGAGATCGCCGGACAGGCGAGTCGCATCGAGGAACTGCGCAACAGCATTAGCGAGTCCCGTGGCGCGCTGGTCGCTGCCGAGGAGGAACGCGAGCAGCTGCAGGCGGGTTACAACCAGGCGCACCGCCAGGCAAGTGAATTGCAGGCCAGGCTGGCCTCCTGCAAGTCACGCATCGAGCACCACCAGACACGCAGCGAGGATGTGCAGAAGGAGAGCGAGGACCTGCGCGCCCAGAAGTCACGCGAACAGGAGGAATATGCCGCGGCCCAGGCGCGCATGCAGGAGGCCCTGAGCGCTGTCGAACAGCTGACGGCCGAACGAGAACAGCGCAGTCAGCGCCAGCAGGACCTGACAGCGGCCCTGGACGATGCCCGCACGCAGGCGCGTGCCAGCCAGCAGTCCATGCATGACCTGGCGTTGCGGGCGGAGTCGATACGCACTGCACGCAGCTCGATCGAGCAGAACCTTGAGCGCATGCGCGAACAGTCCCACCAGCTGGTCAGCCGCCGTGACGAACTCGGCGGCATCCTGGCGCAAGGGGACACGCCCATTGTCGAACTGGAGGCCGGGCTTGGCACCCTGTTGTCTCAGCGCATGGAGGTGGAAACCGAGCTGTCCGGCGCGCGCCAGCAGGTCGAGGCAATCGAGCACAGCGTGCGTGAGCTGGATCAGGAACGGCTACGCAAGGAACGCAGTGTCAGCGGCCGGCGTGAACAGGTCGAACGGGAGCGCATGGCCTGGCAGGAGATCAAGGTACGCAGCGACACCCTGATGGAACAGATCAACGAGGCCGGATTTGACTACCCGGAACTGGTTGCCTCTGTCGATGAAGAGGCCACGGTTGAAGCCTGGTTGGAACAGGCGGAAAGGCTTGAAAACCGTATCCAGCGGCTCGGGCCGATCAACCTGGCCGCGATCGAGGAATATGACGAGGAGTCCCGGCGCAAGGTCTACCTGGACGCCCAGCACGCCGATCTGACCGAGGCGCTGGAGACCCTGGAGAATGCGATCAGCAAGATCGACAAGGAGACCCGTGCGCGTTTCAAGGAGACCTTCGACAAGGTCAACACGGGTTTCCAGGAGCGCTTCCCGCGGCTGTTCGGTGGCGGGCACGCCTACCTGGAACTGACCGGCGAGGACCTGCTGGACACCGGGGTCACGGTCATGGCGCGGCCGCCCGGCAAACGCAACAGCACCATCCAGCTGCTCTCGGGCGGGGAGAAGGCCCTGACGGCAATCGCCCTGGTGTTTTCCATCTTCGATCTCAATCCCTCGCCGTTCTGCATGCTCGACGAGGTCGATGCCCCGCTGGATGACGCCAATGTCGGCCGCTATTGCGAAATGGTGCGGGAGATGTCCGGGCAGGTCCAGTTCATCTTCATCACCCACAACAAGATCACCATGGAGATGGCCAATCAACTGACCGGCGTGACCATGAACGAACCGGGCGTCTCGCGCCTGGTGTCCGTGGATATCGACGCCGCCGTTGAAATGGCGGCGATGTAGGCGGTTTTCCATTATCATTAGCGCAGTTCTCAAAGCCGGGTCCTGATATATGGAAAATATGCGCTGGATACTGCTGATTGCCGGGATCATCATCGTTCTCGGTATCTATATCTTCAGCCGCCTGCAGGGCCGGCGTCGCGACGCATCCCTGTCTGCAGGGTACCGGTTCACCGAGCCTGACAGCCGCATCGACCCCCTGTTCGACGACATCGGTGGTCCGGGCAATGTCGATGCCGAACTGGAAAGCCTGGGCCAGCTGATCGCCGGGGACGCGTCGCAGCAGAAGGGCGAGGCGCCGGCCACATTGGCGCCCTCGAGCCCGGCCACGCCAGACAAGGTAGTCACCCTGTTTGTGATGGCACCACCCGGTGTTCCGTTTCGTGGCAGCTTCCTGATGGAGGCCATGGACAAGGCCGGGCTGGAGTTCGGCGACATGCAGATCTTCCATCACCTGGAGAGCCACAACGGCCGTGACCGCGTGCTGTTTTCTGTCGCGAACATGCTGGAACCGGGAACCTTCAACCTGCAGGCCATGGAGACCTTCTCCACCCGCGGGCTGGTGCTGTTCCTGCAGCTGCCGGCCGACTTCGATGCCGTCAGGGCCTTCGATGCCATGGTGGCGGCCGCCCGTTCGCTGGCAGGCAGTCTGCAAGGCAGCGTGTACGATGCCACCCACAGCGTGCTGACCAGGCAGACCATCAGCCACCTGCGCGAAGACATTATCGATTATCAGCTCAGGCAGCGGGTTGCGCTAACGGCATCATGAGTGTGCCGAAGGCGGTACGCCAGCGTGCCGGTGAATTGCACAGGGAACTCCACGAGCACAACTACCGCTATTACGTCCTCGACGCGCCGGTCATCACCGATGCCAAGTACGACCGGCTGTTGCGCGAACTGCAGGATCTCGAGGTCCGCTATCCCGAACTGATTGCCCCGGATTCCCCGACGCAGCGCGTTGGTGCGGCGCCGTCGAAGGCCTTCGACGAGGTGCGCCACGAGCAGCGCATGCTGTCACTGGACAACGCCTTCAGTGACGAGGAGCTGGGTGACTTCGACCGGCGGGTATGCGAGCGTCTCGAGGTGGATGCCGTCGACTACGCGGCCGAGCCGAAGCTCGATGGCCTCGCCGTCAGCCTGCTGTACGAGCACGGTGTCCTGACCCGGGCCGCGACCCGCGGCGACGGGGTGACCGGTGAGGACATCACGGCCAATGTCCGCACCATCGCCAGTATCCCGCTGCGCCTGGCGGGGCGCGGGATCCCCGCCATCCTCGAGGTGCGTGGCGAGGTCTACATCTCGCACCGCGGCTTCGAGCGCCTCAACCTGCAGGCCGTCAAAGACGGCCAGAAACCCTTCGTCAATCCGCGCAATGCGGCGGCCGGCAGCCTGCGCCAGCTGGACCCGAAGGTCACGGCGGCGCGGCCGCTGGAGTTCTATTGCTACGGCGTCGGCCGCACCGAGGGCGGCGCGCTGCCGGACCGGCACAGCGAAATCCTGGCGCGGCTGCGCGACTGGCACCTGCGGGTCTATGACGGTATCGAGCGGGTACACGGGCTGCAGGGCTGCCAGGCCTACTACCGCAAGCTGGAGGCGGCGCGTGCGTCGTTGCCCTTCGAGATCGACGGCGTGGTCTTCAAGGTGGACCGGCTCGACCAGCAGGACAGCCTGGGCTTCGTGGCGCGGGCGCCGCGCTGGGCGATCGCGCGCAAGTTCCCGGCCCAGGAGGAACAGACCCGGGTGACGGGTATCGATGTACAGGTCGGACGCACCGGTGCCCTGACCCCGGTGGCACGGCTGGAACCGGTGTTCGTTGGGGGGGTGACCGTGACCAATGCCACCCTGCACAACGAGGACGAGGTGCACCGCAAGGACGTGCGCGTCGGCGACACCGTCATCATCCGCCGTGCCGGCGACGTGATCCCCGAGGTGGTGCGCGTGCTCCCCGAACAGCGGGCCCGGGGTGCGCGGGTGTTTCACCTGCCCAAGCACTGTCCCGAATGCGGCTCGGCGGTGGAACGGGTGGAGGGCGAGGCGGTGGCACGCTGCAGCGGCGGGCTGTTCTGCCCGGCCCAGCGCCGCGAGGCCATCAAGCACTTTGCCTCGCGCCGGGCCATGGATATCGACGGCCTGGGTGACAAACTGGTGGACCAGCTGGTCGAGCAGGGACTGATCCACGATGTCAGCGACCTCTACCGTCTGGAGGTGGAGCAGATCGCCGGCCTGGAACGCATGGCACAGAAGTCCGCGACCAATCTGGTCAAGGCCCTGGAGAAGAGCAAGGCCACCACCCTGGAGCGCTTTATCTACGCCCTGGGTATCCGCGAGGTAGGGGAGGCCACGGCGCGCATCCTGGCCGAGGCGTTCGGGGACCTCGATGCCCTCATGGGTGCCGAGGTCGCGGACCTGCAGGCGGTGCACGAGGTCGGCCCGGTCGTGGCCCAGCACATCAGTGCCTTCTTTCGCGAGCCGCACAATCGGGAGGTCATCCAGCGACTGCGCGGCGCCGGGCTGCACTGGCAGGCCGTCGAGCCTGGCGCGGCCCGGCCGCTGGCCGGCAGGACCTTCGTGCTCACCGGCACCCTGTCCATGCCGCGCAGTGAACTGAAGGCGCGCCTGCAGGCGGCGGGCGCCCGGGTCGCCGGCAGCGTTTCGAAAAAGACCGACTATGTCGTCGTGGGTGCGGAGCCGGGGTCGAAGTACGATAAGGCGCTGGCACTGGGTATCGAGATCCTCGACGAGGCCGCCTGCCTGGTGTTGCTGAAGTAGGGGTATTTCGTGTGACCATGCGGCCCTGAAAGTCCCGCATGGCCGCGACCTGCCATGCTAAAATGGTCAAAAAATAACCACCCTGCCACGGGGGCCGATGAAACATTTTCAGATCAATCTGCTGTCCGGCCTGGTGGTCAGCATCATTTTGCTGGGCATCATTGCGGCCGCCACCACCTTTGTCACCGCGCGGGTCTACCGTGAGCTGAGTTTTGATTTCCAGCGCGAGCACAGCGACCGGCTGCTGGAGCTCGAGGTACAGGACGTGCTGGCCGGGCTGGCGGAGGGCGCGGCCCGTTTCGGTGAACAACTGCTCGCCCGCGATGACTTCCGGGCCGCAGTTGCCGAACCTGACAGCCTGCGGCTGTCGACCGGGCTGGAGCGACAGCTGAGCCGGTCAGGGCAGGCGACCATCGTCGGGCTGACGGTCTACAATCGCGATAGCGGTCTGCTGGGACAGGCGTACCGCTCGTCCGGGATGGCCGGGGTGATCTGCCCCGAACTCGTCCACCGGGCGCGTGCGGCTGAACGCTCCTCCGGGACAGCCGCAGGCCTGTGCCGCTCCGCCGACCGGCTCTACCAGGCCGTGATCCTGCCGCTCACGGATACGGCGACGCCGGCTCACCTGCAGGTGGTCTCCGATCCCCTGCCGGCGCTGGCCGCCTTGGACGGGGTGCTGGGGATGCCGGTTCGGCTGGTGCCGCCCGGGGGTGATGTCCTGCACACCTCCCCCGGCTGGGAGGGGGCCGTCGCCGACAATGCCGTGGTCTCGGCCTACAACCTGGCTGCCGGCGACGGCACTCCGCTACTCAGGGTTGAGGTTGCCGGCAGCGTGGACAAGCTGCTGCAGCGGCTCGGCCAGACCAACAGGCGTCTGCTCGCGGTGGTGATCACCGTCACCCTGCTGGCCGTCGCCCTCGCCCTGTGGTTCGTGCGTTATTCGGTCTTCAAGCCGCTGCGGGAACTCAGCTACCAGTTCAGCCGGGGTCACCTGGTGGAGCGGGGGGAGGCTGGCGGTGCGGAAGCGCTGGATCACGGTAATACCCCGGTGAGTTTTCACGCCCTGGGCGAGCTCTACGAGACCCTGCAGGACATGGCCATCCGCGATCCCCTGACCGGGACCTATAACCGTGCCCTGCTGGAAGATCGCCTGCAGCAGCAGTTTGTGGAACAGCGCCGGGAACCGTCGACGACCGCGATCCTGTTGATCGACATGGTCCGCTTCAAGTATGTCAACGATCTGCTCGGGCACCATACCGGCGACCTGCTGCTGAAGCAGGTGGTGGGCCGCATGGCGGGTGTGCTGCGCGAGTCGGACACCCTCGCGCGCCTCGGTGGCGACGAGTTCACGGTGATCCTGCCCGACACCGACAGCGAACAGGCCCTGCAGGTCGCCGAGAAGATTATCCAGTCCATGGAAGACGATTTCGAGGTGGAGGGCCACAAGCTGTCGGCCTCGGTCTCCATTGGTATCGCGCTGATGCCGGAGCACGGCCAGGATGTCGATACCCTGCTGCGCAATGCCGACTACGCCATGTACACCGCGAAGAAGCGCCAGCCCGGCTGCGCCCTGTTTGACCCGAACACCGCCGCGGAGATCAAGGCAGCCAGGATGACCCTGGACGGGGCCCTGAACCAGGATGTTGAACGCAATGACCTGTTCCTCCTCTACCAGCCGGTACTGGATGTCAAGACGGGCCGGATCAGCTATCTGGAGGCACTGGTGCGCTGGCGCCGGCCCGACGGACGCCTGCTGCTGCCGGACGACTTCATCCGGGTGGCGGAACAGAGCGGGCTGATTCGCCAGCTGACGGAGTGGATCATCGACACGGCCTGCCGGGAACTGACCTCGCTGCTGCCGGCCAACCCGGGCCTGCGTGTCGGCATCAATCTGTCGATGCACATCCTGCACGACTACAACCTCGCGGACCTGATCGGTGCGGCACTCGCCCGCTACCGGCTGGAACCCCGCTCGCTGTTGCTCGAGATCACCGAGACCGAGGTCATGATGGACCCCGAGCAGGTGATCGAGATCCTCGACCAGCTCAGCGACATGGGCTTTGAGCTGTCGATCGACGATTTCGGCACCGGGCATTCCTCACTGGCCTACCTCAAGCGCCTGCCGGTGCATACGCTCAAGGTGGACAAGTCCTTCGTGAGCGACATGGACACGGATGAGGACAATGCCTGCATCGTCCACGCCACCATCGACCTGGCACACAACCTCGGTCTGGCCGTCACCGCCGAGGGGGTGGAGAGCCGGCAGGTCTATGAGAAACTGAAGGAAATAGGCTGCGACAGCTACCAGGGTTACTACATCGGCGAACCCATGGACAAAACCGGAATCGCCGTGTGGTTGCATGAGGGACGCGAGGTCCTGCATGGTCTGTAGATGAGCGGAGAGGCAACCATGTCCAGGGCAATATTACTCAGTGCCGTGCTCGGGCTGGCGGCGTGTACCGATACCGGTGACGATGCCGGCCTGCAGGGCAACCACGTCTGGAAGACCCAGACCGACATGCTGGACAAGGCCCGCGACGTTGAAGGCCTGATCATGGATGGCAGCCAGCGCCAGGGCCAGGCCATCGATGAACAGGCGCGCTGACATCCCGGGCCGTCCGGCTTGAAACGCCTCCTGGCATGACGAGAATCATCACCATCACCAGCGGGCTGGACGGGGTCGGCAAGACCCACCTGGCCCTCAATATGGCACTCGAACTGGTCCGCAGGGGACACCCTGTGGGCCTCTACCATGACGAGAGTGGCCGCCTGCCGGTTTCCCAGTTGTTGCGCCTGCCGCGACACCCGGGCCAGAAAGGCCCACTGGACACGGGTGAGGTGATCTGCCGCGGTTACCAGGGCGTCGACCTGCTTTCATCGCGGCTGCCGCTGTCTCTCTGGCACGGCCTGCCCGCGCTCGAGCTGGCCCCGCTGGTGGCCGCCCATGAGGCGCGCGCGGCCTACGACGACCTGCTGATCGATACCTCGGGCTTTTCGGCGCGTGCCGTCGTGGCCTGCTGCCTGCAATCACCCCTGGTGGTGCTCGTGGTGACGCCGGAACAGCGTTCGCAGGCCGAGGCCTTTGGCCTGCTGAAGGTACTGCAACTCAACGGCTTCGACCAGCGGGTCGCGCTGGTGATCAACAAGCTGCGTGAATCAACCGCGGAGCAGGCGATCCATGAACGCTTTGCCGGGCAGGCCAGGGCCTGGCTGGGTTACGAGGTCAGCCTGCTGGGCAGTGTGATTAGTGACCGGCAGGTGGTGTCGGCCCAGGGCCTGCGCCAGGCATTCACCTCGATCTTCCCGGACGCCGCTGCCGCCGCCCAGATGGTGAGGCTGGCCGAGGCGCTGGCCAGTGATGCCGGGACCGGCTGCGAGCGGGATCCGGCGGGCCTGCCCGACTTCTGGAAGGGGCTGGCGGCCGCGATCCAGCGGCCGGTTCATATTGCCGGCAACGCCGATCTCGAAGATCACGATGAGGGCGCCGGGCCGGCCAGGCCCGAACCGCCGGACGATACCCGCAGCGGTCGTATGCCCTCGACGGTGCTGCGTTTCGAGGGTCCGCTGGGTAAACTCGATCACGTCATGGAGAGTTTTTCGGCCGTGATGCATTACCTGGCGGATGACATGCATGCCTTTCATGCACGCCTGGCCACGCTGTACGACGGCACGGACGAGGCCGGGGCCTGGGCAGTCGCCGATGCCGCTGCCCTCGAAATGACCCTGGCGGTCATTCTCAAGGCACTGAAGCAGGCGGTGCCTCATCAGGAGCTGGTCTGCATCCAGGTAGAGGAAAACCCGGTCAGTGGACAGGACCGGGGCTGGTTGAAGCGCGGGCGCTATATCAAGTATGCCTTCCTGGTGCCGGGCGATGCTGCGACCCTGGACCTCATCAGCGGGGAGCTGGAGCGCATCCCCGGGCTGCGGCAGAGCAAGGGCGAGGAGGGCGAGTGTGTCTGCGAGGCCGTTTCAGCGGCGCGTGACGCCTGCCTGAGCGTGATCAACACCCCGCAGGGACAGATCCGGGTGCACTACTGGCATCAGCCGGAGACCGACACGGGGCAGCAGGGGGATGCACCGGTCAAGGGTCTCGCCAGGGGCAAGCCCGCAAACCATCACCCGGCACACAAACGGCTGCACTAGCCCGCCTATTGCACCGGGTCGGGTGGAACAGCGGATGACCGGACCATTCCGATCATCCGGGTTTCATCACTCGGCGGCGATATCGACCTGCGCGGATTGCCTGACCTGCTGGAGGTGCTGCTGCAGCTGCTGGTTGGTCACCGCCATCTTCAAGCGGTCCTTGACGTCCTCGAAGGGGGGCGGGGTGCTTTCCCGGCTGTCTTCCAGCAGGATGACGTGCCAGCCAAACTGGGTCTGGACGGGTTCCTTGCTATAGGCGCCTTTTTCCATGGTGGCGACGGCCTCGGAGAACGGCGCCACCATCTGCTTGCTCGAGAACCAGCCCAGGCTGCCGCCGTTCTTGCCGGTTGGCCCGGTAGATTTCTCCTTGGCCAGTTCGGCGAAATCCCGGCCCTCGCCCAGCAGGCCGATGACCTGTTCCGCGGCCTCCTTTGTCTCGACCAGGATATGGCGGGCATTGTATTCCGTCGAGGGTACCCCGATCTGGGTGTCATACACCTGCCTGAGCTGTTCATCGCTGACCGGGTTGGTCTGCATGAAGTTTTTGATGGCTGCACCCGCCAGGACGGTGCGCTGCTGCTGATCGAGGGTGGCCACGATCTCGGGCTGGCTGTCGAGACCCTTGCTGAGGCTCTCCTGGCGCATCAGTTCCAGGTTGACGAGTTCCTCGATAATGGCATTCCGGTCGTCCTCATCGCCGGCGGGTTGCCGGGCCTTGCGCTGGGCGGTGTAGACATCGACAACCGACTGGGTGATAGCCGTGCCGTTGACCGTCGCAACGACGGCGCCGGCGGGCGCCGCCTTGCTGGCAGCGGCCTGGCCGGACGCTGCCGGGGCCGCATCACGGGGTGTCTGCAGTTGATCGCAGCCACCGAGTGCAAGCAGGGACAAGGGCAGCAGTATCTGGAGATATCTATTCATGGTTTGTAACCTTCGGGTTGGTGGATCAGGATTCATCCGGCGATTTTGCCTGGATGCTGAGGGCGTGGATTTCCGTGTGCATGATATCGTCGACGGCGTCGTAGACCAGGCGATGGCGCTGGATCAGGTTCTTTCCCTCGAATGCCGCGGACACGACCTGCACGATGAAGTGGCCGCCGCCACTGGCGGCCCCGGCATGGCCGGCGTGTTTGGCGCTTTCATCGATGATTTCCAGCTGCTCCGGGTCCAGGGCCGCCTCGAGGCGTGTCCGGATTATGGCGCTGCGGTCTGCGGACATCAGGGCAGTACCTGCCTGAAGGGCTTGACCGTGACCTGCTCATAGACACCGGCCGCCTGATAGGGATCGGCATCGGCCCAGGCCCGGGCATCTTCCAGGCTGGCAAACTCCGCGACCACCAGACTGCCGCTGAAACCGGCGGGACCGGGGTCGGTGCTGTCGATGGCGGGATGCGGGCCGGCCAGTACCAGCCGGCCGTCGTTTTTTAATGTTTCAAGGCGTGCCAGGTGATCGGGGCGGGCCCGCAGCCGGTCGTCGAGGCTGTCGGGCCGGTCCTGGCTGATGATGGCATAGAGCATGGAGCGGATTCCTGTTACTCGTTTTCCCCCTCAGGCGCCATATAACGGCTGAGGAAGAAGGCCTGGATAAAGACAAAGGCGAGGGTCAGCCCCATCATGCCGAACAGCTTGAAGTTTACCCAGGTGTCTTCGCTGAAGTTGTAGGCCACGTAGAGGTTGAGCAGGCCCATACCCATAAAGAATGCGACCCACGCCCAGTTGAGTTTTGTCCACACCGGGCCGGGGACGCTGATGGCGTGACTCATCATGCGTTCCACCAGGGTGCGAGCGCCGATATAGCGACTGCCGAGAAACACGGCACCGAACAGCCAGTTCACCACGGTGGGTTTCCACTTGATGAAGATCGGGTCGCGCAGTGTCAGGGTGAGTCCGCCAAACACGATCAGTATGGCCAGTGTCACCAGGTGCATGTTCTCGAACTTGCGGTGCTTTAACCAGTACAGGCCGGTCTGTACGAAGGCGGCGGCAATGGCGACGGCCGTGGCGATGTAGATGTCGTACAGCTTGTAGGCCGCAAAGAACAGGATAATCGGGAACAGATCGAACAGAAACTTCATAATAAATGGTCGTCAGGTTGGCTGGTTAACAGGTGCTGATAGTGAAAGGCCTTGAATGATAGTCGTTTGTGCGTCACATCGGAACCGGCCGGGCCATTTTATTCGTACCGGGTCCTCCGCTGGCGCTGGTCGGTTCAGTGCAGCGAGCGGTTGAGCGTCCACTGGCGGTGATATTTCTCCATGATCCTGCGTACCGGGTCCGGGTAGTCGAGTGCCTCCATCTGCTGCATGCCCTCGGTGAAGAAGCGTGCAGTGTCCTCAGGCAGATGGTGCGTCAGGACGGCAAAGGCCTCTTCCATAAT
>Ga0224512_10004677_pt1 | contig 11466 bp, 12 predicted proteins | sample SF_May12_sed_USG_4_FD_169103 | JGI IMG/M metagenome (GOLD analysis project Ga0224512, IMG submission 169103) | Sediment microbial communities from San Francisco Bay, California, United States - SF_May12_sed_USGS_13 | ecosystem: Environmental > Aquatic > Marine > Sediment | place: USA... | reverse complement strand
CATTGGCCCAGTTCCAGCATTGGAAACGTTTAGAATGGATTTTCCAAAGGTTTTGTCTGCAGCATCCTTTACCTGAGAAACAAAGGGATTTGAGGAGTTTGTTCTGGCAGCTGCCTTACCATGAAAAATTTTGATTGAGACATCATGGAATCCGTTGGTTTTCAGATGACTTTTTAATCTCAATACCTGTTTTTTTGGGTCCATTTTAGGTACCAGGCGAAAATCAATTTTCACTAAAGCGTCACCCGGAAGAACAGTTTTAGCACCATCTCCAGTGTATCCAGAAACAAACCCTGCAATATTACAAGTAGCACCACCAACTAAGGCTTTTTTTGCATCCATTCCTTTCTTACCACCAACAAAAGATTTGATTCCAAATTCTTTTCTGAACATATCTTCATCAAAGGGCTCTTTTCGAATTATTTCCAAATCATTTTTTGAAAAAGGTGTAACTTCTTTGTACCAATCCTTTATGAGAATTTTCCCGTCAGCATCCCTAAGCGTTTTGACTGCCTCAATTAATCGCCATGCAGGATTTTTTATTAGAACCGCCAAACTGGAATGAGCATCTCGAATTGATTCCCGTACAGATAATTCAACGAAGAGGAGTCCCTTCATTCCAAGACCAATAATGGGCCTATTTTTTGCATCTACATATCCAAATTCCCAAATAATACCATCACAAGAAAATTTTTTTTTGTATTTTTTCAAATATTCTTCAATGTGTGCACTGCCAGTTTCCTCTTCACCCTCAATTACAAATTTTATGTTGCACGGTACATCACCTGTTGTTTTAAGACATGCTTCAACAGATTTAATTCGTGTGATCAATTCACCTTTGTCATCAGTTGCACCTCTACCAAAAATCTTGTTGCCTTTTCTAGTACCACTGAATGGCGGATAATCCCACAGATCAAATGGTTCAGCAGGTTGCACATCATAGTGATTATAAAACATCAAAGTTTTTGATGAATTTTGTTTTGATTTTATCTCCCCATATACAATTGGTGCAACACCTTTTTTTAATCTTAAAATTTCAGATTTAACTCCAGATTTTTTTAATAGTTTTTGAACCAATTTTGCACATTCCTCAATGCCCTCATTTTTTGCAGAAATACTAGGTTGACGAATTAACATTTGTAAATCTGTAATCAAAGTATCCATATGTGCATCTACATGGTTTAATGGATTCATGTCAGTCATACAATTTTGTCAAACGGCATCATAGCGCCAGGGATTTCTTCTAGCAAATCCATTGAAGTCATATGCAATCCCAGTCTTTTTTGGGCAGATTCTCCTGCCAGTCCATTAATGAACGCAGCTGCTGCAGCAGATTCCAAAGGATTTCTATTTCTGGATAACAAACCTGCAACTAGTCCGGAGAGAACATCGCCAGTCCCACCAACAGTCATTGCAGGTGTTTTTTTCTCATAAAGATAAGTTGTAGAACCATCAGAAATCACATCAGTTGCACCTTTTAGTAAAACAGTGATTCCAAATTCTTTTGATTTTTCTTCTACAAGTTTTATTCGTTCAACCATAGAATCAGAAGGAGCATCTCCAAATAACCTCTTAAACTCTCCAGCATGAGGAGTCACTACAACATTTTTGTTTGCCAAAATTGGTAAAACTTCAGGAATTAAAGCACTTGCATCTAAAGATAGTCTAACATCTCGATTCAACAAAGATTTTACAAAATGTAGCAAAGAATTTCTTTCCTGAATTGCAAGCCCCATTCCAATTGTGGCAGAATGTAAATTATGTGGCAATGCACCAATTAATTTTTTAACAGCACCTAAAGTTAGTTTTTGATCAACTAAAGGAATCACTATAAGATTGGGAGAAATTGCGCGTGTTGGCGTTACATTGACTTTGGGTACAGAAGTATAAACAAGATCAGTGCCACATTTCAATGCGGCAATTGAAGATAAAATAGGAGCGCCATGATAGATATAACTTCCACCAACAACGAGAACAATTCCATTATCGCCTTTTCTAGATTTTGAGTTTCTTGCAGGAATAAATTTTTCAACAATAGATGAAGACAGATTTTCTTGCACCATACTACATACCCTAAAAAATAGATGAATAAATCTTGTTTTAAAGAATTAATGAATAACTAGGATGATTTTTTGGTGCTTTTTTCACTTGTTTAACACCAATCTTTTTGTTTGTTTTAGCAGATGCCTTTTTTGATGATTTAGCAGGTATTTTCTTTGTAGTTGTTTCAGATATTTTTTTAGTCTCAGCAGTAGTTTTAGATTTTTCTCCAGATTTTCTTGCACCACGTCCAAAAAAGGCCTTTCTAGCAAAGCAAAGATAGGTAGTATGTCCAATTCCTTGAAACGAGTGCCTAGTTTTTCCCTCCCTAGCTTCAATGTTTCGTATAATGTGCTCAGTTGATTCTATATCAGTAAACTCATTTTCAATTAGAGCAATAGTTAATTTTTCCAATTGGTTCATAGTAGGACAAATAGCAAATACAGATCCGCTTCCTTTTAGCATCTGCCTCACTTGTGGAACTACAACCCAGGGATCACCTAAATCAATGAACGCTACATCCATGTCCTCTAGAGGCATCTTTTTTGCAGTCTTTAGATCCAAATTGTGTTGTGTGACATATTTTGAAACTCCTGCTTTTTTGATATTTTTTTCTGCAATTTTCATGAAATTTTCATCGACATCAAAAGTGTAAACATGGCCTCGCGGTTTTACAATATTTGCAACAAAAGAAGTAAGTGATCCACTACCAGTTCCAATCTCTAAAATTTTTTGGCCGTTTCCTATTCCAGATCTTGCAACAATGTAACCGATATCTTTAGGATATACAATTTGAGTACCGTGTTGAATTTTCATAATATAATCATACATGGTAGGTTCCAAAAGATAGACATACTTGTCCTTGTTTGTAATTAATCTAGAACCGTATTCCTTACCAATTGCATCAGAATGTTTTATTACTCCGATATGAGTATGAAATGATTCTTTTTTAGATATTTTTGCAAGCCATTTTTTTGAGTTATTGTAGAAGAACAAAACAGGGGAATTATTCTTTATTATGGCCATGTGATTTGCCCAAAATTTTTAGATAAGAATCTACTGATTATTTGTTAAAGAAATTCCAGTAGCCTACCAATCAACATATTTTCAATATTTTACAGTATTATTTTAAGCCCATCATATCAGATTCTAAACTCCCATACGCTTAAGTTCATAATTTTTGTAAATAATTCATGACCGATGAGGAAAAAATGAAAATTATGTGTAAATGGTGCAATGTTTCTAAAACTTGTCATATTGTTAGTCAAGAAATCACAGATCATCATGGAAATTATGGGATAGATAGTGTTATGATGGCTAAAGTCAAAATCCACAAGCATTTCAAAGGAAAAAATTATTGTAAAGGCTCAGATAGAACAATTATTGTGCCTTTAGACGAGATGCTAAAATATAATAAAAAATACAGAGATTAGATTCTAAACTCTTTTCCTGAAAAGTTCCAGTAATATTTTCATCATCATCTAGAATTTTACTATAGGTGATTGGCATAAGTTCTTCAGACACAAGTTCAACAATAATTTTAGATTCTTCAAATTCTAATCCGTCTTCATAGACTTCAATATTCATCTTGATTAGTTCTCTAAGTTGTTCTGAAACCCATTGGCCATCACGATTACGCATTCCTCGGAATTTATCAAAATCTCCTTTAGATAATTTAGTAGACATGGTTTTCAGATGAGCAGACTCCGAATAGATTTGAGTAAACCACAGTAAATGGATTTAGTTAAAAACAATCTACCAAACTACTGATCAAATTCAAAGTGTTATTTACTTTAGAATCTCAAGAATTGTGCTGATGATTATATCAACGGGTTCTCTCTGATTTCCTCAAAATTGATGAACATTGCCGAATTATGAAGCTGTTTCTTATTTTATAAAGGACAAAAGTTCAAACCTCCACACATACCCACTAATCTGTAAATCAAATGTGAAAATGAGATGATTTTGTGTTTAAAAATTTAACAAAAAAGTAATAATTTTTGGCTCCAATTTTTTAACAAAAACATAGTCTTAACAAATTTTATGAGTCAGAGACATCTTACGGTGTTAGCTGGAAGAGCCCAATGCTCACATAAACTAGTTAATACATTTTAGAGTCTCCACAGTAAAGGAGACTGACTTTTTTTCCAGGATATCAAAAAATGACTATTCTAAATTTAAAAATTATTCAAGGCATAACTTCACTACAAATAGTATTTTAATACCAATCAGAACACCTATGTAAATTGACAGAATTGAAAGTAGAAGGTTCAGGCGGTTACATAATAGCTGACTTGACAGATGAACAGGCAAAAAAAGCAGATTTAGGAGTCGGTAAATTATTTTTGGCCCCAATTGGAAAGATTGAGACAGAAAAAATGTCCAAACATTACTGCAAGATTTGTGAAACTGAATTTGATAATCCACCAATAATTCACCTAGAAGAAAACAATAATGAAGAAATTGCAGACAATTTGATTCTAGTAGAGAGAGGACAATACACTTGTGAAAAATGTAGTGTAGTTATTGGAGAATACAGAGTGTTTAAAAAAAATGACGAATCAAAAGATATTGGAAAAGCAAATCCATCTGAATAATTCCAAAATTTTCATCATTTTTATCAATCTAAAAAATGCGCATTCATTAAATAAAGCAATTTTTTAGAAACAACATGTCAAATCAAAAATGCGTATCATGTGGAATTGGTTTCTTTTCCCCAACGGGTTCAGACAAATGTTCCAAATGTGCAGGAAGCGAATCACAAGGACAAGAAAGTCATGATTCCTGTGGTTGTGGACACAGCCATTAGTTTCTTTTTTCTATAGCATGCATATATTGAACAAATAGCAACCAAACTTATGACAAAAACATCAGATCAAATGAAAGGGTTGGTTGAGGATTTTATCAAAGTTACAAATATCAATTATGAAGATCAAACAGAGAAAATTAGAGAAAAAAGTAATCTTATTGATTGGCAATTTCATGTAGGAACAAATGTAATAGTTAGTAAAAATTCAAACAGAGAAGATAGAATACATGTTAACGTAAACATGAGATTTTCGTCACAAGATGCAAAATTATTGGTTATGAAAAACCCATCATTTTCCAAAGCAATCATGGAGATTAGTGAAATTTGTACGACGTGTAGGGTTGGCCATCAATGGATAAAAAATAAGGAAGACATAGTAGGTTTGGCAATATTCTCACATGTAGATGAACAAAAACTAGACAGAATTTCATTTCATAATACTTGGGACAACGTATCAAGAGTATCAAGTCACGTTCAAAAAATACTACGTTCAAATTTTAATGGTTTTTCAGCACAAAATAATTCAATGGATCAGACAATTGATAAATCAATGTACGGATAAACAATGAGGAATATTTTCAACTGATTTGATACCGAAATGAACATACACTAGTTAATTACACCACAAAACGAAATGATTTCTTTTGATCATAGGGTTCTTAGCGAATACCGAATAAAAATTGCAAAAATTGAAACACTTGCAAAGATCATAATGACTCATCCAGAGCCTAAAGGAGAAGAGGCCAAAGGAGCTTCGAAATTTCTAGATGTCCTAATCAACGAAACAGACAGATTCTATGAAAATAATAGTGAAATTTTGTCAAATCATGGAAAAAGACCTCATGACCGCTCCCGACTAGAAGAGACAAAAGCATGGAATGAGAACATTGAGCGTTTTTACGAGAAAAATCCACGTAGAAGACCCAGAAAATAATCAAACATTAATTTTATTTTTGAATTCGTAAAAATTTTGATTACATTTGAAATTTCATATCAAAGTTACAAAATGAATTTGTCATTACACCAGATTTGTAAAAAGTGTTTAGAGTACAGGTAATTTTGGGAATAATTCTTTTAGCCCTCTAAAGTTAATTGTTGTAAAATAGGCTGTCCAAACTGATAAGTTTCATTCCATGCATTTTTTAGATTTGTTAGTTTCTCCTTGAATGTTATTTTATTTTCCTCAGATAGGTTAGGTTCTTTATCTACTTCAAGAACCAATTCATCTATTTTAGTTTCAAAATTTTGGACATTTATTTGTCCAATATGGATTTGAGTAAAAGATGTAACATTCGTTGATAGTTGTACAAAATTAGGATGAGCATGAGTTTCATCCAAAGAAGTAATTACATGACGTATGACGCCGTCGGATGAACCCCCAAGCCTCTCAAATAATAACAAATATTCTTCTTGTAAAAGTTGAATGGTTTTAGAAACATTGTCTGAGTCATCACAGAGAAGTCTCTTCAAATCAGACAAGGTATAATCACAAACGTAAAGAAGATTCAAGATTCGTTTTTTTAATTTGTCATTCCAGAACAAGTCATTACCAGCTTTTTTCAGCAGATGCCCATATCCAAAAACAGCGGGCACTGTTTCAATTAATTTACCTTCTTCCAAATATCGAAGTTTGGCTTCAAGTTCATCATTGTCTGTTAGTTTCAGATTATTTTTCCTGATATCGATTTCTTTCAAATAGTGAAATTCACTTTGCTTCAAAGTCCACAAGATTTCCACATCCATTTGTCCATAAGTACACATCAAGATAATACAATATTTGGCCATCTAAGAATCCCAGTCAAATCTGCCATTGACAATCCCAAGATCCTTGTTTTATAATTTTCAATCATCCTTTCTGATTCAAACAATTCTTCTCACACATGCATTACCAAATTCATTTTTGATAATCATGGTTTTTCTTTTAATTGGGATATTACGAGCAATAATGACTTGAAAATTGCAAAATACAATACAAATGAAAACACACTACTTGTAGGATTTCCAAGTAACGGTCTCGTAGGCACTTTTTCTGTATCTTATCTCATACATCATCTTAAGATGAAGCAGATTGGAGAGATTGAAATACCAGATCTGCCCTTGACGTTATTTGTAGAAGAAGGAGAAATTTTATCCCCCATCAGAGTTTACAACAAAAACAATCTTTTCGTAATTATCTCAGATGTGCCATTTAACCAATATTTGGCAGAAGAATTTGCACTTGCAGTTAATGAATTTTGTAAAAAAAATGCAATAAAAAAAATCGTAATTGCCAGTGGAATGGAGACAGTTGACCAAAAAAAAGACAGTCCAAAAATTTATGGATTGGTAACACATTCTATACTAGATGGTTTGCTTTACAACAATCAAATTTCAAAATTTTTAAATGGTTCAATTTTTGGAACTGATGCTGCCATAATTTCAGTTTTTAGAAAAACGAACATCCCCGCACTTGTTTTGTATGCAGAATGCCATCCATTTTTTCCAGATCCAGAAGCATCAATTGTTGTAATAATCACACTTGCAAAGATTTTAGATGTCAAAATAGACACGAGAGACATTGAAAATAAGATAGACAAACTTCGAATTCAGTACAGAAACTTAATGAAAGAAACTATACAGACATTACAACAACAACAAGAAAAAAAGACAAGGGCCCCACAGATTTACAGGTGATCATATGCGTAATAATGATGATTTCAAATTTGCTGCAATACCCCCCATAATTAATTCATTATTTGACGATATTGAACATAGGATTCTTTCTCCGCTTTCATGTTTAAGAGAATTTGACAATCATTGGATGTTGGAATTTGATCTTCCACTTGTAAGCAAAAAAGACATCAAGATAACCTTTGATGAAGACACCATCAATATCGAGGCAAAACTCAATGAGAAATATTCAGAAAAACAGATAGGTGATGTTGCAAAGTTTGAATATTTTAAAAAATCACTCTCACTGCCAGGAAAAATAGATAACAAGAAAACAACAGCTGAATTTCAAAAAGGAAGACTGGTGATAAAAATTCCAAAGAAAGTTAGTGGTCATCACGTCAAAATCACTTAGAAACAACCGTTAGAAACAGTTATTTTTTGAGATGAACGTAACGAGTAAAAACATACTAATTTTCGACTACGTGCTTGTCTAAAACTCCAATACACTCATTGAGTGTTACGTTATCCGAAATGGCCTCTGTCACTTTTAGATTAAATTCTTGGCTCAACTGCTGATCACATTCCACCAGATCGTTTCTATATGTATTGCATGCGGAAAGCAGCAATCGCCAATAATAGTAACCTTTGTTCATTTCATTTTTCATTTGTTCCTGCTCTAACTCAAATATTCTGAAAAGATGCCCATAGTCAGTTTTGTAGTTGTCAAATTTTGCCCGTACTATTTGTGGTAATTCTTGATACCAATCTCGACCTTCGTTTGTTTTTTCTACATTGTAAATTTTTTGCATTTGATATGCGACTGAATCCTTCAGAATATCTAAAATATCATTTTTTTCAAGTAATCCCATTAGTTCAGGATTTATCATAAAGTGTGTAAAACATAGACAAAATTAAGCGTATTGTTTGCATTAAACCTCATCCACAAGAAGATCATAAAAATAAGAATTAATGTCATTGTCAAATTCAAGATTTGAAATCAGGCTCTCTTGTACACAACAAAAGTATAGAAAATATCCACCCCCATCCATAGACAAAAAAATAATGAATTAAAACAACTCATCACAAATTAACGTATTATTTTAGAAATGCTACAGCCTTAACAATGTCTGTTTTACTAACAATTCCAATAATATTACCATGTCCAGACAACACTCCTGCTCCATTGATATTTTTCTCTAAAAGCATTTTTCCAGTGTTTGCCAAATCATCGTCATAATTCACAGAAATAATATCATCACTCATTATTTCATTTACCTTTGTACTACCCCCAAAACCAGAATCTGAAATGAACCCTTTTCTTGGAAATATTACAGATATCACTGGATCCGTATTATCAAGAACATCTTCATATTTTCCTTTTTTTAGCGCTAATTCAAATAAATCTCTGAATGTAACTATCCCCACAGGTGTTTCGTCATGATTTCGAAGTATGACTCTTGAAATTCGCTCATCAATCATTTTCAACACCACTTTGTACAGAGGAGTATCAGAATATTGCCAAGCGTAATACGGAGACATGTACTCACCTACAGTTTTTTCATCAAGATGTGTTTTAGTAAAATATCTCACAAGATCAGTTTTAGTCAAAATTCCAACAAATGCATTGTTTGCAGTGACTACCAAAGAGCCAATACCGTTTTTCAACATCAGTTCTGCACATTTATCAAGTCCTGTTTTTTCATCAACAGAGATTATTTTTTTGATGATTTCAGATAACGGTATTTCATCAAGATTTCTTTCAGTATTGTCAGTTAAGAGAAAATATCCCAAATCTTTTTCAGACACAAGCCCAGTTATTACATTATTTTCAGTTACCAACAATCTGCTTTTCTTCTCATCAATTATTTTTGTAAGAACATCAGCCAAGCTTGATTCGAGTTTTATTGTTCTCGGTGTATTCATGTAGTCCTTTGCATATTTCACATCATTTTAAAATCTGAGAGTTATAAAAAATACGGGGTAATTTCCAATAATGAAAACTTACCATCTTAAGAATAGATTCAAAATACCGATCTTGTTGAATTAAAAATACTAAAAGATAGTCCTGTTGAATAAAATGTGTGAGAATTTGTAAAAAATGCAATATTGAAATGGACATCAAAAATCTACTTGGAAAGAGGCGTGGCAATGAGCAAAAAAACATACAAAGCGAATACTATTGTCCAAAATGCGATCATTCAGAATATGATGAATGAGATTTTAATCTAATTTATACAAACCAGCCACATTCCAACATGTTGAAATTTGTATTTCGTTTTTTTGTCAACAAAATTATTTTTTAGTTATTGTTGCATTGTCAGGATTCAAATCATTCCAAATCACATCATATCCTAATTTAGATAACAAATCAGCATGACATGAATCAGGAATTTTATTGGATGCCATTACAGTGCATGCTTGGACGAATTTGGAAATACCATCAAGAAAATTGTTTACAATAGTGATTTTTTCTTTTGAAATTAAGTATGAACCAATTACAACATATTCATTTGGATAATCAGTCTTGAGAATCTTTAATGCTGCTTTTTCTGGAATAGCATATTCCAGAGCAACCTGTTTTATAGAAATTAAATCCAAACCAGGTTCGTCCAATTTAATTTTGGTATTGACAGCCTTTTCTTCAGTAATTTCAACATCGATTTGCTTCAAATGTTTCAAGATAGGTTTTATCGATACATCTTTTTTAAAAGTAAAAACTCTATCTTTAGAAATTGTTTCTATTTGTGAACATGATAGATCAGAATTTACTGCTACCAACAAGTCAATATTTTTGTTGTTTTTGTTTTTTTCATTGTTATCAAATAACATCTTAAGCTTAGCAGATTTTCTCTCAAGATACTCTTTTGTCCAAAAGCCCACAATTTCAAAATATACTTTTCGTCCAAACCTTTCAAATAGAAAATCAGGAATCATGGCTTTGCCATCTGCAATCAAAGGATCAGGTTCTCGAGAGATTTTCCATCCAAACTTGTCATTTTGATTAAAATGCTGATAGAATTTCTTTGCAAATGCTGCCTCTATAGAGCTGTCATAAACATAGTCATCATTTTCCGCATTGCCGTTATTTTGATATTCAGGATCTATTCTAGACCGAAGAAAGTTCTTGGCATCATCACTTGATAGTTCAAAGGAATAGATTTTTTGTCCAGAATCTGTTTTTTTCACTATGGAGCCATTGATTTTCCAAGTTGGAGTACCTACTATGGATGGTAACAACTTGGCCATTGAAGTCCCATATCTGTCAGTCATTTTAAAGAGACTAAGAGGTCCTTCTAAAACACATTTTATTGAATCCTCATCAGCATCATCTTCTGAATGATATTCCAAATTATACATCAGACCATATCTTTTGACATTACGTAAAACTTCTTTCCAGTACACTCCACCTTTTACATAAAATTCCAATTCAGTACATTTGAAAAGAAGTGTTTGAAATAATGAAAGATTATACCATAAGATTAGATCTTTTGGATTGATGGTATCAAACTGTGTTAAGATAAGATTTTCATCTTTGTCACTCCACATCAAGGTTTCAACATCATCAAATGAAATATGCATCTGATTTGCAATTTGTCGTATGATTCCTTGTCTTTGTGAATCAGATAAAGCCAATCCTTGCTTTGAGGACTCTTCAAACAATTTTTGCCGTATGAACATAGGAGTTGCAATGGTAGATAACGAATTTATTCTTCCAAAAATACAACGTCGTTCTAACAATGTAAATAATCCTCTTACCAATTTGTAATCATGTTCGGATTCAAGCAGTCCAATTTTTTGTAACAAATTACCTTTACATTGTCTGTCTTTTTGAGCATTTGTAAAAAATACAATTAGTTTGTTGGCAAGTTCATAATCAGATCCATTGCCAAAATTTGCAGTACAAAATAACGGCATTATCTTACCTCTGCTAATCTTGGTACGTAAAAGTTCAGATGAAAGCATTA
>Ga0224512_10004676_pt1 | contig 11467 bp, 9 predicted proteins | sample SF_May12_sed_USG_4_FD_169103 | JGI IMG/M metagenome (GOLD analysis project Ga0224512, IMG submission 169103) | Sediment microbial communities from San Francisco Bay, California, United States - SF_May12_sed_USGS_13 | ecosystem: Environmental > Aquatic > Marine > Sediment | place: USA: California... | reverse complement strand
CCGGCGAGGTCGAATGGCGCTACTCCTACGGCGATCAGGACTGGTGGCCCTCGGCGGAGCGCGAGGCGCTGGCCGCGCGCGAGGCCGCGGTGCTGATCGACCTCAGCCCCTTCGGCAAGTTCGAGGTCGCGGGCAACGGCGCCTGCGCGGCGCTGCAGCGGCTCTGCGCCAACGACGTGGATATCGCGCCGGGCCGGCTGGTCTACACCCAGGTCCTGAACCCGCGCGGCGGCATCGAGGCCGACCTCACCGTGACGCGGCTCGGCGAAGACCGCTACTGGCTGGTCGGCCCGGCGCCGACACGGCAGCGGGACCTCGGCACCCTGAGTCGGGCCCTGGCGGACGAGGATCGCCTGGAGTTGCGCGACATCAGCCGGGATTTCGCGGTGCTGGGCCTCATGGGCCCCCGAGCGCCGGAAATCCTGTCCCGGGCCGCCGGGCACGGCCTCTCGGGGACGAACTGTCCTTTTGGCAGCTCCGCCGAGATCGCCATCGCCGGGGTGCCGGTCCGGGCCTCGCGGGTCAGCTACATCGGCGAGTTCGGCTGGGAGCTCTACATTCCCTGGCGGGACGCCGCCGTGGTCCACGACGCCCTTTGTGCGGCCGGCGCGCCGCTGGGCGTCGCCCCTATGGGCATGTTCGCCGTGGACGCCTGCCGCCTGGAGAAGGGCTTCCGCCACTGGGGCCACGACATCGGCCCCGACGACACGCCGCTCGAGGCCGGCCTCGGCTTCGCCGTCGCCTGGGACAAGCCTGGGGGTTTTACGGGCTTGGACGCGCTCCTAAGGCAAAGGGACGAGGGCGTGACCCGGCGCCTGCTGCAGTTCCGGGTCGAGGACGGCCAGCCGCTGCTGCTCCACGACGAGCCGATTTACCGCGACGGGCGCTTGGTCGGGCGCACCACCTCCGGCGCACGCGGCTTCCGCACGGGCCTCACGCTGTGCCTGGGCTATGTCGACTGCGCGCCGGGGGAGGGCCTTCGGGATCTCCGTGCCGGCCGCTACGAGGTTGCCGTGGCCGGCGAGCGTTTTGCGCTCTCGGCCCTGGCCCGGCCCCCTTACGACCCGCAAGGTGCGCGCATGCGCCAAGATCCCGGAGAAACCCCATGAAGACCCATGCTCGCGTCGTGGTCGTCGGCGGCGGCGCCCTGGGCGTGTCGCTGCTCTACCACCTGACCAGGCTCGGCTGGTCCGACGCGGTGCTGGTCGAGAAGAACGAGCTGACCGCCGGCTCGACCTGGCACGCCGCCGGCCTCTGCACCCACTTCGCCCACAACCTCACCATCCAGGCCCTGCGCGCCCACAGCGTGCGGCTCTATTCCGGCGAACTGGAGAAGGAGACCGGCAGCCCGGTCGGCTTCCACCGCTGCGGCGCCCTGCGCGTCACCCGCAGCGAGGACCGCATGGACGAGTTCCGCCACGTCCGCGGCCTCGGCCGGTACTCCGGTTACCGCTTCGACATCCTCACGCCGGCCGAGCTCAAGGAGATCTATCCCCTGGTCGAGCTCGAGGGCCTGATCGGCGCCATCCACGAGCCCGACGACGGCTTCGTCGACCCCAGCCAGGCGACCCAGGCCATGGCCCAGGGCGCGCGCAACGGCGGCGCCGAGATCTATCGCCACACCAGGGTCACGGCCATCGCCCAGGGCCCCGGCGGCGAGTGGCGGGTCGAAACCGACAAGGGCGCGATAACCTGCGAGCACTTGGTCAACGCCGCCGGCACCTGGGGCTACGAGGTCGGCCGCATGATGGGCCTGGAGCTGCCCATGGTGCCCATGCTGCACCAGTACCTGGTGACCGACCGGATCGCGGCCGTGGCCGCCCTCGACCGCGAGCTGCCGATCATCCGCGACCCGGAGGAGAGCTGGTACCTGCGGCAGGAGCGCGACGGCTTCATTTGCGGGCCCTACGAGCGCGACGGCAGACCCTGGTCGATCGACGCCGTGCCGCCGGACTTCGGCATGGAGCTGCTGCCGCCCGATCTCGACCGGGTCGAGCCCATCCTGGCGGCGGCCATGGCGCGGGTCCCGGCGCTGGCCGAGGGCGGGATCAAGACCGTGGTCAACGGCCCGATCACCTTCACCCCCGACGGCAACCCGCTGATCGGTCCGGCCTTCGGCCTCGGCAGGGCCTGGCTGCTGACCGGCTCCAGCATGGGCGTCATGGAGGGCGGCGGCGCCGGCGACTTCCTGGCCAGGTGGATCGTCGAGGGCGCGCCGCCCATGGACGCGCTGGCCGTCGACCCGCGGCGCTTCGGCGGTTACGCCGACCGCGACTACCGGGTCGCCAAGGCGGTCGAGGGCTTCGGCAAGCAGTTCGCCATCCACTACCCCTACGAGGAGCGCGAGGCGGGCCGTCCGCGCTATTGCAGCGCGCTCCACGACGACATGGCCGCGGCCGGGGCCTGCTTCGGCGCGGTCCACGGTTGGGAGCGGCCGAACTGGTTCGCGCCCGCCGGCACCCGGCCCGAGGCGGTCCTGAGCTTCGGGCGCGGCAACTGGTTCGAGGCGGTCGGCGCGGAATGCGCCGCCGCCAGCGAACGGGTGGCGCTTGCCGACCTCTCGGCCTTCGCCAAGTTCGAGGTTTCCGGCCCCGGCGCCCTCGACTTCGTCGACACCCTGGGCGCCAACCGGGCGCCCGGGCGGGACGGCCGCATCGTGCTGACCCATGCCCTGACGCCGCGCGGCGGCGTGGCCTCGGAGTTCACGGTGACACGCCTCGCCGCCGAGCGCTTCTACTTGACCAGTGCCGCCGCTGCCCGGCGCCACGACCATGACCTGCTGCGCCGCCACGCCCGCGCCTTCCCCGGCCTCGCGGTCGCGGACCGCACCCAGGAGCTCGGCGTGTTCGGCCTCATGGGACCCCAGGCCGAGGCGCTGCTCGCCGGTCTCGCGGCGGCCGATGTCTCCGCCGCCGCCTTCCCCTGGCTGACGGCGCGGGAGGTCGAGGTCGCCGGCCTGCCGGTCCGGGCGCTGCGGGTCTCCTATATCGGCGAGAGCGGCTGGGAGCTCCATGTCGCCATGGAACATCTGAAGGCGCTCCACGACGCGGTCGTCGAGGCGGGCCGGGCGCTCGGGATCGGCCGCTACGGCGCCTTCGCCATGAACGCCCTGCGCCTGGAAAAGGGCTACCGCGCCTGGGGCGCCGACCTCTCGACCGAGCGCACGCCCCTCGAGGCCGGCCTGGCCCGCTTCGTCAGGCTCGACGGCCACGACTTCGCCGGCCGCGCGGCGCTGCTCCGGGCCGGCGCGGAACCGCCGGCCTTCCGCATGGACCTATTGGAGATCGCGGGCGACGGCCCCGACCCCTTCGGCCAGCACCCGGTCTTTGCCGGCGAGCAGGTGGCGGGGCTCAGCACCTCCGGCGCCTACGGCCACCGCACGGCCAAAAAGCTGGCCCTCGCCTATCTGAATCCCCCGGTCTTGAGTGCCGGCGCGCCCTTGAGCGTCGAGATCTGCGGTCAGCCCCAGACCGCGCGCATCCTCGATGCCGCGCCCTACGATCCGCAGAACCGCCGCCTGATCGGGGGGTGAGGGGGCCTCTATCGTCCCGCCGTCGGCAGGTAGTGTCTCAAAATGACTCGAAGCGGTCGCAATGGATTCGAAGAATTCTTCCAGTAATAGTCGGGACGGTCCGCTGCTGGCGAGGCACCTAGCCGTCCGATCGGCCGAGGAGATAGTGCATACTCACCAGGCCCTTGTTCTTGGCTTCCATCTGACCGCGCTCCTGCAGCTTGAATTCGCCACCGAGCAGGCCGGCCGTCACTTCGGAAATATTGATCTGACCCGCGTCGCAATTTTCCTGCATACGCGCCGCCAGGTTCACCCCATCGCCCCACACATCGTATGTCAGCCTACTGCTGCCCACGATACCGGCAATCACCGAGCCGGAGTGGATGCCGATACGAATAGGCCACTCTGGCAAGAGGAGTTTCTTGCGCTCGGCATTACGCTTCTTCATGGCCTTCTGGATATCTAAAGCAGCCAGGCATGCTTGATGGGCATGCTTCCGCATCTCCGTCGGCAGTCCGCTGGCCGCGAGATAGCCGTCACCAATCGTCTTGATCTTTTCCAAACCGTGTTTTTCGACAATCCGGTCAAAGGCAGCGAAGAAATCCCCTAATTGTTCTATCAACGCACGTGGCTCGGTGGTTTCCGCCAGGGTGGTGAAGCCTTCAAAATCGATGAACATTACTGTTGCGGACGCGTAGAAGCGCGGATCGACAGGGTCGCCATCGATGATCCGCTTTGCCACGGATGGCGGGAACAAATTTCGAACCAGATTTGCATTCTTGATTGCAACAGCCTTTTCGGCTTCGAGCGCCTCCAGCGTTTCCTGTTTTTGCCGACGCAATTCGATGATTTGCCGTTTCAGTTCGAGTTTGGACAAGACCTGGCGGGCCAGACGCCGCATACATTGCTGTGCATGGGGTTCCATCTCCATGACCTCGGTATCCCAAACGCAAAGCGTCCCAAGGGCATAGCCTTCCGGATTGATCAGCGGCATGGAACAATAGAATTTGGCGTTCGGCGGATTCTTTACAGTCGGGAGATCCGCATAGCGCGCATCCTTGCTCATATCGGGCACGACCAACAAGTCGCTCTGACAAATCGTCGGTGAGCATAGCGTCAGTTCGCGCGGGCGCTCTGTCAGGTCGGGCGGCAGGCCGTATTTAGATTTCAGCCAAAGCCGCTTGTCGTCAAAAAAACCGATATAGGAGATTTTGCAGCCCGTCAGGCTTGCGGCAAGCTCGGTGATATCGTCGAAGTCCTGTTCCTGTTCGGTATCCAAAATTTCATATGTTTCGAGTGCCTTTACGCGTTCCGCATCATTGTCGGGAATCTCGATGCCCTTATACAGCGCACACACCTGGAACAATCCTTGAGTCGTGAGCGATGCGGGAGCTTGCCAAGCCTACCCTGGATCGACAAGCGCGAAGTCCCCTTGGCCGTATTTCAACGGCCAGACCGCCTTTGGCACCAAGCAGACCATCGCCAAGCTGAGACACTGCCCATCGGCGCGCCGGCTTTCTTGATCCCCGTCAAGGCTGTAGCATCGGGGAAAGACCAGGTTTCGGATCCCGACGACAGGGACGGAGGAGCGCAGGAACGTGTCCGACATTGCCGTGAAACCCAAGGACTTGCCCACCTCCGCCGAGGCGCCCGCACCCGCGGCCCATCCCTTCGCGCGCTTCGTGCGAACCGTGGGCCGCGGTCAGCATCTGTCCCGTGCTCTCGGCGAAGACGAAGCCGCCGAGGCCATGGCCATGATCCTGGCCGGCGAGGTCGCGGCGGAGCAGCTCGGCGCGTTCCTGCTGGTGCTGCGCTATCGCGGGGAGACGCCGGAAGAACTGGCCGGTTTCGTGCGCGCCGCGCGGGCCCGTCTCGGCGCGCCGGCCGACCTCGGCGTCGAGCTGGACTGGCCCTCCTACGCCGACCGCCACAAGCAGCTGCCCTATTTCGCCCTGGCCGCGCTGCTGCTGGCCGAGGCCGGCGTCAAGGTCGCCCTGCACGGCCTGGCGGGCAGCGGCCCGGTCACCACGCCCGCGGCGCTCCAGGCGCTGGGCCTGGCGCCGGCCGAGAGCTTCGATGCGGCCGCGCGGCAGCTCGCGCAGGACAACGTCGCCTACCTGCCGGTCGAGCGGCTCTGTCCGCCGCTGGCCGGCCTTTTCGCCCTGCGCCCGACCCTGGGCGTACGCTCGGCGGCCAACACCTTCGGGCGCGAGCTCAACCCGCTTGGCGCGCCCTGCCAGATGCAGGGCGTGTTCCACCCGACCTACCTGCCGGTCCACCAGGAGACCGCGCGCCTCCTCGGCCAGCCGCGCGCGGCCATCTTCAAGGGCGGCGGCGGCGAGGTTCAGCGCAACCCGGAGAAGCCCTGCCGGGTCTCCCTGGTCGTCGACGGCGCGGCGGCGGAGGAGGTCTGGCCCGCGCTGGTCCCCGGCGCGCGCTTTGCCTGGCGCGACGAGCCGCTCGATCCCGGCCTGGTGGTCGCCCTGTGGCGCGGCGAACGCGAGTCTGCCGCGGCCGAGGCAGCGGTCGTCGGAACGGCCGCCGTCGCGCTCAAGCTGCTCGGTCGGGCCGAGACGCAGGAGGCGGCGCAGGATTTGGCGGAAGATCTGTGGCGCGGCCGTCCGAAGGGCAAGTACGGCGGCTGATCCGGCTTACGCGGCCTCGACGCACGCCGCGCCGACCCGATCCAGGATCAGCTCGCCGATCTCCGGCAGGGCGCCGACCGGCCCCGCGTAGGCGGCGCGCGCCCCGAAGGCCTCGAGGATCCTGGGCACGTCCAGGTCCGGGTGCAGGCCCCGGTCGGCGAACAGCCCGACGACCACGGTGCCGCGACAGGACGCGCAGGACTCCAGGACCTCTGCCAATCCCGGCGCCTGCTCCAGGAAGGCCGTCTCGACCCGGGCGAAGCGGCCGCGGCGGGCGAGCCGCGCCGCGTGGTCGAGCGCCGTGCCGGTCGAGGCGGCGTTGCGCGGGGTGCCGTGGCCGAGCACGACCAGCGCGGTCTCCCCAGGCTGCCAGCCGCGCCCACGGCAGGTCGCCGTCGCGGCCTTTTCCAGGAGGTCGGCCATGCGGGGGTGGCTGCCGATCGGCCGGCACAGGGTCACCGGCCGGCCGTTCTGCGGCAGTTCGGCCAGCGCGCGGGGCAGGACCTCGGCGGCGGTGTAGCCCTCGGCCATGAGCAGGGGCACGACGTAGGCCTCGTCCGCGCTCAGGCCCGCCACGACCGCGCCGAGAGTGGGCTCTCCGGTCAGCGAGGCGACCCGCACCTCGGCGAAGCGGCCCAGCCGCGCGAGCCGGGCGGCGTGGAGCGGCGCCTCGACCAGCCCGCCGCGCGTGCCATGGGCGCAGAGCACCAGCGCCGCGCGCCTGGCGGGGCGCTCAGTGGCTGGTGCCTTCGGACAGGCGGATCTTGTTGTAGACATTGTACTTACCCGAGGGTTTCACCATGGGAATGCGCTTGACCTCCTTCAGGGTTTCGGCGTCGTAGACGACCAGGGCCCCCTCCATGTCCCAGATGCTGAGCAGCGCGTAGCGTCCGTCGCGGGTGAACTCGACATGGGCCGCGGTCTTGCCGGGGGCCGGGCGCAGGGTGGCGGCGATCTCCAGCGTCTGCTTGTCGATCACGTGGATCGCCTCGCGGTTCGGGCCGAAGAAGACGTCGACCCAGGCGTAGCGGGTCTTCTCGTGGCTGCGCAGGAAGAACCCCGGCCCCAGGGTCTCGACGGTTCCGACGATCTTCCAGTCCTTGATGTCGATGACGCTGAGCCGGCCTTCCTTGAGGTGCGGCGTCGCCATCACGCGGCGCCCGTCGCGCAGCCAGGAGATGCCCGAGCCCAGGTGCGGCAGGCCGGGCAGGGGCAGCTCGGCGATCTCGCGCCGGACGTCGAGGTGGACCACCACGGCCCGCTCGCCGTCGCGCGCCGAGCCGACCAGCTCGGTGTAGGACGGCGTGAAGAAGAAATCGTCGAGCGGCTGGGACAGCGGCGTGCGGCGGATCGGGAAGCCGTCGGTCTCGGCCGGCAGGGCCTCCTCCATGCCCTTCTCGTAGTTGTGCACGAAGCCGGTGTAGGACGGCGGCGGATCCTCGGCGTAGGAGACTTCCCAGAGCTCCGGGATGTCCTTCAGGGCGACGACGAAGCTCTCGCGCGGCGCGGCCTGATAGACCGCGCTGACCCGCGAGGACTCCTTGCCGCGGAAATCGCGCGCCTCGATGATCTTCAGCGGCTTCAGGTCGACGGCGTCGAGCAGCACCAGGCTGTGCGGCAGGTAGTTGGCGACCGCCACCACCCGGCCGTCGTGCGAGATCGCCAGGTTGCGCGTGTTGATGCCGGCGCGCACCTCGGCGACCACCTGGAGGCCGTAGAGGTCGTACTTGGTGATCCAGCCGTCGCGCGAGGCGAAGTAGACGAAGCGGCCGTCGGGCGTGAACTTGGGCCCGCCGTGCAGGGCGAAGCGGCTCGGGAAGCGGGTGATCGGCTCGAAACGGTCGCCGTCGAGGATCGTGACGTGATGATCGCCGCTCTCGACCACGACGAAGAGGTTGAGCGGATCGGCCTCGTAGCTCGGCCCGTCCGGCAAGGTCTCCGGCTTCGCCGCCACGACGCGCGAGCCCTCGATCTCCGCCAGGCCCCAGCGCGGCACCTCGGGCAGGGGCTGGTAGATCAGCGCGACCAGCGCCTCGACCTGATCGGGGGTCAGCCGGTCGGCGTAGGCCGGCATCTGCGTCGCGGCCCGGCCCTCGGCGATGACCGCGGCCGCCTTGTCCTTCCTGAGGCGCTTCAGGTTCTCCGGCAGCAGGGCGGGGCCGAGCCCGCCCAGCCGGTCCGCGCCGTGGCACTCGGCGCAGTGCTCGCCGTAGAGCGCCGCGGCGTCCTGCTCCCCGGCGGCCCGGGCCGGCGAGGCGAAAGTACCAAGCCCCAGCGCGCCCGCCAGCAGCGCGATGGTCAGGCTAGCTCGCCGCGACCGCATGGCGCTTGCCTCGATAGGGCGACAGGTCGACCCGCGGTCCCGGCGTGACGCCGATCTCGGCGTCGCTCAGGTAGCAGGCCGGGTCCTCGGCCCAGGGGTCGCCGGTCAGCTGCAGCGCGCGCACCCGGGTGTTGCCGCCGCAGATGTCGAAGTGCTTGCAGGCGCCGCAGCGCCCCTCGATCCGCCGTGGCCGCGCCTTGAGGCCGGCCATGATCGGGTCGGAAGTGTCCTGCCAGATCTCCGAGAAGGGCCGGGCGCGCACGTTGCCCAGGTCGTAGTGCCACCAGAAGGTGTCCGGGTGCACGTTGCCCAGGTTGTCGATGTTGGCCACGTTGACGCCCGAGGCGTTGCCGCCCCAGGCCGCGAGCTTGGCGCCGATGTGCGCCGCCTTGTCGGGGAAGCGCTCATGTACCCACTGCAGCAGGTAGACCCCGTCGGCGTCGTTGTTGCCGGTGACGAATTCCTTGGCGACGCCACGCTGCACATAGTCCCAGCAGCGCTCGAAGATCAGGTCCATGGCCCGGCGCGTCGTGCGGTGGACCGCGTCGTCCCCGCGGTAGCGGTTGCCGCGCCCGGCGTAGACCAGGTGCGAGAGGTAGAACTTGTCGATCTCGTCGCGGTCGACCAGGTCGAGCAGGGCCGGCAGGGACTCGACCGTGTGCTCGGTCATGGTGAAGCGCAGCCCCACCTTGATGCCCAGCTCGCGGCAGCGTCGGATGCCGCCCAGCGCGGCCTCGTAGGCGCCGTCCTGGCGGCGAAAGCGGTTGTGCACGGCGCCGATGCCGTCGAGGCTGACGCCAACGTAGTCGTAGCCGACCTCGGCGATGCGCCGGCTCATGGCCTCGTCGATCAGGGTGCCGTTCGAGGACAGGCCGACGTAGAAACCCAGCTCCTTGGCCCGCTTGGAGATCTTGAAGATGTCGGGCCGGAGCAGCGGCTCGCCGCCCGACAGGATCAGGACCGGGACGCCGAAGGCCCGCAGGTCGTCCATCACGGCGTAGACCTCGTCGGTCGAGAGCTCGCCGGGAAAGTCGACGTCCGCCGACAGCGAGTAGCAGTGCTTGCAGTTGAGGTTGCAGCGCCGGATCAGGTTCCAGATCACCACCGGCCCGGGCGGGCTTACCCGCCGCACCGGCGTCGGCTCGACGATCTCGCGCAGGAACTGGCTCAGGCGGAACATGCGTCTTCCTCCTCCTATCCGGCGATCCGCAGCCCGGTCTTCTTCAGGATCCGGGTGCTGTAGAGCACCTCGTGACCCCGCTCGGCGGCGCCCAACAGGGTGGCGATCTCCGCGACCTTTTCCTCGACCTCGTCCCGGGACCTGCCGTGGACCATGGCGAAGAGGGTGTAGGGCCAGAGCGGCAGGCGGCGCGGCCGGCGGTAGCAGTGGGTGACGAAGTCGAGCGCCCCGACCTTGCGGCCCGCCTCGCCGACCGCCTCGTCCGCCACGTCCCAGACCGACATGCCGTTGGCGCCAAAGCCGAGCGCGTAGTGGTTGGGCACCGCGCCGATGCGGCGGATCGCCCCGCGCGCCAGCAGCCGCTTCATGCGGGCCAGGACCTCCCGTTCCGTCAGCCCGACCTCTTCGGCGACCGCCCGATAGGGCTCGGGGCAGAGCGGCAGGCCGGCCTGGGTGGCGGCGACGATGCGGCGGTCGGCCGCGTCGATCCCTGCCGGCGGGATATGTCGGGCGGGCGCGTTCATGCCTGCAGCTTGAGTTCCAGGAAGAACTCCTCCTCCTTGGGCAGGTCCAGGACCGCCAGGCCGGTGGCGTCCTCGATCTCGGCCAGAACCTCGGCGATGCGGCCGGGGGTATCGCAGGCGACCACGAACCACATGTTGAGCCGGTGATCGCGGGCGTAGTTGTGGGCGACCTCGGGAAAGGCGTTGACGGTCTCGGCGACCTCCTCGAAGCGCTCCGCCGGCACCGCCATGGCCGCCAGGGTCACGGCCCCGCCCAGCCGCTCGGCGTCGTAGAGCGGCCCGAAGCGGCTCAGCACCCGTTGCTTCAGAAGGTTGTCGAGGCGCTCGATCAGGGCCTGTTCTGAAAGGCCGAGATAATTCGCGACCTCGGCGTAAGGCCGGTGGGAAAGCGGGAACCCGCCTTGCAGCGCGTTGATGATCCGGCGGTCGGTCGCGTCCATCACGCCGCCTCCGTCTTGCCGGCAGTCTCCGCCGGGGCGGCGTAGCGGGCGCCGCGCTGCTTGAAGCAGCGCCGGCTGAACAGCACCGCGCGCGGCAGGTCGGCGATGCCGCAGGCCTCGGCGGCCTCCTCGACCTGCGCCTCGACCGCCGCCCGCTCGCGGCCGTGGATCATGCAGAACAGGTTGTAGGGCCAGTCCGGCGGGCGACGCGGCCGGCGGTAGCACAGGGTGACGAAGGGCAGCGCGGCGAGCCGCCGGCCGATCTCTGCCACCGCCTCGTCCGGCGCGTCCCAGACGACCATGGCGTTGGCGCGGTAGCCCAGCGCCCGGTGCCGCACGATCACGCCGAGGCGCCGGATGGTGCCGCTCTCGACCAGGCGCCGGGTGCGGGCGATCACCTCCGCCTCGTCCAGGCCCAGCGTCGCGCCGATCCGCGCGTAGGGGCGCGGGTCGAGCGGCAAGCCCTCGGCCAGGGCGGCGGCCAGGCGCCGGTCTGTCTCGTTCAGGTCCATTGCAGGGGGAACCCCAGATCGAGCCGGTAGGCCTCGGCCAGGGGCAGGTCGAGCACGGCGAGGCCGCTGCGCGTCTCGATGTCCTGCAGGACCGCCGCGACCTGTCCGGCGTCCGCTCCGGTCACCACGAACCAGAGGTTCAGCCGGTGCTCGCGCTCGTAGTTGTGATTGACCTCGGCGAAGCCGCTGACCAGCCCGGCGACTTCGTCCAGCCGCGCCTCTGGCACGGCCATCGCGGCCAGGGTGCTCCAGCCGGCCTCGTGCGGCGCCACCACCGCGCCGACGCGGCTGACCAGGCCCAGGCGGCGCAGGTGCTCGAGGCGCGCGATCAC
>Ga0224512_10004675_pt1 | contig 11467 bp, 7 predicted proteins | sample SF_May12_sed_USG_4_FD_169103 | JGI IMG/M metagenome (GOLD analysis project Ga0224512, IMG submission 169103) | Sediment microbial communities from San Francisco Bay, California, United States - SF_May12_sed_USGS_13 | ecosystem: Environmental > Aquatic > Marine > Sediment | place: USA: California... | reverse complement strand
AATTAGAAAACGCAGCATGTGAAGCACGCTGGCCCCTTTTGTGTACACGTTGGCGCTGTTCCGGCTGTCCTTACGGTTGTAAAAGTCGACCACGACGGGACGGGCGTCGCGTTCATCATTGGTGATGACGGCTTTATGGCGCTGGTCGATCTGATAACGAAAAGCGTCGTCACCATCGTGGTGCTCCCGGAAAAGCGATTGGAAGTAAGTCGCGAATCCTTCGTTGAGCCAGATGTGTGACCACTCGTTGCACGTGACCATGTCGCCCCACCATTGATGAGCCAGTTCATGGGCGACCAGACCCTGCTGAGTCTGCGTCACCGCCATGTGCTCGTCGTAGAGCGTCCGCGCATTCATAACGGTGGCGGTGGTGTTCTCCATGCCGCCGTAAATAAAGTTCTGAACAACAACTTGACCGTATTTTTTGAACGGGTAGTCGATCCCTATGTACTCCGAAAAGAACTCCATCATCTTGGGTGTGAGACCAAAACCGCGCAGCACGGTGGCTCGGTCGGTCCCCGGTGGAACGACGTACAGGAGAGGTACATCGCGCCACTTGTCCTCGACTACCTCGTAATTGGCCGCGGCAACCGTGATCAAGTAAGACACCTGGGGGGTATCGAGCTTCCAGTGATACTGCGTCTGGTTACCTAGATCCCTCTTGTCGACCAACACCCCGTTTGACAACACGTAGTAGCCTTTGTCGACCCTAAAGATCCCCTCAAAGGTGGACTTGTCGTTTGGGTAGTCGTAGCAGGGTATCCAGTACCGATTGTCCTCCCCCTCCCCCTGTGCCCACACTTCGTACCGCTTGTCGCTTATCCCTTTCTCCGGCGCCACAAAATACAGCCCCTCGGAAGGCGACCCCCGGTAGCGAATCGTCACCTCGAAATCACGGTCTTCGGGCAAAGGCGAGCCGCTATGGATGACCAGTTGGTCACCGGCTTCCTTGGTGTCGGCCACCTCGATCCACGACGTGGCCAACTCGCCGGCGACCGGATACTCGAAATCCGCCCGCTGGCCATTGACGTGGACGTCCTCGATGGTTAGCCCGACACAGTTCAACCGGATGGACGTGACTTGCGGCCGCAGCGCACGCATGGTGTGGGTGACCGAACCGGAGATGGATTGTTGCTTCAAATCGAGGTCGAGATCCAACCGCGTGTGAATGGTGTGGAAGTTGCGGCTGGGGGCGACGTAGGACAGGGGGTCGGGCTGATACGGTCGGTCAACCCGACTCGCGTGAGAGCCAGCAGGCATTGCAATGACACAAGCCATTGTTGCTAGAACAGTTAATCTCACTTTACGCATTTGCAACGGGGGACCTCCTCGTCGAATAAACTGTGTGGGTGATGTGTAACTTCTCTTGGAATTCCATCGTAATTCATATCGTCCCCAACGATGAGGTGGGTGATCGTGACATGGAGCTGCTCGTCGCTTTAGCGGTGATTGCCTTACTGGGTATTTTCTTCGTCGCGTTGCTCAAGATATTGTTCTGGTGTGTGTTGTTGCCCTTCAAACTGGCGCTGTGCCTGGTAAAAGGTGTATTGGGATTGATATTCCTGATCCCCGTGGTCGCGCTCATGTTGGGGCTGGCATCGGTTGTCCTGCCGTTTGTCTTTACGATTCTCGTCGTGCCGGTCGCCTTTGTTGTTTTGGGCGTCATCGGCCTGCTAAAGACGATCTTCTAGCGCCCGATCTTCTTGGACAGATAACGCCCCAGTGCGTCCTTCCAGTGCGACATCGCGTCGATGCCGGCTCGTTTTAGCGCCTTATTTTCGAGCACCGAGTATGCCGGACGCCTGGCCGGGGCATTCCACTGCGAGGCCGTCGTTTCTTCGACGGCGACCTCAATCGCCGCAATGCGGAAGATCTCTTTGGCAAAATCGAACCACGAACATGCGCCGTCGTTAGTTGCGTGATAGATGCCGTGGGGTGGTTTAGACTCGACCAGCACATCGATCTGCCGCGCCAGGTCCTCGGTAAACGTGGGTGTCAACACTTCGTCGCTCACGATACGCAGGCTCTCCTTTTCCTTGGCGAGCTTCAGCATGGTCTCTACAAAATTCTGGCCCTTGCCCCTGCATTTGTGGGTACCGTAGAGACCGCTGGTGCGAATGATATAGTAAACGGGGCAGGTGTTGCGGACATAGAATTCACCTGCGAGCTTGGAGATTCCGTAGACATTTAACGGATGTGTGGCATCCCCTTCCATGTAGGGCGTCTTCTTCTCACCATCAAACACGTAATCGGTGCTTATATGGATCAAGGCGGCACCGACTTGCCGGCTCGCCTCAGCCACGTGACGGGCACCCAAGGCGTTGATCTCGAACGCCCTCATATGCTGCCCCTCGCAGTCATCGACGTGAGTCATGGCGGCGGTGTTGATCACCCAGTCGGGGTGAATGGCTGCGATGGCCGCGACGACCTTCGCGGCATCGGTGATGTCGACCTCGCCGTGGGCGATGGGCCTCGTGTCGTGCGCCTTTAGCGCCAGCTGCACATCTTTGCCCAGCTGACCATCGGCGCCGATGATGGCGATTGTCATGGTTGGTCTCCGCCCGACCCGGATGCATTCTCGACATCCGTCACGTTTCTTATTCTGCCACGTAGAACCAGAGCAACAATTCTCACCACGTCAAAAGCAAAGAACAGAGGTATGGTGAGCCAGTGATGTAGTGAAGAGTAACGTGCGAAAAATCGAAGCGTGCTCTTAAATTTTTGGGACATTTTGCGCCAGCTCAACTGGCCGCCGACGCTGGATGACACTCTGTGCCAGACTTTCGCGGCGGGTACATAGCGGATCTCGAAACCGTGCCTTCTCGCTCGCATGCAAAAGTCCGTGTCCTCGAAGTAAGCCCGGTACGATGGATCAAGAAGACCGATCGTCTGGAAAACCTCGCGTTTTGCGATCAGCGCGCAACCACTGACGTAGTCCACTTCACGCATCGAGTCGAATTGTCCGACGTCCCGATGGCGGATGCCGATATGCCGAGCCGTGCCTTTGGCAAGCGAAACCTCTCCCCCCGCAAACCAAATCTGATCGGGTGGCGAAGCGAAGTAAATCTTCGGCCCAGCTATGCCCGTCCGTGCATGGGTTGCGAAAGCGTATAGCAGATTGTCTACGAGCGCACGGTCCACGATGGTGTCGTTATTGAGTAGCAATATGTATCCTGCGCCGGTATCGAGCGCGTGAGTAATGCCGACGTTGTTGCCTTGCGAGTACCCCAGGTTTTGTTCGTTGACGATCACTGTGATGCGATCGCCGTAACGCTGTTCGATCGCCTGCGGGGTGCCGTCTGCGGAGGCGTTGTCGACGACGATGATGTCCGTGTTCATATGGTCGAGGGCGACAAGCGATTCGAGACAGTCGAGCGTCAGCGCCTTGCCGTTCCACGTCAGCACGATAATAGCCACTCGTAGCGTATGGGCAGGATCAGCGGTGGAAGACGTTGTTTGGCTCGAGGCTATCATGGTGGGGCACCGGACGCCGGGCGATCGATAAGGCCACATTATATCTTAGGTCCCGGCGGCATGACTAGCGTAAAAACAAACGGTTTCGCCCAGGCACCGGGCTGCAACCCGCTTGACCCCGACTCGCAAAGTGGCTACTTTGGAAATCGACGCATTACGCTGCGGCGACTCGAAGATCCCGTCTTTTCAGGCTCACCGACTTCGATCTGCGCAGCCGTCACCGAGGATAACTGCCATGAAAAAATACCTCCTACCCGCGCTGGGTGTAGCAGTCATCGCCGTGGTGCTGGGGAGCACTATTAAGCGCGTCCCCAACGGTCACCAGGCAATCCTTATCGGCAAGAAGGGGATGTCTGCGGGCTATGGTGCCGGCACGCATTTTGTACGTCCTTTTGCGGGACCGTTTATCATCTACCCGGTCGGAGAGGTGGAGTACCGGTATCCTGACCAGGGAGCCTATCCGGTTCTGTCGGGCGACGGAGTGGATGTCTCGGTCGCTGTCAGCCTGCGCCTGGAGGTGCCGCCGGGAACGGCGCAAACCATCTACAGCACGCTGGGTGAAGATTTTTACAGCGGCTCGGAGCGAATTGTAAAAGAGACCGTCGAGATCGAGACGGCGAACTTTTCTGTGACGAGTACGGGAGCGATGCCCGATGGCTTTGCGGAAGCCATCGTCACCGGTATAGCGGGAGAGGTAACAAACGCCGGCTTCTCTGTCATGTCATGCCGAGTGGACGAGTGGCAGGTCAGCGGTGATGTTTTGCCCCTTTCTGTAGATCCCCGGCCGCTTCGCAAAGTCGTTTTCGTCGGCGTCGACGGTGCAGACTGGCACATCATCGACGAACTCATTGCCCAGAATCGCTTGCCCAACTTCAAGAAATTGGTTCGCGAGGGCGCCAGCGGCCCGCTCACCTCGATCGAGCCTTTGCTCTCACCGCTGATTTGGACAACGATGGCGACCGGAAGACTGCCCGAAGAGCACGGCATCCTGAATTTCACCGTGGCGGATCCCGAGACGGGAAAGAAATTACCGATAAGCCGGCTGTATCGCAAGGTGGATGCATTCTGGAATATCCTCAGCGACTACCACCGGTCGGTCGACGTGATCGGATGGCTGGCGACGTTTCCGGCGGAACCGATAAGTGGCGTTATGGTGACGGATCGTTTTGGCTATCTGGCCTACGCGGATGCCGGGGAGGCGACGGCAGGCACTGTCTCGCCCGTCGAGCGAATGGACGAGCTAAGGGGTCTGGTGACGCCGAGCACCTCAGTGAGTTACGAGGAGTTTTATCCGTTCGTACATCTGGATCGGGCGGCGTTCATACAGAACCGATCGAGCGCGTTCGATCCCAAGAATCCGATCAGCAGCATGCTCATGCTGTATGCCTCCGCCAAAACCTATCGCCGCATTACCAATCACCTTTTTGCCGGTGATCAGCCCGATTTCTTGGCGACTTATTTTGAGTTGGTGGATGCGACAAAGCACCTCTTCATGCACTATGCGCCACCCCGTCGACCTCACGTCGATGAATCGGGATACGAGATAAACAAGGATGCGGTCACCGCCGCCTACGTTATGCAGGATAGCATCATCGGTGAGTTCATCGACAAGTGCGATGACAACACGGTTCTCATCGTAGCCTCAGACCATGGCTTCAAAAGCGGTGAGTCGCGACCCCAGCAGCGTCCCGAGATTTGGGCGGGCAAAGCGGCCTTTTGGCATCGCCTCGATGGGATCATCTGTCTCTATGGCAACGGCATTCGCACAGGGTTCGCGATCGAGGGCGCCTCTATCCTGGATATTGCCCCAACCTTCCTCGCCTTGCAGGGATTACCAAAGCCGCAGGATATGCCGGGCAAGATTCTCGAGAGCGCTTTTGCAGATGTTCTCGCATCGCGTGTGAACCGGAGCGTGGTGTCCTCGCTCGATCGGGAGCGCGAGGTTGACGACCTGGCGCTCACCAGCGGTGGAGCGGCCACCGATGAGGCGCTAAAAAAGCTCGAGGCCCTCGGCTATATCACTCCCGACAATCCGGACGCCTACAACAACCTGGGACAACGATACCAGGAACAAGGCAGGTACAGTGAGGCGATAGCCGAGTTCGAAAAGGCATTGGCGATCAATCCGAATTTTCCCGGTGCGCTCAATAATCTCGGGGTTTGTTATGGCAAGCTGAAGCAGTACGACAAGGCGGAGGCATCGCTAAAAAAGGCCATCCAGCTAAACCCCGAAGATGTTTACGCCATGAACAATCTGGCGGTGATGTTCATGTCACTCAAACAGCTCGATCGGGCTCGCCGCTACAGCGAAGAATCGGTGGCGATCGAACCCAAATATGCCAACGGTCATCTCACGCTGGGATCTATTTATGCTACGATGGGGTTGTTGGACCTTGCCGAGACAGAGTTCGAGAAGGCGCTTGTGATCGATCCGGCGAATCGTAGCGCGCAGGTGAACCTGGACAAAGTTCGGTCTCAACTGAAAGCAAACTGAGAGATTTTGTTGCTGGGGGCGGACGTTGAAAAGACGCGTTGTCTTTATTGTCATGGACGGCTGGGGTCTGCGCGAAGACGCTCGTGCAAACGCGGTAAAGATGGCCAGGACGCCGGTGGTCGACAGAATCTGTAAGGACTACCCGTATACGACGCTCAACACATCCGGCGCTCACGTGGGGCTGCCCGATGGACAGATGGGAAACAGCGAGGTCGGCCACCTCAACCTGGGTGCTGGACGCGTGGTTTATCAGGACATAGCGAGGATCTCAAAGTCTATCCAAGCCGGCGATTTCTTCGAGAACGAGGCGCTGCTGAGCGCGGTTCGCGCGGTGCAGCCCAAAGGCAGGCTTCATCTGATGGGGCTGCTCTCGTCGGGTGGTGTGCACAGTTCTCTGGATCATCTCCACGCGCTTCTGGAAATGGCCAAGCGCAACAAAGTGGGGACAGTTTTTGTCCATCCCATCATGGATGGACGCGATACCTCCCCCACCGGTGGCAAAAGATTTCTCACCGAGCTCGAGCAGATCTTTACAGACAAAGCGATCGGAAGCGTCGCCACGGTGGTCGGCCGCTATTTTTGTATGGATCGGGACAAACGGTGGGATCGCGTAAAGAAGGCCTACGATGCCTACACGGTGGGAAAGGGAAACCAAACCAGGGATTGTCGCGTCGCGCTGCAAGGTTCATACGATGAAGGGGTCACCGACGAATTCATCGAGCCTATTGTTGTAGTAGACGACCGAGGTGAGCCGGTTGGCAACGTCATCGATGGCGATGCGATTGTGTTTTTCAATTTTCGGGCCGATCGGGCCCGGCAGATTACCAGCGCCTTCAACGATCGAGATTTCGAGGGATTTGTGCGCGATCGGTGTCCAAAGGTCAAGTTCGTGTGCATGACCGAGTACGACCGTCGTTTTGCACTGCCCGTTGCCTTTCCGCCAATTCACATCAAGAACATCCTCGCCGAGGTTACGGCTAATGCCGGGTGCACGAGCCTGCGTATTGCGGAAACGGAAAAGTATGCCCATGTGACCTACTTTTTTAATGGCGGCGAGGAGGCGAGCTTCCGGGGAGAGGATCGCATCCTGATCCCTTCTCCCAAAGTGGCCACATACGATATGAAGCCCGAGATGAGCGCCTATGAGCTGACCGACACTCTGGTTAAGACCCTGGGCGAAAGACGACATGATTACATTATCTGCAATTATGCCAACCCGGATATGGTGGGCCACACCGGTGTGCTGGAGGCGGCAATCAGGGCCGTCGAGACCGTGGACACCTGCGTCGGTCGTGTACTCGATGCGATGGATCTCGAGACGGATGCCGCCATCGTCAGCGCCGATCACGGCAACGCCGAGATGATGGTCGACCCGGCAACCGGTGGGCCGCATACGGCGCACACCACCTTGCCGGTGCCTTGCGTCCTGGTCGATCAACACTACCGAGGAAAGTTGATTCGGGATGGGGCTCTCAAGGAAATCGCTCCGACCATCTGCAACTATCTGGGCATCGACCCACCGCCGGAGATGACGGGCGTGGACATCCGTGCCGACCACTGATGCATAGCGCGGATCTTGTTATCAGAAAAACGATGTGAGGCTCAGCAAGTAGCGATACTTGGTTTCGTCTTTCTCGCCGTTGATCTCTGGGTGGTTTACGTAGAAGGGAACATCGAAACGAAGATCCACGTTGTAGACCCCAAGGTGCCGCTTTAACCGCAACCCGACCCCAGCGTCAAAAAGACCCTTGTCCAAAATCCCTTCGTCGACCAGCTGCTGGATGCGAGTACTGCTCGTTACGGGGTTATCGCGATCGAAGACAGTTCCCGCGTCGGCAAAAGCCACGAGCTTTGCGGTTCCCAGCCAGCGGTCCGGCGCTTTGGAGAGCCAGGGGATGGCTTTGCCGAGTTCAAGATTCACTGCCAGCAGCCGGTTCACACCAAAAGCCCCGTCCGCGTATCCCCGCAGGTTGCCGTCCCCCGGCATGTGATAATTCACATCGGGCCAGATTGCCCCATCGCTCCTCAAGAAAAACAACTTCTCTTGCCCTAGCGGTCCCGCACCCGCCAGACTGAATTTCTCCTGCAGCGGCATGCTGCCACCGACGATTCCCAGAAAGAGCCGAAGACCGGCATCAAAGGGCACCAGCTGTGGCCGGGTCCTGACGGCAGCCGAACTGGTGAAGCTGCTGTATTTGTAATCGCCCCCAAACCACCGTCTGCCGAAGCGAAGTCCCAGGCGGAGTTCTGTCTGGAGGATGTCGAGCTGTGGATCGATGCTGTATCCGAGTTGTAGGGGAATAACCACAGCACCGGTTTGATAGGTTTCTGTCGCGTTGGCCACATAGCGGCGATCGGTCAGTTCGTGATAGTTGACTCCGATGCTCAGCCGCTGCGTGGGGGGGCGGATCAGCTCGTTTCTCTTCTTGAGATCGAGGGTTAACGCAAAATCCTGTCTGCCTTCCAGCTTGTAACCCGAAGTCTTCAAAGTCCCATTGTTACCAAAAATCCTGACCGGTTTGGTATACGACGCCAGAAAGTCCAAACGCTCACTGTTGGTGCCGTAATAGACACCAAGCCTCACACGGCGATGCCAGTCGAAGTAGCTGCCCTTCAAGTGCAGCCCCAGCCTCAAATGATCGACGTCGTTGTACCAAACAAACGGGCTATAACGGATTTGATAAGCGTCCTCGGGATAATACTCGTTATTGGGCCAGTCGATTTGCAGCGCCCGCCTGCGAGGTAGAAAGTTGTTGGACATATTGATGTCGATAATCTCATTTCCCGGATTCAGCGCAACCGCCTTGGGTTTCTCGGGGAATGCATACGATTGCTTTATGGTTCGCGGGCGGCCGTCCAACCGTGCCGTCTCTTTGCCGCCGCCGGCGAAAGTGAATTCTAGTTTCAGAGGCATGATGATCTCGCCCAGACGCTCGATCTTGATGTCTACAGCATACGCGTCGCCTGATTCGCTCGGTGCAGTCTTTGCCTCGGCCAGGCGATAATCGCAAATCTTTTTTGTATGCAGCCACTCCTCAAAAAACCACGATAGATCCATGCCGCTTACTTCTTCGCAAGCCGTCTGAAAACGTCTCTCGTTTACGTGTTTTAACTTCCACTTGTCGTAGTATTGTTTGAGAATGCGATCGAAGTTCTCCTCGCCCACGACATAGCGCAGGCTGAAAAGCACCAGCGCCGCCTTGCGGTACACCATCTCTCCATAACTGTTTTTGAAATCCTCGGCCCGTGTGGAGATGCGTTCGCCGTAGCCCGGGCGCACGACTCTGAAAAGCCATCGCCGCGCGTTTCCCAGCACCGTGTACTGGGGAGTGATCTTCTGGTACCAATTCCAGTCGCGGGTTATTCCATGCTCACCGTAACGTTCCAGTTGATACCAGGCGGACTGAAATGTGGCAAAGCCCTCGTCCAGCCAGGCCTCCTCTCGCTCGTCGTTTGCGAGAATGCCGTAGTGGTAAATGTGGGCGATCTCGTGCAACACCAGGCCCTCGCTAACCCGGCCGTCCATCACCAGCATGGGGTACTCCATACCACCCCTAAGCAACGCTTCGACCACGCTCACCTGTGGGTAGGGATAGGGTCCGACACGTTCAGACAGCCACTGTATCGCCCGCACGGCGTGAACCAACGTCGTGTCTTTCCAAGCCCGATTATGCTTGCGGAAAAAGCTCTTGATGTGAATGTCGTTCCACGTTGTATCCTGGACGACAAACGCCGGATTGGCGTTCCACGCAAAGTCATGTACATCTTCGGCGTGGAAGTGCACGGTCTTGTAAGCGGTTTCGCCCTTCTTCCTCGCTGCACTCTTCTTGTCCACGGCGTTGAGGGTCCAGCCGGGATCACCGTCCTTCAGCACCCCAGTCGCAGCCACCACGTAGTGCTCCGGGACTTCGAGGTGCACATCGAACGTGCCAAATTCGCCGTAGAACTCACCCCGGCGAAACTTGTCGGGGTGAAACCCGTCCTCATCGTAGACCACGACCTTGGGATACCACTGCGCAAAATCGTATTGCTCTCCCCTGTACCCCGCGCGACCAATGTGCCGCCGGATCTTTTGGTCGAACTCGAGGAATACCTCCAGACTGTCGCCCGGCAAGAGCGGCGCGGCCAGATCGAACATGGCGATGGTGTCGTCGATCTTTGCATTCACATCCCGGCCGTTTACCGTTACGCCCGAGATGTTCAGATAGCTCCTGTGCTTTTTGGGGAGATCGATCCACGAATAATTGAACGAGCGCCGGATATCCTTGATCAACGCGGTATTCTTTGATTTGTACGCATTGGGATAGAGATGTAGATAAAACGTCTTGAGGGTGTCGGACGAGTTGTTCCTGTAGACGATCGTCTCTTTGCCAGTGAGTCTGTGGTTCTTGCTGTCAAGTCGCGCGCGAATCGTATAGTGTACAAACTGTTGAAAATACTCCTCCTGCGCACGAAGGGGAAGTGCGGTGGTGTGCATCAAGATGACGACACCAAATAAGAAAACACGGTCGATTTTGTATCGGCTCATTGCCGGACCCTATCGGTTCAAGGCGGGTGATGGCGTGATCGAGCAGTCTTCGATCGTCACTCACGACTTGTTTAAGATCGAGGAGCCTAAAATAACACGAAAACGAATCGCCCGCCAGGTTTTCCGGCGACCTCGCCGGCCCCAAAAGAACCATCTAACTGATGCAACCGGTCAGAGTTTGACCTATAATTGACCGGCCCGGCCGGTGATTCAGGCCGGTCGCAAAAACCCGTGTCAAGAAAGGAGTCCAATGATGACAACCGTCCGGCAGCTCCTGGAAAAGAAGAGGAACGACGTGTGGTCAGTCGCTCCCGAAACCTCCGTGTATGATGCCATCGCGCTGATGGCGGACAAGAGCGTGGGGGCGCTGCTAGTCATGGAAGGGAGCGAATTGGTGGGAATCGTTTCCGAGCGGGATTACGCGAGAAAGGTGATCCTCAAGGGACGTTCGTCCAAGCAAACACCGGTAAGGGACATCATGACTACGAAGGTTCTATACGTCACACCCACGCATTCGCTCGAGGAGTGTATGGCGATCATGACTGAAAAGCGTATCCGTCATCTGCCGGTTCTCGAGGAGGGGCGGCTTTTGGGCGTCTTTTCGTCGGGTGACGTGATCAAGGCCACTATTTCAGAGCAGGAGTTCATGATCGAGCAGCTGGAAAACTACATCAAAGGGAGATAGCCGGCGTGGTCATCGTTGCGGTGGTTGAGAGGGTACGCCGTCGTCCCCCTCTGATCTGAGGTACACGGTACGTGACGGGAAGGCGACCTCCATGTCCAGGCTTTCCAGCAGCCCCATGATCCGCAAATTGATGTCTTGACGCACGCGCAAGTACTCGGCCCAGTTCGTCGTCTTTGTGAAATAGTAGACAAAGATATCGAGAGAGCTCTGCCCAAAATCGGTAAAGTAGACGAGATAGAAATCTTGATAAACCCCTTCGTGGTCTTTCAGTATGACGCGGATTCCA
>Ga0224512_10004673_pt1 | contig 11469 bp, 7 predicted proteins | sample SF_May12_sed_USG_4_FD_169103 | JGI IMG/M metagenome (GOLD analysis project Ga0224512, IMG submission 169103) | Sediment microbial communities from San Francisco Bay, California, United States - SF_May12_sed_USGS_13 | ecosystem: Environmental > Aquatic > Marine > Sediment | place: USA: California... | reverse complement strand
CATCTGAACGCCGCGCGCTCAGTTGCCCTTCAGTTTGTCCCGGCGCATCTGGAGCAGCTCTGCGGCCCGTTCCCCATCGATGCTCTCCAGTGAGTCGGCGACTCGCAACGAGGCATTCGTCTCCCCATCCGTTACGTAGAGGCCCCAGCGACCGTCCTTGACGACGATTGGCTTCTTGGACACCGGATCGTCGCCTAGCTCCTTCAAGGGAGGAACCGTGCGCCGACCGCCTCGCTTTTTCGGCTCGGCGAGTAGCGCGACCGCAGCGTCGTAGTCGATCGTGAAGATCTGGTCTTCAGACTCGAGACTGCGAGTTTCCTTGCCCGCCTTCACATAGGGGCCGTAGCGGCCGTTCTGGACCAGAATCGGTTCTTCGCTCTCCGGGTGGACACCAAGGTTGCGCGGTTGGCTCAGCAACTTCAGCGCCTCTTCGAACGTGACCGTATCCAGGTTCATGGTTTTGAAAAGCGAAGCCGTCTTCGGTTTCTGCTTCGATCCCGGTTCGGGGTCACCCATCTGCACATAGGGCCCGAAGCGACCACTCTTGGCGATGATCGGCAGCTTTGTCTCCGGATCCTCGCCGAGGTCTCTGTCGCCGCTCGGCGCAGCCAGTAGTTCGAGTGCGACCGCCACCGTGAGTTCGTCGGGCGCCGTGTCGTCCGGGATGCTCGCGGTGTCCTCACCGTGCTGTACATATGGCCCGTAACGCCCTGCCCGCGCCACGACCGGTTCGCCGTCCGGCGCGTTGCCGATGGCGATCGAATTGATTTCCCGAGCATCGATCGCCTCGAGGTTGCTCGCCACCATGTCTTCGAGCCCGGGATGACCGTTGCCGAAGTAGAACGCGTGGAGCCACGGGACCGCCTCCTGGTTGCCAGTGGCAATCTCATCGAGATCGTCCTCCATGCGAGCAGTGAACGCATAGTCGACGAATTCAGCGAAGTGCTGCTCCATTAGAGCGACCGTCGCGAAGGCGGTGAACGTCGGAATTAGCGAGGTGCCTTTCTTGCGGGCGTACCCCCGGTCCTGGATGCGGGAGATGATCGAGGCGTAGGTCGACGGGCGACCGATTCCAAGCTCCTCGAGTCGCTTGACGAGTGATGCCTCGGTGAACCGAGCCGGGGGCTTCGTCTCATGGCCCTTGGCCTCTATCTCGACCGAGTCGACTGCCTCACCTTCGACCATCTGGGGAAGATGCTTCTCTTGATCGTCTAGCGCGGCTTCGGGATCGTCGGACCCCTCGACGTAGGCCCGCAAGAAACCCGGGAAGAGAATCGTCTTGCCGGACGCACCGAACAGCACGGCTTCGCCGCCCGTCGCGGTAGCAGCCAGCCGAACTGCGATGCTCTCGCCCTTGGCGTCCTTCATCTGGCTGGCGACGGTGCGCTTCCAGATCAGTTCGTAGAGCTTGGCCTCGTCAGAAGTGGGCCCAAAGGTCGCGGCCACGACGTCGGGAAGAACAAAATCTTCGCCGGCGGGACGGATGGCTTCGTGGGCCTCTTGGGCGTTCTTGACCTTGGCGGAGTAGCGACGTGGCTCACTCGGCAGATATTCGACACCGTAGCGGGAGGCCACCAACTTACGAGCCGCCTCTAGGGCCGCCGCCGCGAGCGTCGTCGAGTCGGTACGCATGTATGTGATCAACCCGCTCTCGTACAGGCGCTGCGCTCCGGACATGGTGCGCCCGGTCCCGAATCTCAGCTTGCGCCCTGCCTCCTGCTGGAGCGTCGACGTACGGAAGGGTGGATAGGGACGGCGGGTGTATGGCTTGGCCTCGACCGACTCCACCGCAAAATCGCTGTCGCCGAGAGCAGTCGCCAGGGCCGCCGCCCGCGTCTCGTCAAGGACCGTCACTCCCTTGCCCTCGAGTTGTCCATTGGAGCCGAAGTCGCGACCACTGGCGACGCGCTCTCCGCCAAGGCTCACCAATGTTGCCTCGAACTGGATCTTGTCGGGATCAGAGGGGACAACGAAGGTTCCGCCAAGGTCCCAGTAGCTGGCGGCCACAAAGGCTATCCGCTCTCGCTCTCGCTCAACGATGATGCGGGTCGCCGGGGACTGCACTCGGCCGGCCGACAGCTTGGGCTTCACCTTGCGCCACAGCACGGGGCTGATCTCATATCCGTATAGGCGGTCGAGGATGCGCCGGGCTTCCTGGGCGTCGACGAGCTGGCGATCGATCTCGCGGGGGCTGCTCACGGCGGCCTCGATCGCAGCCTTGGTGATCTCGTGGAACACCATGCGGCGCACGGGCACCTTCGGCTTCAGAACCTCGAGAAGATGCCAGGCAATGGCCTCGCCCTCACGGTCTTCGTCCGTCGCCAGATAGACCTCGTCAACATCCTTCAGGAGTTTGCGCAGTTTGGTGACCTGCTTCTTCTTGCTCGACGAAACGACATACAGCGGCTTGAAGCCGTCGTGGACGTCGACGCCGTATTTGGTGCGGCGCCACTCATCCTGAAGCTTCTCAGGAGCGTCCTTGGCACTACCCGGGATGTCCCGGATGTGGCCGATGGAGGATTCCACGATGTAGTCAGAACCCAGATAGCCGCCGATGGTTTTGGCCTTGGCGGGTGATTCGACGATCACGAGTTTTTTGGACATATCGTCCTTGTCGTAGGAGCTGCCTCAGCTGAACACGAGTCAATAAGGCCGGGCGGGGAGCAGTTCTATATGGGCTGAGCACGCTTGTCAACCCCATCGGTCGGTTTGGCCGATTCTTTGCTGAAGCTATTCGTGCTGGTCAAGCTCCGCCGGAAAGGCAGAATTTCACACTGCCTCGAGCGCGTTCTTGACTCTCGCGGCGACATGCGACCAGGTGTGCTCGGCCTCGACCCAAGCACGTCCTGCCCCGCCCATTCGGTCCGCCACAGATCGGTTTTCGAGCAAGCGCCGTAGCGCGGCTTCGAGCGAGACAACGTCGGAGGCAACGTACCCGGTGACACCCGGGATCACCGCCTCGGGGGCTCCGCCCGAGTCTCCGGCAACGACGGGGAGGCCGGTGGCAGCCGCCTCGAGATAGACGATGCCGAGCCCCTCGACCTCCAAGCCCATCCAGCGAGATCGTGAAGGCATTGCGAACACAGCCATCTCCCGGTACAGATCAGGAAGCGCGGCCCACGGGACGTCTACTTCGAAACGGACTGGGACTCCGCGGCGCTCAGCCAAACGCCGCAGCAAGGCCTCGGTCCGCCCCTTTCCAACCAAGATGAGCTCTGCCGGAATCCCGGACCGGCGCAATCGGGCGGCCGCTTCGATCAACCGATCTTGGCCCTTCCGAGGAACAAACCGGCTCACACAACCCACGACTGGGGCGTCGGGACGTTGTGTCGGCGAAAATCCGGTGACATCGACGCCGGCGCCGACGGCAATCACATGTTGGCCGGCAAGTCGCGAGACCTTCCGGGCTGTGTAGCGCGAGACAGCGAACATGACGTCGGCGCGACGCAGAGTACGAGAAAGCATCTGACGGGTCACAGGAAACGCGGCGGGGATCGTCACTTCGGCACCGTGCGTCATTACCGCGATCGGACCTGCGAACGTCCCTCGCAGCCGGGGGATGATCGCCGGCAGCGGATGAGGGGCGCCGAACAACACTGCATCTGCTCGAAAGTCGGCGGCTTCAGCAGCGACCCACGAGCCGATCCGCCGTGTCGGCCACATAAACCGGCGCCGATCGCGCCTGACAATCGCCTCTCCCGAGGCCGTGGTTGCCGGCCGGTCCGCCGGGGCCAGGACTCTTACGTCACCGTCGAAGTGATCTACGAGATTGCCCAGCCATTGCTGGATACCGCCTGGCTTGGGCGGATAGTCGTTGGTCACGACCAGCAGGCGCACCGTCACAGTTCCAGGTGAGGAGCGATGTTCCATTGCAGGATGCGCACCGCCTGAGGAGTTACCGCAAAAGTAGAGAATCCCGTGTTGCGCATCGGCGCGATTGTGTGCCGCTGCTCGAAACCGAGTTCGAGCACTTCGTTGGCGAAGGCCCTGGTGGCTCCACCGTGCGATACAACACCAATACGACCGCCCTCGTGGCGCGCAGCCAGCTCCTGGGCCGCAGCCGCGACCCGCCCCTTGAGCCGGGCCCAGGTCTCACCGGTTCCACCGCGAACAATGTCCCGGCCCAGATCGAATAGCTGGTGGGCCTGTTCCGGGTCGGCGGCCCGGATTTCCTCGGAGGTCAGGCCTTCCCACGCGCCAAATCCAAACTCTTCGACGCCGGGCACCACAGACGGTTCGAGGCCGAGTCCGCCGCCGATGATCTCGGCCGTTTCGACAGCGCGGCCGAGGCGTGACGTATACAGAGCATCGAGCTCGGGAAGCCCGGCGATGGCTCCTTTGGCCTGGGAACGTCCCTCATCGGTCAGGGCTCCATCCTGCTGGCCCTGCCAGCGCCCGGCCACGTTGCCCGCAGTCTGACCATGACGAATGAACACCACCTCGGTGCCGCGGCGATGCGAGATCGGCGGCTCCACGAGATGGGTCGTGTCGTTGTGAATGTGGAGCCGATCTTCGCTGCCGTTGGCCGAGAGATGAACCAGGCCGGTATTTCCGGGCAGCACCAGTGGATTGGGCCGCCCCGTGTTCAGAAGCACCCCCGTCAGGACCGCGATGGCGAGCCCGTGAGTGACGATCAGTGCCTTGCCATCGGGGCCGATGTCGGCAACGAGGTCCCGGTACGCTTGGATTAACCGAGTCGCAGCATCGGAGAGCCGGCCGGCGCCACCCAAACGTACGTCTTCGCCGCGCACGAAGCCTTCCAGCGCCTCCGGGCTCATTGCACGTACCTGATCGTGCGTCTTCCCCTCCCAATCGCCCAAGTCGGGCTCGCGCCACCGTGCGCTCGAATCAAACGTCTTGCCCAAGGCCTCCGCGGTGGACTGAGCGCGTCCCAGGTCGGACGCGACGATGGCGTCGAAGTCGAAGGGTCGGAGGCGTCCTGCCAGGCGACGGATTTGCTCCTCGCCGGTCGGAGTCAGCGGAGAATCGGTGGCGCCCTGCCACAGCCCCGCCCGATTGGAGCTGGTCTCGCCGTGGCGGACGATGTAGATATCAGACATGGCTAACGGAATCCGGCCTTCGGAGCGAGCAACAACGCCAAGTTAGGGTAGGCACCGTATGAACCTCATGTTGTTCACTGAAGAGGGCGGCTTCACCCTTCCCGAGGACCCGGCGGGCCGCATCGTCTGGCTCCTGATACTGGCGGCCTTCGTGGGCGCCTACTTCGTCATAAGCCGAAGCCGCCGCCGCACTCAGGAGCATTACCTGGACAGCAAGCGGCGCGCAGCCGAGTTGCGGGCCAATGACCCTGACATGCGCAAGGACGACGACTAGGCCTCAGACAAAGGCGCTGGCGAAGATCAGGCTCACGATCGTCATCACCTTGATGACGATGTTCATCGCCGGACCCGATGTGTCCTTGAACGGGTCGCCGATCGTGTCGCCGACGACGGCTGCGTGGTGGGCCTCGGAGCCCTTGCCTCCGTAGGCTCCCGCCTCGATGAACTTCTTGGCGTTGTCCCAGGCGCCGCCGGCATTAGCCATGAAGATCGCCAGCAGGAAGCCCGAAACCAGCGCCCCGGCCAGAAGACCGCCAAGCGCCCGCACGCTGATGAATCCGACGACCAGCGGCAGCGCCACGGCCAGGGCGCCCGGGATGAGCATCTCGCGCAGTGCCGAGCGCGTCGAGATGTCGACTGCCCGCGCCGAGTCTGGCTTGACGCCCTCCTTGCCCTCGAGCAATCCGGGGATCTCACGGAACTGGCGCCGCACCTCTTCGATCATCTCGTTGGCCGCCCGACCGACGGCCTTGATGGTCATCGACGCGAAGAGATAGGGGAACATCGCCCCCAGGAACAAGCCAACGGTGGTGGCGATGTCGAAGATGTCAAGCACCGGCAAGTTCTCCACGCCGACCGCCTGGCGGAAGGTGAAGAACAGCGCAAGCGCGGTGACGGCCGCCGAGGCGATGGCGAACCCCTTGGCGACCGCGGCGGTCGTGTTCCCGAGCGAATCCAGAGCGTCCGTTGCCTCCCGGACCTCAGGCGGCAAGTGCGCCATCTCGGCGATGCCTCCGGCATTGTCTGCGATCGGACCGTATGCGTCGACCGAGACTGTGATGCCGAGGGTGGAAAGCACGCCGATGGCGGCAACAGCCACGCCATAGATGCCGCCACCCTCAAAGGCCAGTTCACCGCCCCAAAAGGCACCGAGCATGCCAAACGCAACCACGATTACCGAGAAGGCTGCTGAGCGCATGCCTTCGGCGATTCCCGCCAATGCGACCGTCGCCGGGCCGGTCTGCGACTGGCGGGCGACCTCCTTGACGATCTTGTGGTGGTCGCTGGTGAAGAGTTCCGAGATGAAACCGATGACGTAACCCACGCCCAGTCCGATAACTACGGAATAGAACAGCCCCATCGCATTGTCCACCCCGCCAACGTCGTTGAACATGATCGGCGTGAAGATCGCGGTCGCGATCACGGTGACGCCCATCGCCACGTACGTGCCCATGTGGAGGGCTTGCGCCAGGCTCCCCTTGCCGGGCTTGACGAAGAACGATCCGATGATCGAGCCCCCCATGCCGACGGTGGCAATCATCAGCGGATACAGCAGCGTTTGCGGCAGGAAGTCCCTACCGACGAAGGCAAAGGAGGCGAAGACGATGGGCGCGATCAACGATCCAACGTATGACTCGAATAGGTCGGCACCCATGCCGGCCACGTCACCCACATTGTCACCGACCGCGTCTGCGATGACGGCTGCGTTGCGAGGGTCGTCTTCGGGCAGCCCGGCCTCGACTTTGCCCACGAGGTCGGCTCCGATGTCGGCCGCCTTGGTGTAGATACCGCCGCCTACGCGCGAAAAGAGCGCAATCGAGGAACCACCGAGGCCGATCGCCGTCAGCACGTTGAACGGTTGATCGACTTCCAGCAGCTCAACGAACAGCCAATAGCCGCCCGCCAGGGCCAGCAGGCCCAAGCCGGCAACCGTGAAGCCCATTACCGCGCCACCTCGGAAGGCGAGCGGCAGCGCCTGGTTGACTCCACCCTGCCGCGCCGCTTCGGCCGTACGAGCGTTCGCGGCGGTGGCGATTCGCATGCCGATGAACCCTGCCAGGGCCGACAGGGCCGCCCCGAAGATGTAAGCAATGGCTCCCCACGGGCGACCCCAATCCAGGAATATGAGAATGAGCCCCGCCAGGATCACAACAAAGACGGCAACTGCGGTGTACTCACGTTTGATGAAGGCCATGGCGCCCTCACGAATGCGGCCCATCAGATCAACCATGATCTCGTTACCAGGGCTGGCGCTGAGCACCTGCCTCGCGTAGAAGCCGGCGAGCACCAGAGCAGCAAGCGCGGCTACGAGGGCGAGATACAGCCATATCAACGGATCCACAGAGGTCTCCCGAGGTCGGTGAAGAATCGGCGGGAGTTTAACCCGCAGATACGGGCGGCCACGATTCCGGGCTTACATCGCTAGCGGCGCCACAGCTCCCGGGTGAATAGCAACAGGATCGGATAGATCTCAATGCGGCCCACCAACATCAAGAACGAGAGCAGCAGCTTGTTCACAGCCGGCACTTCGAAGTAGGTGTTGCTGGGACCAAGCTCTCCGAGCGCGGGACCGACGTTGCCAAGTGAGGAGGCCACTGCCGACGCTGAAGAGAGGACGTCGAATCCGCCGCCGTCAAGCTGGGCGATGATGGCAAAAAGGGCCGTCCCAGTCATGAAGATGAACATGTACAACAAGAAGAAGGACTGCACCGATTCGACGACCTCAGGCCGAATGGTCTCACCACCGAGGCGGGTGACAAAGACTCCCCGCGGGTGGATCACCCGGCGCAGATCCGACCGGGCGGCTCCGCTCAGAACACCAAGCCGATAAGGAGTGACAGAGCCGCCGGTTGAGCCCGCCATGCCTCCGACGAACATGAGCCCGACGATGGTCACCTGCAAAGCCGGCCCCCACTGGCCGAAGTCGGCGGTGGCGAACCCGGAAGTCGTGACGAGCGAAACGGCCGTGAACACCGCATCCCGGATGGCGTCGGCGATCGCGGCACCGGCCCGCTCACCGATGGCGAAGATCAGCGCCGCCGCCGCCATGATTCCCAAATAGAGCTTGAACTCATGGTTGCGCAGGTACTCCTTCGGGGCGCGCAAAGCTCGATAGTGGAGAGCAAACGAGGTACCGGCCAGCACCATGAACAAAATCACCACCCACTGGCTGTAGGAGGAGAATCCTCCAAGCGAGGCGCCGTCGGTACCGAAGCCCCCGGTCGACAGTGTCGTCAGCGAGTGGTTGATAGCTTCAAAAAGCGTCATCTCGCCCAAAACCAGCAACACGGCCTGGAGAGCCGTGAGACCGACGTAAACGAACCAGAGACGCTTCGCCGTTTCGCGAAAGCGCGGCGTCAGGCGGTCCGGTGTCGGGCCCGGTGACTCTGCCTGGGCCAGCGCGACGCCACCGGTTCCCAGTAACGGCAGCACCGCAATCGACAAAACGATGACTCCCATCCCACCGAGCCACTGCATCAGCGAGCGCCACATCAAGATCCCGCGCGGCATGGCGTCGAGGTCTGCGATTATCGAGGCGCCGGTAGTGGAGAAACCGGCGGACGTTTCGAAGACCGCGTTTGTGAAGCTGTCGAGAGACCCGGTCAGCAGGAATGGCAGAGTTCCAAAGAGCGCCATTGCGATCCAAGTCAGCCCGACAACCGCGAAGCCCTCCTTCATCGACAGGTTCTGGGGCTGCTCGAAATAGTTCCACACTGCCCAGCCGATGCCCATCGTTATCGCCGCGGCCAGCGCGATGAGCCCGGCGTCTTGCCACTCCTGGTAGATGAGCGAGGTGGCCGCCGCAGCGAGCATGGACACCCCAACTGCCACCACGACCGCGCCAATGATGTGCAACAAGCGCCGCAGCAGCAGCATCAGCCGGACAGCTTCTCGAGCTCTGGGAAGGCTTCCGGCAGAGCGATCACGATGAGATGATCCTCAGCCTCGATCGTTGACTCACCGACCGGGACGAACACCTCTTCGCCGCGAATGATGCCACCGACGATCATCTCGTGAGGCAGGTGCATGTCGGCAAGTGACCGCCCGACGGCCGGACTGCTCGCCTCTACCTGGAGTTCGATCGCCTCAGCGTCGCTATCGCGGAAAGTAACCACGGAGTGAATGCTGCCGCGACGGACAAAACGGAGAATCTCGTTGGCGGCAGCAAGCCGAGCCGAGACCCCGGAGTCGATGCCGACGCCCGGAAGGATCTTGACCAGGTCGAATCTGTGGAAACGCGACACGGTTTTGCTCGCCCCCATCGCCTTGGCCACCAGGCACCCCAGGATGTTGATCTCATCCCAGCCGGTCAGCGCCAGAACCGCATCGGTGTTGGCGACGCCTTCGGACCGGAGCACCTTGGGATCCGTCGGGTCGCCGTGAACCGCGATCACGCCCGGCTCGGTCGCGGCGACATCGCGCACCCGGTCGACATCCTGGTCGATGAGGGTGGTGTTGACGCCTTCCTTGCAAAGCAGGCTGGCAGTGCGACGCGCGAGGCGGGTCGAGCCGAGGATGATCACCTTGTTGAACGGCTCTTCCTGCCAGCCGAATATCTCAAAGGCGTCGTGAGCTTTGCCCGCCTCGGTCATGATAAGAACATGATCCCCGGGCAGGAGCTCGGTAGAACCTCGGGCGATGAGAGTTTCGGCCCCCCGGATCACCGCCACCACTACCCATGACCAGCCCTGGATCATCGAACGCAGCTTGCTCAGTGTCAGATGGGCCGCGGCCGAGCCGGGAGAGATGAATCCCCCGAGGAGCTGCAGCCGACCGTCCGCAAAGTCGATTGCCTCGCTGATGCCACCCGACTTGATCGTGCGCACCAGCTCCCAGGCGACTGCTTCGCCCGGGTCAATCAATAGATCGACGCCGAGCTCCTCAGCCTCTTCACGCAGCATTGGGTCTTCAACTCGAGCGATCCTCCGGGCCACCCCGAGACGGGCTGCGGCGTGGGCAGCAAGAACGTTGGTGGCGTCCGAGCTGGTCACGGCAATGAGCAGATCTGCCCGCTCGACCTCGGCCTCTTGGAGCGTTGTCGGACTGGCGCCGTTACCGACGACAACCAGAACGTCGAGCTCTGTCTGCAGCTCGGCCGCCCTGGTTGCGTCGGATTCGATCAGGACGATGTCCTGGCCCTCCGACGAAAGACGCTCGGCCAAATACGACCCCACCGCTCCTGCGCCAACTATGACGATTCTCATCTGCCTGTCCCGTTGGTTTGAACCCATGGAGGTTAGCTCTCGTGTGGTGTGCCGCAGCAATCATCCGAAGCGGAGCTCGTGGATCCGTCTACCATCGCCTGCCGTGCGTCATCCACGACTGTTGCTCACCCTTGTCCCCTGCGCGCTGTTGGCAGCGTCCTGCAGCCCTGCGGGCGCGCCCGCGACGACCCCGGCCCCGGCGGCGACGCCGGCTCCCACGACAACTCAACAGGCGACGACCACGCTGCCCCCGCGCACCGTTGTCGCCGAAGGTGACCTGCCAGATGAACTGATGACCGCGCTCGGGGCGTTCTACAACTGGCTGGCCGACGAGCGCAATCCCGAGCCGCCGGCGCCCCCCGCAATGATCGCCGCGCTCGCCGGCGCCGGTCACGTTGTTGCCGACGCTCCAGTGGTCACCGGAGTCTTCCGCGAAATCGATGGGGACAACAGCGTTGCCGTCGTCCACGTTGGCGGCGACGTCGTGTTCATGGTCAAGGACGACCGGCCCTGGCGCATCGCCGGCACCAACCTGGCCGGCGAGGAGCCGTGGCTGGGAGGCAGCCCCCGGCTGCTTTTGGTACTCGGCTCAGACGCCCGGCAGGGCGAGAATCAGCGTCGGCTCCGCGCCGACAGCATCCACATCGTCGGCATCGACCCGGGCCGAGCAGCAGGGTCGATCCTCGGTTTCCCGCGAGATGCCTGGGTGCAGGGGCCCGACGGCCGGAGCAAGTTCACGAACGTCATGTCCGGCCGCGGGCCCGAAGTGATGCTCGAGACTGCAGAGACGCTGACCGGGCTGGACCTCGACGGCTACGTTGTAACCGGCTTTGCCGGGTTTGAAGGGCTCATCGGCGATGTCGGCGGGCTGGTGATCGACCTACCTAAAGCAATCAAGAGCGGCATTGAGGGCTGGGACGACTATCCGAGCGGCGTCCAAAAGCTCGGTCCGACCGCACTGCTGCGCCTGGCGCGGATCCGCAAGACCCTCAACGGAGGCGACTTCGCCAGGTCGGCGAATCATGGATTGATCATGCAGGCGGGAATGGTGCTCACCCAGGAGATGGGCGTCGACGAACTCCCCGAGCTCCTCGAGATCTTGCTGGACCATGTATGGACCGACCTATCAACCGAGGACCTGCTGACGATGGCAGCCAGCGTCTACGTCTTGACGCCAGAGGAGATGGTCAACATGGTTCTCCCGG
>Ga0224512_10004672_pt1 | contig 11470 bp, 11 predicted proteins | sample SF_May12_sed_USG_4_FD_169103 | JGI IMG/M metagenome (GOLD analysis project Ga0224512, IMG submission 169103) | Sediment microbial communities from San Francisco Bay, California, United States - SF_May12_sed_USGS_13 | ecosystem: Environmental > Aquatic > Marine > Sediment | place: USA... | reverse complement strand
TGTTGACGGGCAAGCCTCCGGGTGCCCTTTCTTTTCGTCCCTTTTCTTTGGGCGAGCAAAGAAAAGGGACACGCCGTGCGGGCGCGGAAGCCCGCGTAAAAGAAGTACCTCGCCTGTCAGTGCGAAAACTGACATCTATACCGTGCGGGCGCGAAAGCCCGCGTACAAATAAGTAACTCGTCGCAGGCGAAACCTGACCACCGTGAAGCGCGGGCGCAAATGCCCGCCCCAAAAATCCTAATAAACCACCCTGACCGAATAACCCTGCTGCTCGAGCAACTCGAGCAGGCCCTGCTCACCCGGCAGGTGCAGGGCCCCGACGGCAATGAAGGCCCCGCCGGCCTCGAGGTGCTCCTGCATGCGCTCCGCCATGCGCCGGTTGCGATCGAGGATCAGGCGCTGCTGGAAATCCCGGGCCAGGCGCTGGTCGCCGGTCTGCATGGAAACCTCGTTCAGCGCCTCGAGGGTCGCCAGGTCCCGGCTCAGGTAGGCCGCCAGCAGCTCCGCGTGCAGGGCATCGATATCGGTGAACTGTTCCACGGCATCCTTCAGCAGGGCGACCTGGTCGTTCAGCGGCAGCCCCTCGAACACATCCAGTTGTTCGCGAATCGTCTCCAGCCCGTAGACCGGCTTGTTGTTTTCCAAGGCAAACTGGTACAGCTTGAGGTCCAGCACCTCGCCCGTCACGGCCGGTGGCATGGCCAGCGTCATGGCGACCGCCCACGGCTTCATACGTTCCATCACCAGCTCGGGGATGCCGCGTGCCTGCATCGCTGTAGCCGCCTGTGCAAACAGGTCTCCGTCCAGGATGGTCGACAACAGGCGCCCGTCGGTCATCAACATGGCCGCGCTGGTGTAGATCATGGCGTCCCTGTCCATCTGCACTTCCAGCACGACACGACTGGCGTCATCCAGGACCCGTTGCACCGCCCCGTCGAGGCGCAGCACTGCCGGGGCTTCGGAGTGAATCGTTCCGAACAGATAGCCCGGCGGCGTGCCCGGCTTGCTGATCTCCCACAGCAGCCCGCGCTGTTTCCGGGCATGAGTATCTGCATAAAGGGCCTGCACGCAACACAGCAGGGTTGCCAGCAACAGGCCGGCCACGCGCTCTGTCCGGGTAATTCGCCTGATCATGCAACACGTCCTCATATGCACAGCAAAAGAAATACAAGCGGAGGGGTTTCTCGACAATAACCCTGTCGAGCTTACTACAATCCGCGGCGCCCAGTGCCCGGACATGACGGCAACTTCGCAATACGGCGGATGATTGGGTATGCTTGGGCAATGACCGATCTGAATGAGAAATCACCCATGGCGCGCCGTTTCCGCGGCTTTCTTCCGGTTGTGGTCGATGTCGAGACCGCCGGTTTCAATGCCAAACGCGACGCCTTGCTGGAGATCGCCGCGGTCACACTGGCCATCGACGAGCAGGGTTACATACAGCGGGACGAAACCCATGCCTGTCATGTCGAACCGTTTCCCGGCGCCAACCTCGACCAGGAGTCGCTGGAATTCACCGGAATCGATCCCTACCATCCCTTCCGCTTTGCGAAACAGGAACTTGAGGCACTCGAAACCATATTCAAACCGGTGCGCCGGGCCATCAGGGAAAGCGGCTGCAACCGGGCCATCCTGGTGGGCCACAACTCGTCGTTCGATCTCGGCTTCCTGAATGCGGCGGTGAACCGTACCGGGATCAAGCGCAATCCTTTCCATCCCTTCAGCACCTTCGACACCGTGACGCTGGCCGGACTGGCCTACGGGCAGACCGTGCTTGCACGCGCCGCCCGGGCCGCGGGAATCGAGTGGGACAGCGACCAGGCACATTCCGCGGTATACGACACGGAACGCACAGCGGACCTGTTTTGCACCATCATTAACCGCTGGCATGACTACAGCGGCGGTGTCGTGACACCACTGCCGGACGAGACTGCCTATGAAGAGGCCAATTCACGATGAGTAACATGCCTGAACACGACGAACAGATCCTGCAATCGCACGCCGGGCTGATACACCGCGTGGTGATGCACTGCAACAACCCCGGCTCGGTGCCTGACATGGAACAGGTCCTGCAGCAGGCGGAACAGAATGACTGGAAACAACTCGTGGCTGCCATCCGCGACATCATGTCCGGCAAACGTGAGGAGTCCATCCTGCTGGGACTCGACGACGAGGACCGGGTGATCGTCGGATCCATCCTGCGCGGCCTGCAGGACCCGAGCACGCTACCCGACCTGCAGGCCGACTTTGACTCCAGCATGGCCGCACCCGGAATCGCCGGCCTGGTGCATGCCTCGCGCACGGGCAACGCCCAGGCACTGCAGATAATCGCCAACATGGCCAAGCAGATGCTGGCAGCCGGCGGCGACATGGGCATCCTGGCAGGCCGCATCCGCCCCCTGGTCGAGGGTGAACGTGACGTCGGGAAGCTGACCGAGAAAATGTCGGAGAAAGGTCAGAAACTGATGGTGGACATCCTGGACGAGCTGCTGAAGCTCGAGGCAAACTAGGGAATCGGGTTGGTTCACTGAATTACAGCACCAGGGTACCGCATTCCCTGCAGGGCGCCATGAGCACCCTGCAGCAGGCCATCCCTGGTTCCTTTGCGGTGATATTTTATTGCGCTTGTATCCCCGGCAAACGATTGCGCGTCAACGGGGGACCTGTCAGGCAGCGTCCCCGGCCATCGCCGCCTTGACCATCTTCTGCAATTCACCTTTCTGGTAAAGCTCGAGGGTGATATCGCAACCGCCAATCAATTCACCGCTGATATAGATCTGGGGAAAGGTCGGCCAGTTGGCGTAACGCGGCAGGTTCTCGAAGACCTCCGGATCGGCCAGCACGTTGACATGCGCAAACTCCTCTCCGCAGGCCATCAGGGCCTGAGCTGCACGGCTTGAATAACCGCACTGCGGCATCTGGGGAGATCCCTTCATGAAGATAATGACGGGGTTGTCTTTTACCGCCTTGTCGATGCGTTCCATGACGTCCATATGGTCTTTCCTCGTGTTTGTTTATGAAGAAATCATTCACCGCGGAGACGCAGAGGACGCAGAGTTGTCATTAAATCAATAATGGAAAACATCTGCTTCTCCGCCTGCCCGTAACCCCGGCGGGCAACAAGCGTCTCGATGGATATAAAAATTCTACTTGGGTCGGGTCTCCGCTAAAAGACACTAATCACAGGGATATAGCATCCACATTGCGCTGCAGCCAGAATTCCAGCAGGGCCAGGTGCCAGAGCTTGTTGCCCAGGATCGGCGTATGGTGCTGCTCCGGGCTGTCCAGCAGCCGGTCGACGTAGTCCAGGTTGAACAGCCCGCGCTCCCGGCAGGCCCTGGCACACAGCACCTCGCGCACGAATTCCAGCACCTCGCCGCGTACGAACTTCAACGCCGGCACCGGGAAGTAGCCCTTGGGTCGGTCGATCACCTGGTCCGGCAGCAGGCCCCGTGAAATCACCTTGAGCGGGTGCTTGCCGCCCGACTTCAGCTTGATCTCGGGCGGCATCCGGATGGCGAGCTCGACCAGCTCGTGATCGAGAAACGGCACGCGCGCCTCCAGGCCCCACGCCATGGTCATGTTGTCGACCCGCTTGACCGGGTCATCCACGATCAGCGTGGTAACGTCAAAGGCCAGCACCCGGTTCAGGAAGCGCTCCGCCGCGGAGAATTTCAGCCCCTGTTCGACCCGGGGCGATGTGTAGTCGATACCGTGATGGCGGACGTCGACGGTCTCCAGCAGTTCCTCGTGGCTGCGGTCGAAATAGCGCGGCCGGAAGCGCTCCAGGTCGCTGCCCTGTGCCGCCTGCATCTGTGGATACCAGAAATAGCCCGCGAACACCTCATCGGCGCCCTGCCCGCTCTGCACCACCTTGACCTCCCGGGAGACGCGCTCGCCCAGCAGGTAAAAGGCCACGGCATCCTGCCCCACCATGGGCTCGGACATATTGTCGACCGCTTCCGGCAGCCGCACCAGCACCTCCTCGTTGGGTATCGAGAAACGCTGGTGTTTGGTCTGGTAAAGGTCTGCCACGAGATCCGAGTATTCGAATTCGTGCCCGCGTTCTTCCGGCTGGTCCTCGAAGCCCACGGAAAAGGTAAACAGGTCCCCGCCACCAACCTCCGCCAGCAGGGCGACCAGCAGGCTGGAGTCCAGCCCACCCGACAACAGGATACCGACGGGCACGTCCGCAATGGTACGGCGGCGCTCAACCGCCTTTTTCAGCGCCTCGTGGACCGCCTCGATCCACTCCCACTCACTCGGCTCGGGCAATCGCCGCTGCGTATCCAGCTGCCAGTAGCGCCGCAGCTGCTTGCGGCCGTCATGATGAAAGGTGAGGCTGTGGGCCGGCGCCAGCTTGCGCAGCCCGCGCAGCAGGGTGCGCGGTGCCGGCACGACGGCATGCAGACTCAGGTGATGATGCAATGCCACCGGGTCGATTGCGGTATCGACATCACCGGCGTGTAACAGTGCGCTGCTGGTTGAGGCAAAGCGCAGCCCGCGCGAAGTGATACTGTAGTACAGCGGCTTGATACCGAAGCGATCGCGGGCAAGAAACAGGTTCTGCTTGCGGGTATCCCAGATGGCAAAGGCGAACATACCGTGCAACCGCTGCGGGCAGTCCTCGCCCCACTCGGCATAGGCCTTCAGGATTACCTCGCTGTCGCCGCCGGTGAAGAACGTATAGCCCTTCGCGCGCAGCCGCTCCCTGAGTTCCGGGTAGTTGTAGATGGTCCCGTTGAAAACCAGCACCAACCCCAGTTCGGTATCGACCAGGGGCTGGTTGGAACGTTCGGAGAGGTCAATGATGGACAGACGCCGGTGCCCCAGCGCCACCGGGCCATCGGCATACTCACCCGCGGCATCCGGTCCCCGGCGTTCCAGCCGGGACATCATCTCCTGCAGGGTACGCCGATCCGGGCGCGAGCCGTCAAAGCGCAGTTCACCGCATAGGCCGCACATGTTTTACCAGTCCATGGATTAGGTAAGATCGCCGACCGGAAGGAACGTCAGGGTTCCACTGACAGCCTGGAAACAACCCGATTGACGCCACTGGTGGTGCGCGCGAGCTCGACCGCGCGTGCCGCGACTGCCGCGCTCTCGACTGACCCGTACAGGGTGACTACCCCCCGGTAGGTGCTGACACGGATATCCAGGGCCCTCACCAGGCTGTCATTCACAAAACGGGTGTTGATCCGGGAGGTAATGGCCGCATCGGTACTGGTGTGGCTGCCACTGTAGCTGCCACCGCCCGGCGAACCGCCTCCGACGATCAGCGAGCCGCAACCCTGCACCAGAACGGCAAGCATTAGCACGATTGCGCTGTAGCTGGATATTTTCATAAAACCTGTAACCCCCTTGCCATGACTCATTGCGAAGTTTCATCCTCTAGTGTACTGCCCCAGCCACCCCCACCGGGCGTGCATAGCCGCAGGCGTTCCCCGGCCCGTATCCGGAAGCTGGTCTTGGCGGACAGGCGTTTCTGCCCACGCCAGTTTTCCCCGCTGGCGCCGGCCTCGCCCCCGGCGAGCCCCCAGGGTCCGGTGCGACGCCGCTCCGTCAGCAAGGTGACCGTGGCCGGCTCGAGAAACTCGTACTCGCGCACCAGCCCATCACCTCCCCGGTGTCTGCCGGCGCCGCCGGAACGGTCACGTAGCTGGTAGCGCAGCAGGCGCAGCGGAAAGTTCATCTCCAGCACCTCGATCGGTGTATTGAGCGTGTTCGTCATGTGCGACTGGACGGCGCTCAGACCGTCATGGCGAATACCGGCACCCATACCCCCGCCCAGGGTCTCGTAGTAATCCCAGACACGCCGCCCGTCTCGGCAACCCATGGCCAGGTTGTTCATCGTGCCCTGGCTGGCCGCCGGGATCCGGTCCGGGATCGCCCGGGCCAGCGCACCCGTTACCACGTCAACCACCCGGCTGCTGGTCTCCACGTTGCCGGCCGCCACGGCCGCCGGCCGCCGGGCATTGAGCAGGCAGCCTTCCGGCGCCGTCAGGCTGATGGAACGGAAACTGCCGGCACAGGCCGGGGTATGCGCCGGCATCAGACAGCGGAACACATAATACACGCCGGCCGCCGCAACCGAGAGCGGGCAGTTGATATTGCCCTGCACCTGCGCGGCGGTTCCGGTGAAATCGACATCGACCCGGCCCTGTTTGACGCGGATACTCACTGCGATCCGGATGTCGATGCCGCCCGCGCCATCATCCTCCATCAGGTCCTCGAATGCATAACGGCCATCCGGGATGCAGCCCAGCGCCTGCGCGGCCAGCCGCTCAGCGTAATCATTCACGGCCTCCAGTCCGGCCAGGTAGCGCTCCGCACCCATGGGGCCGGCGAGTTCCAGCAGGCGTTGCACACCCGCGCGGTTGGCGCTGATCTGTGCGGCCAGGTCACCGTCCATCTGCAGCGGATTGGCAGTGGCGGCAGTGATCGCCGCCAGGCAGGCGTGCACGACCCGATCCTCCCGCAGCAGGTGCCTGGGCGAGATGATCAGGCCCTCCTCCGCAAGCGAACGCGATACCGGCATCGATCCCGGGCTGTGCGCACCGATATCGGCATGGTGAGCGCGGTTGGCCACAAAACCGATGAGTTCCGCCTGCAGGTAGACGGGGGCGATCAGGGTCACATCAGGGAGGTGGGTACCACCCAGGTAGGGGTCATTGACGACCACCATGTCGCCCGGCGCCCACTGCATTCCGGCCACCAGGTCCTGCATGGCATAGGCCATGCTGCCCAGGTGGACCGGGATATGTGCCGCCTGGGCGCATAACTGTCCCTGCGAATCGAACACGGCACAGGAGTAATCCAGCCGGTCCTTGATGTTGGTCGAGAACGCCGCACGACGCAGCACCGCCCCCATCTCGTCACAGGTGGCCGCCACCCGGCTGGAAAATACGCTCAGTTCGATTGCATCCATTTATCTCACCCGCCTGGCAGCTGTTACCCGGATAAGCCTGGAACACCTGTAAGTCGATGCTTTTCCAAGAAGATTTCGAGGATCCGCGTATTGCATTATGCGCGGCCCTGCCTTATCCTTCCATTCCCGACTGTTTTAGTCAGCTTTTATTGAACCCTTTTCAAAAAACAAATGCCACTGCTCAAAAGGAGCTTGCAATCATGAATCCCTTAACCTCGATACTGGGCACAATCATTTCCGGTTTTGTGCTGGCGATTATTATCGTACTCGTCCTCGGCACAAGCGGCATCAACCTCTGGCAACTCGAAGTCTGGGCCCATGTCCTGGTCGGCATTACCTGGATCGGCCTGCTGTATTACTTTAACTTCGTTCAGGTCCCGGCAGTGGGTGAGGCGCTGGGTGACGAAGGCGGACCCGGACCGGCCGCTATCAACAAGTACGTGGCGCCGCGCGCCCTGCTGTGGTTCCGCTGGTCGGCGCTGGCGACCTGGTTGACCGGTGCAGCCGCACTCGAGACCATGGGTATCGGCATCGTGAACGCCTTCACCCTGCAATCCGGCGCTACCGTGATCGGCATTGGCGCCTGGCTGGGCACCATCATGCTGTTCAACGTGTGGGTGTTGATCTGGCCGAACCAGAAGAAGATCCTGGGCATGGTCGAGGCCAGCGCAGAACAGATCGCCTCGGCGAAAAAGGTCGCCCTGATGGCCTCGCGCACCAATACCCTGCTGTCCATCCCCATGCTGATGTGCATGACCGGACATGCACACGGCCTGCCGTTCTAAACCCGCTGGTCGATTACGGAGGACCGGCAACAGGACCTGGTCTGAATCCGCCGAAACAGGGCAAGCAAACCCGGCATCATGCCGGGTTTGCACTTTTCGGGACGTTTGCCTGTCGGCAATTCAGACTATAGAATCAGTGCTGATGTAAGGATGGCAGTCTGTGGCGGACTGCCTTTTCTTTTTGGACCGTGATAAATATGAAAGACCATCTCATGTCGACCTATGTCCGGCTACCGGTGCAGTTTGAACGCGGCGAAGGTGTCTGGTTGTGGGACATCGAGGGCAAGCAGTATCTCGACGCACTCAGCGGCATCGCCGTCTGCGGGCTGGGACATGCGCACCCGAGCGTTGCAGAGGCCATCTCGGCACAGGCCGGACGCCTGATTCACACCTCCAACCTCTACGGCATTCCGCTGCAGACAAAACTGGCCGAGCGCCTGTGCCTGTTGTCGGCAATGCAACGGGCGTTTTTCTGCAACTCGGGCGCCGAGGCCAACGAGGCCGCCATCAAGATCGCGCGGCTCTACGGACACGGCAGGGGCATTGAATGTCCGGCCATCATTGTCATGGAAAACAGTTTCCACGGGCGCACCCTGGCCACCCTCACGGCTACCGGCAACCGCCGTGTCCAGGCCGGGTTCGAGCCGCTGGTACAGGGCTTCATACGGGTGCCCTATAACGATCTGGATGCGATCCGCACCGTGGCCGGTAACAGCAGTGACGTGGCGGCCGTCCTGGTGGAACCCGTGCAGGGCGAAGGCGGGGTGAACGTACCGGACCCGGGATACCTGGCGGGTATTCGCGAAATCTGCGACCAGCAGAACTGGCTGATGATGCTCGATGAAATCCAGACCGGTATCGGCCGCACCGGCCAATGGTTTGCCTACCAGCACGACAGAACGCTGCCGGATGTCGTCACCGCCGCCAAGGCACTGGGCAACGGCGTGCCGATCGGGGCCTGCCTGGCCCGGGGGAAAGCCGCTGAAGTGCTGCAACCTGGCAGCCACGGCACCACCTTCGGCGGCAACCCGCTGGCCGCGTCTGCCGCCATGGCGGTACTGGATGTGATCGAGTCCGGGCAGCTAATCGCACAGGCCGCCCGGCTAGGAACACAGCTGCTCACGGGATTTACCGAAAGACTGTCCGGTCTCGACGGGGTCAGGGAAATACGCGGCAGCGGCCTGATGATCGGCATCGAACTCGACCGCCCCTGCGGAGAACTGGTAAAGACGGCACTGGATTGCGGCCTGCTGATCAACGTCACGGCGGAACGCGTGGTACGCCTGTTGCCGCCACTGATCACCAGCGAGAAGCAGGCGGCGATGATCGTGGAAAAGGTCAGTGACCTGGTCCGGGATTTCCTGACGGAGTAGTTCGATCATGACCAGGCATTTCCTCACCCTGCTGGACCTGTCGACGGAGGAACTCCGGGACCTGATCGCACACGCCATCGAACTCAAGGCAATCCACGCCGCCGGCACGCCGCACGAGTCACTCAGGGGCCGCGTGCTGGCCATGGTGTTCGAGAAATCGTCCACCCGCACCCGCATGTCATTCGAGGCTGGGATGGCTCAGCTGGGTGGCCATGCCATCTTTCTCTCGCCGCGCGATACCCAGCTGGGCCGCGGCGAACCCATCGAAGACACGGCCCGGGTGCTCTCGCGCATGGCGGACATCATCATGATCAGGACCTTCGAGCACGAAAAAATCGAGCGCTTTACCGAATACGCGCAGGTGCCCGTGATCAACGCGCTCACCGACATGTACCATCCCTGCCAGCTGCTGGCCGATATCCAGACCTACTTCGAACAGCGCGGTGATATCCAGGGCAAGAGCGTTGCCTGGATCGGTGACGGCAACAACATGTGCCATTCCTACATCAATGCCGCACGCCGATTCGATTTCGAACTGCGGATTGCCGCGCCCGGGGGCTACCTCCCTGATGCCCGGTTACTGGCGGATGCCGGGGACCATGCCGTTCTGATAAACACCCCGGCCGAGGCGGCACGCGGAGCCGACCTGGTGGTGACCGATGTCTGGGCCAGCATGGGCCAGGAAGAAGAGCAGGCCAGGCGCGCCAGGGCCTTTGCCGATTACCAGGTCGATGCCGACATCATGGCGGATGCAAACCCGGGAGCGCTGTTCATGCACTGCCTTCCGGCACACCGTGGCGAAGAGGTCGCCGCTGATGTCATTGACGGCCCACAGAGCGTGGTCTGGGACGAGGCAGAGAACCGCCTGCATGCCCAGAAGGCCCTGCTGGAGTTCCTGCTGCTCTGATGGTCACGCCCGCACCCACCACAGTAGGATGGGCAAAGGCCGACAGGCCGTGCCCGTCACGGGCATCCCGTGTTGGGCACGCTACGCTTTGCCCAACCTACCGCTTCTGTGGATTCCGTGGCAAATTTCGTAGGTCGGGTAGCGGTAGCGTAATCCGACATGGCTTTCTCTCACGCTTCACGTTTCACGTTTCACGCTTCGCTGCGTTCTAACGCCGGCCGGGCCAGCAGCAGCGAGTAATAGCGGTTATCTGGCTGGTAGTGGCGATCCAGCATATAACCGGCCTCCGTCAACATGGACTGGAGTGACTCGACAGAAAACTTGCGGCTGATCTCGGTCAGGATGGACTCGCCTTCCTGCAGGCACATCGCGCAGTCGAGTGCACCGAGCCTGACCTGGTGTTGTTCCCTCGCCACCAGGTACATCTCGATCTGCTCCCGCGCGTCATTGTAGACGGCGCGGTGTCTGAACCTGCCGGGATCAAAGTCGGCATCGAGACCGCGGTTGAGCACCTCCAGCAGGTTGAGATTGAACTCGGCGGTAATCCCTTCGGCATCGTTGTAGGCCGCGTGCAGCACGGCATGCGCCTTTACCCGATCGGCCCCCATGACGAGGCAGTCGTCCGCCTGCATCCGGTTGCAGATCTCCGCCAGGAACCGGTGTGCGTCCGCTGAATCAAAGTTGCCAATCGTGCCGCCAAGAAAGAGATACAGGCAGGGGCCTTCCGGAACCGGCAGTTCATCAAGACCGGCATGATAGTCGCCCAGCAGCGGCGTGACATTCAGCCAGTCATAGTCCTGCATCAGGGCATGACCGGTTTCGCGCAATACCGGTTCGCAGACATCGAATGGCCAGTAGGTCACCGGCCTGTTGGAATCTGAACAGGCATCGAGCAGGTGGCGCGTCTTGCGCGAGGTGCCGCTGCCGAACTCGATGATGTGATCGGGTTTCACCTGGGCGATGATCTCCTGCGCATGCCGTTGCAGCAGCGCCTCCTCGGTTCGGGTCGGGTAGTATTCCTGTGTATCGCAGATCGCGTCGAACAGGCGTGCGCCACGATGGTCGTAGAAATATTTCGGTGGCATGGAGCGCGGCCGATCGAGCAGGCCTGAACGGGCATCCTGCAACAGCGGCGGAACCGGACGCGAGGGCTTCACCCGCAAACAGTCGATGCCGTTCGGCGGGGGTTGCTGCCTGGCGCCGTTTGTTATTGTCCTGTGCATGGGTCCGTGCCTGCGCTGCCCTGTTCCAGTCGCGGTTGGAGAGACAGGCCGTTTAGGCTAACATCGGCTTGAAATAAATGGAAATCACTTAACGGCGTATTACCGGCCTGGGACGATATTATGTGCAGACTTGCTGCCTACCTGGGGCCCGATATTCCCCTGAAACAGTTCCTGCTCGACCCGCCGCACAGCCTGTACCGGCAGTCCTGGGAACCCATGGAACTGAAATACGCGAAAATCAATGCAGACGGCTA
>Ga0224512_10004670_pt1 | contig 11471 bp, 10 predicted proteins | sample SF_May12_sed_USG_4_FD_169103 | JGI IMG/M metagenome (GOLD analysis project Ga0224512, IMG submission 169103) | Sediment microbial communities from San Francisco Bay, California, United States - SF_May12_sed_USGS_13 | ecosystem: Environmental > Aquatic > Marine > Sediment | place: USA... | reverse complement strand
CCATCGTTGTAATCTGCATCTCGGTCTCCTTCTTCTTTCGTTGATGGAAGTAACACATCCCCATCATGGCGCATTACGACGCCGAATAATAAAGAGGGAGGAGACCATTACATCGACCTACACTGATGCGTACGACTCTGAACTTCTGAGTCCGCTCAAAGAATCCATGGACGGGCTTTTGCAACATCCTGTGCGAGCTTTTCATCCGGTTTTTGGCAATAACACCTCTACCTGCTGTAGCCAACGTTCGCCAGCGCTCTTATCGAACGAACGGCGAGTGTGGAGAACCCGGTGGTTATCGAAAATGGTGCATTCGCCCGCGCGAAGTACTCGTTCGTAAGCATAGGATGCGTCGTAATGTTCACGCCGGAATTCCGCCAATGCTCGATACCCCGGCTCCGCCTGGTCAATCGGAAGATCCAGTGGCGGCAGGGTTCGATCCGCCATCCGCACACCGCGGACGACACCGTCATCGTCGGTGGCGATCATGCGCCCGCGCGCGGAAATGTTCCTGTGGATGGCGGGCCGCGGCAAACAACAGTGGCGTCCTCGGCGGTTGTCGGCTTCACCTCTAACTGCCCTGCGTATCGGCCAACGACCCGATACGCCTGGATCAGGTCGAATGTGTACTCACGTGGCCGCTTTCTTGATGTACACTGCGCGCCTGCGAATAACCCGAACTTACTGAGGATCGAAACCTCATACTCAAAAGCACAACCCTAACTCGATATCTAGGATTTTGAAAAACTTCGATTACGCCGCGTCCCACCCGACGGTCCGGATCAGTGCCAAGCGCTTCGAGACCTCGCCCTTCGCCGATAAGTACGCTACTGAGGATATGGTTTTCGGTATCTATTGCGGACGCTTCTATGCGATGTCCCGCGGTGACGACATCGTCGAACACTATTGGAAACTGCGGCGTGATGTCGCGCTCTTCGACGTGCCGGAAAAACCCTTGGAGATTATTGGCCCCGATGCGGTCACTCTGATGGAACGTGTTTTTTGCCGTCGCGTTGACAGTCTCAAACTATGGCGTGCCAGATACTGCATTGCTTGTACGCCCAACGGCGGCATTCTTATGGACGGTGTGTTGATCCGCCTGGCACCGGATCATTTTTGGTATGTGCAAGCCGATGGCGAATTCGAATCCTGGCTTGTCGCCCACGCTCACGACCTCGATGTCTCGATCCGTGATCTCAGATCTCGGGTACTCCAAATTCAGGGGCCGAAGGCGCTCGAGGTGCTGCATTCCGCCACGGCCGGCCAAGTGCCAGACAAATTCGGCTATTTCCATGCCGGTCGTTTTAACTTTGGCGATCAAGAATTGCTGGCCACCCGCACCGGTTGGACCGGAGAATTGGGCTTTGAAATCTATAGCGAAGGCGAATCCACTGACCATCATGCGTTGTGGGATCACCTGGTGGCTTGCGGTCAACCCTACGGCCTCGTCGTAAGCAGCCTGGATTCGATGGGAATTCGCCGTATCGAAGCGGGTATTTTAGACAATGGCACGGATATCGATCCGTCGATGACGCCTTATGAAGCCGGGCTTGGCGACTTCGTAGACCTGGACAGCCCTCATTTCGTTGGCCGCAGCGCGTTGCTGAAAGCCGATAAAAATTGCTTGTTGCTCGGATTGAGTTGTGACACAACGGTGCCTTTCTCCGGACTTGAGGTGTACGACGGCAAATCAGCAGTAGGAATAGTGACCGCAGGCGCATGGTCACCCTGCCTTGATAAAGGCATTGGGTACGTTCGCTTTCGTGAGATTGGAAACTGGCTTGGTCGCCAACTCACGCTGTGCGGACGGGACGGTGGACGCCACCCGTGTGGAATCGTATCGCTGCCATTCTATGATGCGGAGAAAAAGATAGCGAGAGGACTGGCCCAGGACTAACGCCAACACATCATGTCGAACCATTTATTCACATTCAAAAATCACAACGTATTGATTACTGCCGGAGCAAGCGGCATCGGCAGATTCATCGCGACCTCATTTATGAAGGCCGGTGCAAATGTCCATGTTGCGGACATTGATGGGTCTGCTGTGGAGGAATTTGAGCAATCGCATCCCGGCGCACTGACGTCACAAGTCGATGTGGCAAATGAGTCGTCGGTGGATCGTTTATTCGGGACGCAGCGCGATGGCCATGGGGATCTGGACGTGCTGGTTAACTGCGCGGGCATTCAGGGACCAACGGCACCCGTCGAAGACATGGCGTTTGATGATTGGCGACAGTGCATCGCGGTTAATTTAGATGCAGCGTTTTTATGCAGCCGCCGGGCAGTACCCATGATGAAGACAAAAGCAGATGGCAAGGGCCGTGGAAATATCATTAACATATCTTCCACGGCGGGCTGGCACGGATATCCGTGGCGTTCTCCCTATTCGTCGGCAAAATGGGCGCTCATCGGATTCACAAAAAGCCTCGCCATGGAACTCGGAACCGCGGGTATCCGCGTCAATGCGATCTGCCCTGGGACCGTGGACGGCGATCGCATGGACCGGGTAATCGCTGCCGAAGCACAGAACAAGAACGTCGATGAACAACAAATACGCGACGGCTATACTCAAGGTTGCTCCATGCGTACGATGATCTCGGGGCAGGATATTGCCGATATGACGTTGTTTCTGGCGTCAGATGCGGCTTCAAAAGTGACGGGGCAGGCGATAAATGTTGACGGACATCTGGAGTCGTTTGCGGTGTCCAATCCGTCGGCGTAGCGACTGTTAAGAAATAGCATACGCAAAGCCATTGCCGTAGATTTGTAGGGCAATTCCCGGCGAATCCCCCAGCAAACTCATACGGGCAATCCCGAAACGATCATAACTCATTGGCAATAACTGGGAACTGGACGGCGCGAAGAATGCCGCACAGTGGTGGTTTGCTTAATCCAGCTCGATTTTAATCTGAGACTCCCGAAGGCCGGCTTTGCCGGCCTTCTCCTTTTTGCAAAGGCAAAATCGGTGTCATACCGAGGACTAACCAATCGGGATGTCTTATCACTCTTAGGCACATCGGTTTGATAAAATAGCATCGCCATGTCCTGTACTGACAATTTAACTAAAGTAAAAACCGCATGACCGATGTCAACCGGTTACCGCTCACCAGTAGCCATTGGGGTACGTATCGCGTAAAGACCGAGGACGGACGCGTCAAAGCGCTGTATGGCTTCGAACAGGACGACGACGCCTCCGCTATCGGACAAGGCATGATTGCTGTGCAAGATGGAACTGCACGCATCAAAGCACCGGCAGTACGCCAAAGCTGGCTTGAATCCGGACCCGGCTCGAATAACGCGAGCCGTGGTGCTGAACCGTTCGTCACCGTGTCGTGGGAAACCGCAGAAAAATTGGTGGCGGACGAACTTGTGCGCACTACAGAGCACTATGGCAATAGTGCGATATACGCCGGCTCCTATGGCTGGGCGAGCGCGGGGCGTTTTCACCACGCGCAAAGTCAAATCCACCGCTTTCTAAATTGTATTGGCGGCTACACGCGTTCGGTAGATACTTATAGCTTCGCGGCAGCGGAAGTCATCGTGCCGCACATACTGGGCAATTTTTACGGATTTCTTGCATACGCAACGAGCTGGCCATCGATTATCGAGCACACTGGGTTATTCGTCGCTTTCGGCGGCGTACCCCTCAAAAATGGCCAAATTAATGCCGGTGGCGTGGGTCGTCACAGCCAACGCGAGAATGTTGCCGCCGCGTGCGCAGCCGGCATCGAGTTCGTAAATATCAGCCCGGTGCGTTCGGATGTCGGTGAACTCGCACAAGCCGAATGGCTCGCGCTACGTCCAAGTACCGATACCGCGATGCTGCTCGGCATTGCTCACACCTTGTATGACGAGCAACTTCACGACATCGATTTCATCGAACGCTATAGCCAAGGCTTTGATCGGTTCGTTCCGTATTTGACCGGCGCAGCGGACGGCGTCACAAAAAGCGCTGATTGGGCCGCCGCCATCAGCGGCGTGTCGGCCGACGCCATTCGAAATCTGGCCCGACGTATGGCAAGTACACGCACAATGATGTCGGTAAGCTGGTCGCTGACTCGACAGGACCACGGCGAACAGACCTACTGGGCTGCGATCACCGTCGCCGCGATGTTGGGGCAGATTGGCCTGCCGGGCGGCGGCATCGGATTTGGTTATAGCGCAACCAACAGCGTTGGCGACCACTGCAGCAAGATTCCCTCCGCCGCACTACCCCAGGGTGAAAACCCGGTCAGTGATTTCATACCCGTGGCCCGCATCAGCGATATGCTGCTCAATCCCGGCGCACCCTTCGACTATAACGGTATGCGTCATACGTATCCCGATATACACATGGTGTATTGGGCCGGCGGCAACCCGTTCCACCATCATCAGGATCTCAACCGTATGCTGCGCGCCTGGCAGAAACCGGACACCGTCATCGCACACGATTGGTGCTGGAACGCACTCGCCAAGCATGCGGATATTGTGCTGCCGTGCACCACGCCACTGGAGCGCGAGGACATCGCTTTTTCGCCGCGCGATCCCTATGTGATCGCCATGCGGCAAGTGGTGGAACCGGTGGGATCGAGCCGTGACGACTACGCAATCTTATCCGGCATCGCGCGGCAAATGGGCGTGAAACAGGCGTTCACCGAGGGCCGCGATACCACCGAGTGGCTGCGTTGGATCTACGACACCACGCGTCAACAAGCAGCGACACGTGACGTCCATTTGCCGCCGTTCGAGACGTTTGATCGCGACGGTTGGTTCAAGGCCGAGCCGCCGGCCGAACCGGTGATCATGTTAAAGGCATTCCGAGAAGACCCAATCGCCAATCCGTTGTCGACTCCGAGTGGACGCATTGAGATTTTTTCGCCCACCATCGCAAATTTTGAATATGACGACTGCCGTGGACACACCACGTGGATAGAACCGGCCGAGTGGCTCGGACTCGAACACACACGATTTCCATTGCACCTGATATCGAATCAACCATCCACCAAATTGCATTCGCAACTCGACCACGGCAGTCAGAGTCGTGCGGCGAAGATTCAGCAGCGCGAACCCATCACCTTGCATCCGGACGATGCACGACCGCGCAATATCGGTCCCGGTGACGTGGTGCGCGTGTTCAATGCGCGCGGCGCGTGCTTGGCTGGTGCGGTAATCGACGACAGTGTCCGCGACGGAGTGGTACTAATGAGCACCGGTGCCTGGCTCGATCCCCTGGAGCCCGGCACGCCGGGCAGCTTGTGTAAACACGGCAATCCCAATGTGCTGACGCTGGACAAAGGCTCCTCGCGTCTTGGTCAAGGCCCTATCGCCCATTCTTGTCTAGTGGAGGTGGAACGCTATGAGGGAAAACTGCCGGCTATCACTGCATTCGATGCGCCGACGATTATCGACGGCGCATAAGTGAGAGCGAAGTGGTGCGCACGGTTCAGGCAGCACCGACGTCCGTAGTGCCGAGATCCTCAATCAAGGTTGGCGATCATCGACCATCGATTTGTACGGTACACGGCCGAGAGACGCCTAACCCATAGCGGGTTTAATCATTTCCAAAACCGGTTTGTCTCAGAATACCGCTATAGATTTCACTATCACCGACGACTCCTACAAGTCTATCTTGTTCTATTAGCAGAACGGGCCAGCCCGTATGGTGACGAATCTCGATGTTCCAGCGCATCTTCATGCTGGAAGGGGCGGCCACCAGCACGTCATCGCCCAGGTTTTCGATCTTTGTATCATTATCGCAGTTTTCGATTCGTGCAGCTTTCCCGTCAAAACTGGCGGCGATGGGCTTGTCATCTCCATCCAGTGTCACTCGGAAATGGCCTTTGCGATCCAGCACGATATCTTTGCCGTCGCGTTTAAGTTCCACCAACGGAGTCATGAAGGAGGCCCCCTGCAGCACATTCAACGGGTTCATATGGGCGACAAATTCTGCCACATATTTATTGGATGGGTTAAGGACGATATCTTCCGGTTCCCCATATTGGACGATATAGCCTCCTTCCATTATGGCGATATGATTGCCAATTTTTAGCGCCTCATCCAGATCGTGGCTGACGAAAATAATGGTCTTCTTCAACTCCCGCTGCAAATCCAGAAGGAAATCCTGCAAGTGATTGCGGATCAGCGGATCAAGAGCGGAAAACGGCTCGTCCATTAAAAGGATATCCGCATCCGTGGCAAAGGCGCGGGCAAGGCCCACCCGTTGCTGCATGCCGCCTGAGAGTTCGTGCACATACTTGTCTTTCCATTCGTAAAGATCGACCAGTTTCAGCTTTTCATCGACGATGGGTTCACGCTCAGCCTTACTCACACCCTTCAATTCAAGCCCCAGGCCAACATTTTCTTCAACCGTACGCCAGGGCAACAATGCAAATTGCTGAAATACCATAGCAATGCGGCTCATGCGCATGTTACGAAGTGTGTTTTTATCGCAACTGGCGATATCCACCTGTCCACCTTCATGGCTGACAAGCACTTCACCACGTGTCACTTTATTGAGGCCATTTACCGCACGAAGCAAAGTCGATTTCCCGGATCCAGACAGCCCCATGAGAACGCAAATCTCCCCTTCATGAATATCAATGCTGGCGTCTGCAACGCCCAAAATCGCATGGGTTTCCTTCAAAATAGATTCGCGAGTGCCGCCTTTATCCAACAATTCCAGGGCGCGGGTTTGTTCCAGGCCAAAGATGATGTCTACTTTCCGGAAGGAAACAGTGACAGGATTGTTTGTGACAGACATGGCTTATTTCCTAGTTCTTTTCTCTGGTAATTTACAAACGCGATCCATTATGATCGCAACGATCACAATGGCAATTCCCGCTTCAAATCCTTTGGCCGGGTTGACCTGGTTGATGGCGCGAAGGATGGGGATACCAAGACCTGGTGCTGCTACCATGGAGGCGATCACCACCATAGAAAGCGATAGCATAATAGTTTGGGTAAGCCCCGCCATGATATTAGGTATGGCAGAAGGGATTTCCACCTTCCATAAAAGTTGCTTTTTTGTTGCGCCAAAACTTTCAGCCGCTTCGATTAATTGGGCGGGGGTGGAGGAAACCCCTAGATAGGTCAGTCGAATTGGTGCTGGTACCACAAATATAACGGTCGCAACTACACCTGGTACCGGGCCGAGTCCAAACAGGGTAAGTGCGGGTATCAGGTACACAAAAGTCGGTATCGTTTGCATCATATCCAAAATAGGACGGATGGAGGTCCAAAGATTTGGACGGTGTGCCGCTGCGATACCGATAGGGACACCGATTGTCACGCACAGCACGGTTGCCCAAATCACCAGCGACAATGTTTCCATAGTTTCATCCCAATACCCAAGATTCACGGTGAGCAACATGGAAAGGACAATAAACAGTGATATTCTCCAGGACCGATGTAACCAATAGGCCGCGGCTGCTATCAGCGCGATCATCCCGAAGGCCGGGATGAAACGCAAGGCAAGTGATGTCAAATCAAACACATACTCCAGCGCGATAGTGAATCCATCAAAAAACCAAAAAAGATATTCGTTTAGAAAATCGACGAAGTTTGCCAGCCATTTACCAATTGGAATTTTGTTACTTTCTAACCATTCCATCTCTCTGGCCTCATTGTGATTAAGGTGCCTAAAAAGCTCATTACAAACAAAAAGGGGGCCCGTCTAATATAGCCAGGCCCCCTTCATTTCTGTCATTTGGATTACATGCTTAACTTGGCTTTGACTGCAGCCAGTCCATCACCTCCATCGAGCGTGGTTACACCGCTTAACCACCCATCGAGTACGCCCATGTTGGCTTTCAACCAGGCAGTTGCAGCGTCATTAGGGTCCTGACCATCGTCGAGAATAGCACCCATGATTTCGTTTTCCATCGCCAATGTAAACTGCAGGTTGGATAGCAGTTTACCCATGTTCGGGCAGTCGGTTGAATAGCCTTTACGGGTATTGGTGTATACGTCAGCACCGCCAAAGTTCGGGCCAAAAAAATCATCGCCCCCTGACAGGTAAGTCAGCTCAAAGTTGGCATTCATTGGGTGTGGCGCCCATCCCAGGAACACCACCATCTTGCCACGTTTCTCCGCGCGAGCAACCTGGGACAGCATACCTTGCTCAGAGCTTTCAACAAGTTCAAAGCCCTTCAGGCCGAAGGAGTCACTGGCAATCATATCCAGGATGATACGGTTACCATCGTTACCTGGCTCGATGCCATAGATTTCGCCATCCAAGTCGTCTTTGAATTTGGCAATATCGGCAAAGTCCTTCAGTCCGGCGTCTGCTGCCATTTTATTAACAGCAAGAGTATATTTAGCACCTGTCAGGTTTGCAGGCTGGACAACTTCTACAGTACCGGCATCACGATACGGGGCAAGATCACCTTCCATGGTTGGCATCCAGTTGCCAAGGAAAACATCAATATCGCCCGTTTCCAAGCTTTTATAAGTAACAGGAACTGCGAGTACTTTAACATCCGGGCTATAGCCCAAGCCTTCCAGAACCACACTCGTTGCTGCAGTTGTCGCGGTGATATCCGTCCAGCCCACGTCGGACAAACCGACAGTTTTGCAGCTTGCCGGGTCACCAGCCAAAGCGGTGCCTGCCAAGCTGAAAAGGACGGCACTAGCCAGAGCCGTACGAAAAACAGATTTACGTGTCATAGTCATTTAACTCCCAAGATTCTAATGTGCTGTCTAGTAGTGTTTCGATACAGTTTTGGTGATACTCGTTCAAACATTATGGTGGCGCTCGTATAGTCATGATGGAATTGTGACATAGTAATATCTGCACGCAACAAAACAACCAAATAAAAATATCAATGAATGAGATGTGCTCTCTGATTCCGTAAACAATACTAAGTTTGCACACCTTAAGGGCATCAATGCGGAATTCGATCGTTTTGGTCATCTGACGCAGTTATCTACTTTCAAAAAATGTACAAAATTAGACCACTCTCTTTGGCGGATTTGGCCGTTGTCTGCGTTCCCATTCATCGTCAATCCATACTGCTGCATTCGATTCAGACAACGGCTTTTTGCCCAAAATAATATCCGCCGCTTTCTCGCCCACCATTATGGACGGGGCATTCAGGTTACCGTTTGTAATCGATGGAAAAATCGATGAATCCGCGATTCTCAAGTTTTCAATTCCGATTACCCTGCACAAAGGGTCAACCACAGCGAGCGAATCGGTTTCAGCGCCCATTTTGCACGTACATGAAGGATGGTACGCGCTTTCGACATTATTTTTAACCCACTCATCAATCTCCCGATCGGTGGTAACATCTGACCCTGGTTGAATTTCATCGCCTCGATAATCATCCAATGCGGGTTGCTTCAGAATTTCACGGGTCAGGCGTATGCAGGCGCGCCAGTCGATTCGATCCTGCTCATGTTCCAGATAATTAAAACGAATTTCAGGCTTGTCCTTCACATCGGCAGAGCCGATGCGTACGTAACCCCTGCTCGATGGCTTGTTCGGCCCGACATGAACCTGAAAGCCATGGCCATCAAACGCTTTCTTTCCATCATATCTCATTGCCGCAGGCAGGAAATGAAACTGTATGTTCGGCCATTTCAAATTGGCGCGTGAACGAATAAAAGCGCAGGACTCAAAATGGTTAGTGGCGCCCAATCCTGTTTTAAACAGTATCCAGCGTATTCCGATCAATCCTCGGCTGATTAACCCAAGTTTGCTATTTAACGTGATTGGTTTGGTACAACGGTACTGGAAGTAAACTTCCAAGTGATCTTGCAAATTCTCTCCTACACCGGGCAATTCGTGTGTCAACTCTACGCCCGCTTTTGCTAATACATCTTTGGGGCCAATACCAGATAGCATCAGTAATTGTGGAGACCCAATTGACCCGGCGCAAAGAATGACTTCATCATTCGCCATCACGGTGTGGATCTTGTCTGACTCTTCCAACTCGACACCAACGGCTCTTTTTCCTTCGAGCAATATCTTTCTGGTCAGTGTATGCGTCACTACTTCCAGATTGGAACGGCTCATGACAGGGCGTAAATACGCTTCGGAGGTCGAAGCCCTGACCCCATTATTCACCGTCATATGCATTGGGCCAAAACCTTCCTGCTGATGGCCATTGTAGTCCTGGGTCTCTGGATAGCCTGCATCTACACCTGCATTGATGAAGGCCCTGTATAGTGGATTTAGCCTCATATTGTTGCCGTTGCAGATTCCCAGCGGGCCATTGCCTCCCCGATATTCGTCCTCTTTATTCATCCATGTCTCAGCACGCTTGAAATACGGCAAACAATTTCGATATCCCCAGCCTTCCGCACCAGATGACTCCCATTCATCGAAATCGCAGGCATGACCACGCACATAAACCATTCCGTTGATGGCCGATGATCCGCCCAATGCTTTTCCACGCGGGCAGTGCAAACTCCTGTTGTTCAAATGGATTTCCGGCTCACTTTCAAAATACCAGTTGAATCTCTTCATATTCATTGGAAATGAAAATGCAGTGGGCATTTGAATAAATATATGCCGGTCACTACCACCCGCTTCAACCAGCAACACCTGCTTGCTGCCGTCTTCGGTTAGCCTGTTGGCCAGCACACATCCGGCCGAACCTGCACCAATAATGATGTAATCGTATGTTTTGCTTTTCATATAAATACATCGTGGTTTGGATATTGTGTAGTGATAAACCCTTCGCCCGCACTCGAGTTGGCATACGCCCCGACAGTAGATAATTTTTGCTCAGTAAATTGCACCTTGAATCCTCTTTAGAATTTAAACCAAGTTGTAGATCAATAGTTGGCCGGACATCACTGCTATCCCGCTAACGGGTAATTAATAGAGGCCTGATTCACCCATAATTGATACGGTGGGTTTTCGATAACTTATTGACCCAAAAAGAAGAATCAGGCTGTTGGTTCATTGTAATACGACCTACGCTCAAATACTAAAGATAGTGCCGAGACATGATTTCGAGATCTTGGCAACCGGCACAATTGTGGTCATTCTTTCCGCACTGACTTGCGGTGGTCGCAGTTCGTGACGATGGCCATGGCTCAATTAGTCGGTCGAACATGGCGATTTTCCAAGGGCAGCAGAGTGGCTATCGACCGGAGTTATGGTGCACCTACGCTTCCAGCAGGAACCGCTTCGAATGGTAATCCCGCTTCTTTGATCAACTACGCCGCCGTTACGGGTTCGACGCTATAACCCATTTTGCTTAGGACGTCGCCCGCGATGTAGCTCGAGACCTGCTGCCCGGTCCATTCATATGGGTCGGAATTAGTCCGGGTGTCGGCCCGGAAGGTGATCCTTAATGATATCGTACAATTCGGGACGGTTCGCAGCGATTTCCTCTGGACTCAATCCCTCCAACGAGTGCGGAAACTTGATCCAATCTTCGGTCTCGTACAAATAATTGTCCGGCTCGCGTGTTGTTTGATTACGGGTAGGTTTGTAGTAGGGTACGGCGACACGGATATCCTGTGGAGTATTCAGCCGC
>Ga0224512_10004669_pt1 | contig 11473 bp, 9 predicted proteins | sample SF_May12_sed_USG_4_FD_169103 | JGI IMG/M metagenome (GOLD analysis project Ga0224512, IMG submission 169103) | Sediment microbial communities from San Francisco Bay, California, United States - SF_May12_sed_USGS_13 | ecosystem: Environmental > Aquatic > Marine > Sediment | place: USA: California... | reverse complement strand
TTTACATTTGATGGAGCTGGACCGGTTTCCGTCAATGCGCGCCCTGCGGGGCCGCAAACAAATCCCACTCACCGCACCGCAACGGCAACGGGCACAGGTGATAGGCAGCCCCTTGCGGTTATGATTTGCCCTTTCCGTTATGATGTGGTGGCGCCTGGAGCGGCAGCACTTCGATGGTGCCCGCACTTACCGATTTCAAGCCCCGGCATGTCGAGCCGTGGCGGAGCTTTTATCGGCGCTGGCGTCCGGCCGCGGCTTTCATTTTCTGCAACATCTTCGCTCGAGCTTGGAACTGCTGCTCACTTTCGCGCTTCCCGGCGGCATCGCCTATCCCTTCCTGCCTCAGATACGACGCCGGCGCAGATTGCAGCGTTTGCCCGTTTTGCGGTGGCAAATTGCGGCCATGGACCACGATGCTTGCCATGCGCGGCTCGCCGCCGCTCATATCGTAGGCAATAACAAAATTGGTGCGCGACAACAGCTTGTTCACAACCTCCTCAAACGAGCCGACGTGACGCCCCTCGACCAGTTCTTCGGCGGGGGCCGTGTCGAGCCAGTTGATCACAACATCGCTTGCGGCGAGCAATCGCTCCACAGCCCGGCGGCGCGTTGTCCCGCTGAATTCGAGAATGAACTTGTTTCCATCGGAATGAAGCGTCAGCTTTTCATCAGACACCCCCGCGCCGGCGTTTTTACTAATCAAGCCCCCGGCACCGGTCGCGGTCTCAATGCGACCGTCATTTGCCTGGGCCGCTCCGTCGTTGCCGATGCTCACCGGCCCGGTGTCCTGAGCAGCAGCCGGCAGGACCGCAAGGACAAGGCCCGTGAGCGCACAGGTTGCAATAACCATTGTCCCAACGTTGGCCCGTGTTCTTGTGACAGTCATTGTCCCTGTTTGTCTCCGGTGCATGCACATATCCGAGTTTCTACCAGCGCAACGCAGGGCGGGGAGACGATTCCGCCAATGCTTTTGAATTGGCGATGCGTCTCAATCTAGAGTTTCCCGACCTCGACATGTGACATATCCCACCTTCGCGAATTTTACCGTGGGACAATACGGCAGCGCAATTGTGACGGCCAATCAAAACGACGCATTTTATATGACGGAGTGACGCAGCAAATTTGCAGAATATTATTCTCCCGCCGGCTTGTAACGAAACAGATTTGCCTGAAATCACCGCTGCTGAAACGCCATTCTATGAGATTACGATCTGCTGCCGTATTTCGGACTTCATCAACAATATCGACACATCTGCGACATGCCCGATCTGCCACAGAATATCCGTTCCTGGAGGCAATGCGGGCATAAAATGAAAATGCCGCTATCCGATGCGCGGACGGCGGCGGCAAAGTCGTTTTCTTGTCCAAGCACGAATTCGCGAAGTAGATGTTCGTCCGGGCGTTATGGCTTCAAGGCCTCAGCCGCAACCGGTACGACGACAATAAAACCCGACGCCAGCAAGTCGCGCCCGACCGTCTTTGCGACGGCGCGTGTGGGACTATCGCCAATATTGCGGCCATACTGTCGTGCGGCGGAGCCATGCGGCCGACGCATTGCTGCATTGCGGAAGAAGCCCGCAAATTCCCTTGTGCAGCGCAATATAATCTTTATATCTCTGGTATACCAAATGCCACAGGAGCGCTTCCGCTCTGAAAGGACAAGGCGATGACCAGGATGACTTTTGAGACCACCTACCCGCACTACTCCTTCGCGCCGCTTGTCACGCTGGCACTGATGGTCGCACGGCGGATCAAGGCAGCCGGAAAGCCGGCCGGCCTGAGCGGAACGGGCCGCGGCGCCGGGCCGGCCTATCAGTAAGGACTGAAAGGGGATTAGAGCGAGATGAGGTCAAATTAAATCATTTGACCTCATCTCGCCTCAGACCAAAGCGCGCGCTTCGCGGAACGAGACCAGCTGCCGGCGATCCTCATCCCATAAGGCCAGGCGCACGCAGCGCAGGCTGTCCAGCAGCGTCAACCGGCCGGCGCCGGCAAGCTGCGGATAATCGTCGATGACTTCGTAAAGCCTGTAGAACGGAATCCGGCTGCACAGGTGATGAACGTGGTGCACGCCGATATTGCCGGTGAACCAGCGCAGGATTTTCGGCAGGTCGTAATGCGAGCTGCCGTGCAGCGCCGATTCCTGCACGCTCCAGTCGGGCTCGTGTTCCCAATGGGTCCCTTCAAACTGGTGCTGGATATAGAACAGCCAAACGCCAATGGAAGCCGCCAGCATCACCACCGGCAGGTGGACCATCAAGAACGGCCCGACGCCGACCAGCCACATCAGTGCAATGACGAGCACGGCGCTCGCCGCATTGGTCGCCATGGAACTGACCCAGGGCGTCCAGCCCTTGGTCATCTGGCCCAGCGGCAGCCGGTTCTCCAGGATAAACAGATAGGCCGGCCCGATGCCGAATAAAATCGCCGGATGGCGGTATAGCCGATAGGTCAGTTTGCCGAAGCGCGAGCGCTCAAGGTATTCGCGCACCGTCAGCGTCTTGACGTCGCCGATGCCGCGCCGTTCCAGATTGCCGGCGCTGGCGTGGTGGGTGGCATGGTCGCGGCGCCAGACATCGTAGGGCGTCAATGTGAAAACACCCAGGACGCGGCCGACCCAGTCATTCGTGGCGCGGCGGCGAAACGATGCGCCATGACCGCAATCATGCTGGAGAATGAAGATGCGGACCAGAAATCCCGCAGTCGGAACGGCGAGGAGCAAAGTCAGCCAATAGCCGACTTTCAGGCTCGCCAGCATCACGAACCAGAACAGTGCAAGCAGGCCGGCAGTCAATGCCAGTTCGGCGATGCTGCGCACGCGGCTTTGCTCGCGATAACGGTTGAGGATCGGCGTCCAGGCTTTCGGCGTATCAACGGACGGGGACGGCAAAGTCTGATCTGCGGCCTCCGGCATAATTTCATTTGCCGGTAAACCGCTCTTTGATCGCATCATTCAGTTTGTCTCCCAGCCTTTCAATCCATTCATTGCGCCACCGGACGCTTTTTGCGCCAGATGGCGTCCACAAAGCATGCGGCGTGTGGACACGGCCGAACGACGCACCCGAATCATACCGGTTATCACGGATAATGGGAACCGATAGCCGATTGCTGTCGCCAACGGAACCAAAAACCATATGGTGGCCTTGGAGCGTCACTGCAACCGGCAAATGACCGCCAATTGATAGCGCACTGGTCTGGCGGCACCGCGTTTCAGTCGGCCAGCACATAAGTGCCCGGCGCGTCACAGAGCGGCCCGTAGCCGGTTGCAAGCGCGCCCATTGGCGGCGGCGGCGCCGGCGGCGACGATCGTTCGCCGAGCCAGTCACACCATTCAGGCCACCACGAACCATCGCTCTCCACGGCCTCGGTCAGCCAGCTGTCGGGGTCGACATAGAGGCCGTCCTTTGCCCGCGTCATGATGCGGTAGCGGCGGTGCGGATGGCCCGGCTCTGAGACGATACCGGCGTTGTGGCCGCCGGTGGTCAGCGCAAAAGTCACTTCGGCATCGCACAGGAAGTGAATCTTGTGGACCGAGCGCCACGGCGCCACATGATCGCGCTCGGTTCCGACGACGAAAATCGGCACCTCGATATCGCCAAGGGCGACCGGCTTTGAGCCGACGCCATAGCGGGCATCGGCCAACTCATTGTTGAGGAAAAGCCGGCGCAGATATTCTGAGTGCATGCGATAGGGCAAGCGGGTCGCATCGGCGTTCCACGACATCAGGTCGCCCATCGGCTGGCGCTCGCCCATCAGATAGTCGTGCAGCAGCCGCGACCAGACGAGATCGTTGGAGCGCAGCATCTGGAAGGCGCCGGCCAATTGATGGGAATCCAGAAAGCCCTGTTCCCACATCATGTCTTCAAGGAACGACAACTGGCTCTCATTGATGAACAGCGAGAGTTCGCCCGGTTCGGTGAAATCGGTCTGGGCGGCAAACAGCGTCATTGATTGCAGCCGCTCATCGCCATCGCGCGCCATCGCCGCGGCAGCGATCGCCAGCAAGGTGCCGCCCAGGCAATAGCCGGCGGCGTGCGCCTTGTTGCCCGGCACGATCGCCGACACCGCATCCAGCGCCTCCATGACACCGAGCCGGAGATAATCGTCCATGCCCAGATCGCGGTCTTCCGGCTCCGGGTTCTTCCAGGAAATCATGAAGACGGTGAAGCCCTGGCCGGTCAGATAACGGACCAGAGAATTGTCCGGCGAGAGATCGAGAATGTAATATCTCATGATCCAGGCCGGCACGATCAGCACCGGCTCGGGACGGACCGTATCGGTGGCCGGTTCATACTGGATGAGCTCCATCAGCCGATTGCGATGGACGACCTTGCCTTTCGTCACCGCCACATCGCGGCCGACCTGAAATGCTTCCGCGCCGGCCGGTTTGCGGCCGCTGATGGCCCGCTCCCAGTCTTCGGCCATGTTCTGCCAGCCGCGCACCAGGTTCATGCCGCCGTCTTCGGCGGTTTTCTTCATCAGTTCCGGATTGGTGGGCAGAAAATTCGCCGGCGAGAACACGTCGAGGAACTGGCGAGCGGCGAATTGCACCTCATTCTCGTGCTGGCGGGTGACGCCGCGCACACCGGTCATGGCGTTGTGCCACCATTGCTGGTTGAGCAAAAAGCCCTGGTAGATGACATTGTAGGGCCAGGTCTGCCAGGCCTCGCCGGCAAACCGCCGGTCCTGCGGCAATGGCTCGATGCAGGGCGGCGTTCGGCCGGTCCGCGCCAGGCAGGCGCCGGCATAGCGCGCCAGCCGCAGCGACTTCTTGATGACCTTCTGCGCCAGTTGCGCCTGTTTGCCGGGCGCATAGGCCAGATGAAAGGCCCAGTCGGAAAAGGCTTCGGCCAAAGCCGGCGGCGAAAGCCCGGCGGTCATGCGGGCGGCTGCGGCATGGACCGAGCGGTCGATGGTCTCGGCCATGGCCGTGGAGGCATAGGATTCGCGCTCAATCGGCAGGCCGGTCAGGGCAGGCGCCGGGGCCGGCAACGGCGCCGGCTTGCCGGCGGTAACCGCGCTCGATGGTGTGCCGCCGTTCGGTCGCGGCCTCGTTCTCAGTCCGCCGCCGTTACGGCTTGTTCTCGCCGTTTGTCTGGTGGCCATCCTTGCTACTCCAATCAAACTTGCCCTGCCGCCGGGCAGCGGAACCGGTTGCTAATCTGCGCCCGAAAAAGGCGGTTTGCGGTGCCGGCGCCGCAAGCGGATCAGGCGGCTTGCGGTTCCACCGGATCAGGCCACAAATCGCGAATCCGGTGCCTGAGCGCATGCCGGACATGGGCTATTTCACCCATCGAGACATGATTGTTGAGGAGGACGAAAACCGCCCGGCACGCCTCGGCCGTCTGATCGAGATGGTCCGGCTGGAAAGCCCGGTCGATCGCGGCGAGGAAATCGTCGCGGCTGCGGTCCTCCACCGGCGTTGCCGCCGGCCGCCAGCCCTCGTAATAAAGCCCGCGGATGATGATCGGCAGTTGCGCGGCCAATTGCACCGATTCGTCGGTTTGCAGCCAGTCCCGGATCGTATGCAGGGTGATGCGAAGCACACGGAAAGTCCGGTTCTTGTCACTCCAGTCCAAAATCTCCATCAACTCGTTCAGCCATTCATTGGTCGTCTGGACGGCATGGTCGATCGTCGCAAGGCCGGTGGTTTGCATGGTCTTGCTCCCTGAAAGGTTTCGCCGGCCGGACGCCGGCCTGAATCATTAAATTAAATCATGCCACGCCGAGCGGTCATCGGCATTGATGCCGGTCAAATCCGTGCCGGCGGCGCCCGGATTCCCTGTCGCATTTGCGTCCTGACTTTGACACAGGTCATGTCGCCGGCCGGCGCAAAACGCTAGTCTTTCCATAACAATCAATCGAAAACGATCAGTCTCGGGATTGGGAGAGGGAGCGGACATGCAAACTGAGCCGCAGATCACCTTCCGCGGCATGGACCCCTCGGCCGCCATCGAACACACCATTGGCGAGAAGATCAGTCATCTGGAAAATTTCCACGACCGGATCACGTCGTGCCGCGTCGTCGTGGAGGCGCCGCATCGCCACGGCCAGAAAGGCCAGATTTATCGCATCGCGATCGACATCGACGTGCCGGGCGGCAGCGTTGTGGTCAACCGCGAGCCGGGCCGCAACCATGCCCATGAGGACATCCATGTCGCCATCCGCGACGCCTTCAGCGCGGCGCAACGGCAGCTGGAGGACCACGTCCGCAAGACCAGCGGATACCGGGCGAAAGACCATCCGGCCAAGGAACAGGGCACGGTCGACCGTATTTTCCCCGAAGAGGGCTACGGATTTATCAGCACAAAACCCGGCGAGGAACTGTTTTTCCAGCGCGCCAGCGTTACCGGCGATGGCTGGCAGTATCTGGGCGTCGGGTCGAAGGTCCATTTCACGGCGATGGACGGCGAAAAGGGTCCTTATGCAGTGGCCGTGACGGTGGTGGAATGAACCAACGGGCGAAGCGCACGGGAACGAGGAGATGAACGGCTTTGGCCGCTTTAGCGATCGTGCCGACGCCGGTCGTCAGCTTGCTGCGGCGGTCAAGGCGAAGGCCTACACCGATCCGGTGGTCCTGGCGCTGCCGCGCGGCGGCGTGCCGGTGGCGCTGGAGGTGGCCCGGGCCATTGCTGCGCCGCTCGATCTGGTCCTGGTGCGCAAGATCGGCGTCGATTTCCAGCCCGAGCTCGCCGCCGCGGCGGTCGTCGATGGCGACCAGCCGGAGATCGTCGTCAATGACGATGTGGTCGAGGCCGCCGGTGTCAGTCAGGATTATCTTGATGCCCAGGTTGAAGCCAAGCTGGCGGAGATCGACAAGCGCCGGCAGCTTTATCTGAAAAACCGGGCAAGGGCGGCAATCAAGGATCGCACGGCGATCGTCGTCGACGACGGCATTGCCACCGGCGCCAGCATCCGCGCCGCGCTGCACGCAATGCGCCGCAAGCAGCCGGCGCAGCTGGTACTCGCCGTCCCGGTCGCGCCCGTCGAAACCCTGAGAGTGCTGCGGGATGAGGCCGACGACGTCATTTGCCTGGCGAGCCCGGAGCCATTTTATGCCATTGGCGCCCATTATGCCGATTTCCGCCAGATCCCCGATGACGAGGTCGTCGCCATGCTGGCGGCGGTGGATGCCATCGAGTCGGCACCATCGAGCGGCTAGTCGACCTTTACGTTAACGTAATCTTTTGTTGATCCAATTTTAGAGAATTCATTATGCCAGCAACTGAATTTGCCGTTTTCCGGCGTTTCCGAGCGACGGTGACGGCGGAAATTTAGAATTATTCTATTGATTACCCTACCGTCATGTCGCGTATCAGCCGGGTTGGGTGGGCAGAACTAAGAACGCGGGCGGGATTTTTTCATTGCAATCCGGTAACGGCATCACGGCCGAGGCAGATCGCCTCGCGCCGTTTTCAGAACGATATTGTGTCGCCGCAGCCATCTTGTGCTGGTACCTGGCGATGCAGCTGCTTTACGTATCCTATGGGTCTTCCAGTCAGGCGGTCGATACCTCGATCCTTGTCGTCAGCCTGGTGGCGCTGTGGCGCTATTCCTGGTGGTTCAATCATGCCCGCCGCGCCCGGCGCTATGGCCGGCGGTTTTTCCCGCGCCTGCGCGCCCGCGCTGACGCGCTGTCGGACAAGCGGCCACCGCATTTATGCGTGCTGGTCACGTCCTATCGCACCGAGGCGCCGGTCAGCTGGACCGTCTATCGCTCGCTGATTGCAGAACTCGCCGCCTATGGCGCGCGCGCGACGCTGCTGGCCAGTGTCAGCGATCCGGCCGATGAATTCCTGATCCGGCGCTGCGCCGGCGAAGTCGATCCGGGCGGCCACGTCGATATCATCGTGCAGTTTCAGGACGGCAGCGGCAAACGTGTCGCCATCGCCGAAGGCTTGCGCGCTTTGTCACGGCAGGTGACCGACGAGGATGCCCTGCTGGTGCTGATGGACGGCGATACGCGGGTGCCGCCCGACACGCTGCGGCGGACTGCGCCGTTTTTCTTCGCCGATCCCGAACTGGGAGCGCTGACGCTCGACAACAAAGCCTATTCGGACGGCGGCGTGTGGAGCCGCGAATGGTACGAGCTGCGGCTCGCCCAGCGCCATCTCCTGATGCAATCCATGGCCTTGTCGCACCGTGTGCTGGTGCTGACGGGCCGCTTCAGCATGTTCCGCGCCAGGCTTGCCCTGCGGCCGGACTTCATCGACCAGATTGAGCGCGACAGCCTGCAGAACTGGCGGCTTGGCCGCATCGATTTTCTCACCGGCGACGACAAATCGACTTGGTTCTGGCTGCTCAAGAACGGCTGGAAGATGCTTTATGTGCCCGACGTCAGCGTCGATAATATCGAAATCGCGCCCTCAGCCGGTTTCCTGCGCAGTTCCGTCCAGCTCATGCATCGCTGGTTCGGCAACATGCTGCGCGTCAATGGCCGCGCCATCGCGCTCGGGCCCAGGCCGATGGGTTTTTTCACCTGGTGGTGCCTCGTCGATCAGCGTCTGTCGATGTGGACGACACTGGTTGGTCCGGTCTCGGTCATCTGGATGACCTTTGCCGGCTGGAGGCATGTCATTTTCGCCTATCTCGCCTGGATCACCGTGACCCGCACAATCGCCGCGCTGGTCATCTCCCGGCAAAGGCGGCGGTTCAGTCCTTTCTACATCCCGCTCTTGTATTTCCAGCAAATCGTCGGCGCGGCGATGAAGATCTATCTCAGCTTCCGCCTCAACCAGCAAAAATGGACGCGGCAGAAAACCGGCCAGCGCCAGGGCGGTGTTTTTGGCGCCAAAAACCGGGACGCCGCCGCCGCGATGATGCAGGCCGTATCCGTCGTTGCATTCTTTTTCGCCGTCGGCCTGGCACTCGATGTCGTCGACCTGCCGCGCGCTTCGACCGTTCGCGCCGCCGCCGCCGCGCTCACCAGCAATGAGCCGGCCGGCCATGGGCAGAGCGTCTTCCTGCCTGCCCACGCGGTGCCGCAACCCGCCCAACCCCTTGCCATGTTGGAGCCCAATTGATGAATGCCTTGACGAAACTGCAGCCGGTCGGCGCGACCGCTATCTCGCCAGTGAGCTTGCCCGTGCCCCCTGATGGCGGCGGGGTGCGGCGGATTACCAAAAATTCGCGGCATTTCGTACGCGTCTCGATCCCGGGAAAAGTGCGGATCGGCCAGACCCTCTACGGGCTTGCCAATATTTCCATGGGTGGCTTTGCCGTTGACATACGGGCCGATGACGTACCGTTGGGTGCCATTGCCGATTGCGAGCTTTTCATTGCCAGCCAGGGTGAGCGTCTTGCCATTGCCCTTGGCGTCGTCGCGGTCTGGATAGACAACAATGCCGGCCGCGCCGGGTTCCGCATCGCCGATATCGGCAATGACCAGCAGCGCGTCCTGCAACAGCTGATCACGTCGCATCTCAACGGCGCCGGGACGGCGCTGACCGATATTGACGCAACCGCCAAGTCGCAGCATGCCGTCGCCGCCAGGCTGCACACGGTCAATGACCGCAAGGCTGAGGATGGCAAGGCTGCCGGGGGCCGGTTCCGCAAAGCCGCGGGCTATGCGTTCTGGAGCCTTTTCGCGCTTTTCCTGACCTGCCTGCTCGGCCTTGCATTGTTCAACCGGGTTTTCACCGTCAGCGCCGTGTCGGCGGCGGTCACCGCCCCGGCGATCGAGGTTCGGGCACCGGCATCGGGCCTGGTGGATTCGCGTGGCGCCCGCCCCGGCGACCTTGTCGGGCGCGACCAGGAACTGCTCTTCATCGACGATCCGAACCTGGCTTTTGAACTGCAACAGGCACGCGCGGCCTCGCAAATGGCGGCGCCGGATATGCCCGATCATGAGCGACGTCTGGCCGGCGCCCGCCTCAACGCCCTGGAGACCCGGCGCGCCAACAATGTCGTCTACAGCCCCTGCGATTGCGTCGTTCACGAAATCATCGGCGCCAGTGGCGGCGAATGGGCGGAAGCCGGTGAACGGCTCATGGTGCTGATTCCGAACCGGCCGGACGCCATTCTCGTCGATGCCCGGATTGCGGCCTCCGATGCCAGCCGGCTCAGTAAGGACCAGACGGTCGTCCTGACCTTTCCGATGACCGGCGAGACCGTGCAAGGCAGTACCGAAACGATTGTCACCCAGCAAGGCGGCGCCAAACGCGTGGGCACCCCCGGCTGGTATGCCTGGGATGACGGCCATGTTTCGGTTCTGGTACGACCGCTTACCCCTCTTTCGCCGGACGTCGTCGGACAGCCGGCGCAGATGACCACCGCCTATGTGACCTTGCGCGGCCTGTGGAACCATGCCGGGCACTATGCCGCCCGGCTGCGCAATCTTGCCGGGTTCAGCGAGAGCGGACGGTGATCGGGAAACGCCGCTGCGCAATCCGGCTTTGCGCGGCGGTCCTGATTGCGGCGGTGACGGGCCTCATCGGCTCGTTGCCGGCGCTGGCCGGCATCAAGAGCCCGTATGGCGGCGATCTGTCGGCCTATCGCGTCACCGATAAGGATGCCGGCCTGTTCGAAGCCGCCGCGCGCATGGAATTTTTGCACAAGAGCGACGACAAAATGCTGCGCGCCGAAAGGCAGCGGCTGGAAACCGCCATTTCCTGCCGCGCGGCGAAACGCCTGCCGGTCATCAATAAAGTCACGGCGCTGCCGGCCTTTTACGAGGACAACAAGGCCTGGCGTCTGGCCGCCCAGCCGTTTTTCGACTTTGAGGAGGCGGTTACGACATTGGCCGCGGCCTTTGTGGCGACCGGCGATACCTATTATGCCGATTGCCTGATCGACATGCTGCACAATTGGGCGGGCGGCGACGCCTTGCTTGATTTCCACTACACGCCGGAGCGCCGGCAGATCTGGTATGCGATTGAATCCTCTCTGTTTGCCGCCGCACAGTCCTATGCGCTTATCCGTCCGGTCATGCGAGGACCGTCGGCAGGACAGCAGCGACACAGTCAGCTTGCGCAAATCGAAGCCTGGCTGAACAAGGCCTCGCGTGTCCATTTGAGTGTCGATGGCGCCGGCGATACCTGCTGCAACAACCACTTCTACCGGCGCGCGCTGCATGCCACCATGATCGGCATTTTGACCGGCGATGACGAACTCTTCCAATTCGGCGTCAGCGCACCGCTTTTCGCCGTCTCGGAGATGAACGCCGATGGCAGCCTGCCGCGCGAAATGGCACGCGGCTCGCGTGCGGCCCATTACCAGAACTACGCCGTGCTCTATCTGGTGCAGATCGCCGAACTGGCCGAGCGGCAGGGCTACCGGCTCTACGATGTGAAAATCAACGGCCACACGCTTGGCGACGCGATCGGCTTCGCGCTCGATCTGTATGAAGACCCGGCGCGCGCCGGCGCGTACAGCGATGAACCGCAGAATGTCTGGTACCAGAACGACCGGCAATATTTCGCCTGGATGGAAGTCTATCTGTCGCGCTTTGACGATCCGCGCATGGAGGCGATCG
>Ga0224512_10004668_pt1 | contig 11475 bp, 10 predicted proteins | sample SF_May12_sed_USG_4_FD_169103 | JGI IMG/M metagenome (GOLD analysis project Ga0224512, IMG submission 169103) | Sediment microbial communities from San Francisco Bay, California, United States - SF_May12_sed_USGS_13 | ecosystem: Environmental > Aquatic > Marine > Sediment | place: USA... | reverse complement strand
GTTCGCCGCTGCGGAGGGAGATGACGGTCTCGGAGGGTTCGATGACCGACATTCTCGGTGACCTGGGAGCCGTCTCGGATGATTCGCCGCTATCCGGTCGGGGGTCCCGGAAGAACCGTTGAGACACCACCTGGAGGCTGGCGGCACGTTGCCAGCCGGGAGGAGTATGGCCGGAGCAATGCGAGGTTTGCATGAAGGTTCTGCAGATCCACAACCGCTATCGCGAGGGCGGTGGCGAGGATACGGTGGCCGCCCGGGAAGCCGACCTGCTGCGCTTGGCCGGGCATACCGTGGTCGAGTACCACGTGGAGAATCCGACTGAGCCACTGGAGGCCGCGTCGACTCTGCTGGCGGCACCGTGGAACCAACGGGCGGCCGGACGACTGCGAGACGTGATCCGGGAAGTTCGCCCCGAGGTAGCCCACGTTCACAACACCTGGTGGGTACTCTCACCTTCGATTGTGCGCGAACTCGACCGTCTCGATATCCCGACCGTCGCCACGTTGCACAACTACCGCCTGATGTGTGTCAACGCCCAGTTGTTTCGCGACGGGGGGCCGTGTGAAGACTGCGTCGGTAGTCATCCCTGGCACGGGGTCCGGCACCGGTGCTACCGCAGCTCGGTCCCTGCTTCAACCATCTCGGCGGCGACCATCCAGTTGAACCGATGGCTGCGCACTTGGCAGCGGGTCGACCGCCTCCTGGTGCTCACAGAATTTGCTCGCACTCGATTCATTGCCTCCGGTTTTCCAGCGGACCACCTGCACCTCAAACCCAATTTCGCTGACGATCCGGGACGGCGCGTCGAGTCACCATCAAGCAGCCAGACCGTTTTGTTCGTTGGCCGGCTCAGCAGCGAGAAGGGAATCGCGCAATTGCTCGACGCCTGGGAAGCAGCGAGCCCGGATGATCTGAGTCTGACCGTGGTGGGTGACGGGTCCCTACGTGCGTCGCTCCAATCTCGAAATATCCCCAACGTGCACTTTGCAGGCCAATTGCCGGGACCAGAGGTGAATCGGCTGATGCTTCGCTCCCGGGCATTGGTGTTTCCCTCGATTTGGTACGAAGGCCAACCCATGGTGCTTCTCGAGGCGCTGGCGGCGGGGCTCCCTCTGGTCGTCTCCGACATTGGCGGCCTGCCCGAGACCGTGGCAGGTACGACCGCGGCGATACTGGCCCGACCGGGTGCCGCGCAGTCATGGGTTGAAGCCCTGGGTCGCCTTACCGACGGTGAGTGGATCGACCGGAGTGGGGGGTCGGCCCGAGGTGTCTTCGAAGAGCGCTATTCGCCCGAGACCGGTCTCACCGGGCTGATGCATGAATACGGCGAAGCTATCGCTCAGCGGGAGCGTCGGGCTCGGCAGCGCCGGGGTAGCTGACCGGCTGCACCCGTTTCGTTCATTGGGACAACACGAAGACAGATTGTCAACCCGGGTGAAGCTCAACACGCCTCGTCCGAAGGAGCTGTTCGGCTTCGAAGGCGTCGTTGGCAGGGGGACTCCGCCGCACGATTAACTGGTGGGAGAGCGACCGCGAAAAACGGGCTTGCTCTGGCCGCGCTATCCGGGACGGACCATCCTCTGCGGCGGGACCCCGCGGCTCGTGGGTATTACCTTCAGCCCGAGACGTTGTGCAAGTATCAGGGCGAGGTACGCGGGGTTCAAGAGGATATACCGACGCCACAGGCGGCGAGGCTCCTGCACGAGGCGGTACAACCACTCCAGGCCACGACGCTGCATCCATGACGGTGGCCGTCTGAGTTGACCCGCCCAATAGTCGAATGCGGCGCCAACGGCCAAGGCAGGCATCTCAAGCGCCAAACGATTCTCGAATGCCCAGATCTCCTGGCGTGGACATCCCAGGCCGATGTACACGATACGAGCGCCGCTACCCGCGATCATACGAAGGTCTGCCTCGCGCTCTTCCTCGTTGGCAGCTCGGAATCGGGAAGGCTGCGTTCCTGCAATCTTCAAGTTCGGAAAGTCCGTGGTGAGACGGTCGGAAAGGCGCTCAAGTGTGTCGGAGGTGCTTCCGTACAGGAATATCGGGAGACCCTCCTCGGCCGCTCGTCGACACGTCTCGTACATGAGGTCGGGCCCGTAAACACGCTCGTCCAGTCTGATGCCGTGCAGCCATTTGAGTGCCCATCGCACCGGCTGCCCGTCAGGTACCACCATCTCGAGGGCATTCAGCTGGTACTGAAAGCTGGAGTCCTGGACGGCCGTCATCACACCATGGACCGCGAGAGCGGAAACGCCGAACGGCTGGGAATCGCACGCCGCCAAGATCACTCTTTCGACTGCTTCGGCAGGTTCGATGGCCGTGAGGCAAACCCCAAGCACGCCGAACCGCCGGGGTTCACTTTGCAGGTCAGCCCCGTTCATCGCTCAGCCAACGCTCGACGTTGTGGCCGTGGATGTCTTCGAGGATTGCCCGGATACCGTATCGAAGAGACCACTCGGGATAGTCAGACTTGAAGGTTGCGAGGTCGCCGATCCACCACATGTGATCTCCGATCCGATTCGCGTCGCTGTACCGCCAGTTCAGCTCGCGGCCGGAGATTTCCTGACACAGATCGATGGCCTCCAGCATGGAGCAGTTCGCAGCCCGTCCGCCCCCGATGTTGTACACAGCGGCGACACGCGGTATGGCGGCGAACGCTTCGAAGGCCGCGACCAGGTCGGCACTGTGGATGTTGTCGCGTACCTGTTTCCCCTTGTACCCGAAGACCGTGTACTCCGTACCAGTCGCCGCGCACTTCATCAAGTACGCCAGGAACCCGTGGAGTTCGGCACCGGAGTGGCCGGGGCCCGTTAAGCACCCACCTCGGAAACAGGCCGTCGCCATTCCGAAGTAACGCCCATACTCCTGCACCAGAAGGTCCGCAGACGCCTTCGACACACCGAATAGCGAGTGGGTGCTCGCGTCTATCGACATATCCTCGGGAATACCGGGGAAGTACGGGTGGTCCTCGCGGAGTTCGAATCGGGATTCCAGCTCGACGAGTGGCAACCGATTGGGCGTATCGCCATAGACTTTGTTTGTCGACGTGAAGATGAACGTCGCGTCTGGGCTGTGGGTTCGAGTCGCCTCCAGCAATACGAGAGTCCCGTGGGCGTTGACCGTGAAGTCCGTGAGCGGTTCCTTGGCAGCCCAATCGTGTGAGGGCTGTGCGGCAGTGTGGATGATCAGTCCGATATCGGTACCGCCTTCGGAAAACAGGGCGTTTATCGCCTGTGTGTCACGAATGTCCACGTCAAAGTGCCGGTATGCCGCGAGATCCCGCTCGAGACGCTTTCTCATCCAGTTCGTGGATGCGTCTGGTCCGAAGTATGTCGCCCGCATGTCGTTGTCCACGCCCCACACGTCGTACCCGAGTTCGTGGAATCGGCCAGCGGCCTGCGCTCCGATGAGGCCGGCCGATCCGGTGATGACAGCAATGCTCATATCGATCGGGAGTTGGTCGGGATCGTACCTACGCGGTGCGTGTGATTGTTTCTGCTCAACATACCTTGCCTTTCATGACGTGGTTTGCTTGGTTCATGCGGCCCGATACGGCCGCCCATGTCGACACCCTCGAATGGCTTCTACCTTCCTCGCTTGACCCCGCTGCCGCTGGCGAGCACCTGATCCCCCGCATCTCGGCTCTCTCCGGCCAGCCCGGTCCGCAGAGGACGATGTCGGGCTTCGCTGGGCGCAGCATCGTCTCTGCGGTCGGTGGACTTTATGTGCCGCCTGCTGCACCTGATCATTGGCGCCGGGTTCTGGGAGGGCAAACACGTTGGCCGGTTCGGTGGGACGCCAATCGAGAGGTTCAAGCCGTTCGAAACTCGAGGAGACGGAGATAGGGGTTCCGACGACGAAAACACGATCCGGCCATTGGGCTGAGGCGGTCATCGGCTGCTCTGCTCCCTCCACCAGGCGATCGTCCGACGAAGTCCCTCTTCGAGATCAACCTCTGCTTCGAAGCCGAAGTACTCCTTGGCCCGTGTGATATCCAACATGCGGCGCGGCTGTCCATCTGGTTTGGACGTATCCCACCGCACTTCCCCGGTGAATCCCGTCAACCCGGCGATCAGCATCACCAGGTCCCGGATGGTGATCTCGTGATGCGTACCGACATTGACAGGCTCCGGCCCGTCGTACCGTTGGGTGGCGAGCAGAATCGCCCGGGCCGCGTCTTCGACATACAGGAACTCGCGGCTGGCGGACCCGGTACCCCACACCTCGACATGAGTGTCTCCGGCTTCTTGGGCTGTCACGAACTTCCTGATCAGGGCGGGGATGACATGACTTGACTCGAGATCGAAGTTGTCTCTCGGGCCGTACAGGTTGACGGGCAGCACAAAGATGCCGTTGAAGTCATACTGCTCTCGGTAAGCCTGCAGCATGACGAGCAGCGACTTTTTGGCGATCCCATACGGCGCGTTGGTCTCTTCGGGATAGCCGTTCCACAGATCGTCCTCCTTGAATGGCACGGGCGTGAATTTGGGGTAGGCACACACCGTGCCGACCTGCACCAGTTTCTCGACTCCGGCCCGGCGGCTCTCTTCGATGACATGGATGCCCATCGCGGCATTGGCGTAGAAGTAGCGTCCCGGGTTGGCCCGGTTGGCACCGATGCCGCCCACCTCGGCGGCGAGATGCAGCACGACATCCGGCCGTTTGGTCTCGATGAGGCGCCGCACCGCCATCTGTTCGGTCAGGTCATAATCGACTCGCCGGGGGATGATCGGGTCGGCGCCTTCGTCTGTCAGCAATTCGCAGATGTGCGAACCGAGGAAACCGGCCCCGCCCGTTACGAGCACGCGTTTGCCGTTGAGGTCCATCAATCGGGTCTCCCGTTGCGCCACTCGATCTCCTTGAGGCCGGCGTCTACCAGCGCTCGTTCCTGATTGGCCAGCTCGAGGTCGGAGGCGACCATCATCTCAACCAACTGGGAGAAATCAACTTCCGGTTCCCAACCGAGAATGCGGCGGGCCTTGGATGAGTCACCTTCGAGCAACTCGACCTCGGCCGGGCGGAAGTACCGCTTGTCGATCTCCACATGATCGCGGTAGTCGAGACCCAGGAGCCCGAAAGTTCGTTCGCACATCTCTCGTACCGAGTGGCGCTTTCCGGTGGCGATCACGAAGTCATCTGGTTCGTCTTGCTGCAACATCATCCACATCGCCTTGACGAAATCTCCCGCAAAGCCCCAGTCGCGCTCGGCGCTGAGGTTGCCGAGGAAGAGCTTTTGCTGCAAACCCAATTTGATGCGAGTGGCGGCGCGGGTGATCTTGCGGGTGGCGAATGTCTCGCCGCGGCGCGGCGATTCGTGATTGAACAGAATCCCATTGCAGGCGAACAGCGAGTAGGCCTCGCGGTAGTTGACCGTCTGCCAGAACGCGAAGACCTTGGCCGCACCGTACGGGCTGCGCGGGTGGAAGGGAGTGGTCTCGGACTGTGGAATCTCGGCAACCTGGCCGTACATCTCCGAAGACGAAGCCTGATAGAAACGCACCGGGTGGTCGAGCTGACGGGCTGCTTCGAGGAGGCGCAAGGTACCCAGGGCGACGATGTCGGCCGTGTAGATAGGTGTCTTGAACGAGACCCCAACGTGGGATTGGGCGCCAAGGTTGTAAATCTCTGTCGGCTGGATGTCCTGCAGCAGACGGCTCAGCGTGCTGCCGTCGGCCAGATCGGCATAGTGGAGGAAGAGGTTGGCGTTCTCGCTGTGCGGGTCGACGTAGAGATGATCGATCCGTTCGGTGCCGAAGGTGCTCGAACGACGCACAAGCCCGTGTACCTGATAGCCCTTGTCCAGAAGAAACTCGGCGAGATACGATCCGTCTTGTCCGGTGATCCCGGTGATAAGTGCGCGCCCCGGCATGTACACCTCCCACCACTTAGAGTAGTTGTCTAACTGCCAAACCCGCAAGATTATTTGCAGTCGCCATGACCGGTGATCGCAGCGGTACGGGTAGGCTGCCAGGCTAACCGAGATTGAACACCATGAGTGATAGGAACAAGAGGCGGAGGGTCGCGGATAGCCGCAGGGGACGGTTTGTGGTGATCGTCGGGCCGGATGGGGTTGGCAAGACCACGGTGGCTCGAGCCCTCATAGCTAGAGCCGGCGGTTCGACCGGGTACTTCCATTTTCGTCCCGATGTGTTTCATCCGATCCTCCCCGCCCCGTCGGAGTCGATGGATCCCGCCATCGACAAGGGTTCTCCCGACGGGTCCCGGCTCGGGGGGTGGGTTCGGATCGTTCGCAACATGATGCGGTTCTGGGCCGGCTATCTCGTGCGAGTGCAGCCAGCGCTCTCGGCTGGCCGATTGGTGGTTGCCGATCGTTGGGCGTACGGCTATCTGGTCCAGCCGGCCGCGCTGAAGTTCTACGGTCCGGTCTGGCTGGCTCGCTTGGTCTTGCGCTTGCTCCCACAACCCGATCTGGTGGCCAATCTGATCGCGCCGGTGGAAGTCATCCGCAGCCGTAAACAGGAGCTAACATCCAAAGAGATCTCTGCGGAGCTCGCCGAGTGGAGCGATCTTCCCGCCCGTCATCTGCGATCCTTCGACACGCAGGGACCACCGGATCAGGTCGCGGCACAGATTCTCCAGGAGCTCGGGCGATGAGGTCACATCGTGCCTTCCCTCCGGGTCGGGGCAACCTCAAGATCCCAACGTCCTCACGTTGGGCGGCCCAGGCCGGTCTTGCGCTCTATGCGCCCTGTCGGCCGAAGGGGCGCTTCGCCCGGTGGGTCGCGTGGAGGATGGTCGACGTGTTCGGGACGAGGGCTCTTCCGGGCAATCCGGTCGAGTGGCAACCGCCGATGGAGGCCGAGGTATGGCGGGCACTCACTTCGGAGTGGAGCGAGTCCGTGGGTCCTTTTGACGAGGTAGCGGTTCACGAACGGATTCAGGTGTCGCGGCGCGGATTAACGGCGCTGTTGCTCTCCGACGGCAAACCGGTCGGCTTTGTCAAGGTTCGAGACGGCGACGCTGCTCCTCTTCTCAACGAGTTCCGGGCGCTGACGTCGATCAGCTCGTCCGAACCGAGCCTCTTCGAGGTCCCCCAGCCGGTTGCCATGGCGAGTCTCGAGGGTTGGCATTACTTGTTGACCGCTGCCCTGCGGCCCGATCTTCACAGGGTACCGAGCGAACCTCCGCTGCGAGAGATCGCGGCTGAGATTCGGTCTGGATTGAAGGCTATCCCTCGTCCGGTAGGAACCCCACAACACTGGGAGCCGATGCACGGCGACTTCACGCCCTGGAACCTACGGCAACGAAGAGATGGCAGCTGTTTTCTCATCGATTGGGAGGAGGCCGGCTGGGCACCACCGGGAGCCGACGAGGTGTACTACTGGGCAACGGTGAGGGTATTGGGCAAACGAACTCGAGATGAAAACCGGGTCCGTTGGCATGAAGCAGTTGTTTTTTGGCGAGAATCGCTGTTGGAAGAAATGGCGGACACCTCGATGGACCCGGATCGCAGCTTGTCTGAAGGCCTTCTCAGCCTTCTTCAACGTCAAGGTGGGACGGACGCCCCACTCGAGCGCTCTGATTGAGCCGGCTCACTGGATTCCTACAGTTGCGCGAGTCTGAGACGAGCCTCCATTGCCAACACCGCGCGACGAGCAAGGTCCTCTTCCGGTATCGTCACGTCGGTCAATTCGAGGTCCGCTCGAGGCGTCAATGGGATGCGCGGTGACCAGCTGACGAAGAGTCCCGGCTTCCATCGGAGGGGAGCTACATCGCGAACCAACCAGCGTGCCATCGATGCTGGTTGAGCGGGTCGGGGTCCAGCCCGCGTCACCAAGACTCTCTCAAATAGTCGGGCGAGGTTCTTAGCCACTCGTTCGCTGTCGGCGCCGATGATTTCAGTCCAGAACCCAACCGGGTGGCGGAGCCTCTCGACCCGACGGTATTGATCGGCAAAAAGGTTGCGAATGGGGGTCTTGAAGCTATGCCGGTCGTCTTGGAGGAGGCGATGTATTGACGCTACGACATCTCTTTTAACGGACGACTCGATCGCTTGTTTCACCCTCTCAGAGTCGAAGCGGAGCAGCTCCTGTCGGATTAGGTCGACCTTTCGTTGGTCGCCTTTCCAGTGGCGCTTCCGAAGCAGGTAGACGGCTTGATACTCCGGTGCGACTACAGGCCACCGAGCGCCCTGGACGGAGTTGGCCAACAGAATATTGGTGCGCAGACCAAGCCGCCCGACGGCGCGTGGGTCGAAGTACATGTCCAGTTGGAGCCCATCCTCTGCGCCGTCCGTGGCCATGTAGACGGAGGCAGATCCGCCCGCATCATATGCATTGATGACAATCGGATAAAGGTTGATTGCATGCAATGCGTCAAGGGACTGCGAAAGGATAGTGCGCGGAGGTGAGCTTACGACGATGTCCACGTCGGATTGGATGGCGTGAGACAGAATCCGCTCCTCGTCGTGTAGGAGCGAGAATGGAACCTGCGATCGCTCCAATGCGTCAAGTGCCGCAACGGCCAATTTTGGGTTTGACGTGGCGATGGTATCCCCAGCATCGATCTTGATTTCAGCTTACCGGTAGGCGCACGTGGATGGATGGCGTGGCCGCAGAGGGTTCTCTTCGACCTGTTGGGTGGCTTCCATCGGCGGAAGTCGACTGAGGTCCAGGGCCAAAGGGCGAGTAGTCTCTCTGCAATGGGCGGACTCACATGGACTCTCGTGATCTGGGTCATGGTGCTGCTGGTGCTTGGCCGCGAAGGGGTACTGTCCAGACAGCGGGGGCGCAGGCTTCACCTCTCAAGGATCGAGGTGGCCATCATCGCGGTCCTCCTGGGCACTCACAGCTTGGTGGGCGGCTCGAACGTTGAAGACATTCTGGCGAACCCCGTGGTCTTGGAGAGGGTGATCCGCGGAGCTCTGTCCGGCGTCGGCCTACTCCTAGTGGTTCCTAATCTGCGTGCGACCATCCCAGAGCTCAAAACCGGTCACTGGCCGGCGATGACGGCCCTAAGCGCCTATGCCGGAGTAGCGGCCGCGTCTGTTCTCTACTCGGCCGCACCTATTGTGACAGTTGGCAAGGTTTTTGAGCTGTCCGCCGGACTCGCTATTGCCTGGGCTCTTTTGAGTTCGAGCTCCGTCAAGCAACACCTGTCTGACGCAATACGGTTGGTGGTTGTACTTGAAGGAGCGATAATCGGCGTTGCTCTGATCGGTTTTTTTGTTCTACCCGACATGTTTACGAGCTTCGGCGACTCGCGACCTGGGTTCCTTCTTGATCGAGTTATGGGGAGCCCTTCTGCACATCCAAATACCCTTTCAGCCAGCGGCGCACTGGTAGCAGCGTATGCACTGGCCGCGGTCTTCAGGTCAGAGTCGCGCTCCGAGAAGGTGCAGTGGATGGTCTGGTCCATCGTTGGAACCCTTAGCATGCTCTTTGCGTCAGGTCGTCAGGGCCTGGTCATCTGGCTTGCCGCGGTTGCGGTTTTGCTGTGGATACACCGACGCCGCCTGTTCATCGTGGTGATTGCACCATTGACGGCATTGGTTCTTGTAGCCAACTGGGAAGTGTTGTGGGATGCAATAACGAGGAATCAGTCAAGTGAAACCCTCGCAACGCTGAGTAGCCGTCTCATCTGGTGGGGGGCCGCAATCGAAGCCTGGAAAAGCCACCCTTTCACCGGCTACGGTTACGGTGTAGGGGGGCGGTTTGTAGCCCTGCGGGGCCTCTCGAACACGGCGAGCGTCCACAGTGGATATCTGGAAGCTCTCGTTGGCTTGGGACTCATCGGAACGTTGCTGCTGATGATCGTGCTAACACGCGTCGCCCTGTGGGCGGTCCCTCGGTTGCGCCAGGGTCTGGACACGACGGCTCCGATCCTCGTTATCCCACTCCTTCTCCACACAGGCGTAAGCCTGGGATTTGCCGGCTGGTTGAATGCCGACTTCTTGTTGTTCGCCTTCCTTGCACTTTCTTCGGATCTGGCTTTTCGTGAGCGCCGCAGGCTCGGGCGATTACCTCCAGATAGGGTCGTTGCGCATTGAAGACGAGCCTCGTCGCAACCGAGCCTATCCCATGAGCAGCTACCGCAAGGCGTAGGGCTTGGCGGTCCGGCTTGGATGGCTAGCTTTGTCGCTAGGCTGCCCCGTCTATCCGTGAAGGTTGATATGAGCGGGCAAGAGGATCGAGGAAATAGAGCTGCTGCGACGGGCGCCGACCTGCGGGTGGCCTGGGTCATGGCTGGGGATCTCAGACCGTGGCGAGTCCCTTTCGTCAATGAACTCGCTCTCGGCGACGATATCGAGCTGACTGTATTCCACAGCGCGCCACGAACCAAGTTTGGAGCGCCTGCGCAGCTGCCGCAGGCGTCGGTTGCTCATGTCGTTGAGCTGCGGGATGTCCTGTGGCCCTTTGTGGGCCAACGCACCGCGTGGTTGAGAGGCACGTGGAAGATCCTCCGGAGTGGTTTTGATGTGATCGTCTGCCAAGAGACGGTTCACAATATGACCACCTGGACAATCGCGCTTCTGCAGGTTTTTGGCTTCCGTTTCGTGCTACACGGGCACTTCTACAGGAATACACACAAACGGGAAGGTGGCTTGAGAATCCGCGGCGCAGCCCGCAGGCTGTTGGCGGGGCGCGCCCGCGCATTTCTGGCTTACACAGACCGGGGGCGTGATGCCTTGATCGAGTCTGGCGTTCCTGCGGAAAAGGTCTTCGTGACCCGGAACACCCTTGATACCGAGAGACTGATGAGGATCGCCGACGGTGTAACGGCAGATGATCTTGTGGAAACCCGGCGCAGTCTCGACATCGAAAACGAACCTGTCTTGTTGATGATGGGCAGGCTGCTTCCGGAGAAGAAGGTTGATGTCCTGATTGAGGCGGTACGTCTAATGGGCGACATGCAAGAGGACGTGGTGCTCATTGTGATTGGTGACGGGGTTGAGCGGAGACGGCTTGAGGAGCAGGCGGGGGGCCTTCGTCGGGTTCATTTCCTGGGTGCTATCTACGACGAAGCGGAATTGGCTCCTTACCTTCTCGTTTCAGATCTTCTCGTAATCCCGGGACGCATCGGCTTGACATGCGTACACGGCTTCACGGCCGGACTGCCGAGTGTGACTGGCTCAGCGGAGGTCGTTCATCAGAGTCCGGAATTTGACTACATCGTGGATCGGACGAACGGCATTCTTGTCGCGGATCTGAGCCCGGGTGCCTTCGCTCAGGCGATATCTGAAGTCTTGCGGGATGGAGATCGACTCCTTGATCTCAGTAGGGCAGCTCGGCGCACTGCTGGCTCACTCAGTATGAGAACCATGGTTGAAGAGTTTGTGAAAGGGGTGCGCTACGCCCGTCACTCTTCGACCTCGCCAGGCGGGGCCAACTAGAGATCGTCTATTTCCAGGTGCTGTTGGGGTCTTGGCCGGCTGCTTTCCATTCGGCGATGGTTTTGTCGCCTCGCCATACGAAGGGTTGGGTGGTGGTGCCGATCACATAGGTGTTGCGG